>Ga0302246_1000020_pt1 | contig 173336 bp, 157 predicted proteins | sample AAG_UR_Trp_MG_FD_193533 | JGI IMG/M metagenome (GOLD analysis project Ga0302246, IMG submission 193533) | Enriched activated sludge microbial communities from anaerobic digester in WTTP, New Holstein, Wisconsin, United States - AAG_UR_Trp | ecosystem: Engineered > Bioreactor > Anaerobic >... | reverse complement strand
TTTCGAGAACCTCATGCTCACCGGCCCCGAAGGCTCGGGCGACAACGGCTATGTCTTCGCTTTCCCCGGCCAGGCTTCCGCCGTGCTGCGCGGCACCATCCCCATGGGCCCCGTCGATTTCGGCATAAAGGCCGCCCTCCCCGACCCCGCTCTTTTCGCCGCCCGGGAACTGACCGCCGCCCTCGGGGAGGCCGGCATAAAAGTGTCGGGAGCGCCGGCCAGGCGCAAGGCGCCGGACGGCGCCTACGGCCTGGCGGTCTCCAGTTCCGTCCCGCTGGCCGCCATCGTGCGGGCCCTCAACAAGCGCAGCTTCAATCTCTACGCCGAACTGCTGCTGCGGCACATGGGGCTGGAGAAATACGGCAAGGGCGCGCCGGACGAAGGGCGCAAGGCCGTTTCCGATTTCCTCTCGGCGCAGGGGCTGGGGGACGGTTTTTACGTGGCCGACGGCTGCGGGCTTTCGCGCGTGAACCTCGTGAAGGCCGGCGCCTTCGCCAGGCTTCTCGCCGCGGTCTATAAGAAGCCGTGGTTCCCGGCTTTCCGCGACTCGCTGCCTTACCCGGGCGACCCCGACGCCTTCGGGCACATAAAGCGCATGGGCGCGGGTACGCCGCTCGAAGGTGCGCTGCGCGTCAAGTCGGGGTCGCTGCGCAACGTGCGCGGTTACGCGGGTTACCTGAAGACCAGGAAGGGCCGCACGCTGGCCTTCTGCTCGGTGGTCAACAATTACGCCGGCCCCGGTTCCGCGCTGGACGACCTGCACCGGGACCTGCTGCTGGAACTCTACGGGAAGTATTGAGCGCTATTCGTAGCGGAGGGCTTCGATGGGGTCGAGCATGGCCGCGCGCATGGCGGGCCAGAAGCCGAAGCTCACCCCGATGAGCGTGGAGAAGCCGAAAGCGAAAGAGATGGTCCCGGCCCCGAGGGCCGGCTGCACCTTGGTGAAGAACCAGGCCGCCCAGGCCAGCGCGTAGCCCAGCCCCACTCCCAGCACGCCTCCCAGCACGCAGAGCACCACGGCCTCTATCAGGAACTGGCTGAGTATGTCGGAATTGCGCGCGCCGAGGGCCTTGCGCAGGCCTATCTCGCGCGTGCGTTCCGTGACGCTGACGAGCATTATGTTCATGATGCCTATGCCGCCGACCAGCAGCGAGATGCCCGCTATGCCGTAGACGACCAGCGAGATCTTGCCCATCGTGTTCTTGAACATCTCTATCTGCGCCTCGAAGGTGCGCACCTCGAAATCGTCCTCGGCGTCCTCGCGCAGGCCGCGCTCCTCGCGCAGGACCTCTATTATCTGGCGCCGCGCCTCTTTGGTGTCGTCGGGCGTGGGGGCGGTCACTTCCAGGTAGCCGAGCCTGGTCTCGCCGAAGACGCGCCTGGCCGCCGTGTTGAGGGGGATGTAGGCGGTGGGCTGGCCGCCGAACATCTGTTCCGCCTTGTGGTCCTCCGTCACTCCGACCACGGCGAAGGAAAGGCCCTTTATCTTCATTTCCTGGTTGACCGCGTCCGTGGTGTCGAAGAGCTTTTTCGCCAGGGCGTGATTTATCACGGCCACCCTCGCCCTGGCGAGGTTCTCCGCCGGGGTGAAGAACCGGCCGGCGACCTTGCGGTTCTGGAAGTATCCCCCCGGCGGGACCTGGTCCTTCAGTTCGAAGCCCTCGTGGGTGTTGATCGTGGCGTCCACGCGCCTGTCCCCGACGGTTATCTGCAGGTCCCGGTGCAGCATTGGCTGCACCTTCTCGGCCAGCGGGACCTTCGCCCGCAGGGCCTCCACTTCGCCCATCGTGAACCGGCGCCGGGGCTTGCCGGGCTGCCAGCGCGGCGTCACCCAGACCTTCTTGGCGTCGTCCTCGCTGGCCCCGCTGAGCAGGCTGGTCATGAAGCCCTCGCTGATGGTCATGAGCGAGATTATCGCGCCGACGCCTATGAAGATGCCCAGCACGGTCAGCGCGCTGCGGGTCTTGTGGCTCCAGATGGCCTTGAACGCGGCCTTGAGCTGTTCCAGGAACTCCGGGGGTGAGAAACCCAGCCGCGCCGGGGGCAGCTCCACCGCCGCGGGCCTCGGCGCGGCCGCCGCGTGACCAGCGCCCCTTGTTTCGTCGGAAACTATCCGGCCGTCCTTCATCCTCACCACGCGCCCGGTCATGGCGGCGACCTCGTCGTCGTGCGTCACGATGACGACGGTCAGGCCCCGTTCGTTCAGGGATCTTATCGCGTTCATGACCTCGTGGCGGCTGACCGCGTCGAGGTTGCCGGTCGGCTCGTCGGCCATGACGACGAGCGGGTCGTTGACCAGCGCGCGGGCTATGGCGACGCGCTGGCACTGCCCGCCGGAAAGTTCGTTCGACTTGTGCTTCACCCGGTCGGCCAGCCCCACGAGCGAGAGGCAGTCCATCGCCTTTCCGCCGTCCGTGCCCAGCCCCGTGTAGATCATCGGCAGCAGGACATTGTCCCTGGCAGTGGTGCGCTTGAGGAGGTGGAAGGACTGGAAGATGAAGCCTATCATCCTGCTGCGTATGGCGGCCAGGCGCCCCTCGCCGAGGCTGGCCGTCGGATGGCCGGCGAAATAATACTCGCCGGAGTCGGGCCTGTCGAGGAAGCCCATGATGTGCAGCAGAGTGCTCTTGCCCGAGCCCGACGGACCGACCAGGGCCACGAACTCCCCCGGTTCGACGCTTATGGAGACCTCCCTGAGCGCGTTCACGGTGAACGCGCCGGTGGCGTAGGTCTTGGATACTTTCCTTATGTCGATCAGGGACGGCATCAGAAGCCCACGGTGAAACCCGATTTCTCCTTCGCGACGCCGGTGGAATAATAGACCGTGTCGGTCTCGGCCAGGCCTTCCGTCACCTCTATCATCCGCTCGTCGGCGGAGCCGGTCTTTATGTCCTTGTCCTTCAGAGGAGCGTCGGGCGAGACCTTCACCGAGACCGAGGCGCCGCCGTCGCGGTATTTCACCGCGCGCTTGGGGACCATCAGGACTCCCGTCTTGCGGCCGGTGGTTATCAGCACGTCGGCGGTCATGCCGGAGCGCAGCGCCGCGGTCTCTCCGGACGGCAGGACCTTCACCTCGTAGACGGTGACGCCGTCCTTCACGATGGATTCGTGGGATATCGACAGCACGCGCCCCGGGCGCTTCTCTTTGGGGAAGGCGTCGAGGTAGAATTCCACGCTTTGCCCTTCCTTCACGGCGCCGATGTCGGTCTCGTCGACCCAGGTCTTGACTATGAGGCGGTCCGAGATGACGGCGAGCTCCTTGGCGGGGCTGACGGACTGCCCCGGCTCCACGGCGCGCTTTATGATCATGCCGGATATGGGGGCGACGACCGGGGTGAGATTGTAGGCCTCCTCGACCATCCGTTTCTCCTCGGGGGTGGAGTTCTTCATCTTCAGCGAATCGAGCAGGGCCGTGCGCTCGCTGGAGCTTATCCAGGCCAGTATCTTCCCCTGTTCCACGATCCGCCCTTCCTCGAAAAGCACTTCTTCGGCCCTGCCCGAGACCGACGGGGTGACCAGGACCCGGTTCTCGGGTTCCACCGTGCCGGCGGCCTGGGTCTTGGTCACCAGGTCGCCCTTCTCGGTCTTGAAAGCCGTCATCGAGGCGACGCGGCGGGCTTCGGCGGCGGCCTTCTTCTTCTTCAGCCCCGCGCAGCTCCCGCCGATCAGCAGTATTATCAGCGCGCCGAAGATGTAGCGCTTCTTCTTATAGAAAGGTCTTTTCATGTCATTCCCCGATGGCGCGGACGAAGGCCGCGTGCGCCAGCACGAGGGCCCGTCCCGCCGAAAGATAATCGTTCTGCACCGTGATGAGCGAATCCTCCACCGTGCGCCATTCGAAATAAGAGGACTGGCCGGCGAGATACTGCTTGCGTACCAGCCAGGCCCTCGCCTCGGCGGCGTCGAGCGAACTCCCGGCCACGTCCAGCCAGGCGGCCGCCTCGCGCCAGGAGAGGAAGGCGTCCTCGGCCGAGAGGTATACCCCGTCGGAAGAATCGCGGAGGTCCGCTTCGGCCGACGCCAGAGCGGAGCGGGCCGCGGCCACGCGGGCTTTCAGGCTCCCGCCCGCGAAAAGGGGCAGGCTTATCCTGGCCCCGACGGACCAGCCGTTGCGGCTGTCCGGCCAGTCGGCGCCGCTCCAGCGGTAGCTGCCGTCGGCCGAGGCTTCCGGCAGCCTGCCGGATACGGCGCTGTCTTCGGCCGCCATGGCCGAATCGACGGCGGCCCGCGCCGCGCGCAGCGAGGGATGCTCGCGCAGCCTGGCTTCGAAGGGGGAAAGGTCCCCGGGCGGCGCCGGCGGTTCGGGCAGGGCCAGCTCCGGTACCGGTTCCCGGAGGCCGCGGCCGAGAAGACGGTTCAAGCCGCGCTCCAGCAGCAGGAGCTCTTTCTTGTAGCGCTCGTGCCGCCAGCGGGCGGTCTTGAGGGCCGCCTCGGTCTCCAGGAGAGCGGCTTTGTTCTCGCGGCCCGCCTCGTACTTGAGGCGTATGAGCTCCAGGTTCTCTTCGCGTCGTTTGAGCGTGCTCTCCGAAAGTTTGAGCGTCTCCCTCGCGTTGAGTATGCCAGCGAACGAGGCCTTGAGGTCGTACCCCAGCCGCGAGACCAGGCCGTCGTAGGAAGCTTTGGCGGACCGGTGCGAGGCTTCGGCCGAGCGCACCGCCGCGGGGATGGAAGGAGAGAAGAGCGGCTGGCTGCCGTTGAACCCGTAGGAATAGGAATCCCCGGGGGCCGATCCCTGCGAGCCGGAGCGGGAATAAGAGGCCGAGGCCGAGAAGCTCGGATAGAGGCCGGCCCTGGCCGCGGTCAGGCGCTCGCGGGCCGCGTCCAGGGCCCTGGCCGAGGAGACGGCCTGCGGGTTGGAGGCCAGCATCTCGCTTTTGGCCTCGTCGAAAGTCAGTTCCCCGCCGGCGGCGGGAGCGGCGAGCAGGGCGGTGAGCAGGAGTTGTTCGAGCATCGGTAAAGTCCGATTCTAGAATATTACGGGCCGGGGACCCGCCCGCTTATACTATACGCGCGGCTCGGCCGGAAGGTTGCCGCGGGGGATAAAAGAGAAGGCCCGCGGCTGGCGCGGGCCTTCTTCCGGACGCCGGGCTCTTCAGATGCTTTCGCGTCCGGCGTAGGGGTCCTTGAACTCCATGCTCCTGTCGAAGCCGAGTTTCTTCTTCCCGCGGTTCTCCAGGTATTTTTTGAGTTCCAGGTCGGTCTTCACCGGCGCGTCCACACCGGCCTTGGCCAGGGCCTGCCGCAGCAGCGCTTCGGCCTTGCGGGCGTAGGAGCCGGCGTCGCCCAGTACGCGCAGGGTCTCGTCGGGATGATGGAAACCCGTCGAGTTCTCGGCGCCTATGAAGACGACGCGGTAGAAGGCCTGCTCGTAGTTCTCGCGGGCCTCGGCGTAAAGGGACTTGTCTATCTTTTTCCCGCCGGCGGTCGCCTTGTTGGCCAGCTCGAAGAGCTTGGCCGCCTCGGCCGTGGCGTAGCCCGCGCGGATCAGGCGGGAGGCCGTCCTGTCCTGTATCTGGTAGACGCGCTCGCGCAGCCATGACTCGCCCTGCGAGTGGCAGGTGATGCAGGCCTTCATGTCCTTCTTGAGCGGGCTCATGACGCGGTGGTCGGAGATCTTGGTGGAACCGACGCGCGTATAGGGCATGTGGCAGTCCGCGCAGGCCAGGCCCGCGCGCCAGTGGGGGCTGGCGTTGGAGAAGAGCTCGAACTCCGGGTGGCGGATGAAGCCCAGCTTGAAGCCGGTCACCTCCTGCGTCCACTCCAGGTGCGCGGGGTCGCTCTTTATCTTCTTTATGATGTCCTCTATGCGTACGGCGCCGAACTTGCCGTGCTGCCAGGGAAAGAAGACGTTCTGCGACTTCATGTCCTTGTCCTTGCTGACCACGTAGGTCACGTGGCACTGAGCGCAGACCAGCGACCGCATCTCCTGCCGGGAAAGTTTCGACTGGTCCACGCCGAGGTCCCCCAGGGCCTTGCCCAGCGTGAACTGGTTGCGCAGCCGCAGCGACATGTCGGCCGGGTCGTGGCAGTGTATGCAGGCCGCGCCCAGTTCCCGGTGCTCCTTCGGTATCCAGGAATGGACCTCGAGGAAAGGTTTGGAGAAATAGTCCTTGCCGTGCTTCTCCTGCAGCTCCTGGGCGTAGGGGGTCTTGCAGGTCAGGCAGGCGCCGCCGGCTTTTATGCGCGAGTCGTCCACCTCCAGCACGTCGGTGAGCATATGCCAGTGGCCGCGCGGCTCGTTGTACTCTATGCCGAAGCCCCAGCCCTTGAAGAGCAGGGCGAGATAGGGGAACTCGGAGAGCTTGTCGTAGATCTTGCCGTCGGTGTCCCAGCCCGGCTTGTAGCGGCTCTTGCCCGCGGGGGTCTTCTCGGCGGTCTTCTTCCAGAGCTCGTATTCCAGCGGGTAGACCTTGCCCCATTCGGCGGGCTCGTAGGTGCCTTCCTTTATCTCGGCTATCTTTATCGGCTCGGCCCGCTTGGTGCAGGCGGCCAGCGCCAGGGCGGCCGCGGCCGCGAAGAATATCCTTTTCATCTGTCCTCCGTGTATCTGGCGCCCGGCAGGCCGTTGCGCCTGTGGGCCAGTCCCCTGTGGCAGTCTATGCAGGAGCGGGTGGTGTCCATGCGCGCCATGAGGTCGCCGTGGCAGCGTATGCAGTTCTTCTGCAGCACCCGCTTGCCGTGTTCCGTAAGGCTTATCTCGTCGTGCTCCCGCAGTCCCGAAAATTCGAAGAAGACGTCCTTGCCGCCGTCTATCGACTTCCAGAGGTAATGGTCGGCGGCGTTGTCGTTGGGCAGGTGGCAGTCTATGCACCAGTTCTGACGGTGGGAGGAGAGGCGCCAGTCCTTGTACTGGTAATTCATCGAATGGCAGGTGCCGCAGAAAGAGGGGGTTTCGCTCAGCGTGACCAGGTGCGGCGGGCCGAAAAGCATGAACAGCGCGCCGCCGCCGGCGAAGACCGCCAGGGCGGAGAGGCGCAGTATCAGTTCCTGGCGCTTTTTGAGCAGCGCCAGCCAGCCATCCCGGGAACGGGGCAGCCTCTCCGCCGAGCGGAGCGCCAGCGTTCTTATCTTTTCCAGCGGATCCATCTTTTTCGCCGCCGCTTCAAGCGTAACTGTGCAGCCCTTTCATCAGGAAATTAACGCCGAGCCAGGTGAAGATTACAAGAAAAAGGCCCAGCACGGCAAGACGGCAAAGCGCGGCCGAGCCGGCCCTGCCCGACTTGTTCATGTGCAGCAGCCCCGCGTAGAAAAGCCAGGTTATCAGCGACCAGATCTCCTTGGGGTCCCAGCTCCAGTAGGAGCCCCAGGCGGCCTCGGCCCAGACGGACCCGGTGATGATGCCGGCGGTGAGGAGCAGGAACCCGGCTTTGACCAGCGCGAGCAGCGCCGGCGCCGCCTGTTCTTCCTGCTTCGCGAGGAAAGCCCGGGCGCCGTATATGCCGGCCACGCCGAGCGCGGCGTAGGCGGCCATGGCCAGCAGCACGTGGAAGACCAGCCAGTTGGAGCGCAGCGCGGGCATGAGGGGGGAAAGGTCCCGCCTGGCCAGCGAGGCGCCCGCCAGCAGGACGCAGAGCAGGAACAGGGCGGCGGGCCTGATCTGCGCGGCGCGGCCGCGCGCGTACAGCGAGGCCGCGGCCGCGAACCAGGCCGTGACCAGCAGCGACTCGTGCTGGTTCGACATCGGCGGCCGGCCGGTCCCCTTCCAGATCAGGGCCAGCAGCAGGGTGAGCGAAGCCAGCGAGACCCACGCCGCGGGTTTCCACCACCCCCCCGCGCGGGGGGAGAAGGAAACGGCGAAGGCGGCCAGCGCGGCCGCGAAAGAGGCGTTCTGCGCCAGGCTCAGAGTATCCATAGTACGAGTCCGGCCGATATCAGGGCGAAGCCGGCGTATACCGCCCAGACGCCGGGGTCGCGTTTGACCAGCAGCGTCGAGGAGGCCGGGTCGGCCGGGTCATAGCCGTGCTGGTAGAGTTTGTAGCCGTAGAAAGAGACGGGCGCGTTGACGCCTATCACCGCGCGACGTTCCTCGCCGCCGGCCTTCAGTTCCACTTCGCTCTCGTAGCCCGCCGGCCGCGCCCCTTCCACGCGCAGCAGCAGGTCCGGCCGTCCCCCGCCGTGCGGCGCGGCCAGGTCCGCGAAAAGCAGGACGCGCTCCCTGGCGGCGCCCGAACTCACTTCCAGCTCCGCGGCGGGATTAAAGTAGTAAGGGGACTTTTCCTCCCGCGCGCCGCCGGGGCCTATGCCCAGGTCCCGGAACAGGCCGAGGACCTTCACGCCGCTGCCGTCGGGGAGGGAGAGAACGGCGCCCGCGGACAGCGGGTAGGAGGTCCCGCCGGCCGAGAGGGAGTAAGCGGGCTCCCCGTCGTAGAGGACGCGGAAGGAGATCAGCTTGACGGAGAAGGGAAGGCGGTAGACGGCCGTTTCCGTGCGGGCCTCGTCGGCCTCGTAACCGGCCGTAAGGGGGAGCTGCGCGCTGAACTTCCAGGCGCCGCTGGCGAAAGCGCCTCCGATCACCAGCAGTATCCCGCCGTGCAGCAGCAGGGAGCGCCTGGGGCAGGAGGCGAAGCGCAGCGCCTGGCAGGCCGCGGTGTTGAGCAGCAGCGCGGCGCCCAGCGCCATGAACCACCAGCGGCCGTAGACCGGCGCGCCGCTGTTGAAAGCGGTCTCCCAGGCGAGGGCGGCGGATATCAGGACGAGCAGCGGGAAAAGAAGTTTGAGGCTTCCCGCCGCGCCGAGCAGGCGTCTCATCCGAGTATGGGTCGCAGGAAGCCCTTGTGTTTCTTTACCAGATCCCGGGCGGCTTCCCTGGAGAGCCCCTTGCGGGCCATGACTATGGCGGTCTTCACCTCGTCGCCGGTCTCGGCCAGCAGCCTGGCCGCTTCCTCGGGATCGACGCCGCCCAGGCGCGAGACTATGCGGGCCGCGCGCAGTTCCAGTTTCCGCGAAGTGGTGCGGACGTCCACCATCCAGTTGCGGTAGACCTTGCCGGAGATCACCATCGCCGAGGTGGTGAGCATATTGAGCGCGAGCTTGGTGGCCGTGCCCGACTTCATGCGCGTGGAGCCGGAGATCGGCTCCGGGCCGGCGTCTATGGCGATGACGCAGCGCGCGACGGGGACTTTCTCGCGGTAGTTGCAGGTCAGCAGCACGCCGAAGGCGCCCTTCCTCTTCGCCGCCTCCAGCCCGCCCAGCACATAGGGCGTCACGCCGCTGGCCGCGATGCCTACCACGACGTCGCCTTTTTTTACGCAGCGGCTTATCTCCCGGAACCCGTTCGCCCTGCTGTCCTCGGCGCCTTCCTTGGAGAGGAAGACCGCGCCGTCGCCGCCGGCCATGAGCGCCTTGAAAGTGCCGGGTTTCACCCCGTAGGTGGGGGGCAGTTCGGCCGCCTCCAGCACGCCCAGCCGGCCGCTGGTGCCGGCGCCTATGAACACGATGCGTCCGCCGCGGAGGAAGGTCCGGGACACTTCCCGCGCGGCCTTCTCTATGGCGGGGATGGCCCGCGCCACCGCGCGCGGCACGCCCGCGTCCTCGAGGTTGAGCTTCTCCAGGACGCGCCTGAGCGGTATCCTGTCCAGGTCGAGCGTGCGGCGGTTCTCGCGTTCCGTGGGCAGGCTCGAATACCTGTCGAAATTATCCGTCGTTCTTCTCATTTTCTCCCGTTCCTTCCGCGGGCGCGGCTTCTTCCGCCTCCGTCCAGTCCTCTTCCGCGGCCGGCGGTTCCCACGGCACCGTCTCCAGCCCGCCGGTCACGTAAGTGGAGGAGGACCCCACTACCGGCGGGAAACGGCTGTTGCCCAGCCAGTCGAGTATGCGGCGGGCGTTGTAGCGGTTGACCAGTTCCGACCCGAAACCCCGCGCTTCCACCAGCGTGGTCACGTTCTCCGGGCCGCAGGAAAGCTTCGCTATGTCGTTGAGCAGCTGGAACTCCTTGAACTGCCGTTCCCTGTTCGCGCCGGCCAGCATGAGAAGGGGTTTCCGCCCGTAGGCGCGCAGGGGGTTCACGACCAGGACGTCGTTGACGTTGAGCACGGGGGAGACGGCGACGACCCTGGGTATTTCCTTGTAGATGGCCGCCGTCTTTATGCCGAGATTGGCCCCCAGTATGGACCCGACGATGAAGACGTTCTCGGTGCTCACCGCGCGCGTGGAAAGGAAGACCAGCGCGCCGTCGACGTCCCTTATCATCTTGTTGTACTCGTTGTCGGAGCCGCCGGAGCGGAAGTTCTTCCAGGTAACGGTGGAGCCAGAGGGGTCCACGACGCTGCGGCCGTGGCCGCGCAGGTCGGGCGCCAGCCAGCCGTAACCGTAACGCTTCAACTGCTCCTGGAAGGCCCGCCACTCGGCCGAGCTGCCCTTGTGGGAATGGAGCAGGAGGGCCACCGGCGCTCCCTCCGCGGGGGGGAGGTAATCCGCGTGTATCGTCCAGCCGTCGGCCGCCTGGAAGGTCACGGCCTCTTCCGCGCGCTGCTGCGCGCGGGCGGCGCCGGCGCAGAGCAGCGCCGCCAGCGTCAGCGGGAGGACTTTCATTTTCCTGCCCCCTCTCCTTTCAGGATAAGACCTCCCCGGGTCCGAACCAGATCCCTATCTCGCGTTCCGCCTCCTCGACGTTGCCCGAGGCGTGCACGACGTTCTCGTAGTAGCCGTGCTTGCGGCAGACGCGGCCGAAGGCGCCGCGTATGGTGTCGGGCGAGGCGTCCTCCGGGTTGGTCGCGCCGACGGCCCGGCGTATGACCTGGACGGCGTTCTCGCCCCGGTACACGAGGGCGAGGACCCGGCGCCTGGGATCGCCGTGATGATCGCCCTTGATGAAGCTTATCAGACGCTCGAAGAAGGCCTTGTCCTTGAAGGGGCCGACCCCTTCCAGCAGCGCATAGTGTTCGCGGGCGAGGGCGTCGGTCACCGAGACCAGCCTGGCGCCAACGAGCTCCATGTGAGTGTTCTCGAGCCTGTCTATGGCCAGTCCCGCGAGGTGGCGCTGCATCCCGTCGGGTTTTATCAGTACCAGCGTCCTTTCGATCGGCATCGTCGCTGTCTCCTTGGGGGCGTTCCCAGCGGTTAGATTCTACATATTTTGACGCCGTGTGACTAAGTTGACATTGATTCGGCCGGGACGCCGTGATAGAATATCCCGGGGGGATCATGGACGACAGAGAGTTCCTGCGCGGGCGATGCCGCGAGCTCATAAAGAGCGCGCAGCGCCTGAAGGACGATTTCGACGCCTGCTACCAGTATACCTGGTTCAGGTTCTCGCCTTTCAACCCGGACTACGCGCGCTGGAAGAAGGACGTGCGCGACACGCTCGTGCGCGCTTTCGGCGCCAACAGCGCCCGCGTGATGGAACTGGACCGCTGCGAACGCGTTTACGCCCGGCCGGCTCCCGGCACGCTCTTCGACCGTTACCTGGACTCCCTCAGGGACGCCGTTTCCGCTCTCGAGTCCTCCGCGCCCGGCCCCGCTCCCGCGCCGGCCGCTCCGCAGGTCTCCGACCGGGTCTCTTTCCGGGTCATCTCACGCGACCTCCTCGCCCGCGCGGCCGGGCTGCGCGAGGAGGGGAACTTCCTCTCCTCCGCCGTCATGTGCGGCGCCGTGCTCGAGAACGCGCTGCGCCGTCTCTGCGAGTTCGAAGGCCTCGCCGCGCGGACGAAGTCCTGCGATCTTCCCGGGCTGTGCGAGGCCCTGCTGCTCAAGGGCGCGCTCGACCGCGAGGAGCACCGGCAGCTGCTGCTCAAGTTCGGTCTCAAGAAACTGGCCGAGCACTGCTACTCCGAGAAGCTGAACTCCGACAATGTCGGCGAGATGCTGGAGTGGACCGGGACCTTCCTCGACCGCAGGTTCCACTGACCTTCCCCGGCCGGACCGCTTGCCTCCCCAATAATATAATTGTAAAATCAGACCTTGAACCCGGCCGGCGGCCGGGCCGCGGCCTAAGTCCCCGGCGGAGCGGCCGGAGAAAGCCGCTGTGCGGCTTATCGGAGGATAGATGTCCAAGGTTATGGTGGTGGACGACGAAAAAGACGTCGTTTACCTTATCAAGGTCCTGATGGAGAGGGAGAAGTTCGAGGTGCTCGAGGCCTACAACGGCCTGGAGGCCTACAATAAGCTCACCGAGGACGGGCCCAACAAGGTCCTGCCCGACGTGATCATCCTCGATATCATGATGCCCGAGATGGACGGCTATACCTTCCAGTCCAAACTGCAGGAACTGGACGGCCTCAGGGACATCCCGATAGTCATACTGACCGCCAAAGGCCAGATGAAGGACCTCTTCGAACTTTCCTCGAACATCTTCGCCTTCGTGGAGAAGCCTTTCGAGCCCAAGAACCTCGTAAAGATCGTGCGCGACGCGCTGGTTTCCGGACGATGAGCGGCAATACCCTCCAGGAGATAGTCGGCCACAACTACGGCAAGATCAAGGCCCTCCGCGAGCAGGGGATAGACCCCTACCCGCGCCGTTTCCAGGTGACCCATTCCGCGGCCGAAGCTCTGAAGCAGCCCGCGGACGCGCGGGTGCGCTGCGCCGGCCGCGTGGTGCTGCTGCGCCTCATGGGAAAGGCCGCCTTCGCCCATATCAAGGACGGCAGCGGCAAGATACAGATCTACGTCAAGAAGGACGCCGTCGGCGAGAAGGACTACGAGACCTTCAAGAAATTCGTCGGCGTCGGGGATTTCCTCGGCGTGGAAGGGAAACTTTTCGTCACAAAGACCGGCGAGCTGACCGTCTCGGTCGACAAGCTTACCATCCTTTCCAAGTCCGTGAGGCCCCTGCCGGAGAAGTGGCACGGTCTGACCGACCCCGAGACCCGCTACCGCGAGCGCTCGCTGGACCTCATCTCCAACGACGAGGTCAGGCAGATCTTCGTCAACCGCGCCCGGATAGTTTCCGCGGTGCGCCAGGTCCTCGACGGCGACGGCTACCTCGAGGTCGAGACGCCCGTGCTGTGCGCGCAGGCCGGCGGCGCCTCCGCGCGGCCGTTCGTCACCTTCCACAACGTCTACAAGAACGAGCTCTACATGCGCATCGCCACCGAACTGCCGCTCAAGAAGCTCATCATCGGCGGTTTCGACGGCGTCTACGAGATAGGCCGCATCTTCCGCAACGAGGGCGTGGACACCAGCCATAACCCCGAGTTCACCTCGCTGGAGGCCTACAAGGCCTACGGCGACTACAACACCATGGCCGAGCTGGCCGAGAAGATCTTCGCCCGCTGCTCCGAGCTGACCGGCGTCGCCGAAGTGGACTACAACGGGATGAGGATAAACCTCAGGCCCCCGTTCCGCCGGGTCTACCTGCCGGAGCTCTGGAAGGAAAAGACCGGGCACGACATTCACGAGGTGCTCAGCGGCAAGTCCTTCGACCGCGAAGCGCTGCGCGCGCTGGCCCGCGAGAAGGGGATAGGCTTCTCCGACGACACTCCCTCGGCCAAGATCTTCGACCGGATGTTCGAGACCCTGATACAGGCGGACCTCGAACAGCCGACCTTCGTCATGGACCATCCCACGGCCATCACGCCGCTGGCCAAATGCAAGGAAGGGGACGAATCCATCGTGGAGCGCTTCGAGCTTTTCGTCGCGAAGATGGAGCTCGCCAACGCCTACACGGAGCTCAACGACCCCGAGGACCAGCGGGACCGGCTCCTCGAGCAGGTCCGCCAGCGCAGCGAGGAGAAGAACGCCGAGGCCGACGTGCTCGACAAGGACTTCATCGAGGCGATGGAGTACGGCATGCCCCCGACGGGAGGCATCGGCATAGGGATCGACCGCCTGGCCATGCTGTTCTCCGGCAAGCCCTCGATCCGGGAAGTGATACTCTTCCCGCTGCTCAAGCCCGGCGATCAGCAGTAGCCGCCCGCCTTGCGGCGGACATAAACCGGCGCGGGTTCTTTCGTGCGACATATGGCCCCAGAGACGTTCATCGCCCTCCGGTACCTCAGCGCAAAGCGCAAGGGGCTCTTCTCCGTGGTCACCACCCTCATCGGCGTGGCCGGCGTGGCCCTGGGCGTCGCCGCCCTCATCGTCACGCTGTCCATCATGGACGGGTTCCAGACGGACATACGCCGCAAGATCATAGACGCTCAGGCCCATATCGTGGTCTACGGACAGATGCGCCCCGGCGACGGGGAGCGCGCCGCCGCCAGGATCGCCGCCGCGCCCGGAGTGACGGCGGTCTCGCCCTTCGCGCTCGGCCAGGGGATAATCACCTTCGACAACCGCTCCACCGGGGCCGTGGTCAGGGGCGTGGACCCGGCCGCCGAGGCCCGGGTCAATTCGCTCAAGGACTCGCTGGTGCGCGGCTCCTGGGACGGCCTCGCGCCGGCCGGTCGCAGTGCTCCCGGCACCGACCGCGGCGAAAGCCGCCCTGATCCGGCGGCGGGGGTCCCGGGCATAATACTCGGCGAGGAACTGGCCAGGAACCTCGGCGCCTGGACCGGCGACGAAGTGATACTGGTCTCGCCGCGCTCGGCCGAGTCGGGCCTGGGGCTGCTGCCGCGCATGAAGAAGTTCCGCGTCGCCGGGCTCTCCCGCACCGGCTACTACGAATACGACAATACCATGGCCTACTGCGGCCTGAAAGAGGCTTCGGAGTTCTTCGGCATGCAGGGGGAGCCCAACGGCTTCGGCGTCAGGCTCAAGGACCTGGACCTGGCGCCGGCGGCCGCGGAGGGCCTGCGGACTTCCCTGGGCTTCCCGTTCACGGTCAGGACCTACGCCGATATGAACCGCACCCTTTTCGCCGCGCTGAAGCTGGAGAAGTTCGTCATGTCGCTGGTGCTGGCGCTCATCATACTGGTGGCGACCTTCACCATAGCCTCCAACCTGCTGATGATGACGGTCGAGAAGATGCGCGACATAGGCATCCTGCGCGCCATGGGCGCCGGACCTGGACTGGTGCGGCGCGTCTTCCTGCTCGAAGGCGCCATGATCGGCCTGGCCGGCACGCTGCTCGGCGTCCTGCTGGGCGTGGGCATCTCCCTCTTCATAGGGCATTACCCCGTCATAGAACTCCCTTCGGACATCTATTACGTCACCAGGGTGCCCGTGAAGCTGGACGCGCTGGACATACTCCTCACCGCGCTGGCCAGTTTCGCTCTCTGCTCGCTCAGCGCGCTCTACCCCGCTTCTCGCGCCGCGAAACTGGACCCCGTGGACGCTATACGCTATGGATAGGATCGTAGAGCTCGAGAGCGTCAGCAAGAGCTACACCCAGGGCCGCGAGCAGCTGCTGGTCCTGGAAGAGGTGGACATGCACATCCGCCGCGGCGAGTTCATCGCGCTGACCGGTCCGTCCGGTTCGGGCAAGTCCACGCTGCTCCATCTCATCGGACTGCTCGACGATTCCTTCAGCGGCACGCTGCGCGTCTTCGGCCGCGGCGCCGGCTCGCTGGACGAGGCGGAGCGCTCGGCGCTGCGCCGGGACAAGCTAGGCTTCGTCTTCCAGTTCGACTCGCTGCTGCCCGAGTTCACCGTGCTGGAGAACATCGACATGCCCGCGCGGCTGGCCGGCCGTCCCGACCCGGCCAAAGCCCTGGCGCTGCTCGAGCGCTTCGGCCTGGCCGAGATAGCCGGCAAGCTCCCCATGGAGATCTCGGGCGGGGAGAAGCAGCGCGCCGCCATCCTGCGCGGGCTCCGCAATTCGCCGGAACTCCTCATCGCCGACGAGCCGACCGGCAACCTGGACCGCCATAACGCGAAGATAGTGCTGGACGATCTCAGGGACATCGGCGCGAGGGGGACCGCCGTGCTGATGGTCACCCATAACGAGGAGGCCGCCCGCTGCGCGTCCAGGACCCTGCGGCTGGAAGGCGGAAAACTTTCCGAGGTGCCGCGCTGATGCTCTGCCAGGACTGCCGCAAGGCCCAGGCCACCGTCTTCCTCAAGGCCGCGATAAATAACAAGGTCACCGAGATGCACCTCTGCGCCGCCTGCGCCCTCAAGTGCAGCGAGAGGCACGCGGGGGAGCACGAGCCGCACGGCCTGGGCCCGATGGGCGGCTTCGTCAAGGAACTGCTGCCCAGCGAGCGCAAGCCGCTGGCCTGCGGCGAATGCGGCCTCAAGTACGCCGAGTTCCGCGAGAGCGGGCGGCTGGGCTGCCCTTCCTGCTACAGGTATTTCGGCGCGCAGCTGCGCGAGCTGCTCGCCCGCATCCACGGCTCCTCTTCCCACGCCGGCCGCAGGTACCGCGACAGTCTGTCCGATCTTTCGGAGCGGGAGAGGGGGGAGAAGCTGGAGGCGCTGCGGGCCGCCCTCAAGGCCGCCGTCGCCCGCGAGGATTTCGAGGCCGCGGCCAGGCTGCGCGACGCCATCAAGGGACTGGACGATGGCCGCTAAATTCCTTTCCTGGTTCCGGGACAGGATCAACTGGGCCTCCGCTTCCGGGGACTGGCCGGACATCGTCTTCTCCACCCGCGTGCGTTTCGCCCGCAACCTGCACGGCTTCCCGTTCCCCGGCAGGGCCTCCAGGCAGTCCCAGGCCGAGCTGAGGCGCCGGGCTCTGGAGGCGGTCAAGTCCTCGCGCCTCTTCCCGCGCGCGAAAGAGGCCGGCCTCGAGGACCTTTCCCCGCTGGAGAAGCGCTTCCTGGTGGAACGCCGCCATATTTCCCATAACCTCGCTTCGGCCGCCGGCGCGCAGGCCGTCGTGATAGCCTCGGACGAGACGCTCTCGGCGATGATAAACGAGGAGGACCACCTGCGGCTGCAGGCCATCCTGCCCGGCTTTTCCGTGGAGAAATGCCTGGAACTCGCCTCTTCGGCTGAGGCCGGCCTGGGGGAACTGCTGCCTTACGCCTACGGTTCGGAGTTCGGTTTCCTCACGGCCTGCCCGACCAATACCGGCACCGGCATGCGCGTCTCCTGCATGGTCCACCTGCCGGCCCTCGGCCGCGCCGGCCGCCTGGGCGGCGTGCTCGAAAGCCTCTCCCATCTCGGGGTCACGGCCAGGGGCATGTACGGCGAGGGGACTTACGTCCTGGGCGACCTCTACCAGATCTCCAATTCCGTCTGTCTGGGACGGAGCGAGGCGGAGTTCGCCGAGAACGTGCGCGGGGTGATACGCAACCTGATAAATTTCGAGATAAAGGCCCGCGAGGACCTGCTGCGCCCCGCGCTGCGCCTCAAGACCGAGGACGCCGTTCACCGCTCCCGCGCGCTGCTCTCCGCGGCCCGGCTGATGAGTTACGAGGAGTTCATGCAGAACGCCTCGCTGGCCCGCATGGGCCTGGCGATGGGGCTGCGCCTGGGGCTGGACCTGGACGAACTGAACCAGCTGACCATACAGGCCCAGCCCGCGCATCTTTCCGCCCGGGCGGGCAGGGAACTGCCGCCGGGCCGCAGGGACGAGGCGAGGGCGGAGTTCGTCCGCTCGCGGCTGGGCTGACCCGGTCCGTTCCCGGGCCGGCGCGGACAAGGAGACAGGAATGAAAGAAACTCTGATAAGGTCGTTCTCCGTAGCCAGGCTGCGCGGCGCTCTTACGCAGCCCTTCACCATCTCTTCCGGCAGCCACAAGGAACTCGACAACGCCGTCTTCATGCTGCGCCTGGGCGGCGGGGTGCGCGGCTGCGGCGAGGCCGGGGTCGCGCCGCACATAACGGGAGAGACCCTGGAAGGGACCATGGCCGCGCTGAAGCGCGCCGGGGCGTGGCTGGAGGGCCGGGACATCTCCTCCTTCGACGCTCTTTTCAGGGGCCTCCGCGAGCGCCTGGACCGCAACAGGGCGGCGCTGGCCGCCGCGGAGATGGCCGTGCTGGACGCGCTGGCGCGGCTGATGAAAGTCCCGCTCTGGCGCTTCTACGGTCCGCGGGCCGCGAAGACCGTCACCGATATCACCGTGGTGATAGGGACGGCCGAACAGGCCTTCGATTTCGCGAAATTCTACCTGGCCCGGGGCATGAGGACCTTCAAGATAAAGGTCGGCATCGACTATGACAACGACCTGCGGCGCGCGGCGGCGGTCCGGAAGGCCGCCCCGGGGGCGGGGATATTCCTGGACGCCAACTGCGCCTGGAGCGTCGCCGAGGCCCGTTCTTTCGTGCGCGACCTGCGCCGGGCCGGTATAAGGCCTTCCGTGCTGGAGCAGCCGGTGAAGCGGGACGATATCGAGGGACTGGCGGCCCTGTCGCGCGACTTCGACTTCCCGGTCTGCGCCGACGAAAGCCTCTATTCCCTCCCGGACGCGGTGCGCCTGATACGGGCCGGCGTCACCGGGCTCAATATAAAACTGATGAAACTGGGACTGGCCCAGTCCCTGGAAGTGTACCGGCTGGCGAAGGCGAAGGGCGTCTCCCTCATGATGGGGGAGATGCTGGAGAGCCGGCTCTCCTCCGTCTGCGCCGCCCATTTCGCCGCCGGTCTGGGCGGTTTCGACCTTATCGACCTCGATACCCCGCTTTTCATAAAGGACCGCGCGACCGCCGGTTTCGCCGGGCCCTCGCCCGACGGGAACTACGACCTTTCGAAGGTGAGGAGCGGCATAGGCCCGGTCCCGCTGGTGTTTTCCCGGAGGTGAAGAAATGAACGCATCGTTGTTCTCCCTGCTCCTTCTGGCGGCCCCGCCGCCGGCCGCCCGCGCCGCCGAGCCGCCTTCCCCCGGGCCGGAGATCTCCACGTCCGCCGTGACCGCGAGCACGTCCGCCGTGACCGCGAGCACGGCAGCCGTGGCCGCTAGTACGGCCCCTCTTTCGGGGCCGGAACTGAAGCGGGCTAGGAACTCGGAGATAGCCGCGCTCAGAAAAAAGCAGGAAGCCGAGCTGAAGGAGCTGGAGGTCTCGCTGAAGGACAAACCTCCGGCCGAAGCGGGCCGGGCTAGGCGCCGCCTCAGGGCAGCGCACCGTGAGGCCCTCTCCGGCCTTAAAGCGCGGCACGCCGCCGGCGCCGGGCCCGGCGCCAAAAAGCCGGGGCCGCTCCCGCCGCCCGCCGGAAAGTGAGCGGGACGATCTTCGCGCCCGCGGACATTTTCGGACCCGGCCCCTGGGGCTTGACAAGTCAATACGATCTGTTATACTATGAATGGCCGCAGGCCCACGGGCCTGCCGCCCGTTGAAACCCCCCGTAGTCCAGGGGGGAGCTAAAACCCGCTGAACGCGGGTTTTTGCTTTTAAGCGCCCGCCCGCTCCCGGTCCGCGGAGCCGGGATTTCCCTCGCCAACCGCCAAATAGTATAATTATAAAAGTCTTTTAATATTTCGCGGAGGTGCTTCGATGGGCAAGTTCGTGGAATGCGTACCGAATTTCAGCGAGGGTCGGGACCTGGCCAAGATAAACGCGATAGTGGACGCCGCCCGGGCCGTGCCCGGGGTCCTGGTCCTGGACGTCGAGAAGGACGCTGACCACAACCGCACCGTCCTCACCTTCATCGCCCCCGTAGAGACCGCCGCGGACGCCATGTTCGCGGTCACCAAAAAAGCCTCCGAGCTCATAGACCTCAACCAGCACAAGGGCGAGCATCCCAGGATGGGCGCCACCGACGTCGCGCCGTTCATCCCGGTCATGGATTCGACCATAGAGGACTGCGTGGCTCTGGCCGCGAAGGCCGGCGAGCGCATCGGCCGCGAGCTGGGCATACCGGTCTATCTCTACGACAAGGCAGCCCGCTTCGACCACCGCCGCGACCTGGCCAAGGTGCGCAAGGGCCAGTTCGAGGGCCTGCGAGAGGTCATCGGCAAGGATCCGGAGCGGGTGCCGGACTTCGGGCCCAATAGGATACATCCCACCGCCGGCGCGATGGCCGTGGGCGCCCGCCACCAGATAGTCAATTTCAACGTCAACCTGGCTACCACCGACATGGAATTCGCCAAGGGCCTGGCCAAGAAGATACGCACCACCGGCGGCGGCCTGCCCGCGCTGCGCGCCAAGGAGATCTTCCTGGAGAGCAAGGGCCAGGTGCAGATGTCCACGGTACTTACCGACTATAAGACCACCTCCATCAAGCGCGTGCTCGACGAGATGGACAAGGACCTCGCCCCCAAAGGCATAGGGATCACCGGCACCGAGCTCATCGGCCTGACCACGCAGGAGGCGCTGACCGATTACGCCGTGGAATCGCTCAAAGTGCAGGGGTTCGACAAGGGTACGCAGGTGCTGGAGACCAAACTGCTCAAGCTGCTGGGGTCCTGGCAGTCCGGCGCGGGCCTGCTAGCCGACGCGCTGGCCAATACCGACCCGACGCCGGGCGGCGGCAGCGCGGCCGCGATAGCGGGCGCGATGGGCTGCGCCCTCGGCCAGATGGCCGCCGGCATCACCCTGCGCGGCAAGAAGCTCGAGGAGTCGAAGAAGCCGGCCCTGAACGCCCTGCAAGCCAGGCTCGGGCGGCTGCGCGGCGACCTGCAGGCCTGCGTGGCCGAGGATTCGCTTTCGTATGACGCCTTCATGGCCGCCATGAAGACGCCCAAGGACAAGCCTGAGCGCAAGCCGAGGATGCAGGAGGCCCTGAAATACGCCGCCGAGGTGCCGCTCAAGACCGCGCGCCTGGCCGCGGAGGCCGCCGCCGAACTGCGAAAATGCGGCGACATCTCGTCGCATGTCATCTCGGATTACCGCAGCGCGCTGTACCTGCTGGAGGCCGCGGTCAAAGGCGCGGCGGAGAACGTTTTCATCAACACCGGGTCGCTCGACGACAAGGAACTGGCGGCCCGCATGACCGGGGACGCCCGCTCTTTCATAGAGAGCGTTTCCGCGGTAAAAGCCTAAGGAGACCCGATAATGCCCAGTATGGACGTCATTTCACGGGGACTGGTCCTCGACAGCCTGAAGGAGTACGCCAGGAGGCGGCTGCCTTACGACCTGATAAGGGAACTGGACCACGCCAACGAGTTCCCGGCGGAGATACTTAAAGAGATGTACGACCCGGCCGTGCTGGGCGTGCATCTGCTGATGATCCCCGAGGAGTACGGCGGGGTCTCGGGCGGCACCTACGACATCTACCGCGTCTGCGAGGCGCTGGCCCGCATAGACCTGGGCATAGCCACCGGCGTCTTCGCCACCTTCCTGGGCACCGACCCGATCAATGTCGGAGGCACGCAGGAGCAGAAGACCAGGTGGCTCAACAAGATAGCCAAAGAGAACCTGATGGTGGCCTACGCCGCCACCGAGGCCGACGCCGGCTCGGACCTCATCAACCTGCGCACGCGCGCCGAGCACGTGGTGAAGAACGGCAAGATCGCCGGCTACCGCATCACGGGCAACAAGCAGTGGATCTCCAACGGAGGCGTGGCCGACCTCTACACCGTGCTGGCCATGGCCCCGGGCGGGCCGTCCTGGTTCATAGTCGAGCGGAACACGGAGGGCTTCTCTCCCAACAAGCACGAGGACAAGCACGGCATACGGCTCTCCAACACCGCCGGGCTGGCGCTGGACAACGTCTATGTCCCCGCCGACCACCTGATAGGCCTCGAGGAAGGCAAAGGCCTCCTGCAGGCCCAGGCCGTCTTCGGCTACACCCGCCTCATGGTCGCCGCCTTCGGCCTCGGCGCCGGCTGGGAGGCGCTCGAGCAGGCCATCCGCTACAGCCAGCAGCGCATACAGGCCGGCGGCCCGCTGAGCGAGAAGCAGGGCTACACCCATAAGCTGATAGTGCCGCACGCGGCGCGCCTCGAGGCCGCCCGCGCCTACATCGAGTACACCGCCAACCGCCTCGACGGCGGCGAGCACGGCCTGCAGACCGAGGGCGCCATCGCCAAGTACTCCGCCACCGAGAACGGCAACAGGGCCGCCGAGGACGCGATACAGGCGCTGGGCGGCTACGGCTACACGCGCGACTTCCCCGTCGAGAAGATAAAGCGCGACATCAAGATCACCTGCATCTACGAGGGCACCAGCGAGATCATGGAGATGACCATCTACCGCGGCCGCTGGCAGGAACATCTCAAGAGCCGCGGCCGGTACCACCTGGACCTGGCCGACGAGATGGACAAGCTGCACGCCTCCGTCCACGACTGCGGCGCCTGCGCGGCCGGAATGGCGCTGCGCGCGCTGGCCGCCGTCATGGAGGAGTGCCGCGTCCAGAAACTGACCCGCCACCAGCACGTCACCTTCAAGCTGGGCCGGCTGATAGCCCTGGCCGAGACCGCCGCCTGCTTCGCGCGCGCCGCCGCGCCGGGCAAATACCCGGAGAGCGTCCGCTTCGACGCCGGCGTTTACAAGGCGCTCTCGCGCGTCTACGCCCGCGAGGCCGCCCTGACGCTGTCCGTCGAGGGCCTGGCTCTGGTGCTGGGAGCCTCCGACAATTCGTCGGGGCTGTCCGCCGCCATGAACCTGCCGGCCGTCCAGGAGGCCCAGAAGGGCCTGATCGCCGACATGGACCTGGCCGCGGCCGGGCTCAAGACCACTTTCAAGGCCAAGTAGCCTTTGCCAAGGAGCGAGAGATGAACATAGTCGTCTGCGTCAAACAGGTCCCCGACTCCACCGAGGTGAAGATAAACCCGGAGACGGGCCACCTCATAAGGGCCGGCGTGCCCAGCATCGTCAATCCCTACGACCACGCCGCGCTGGAGAACGCGCTGAAACTCAGGAAGTCGTACGGCGGCAGGGTCACCGTGATCTCGATGGGTCCGCCGCAGGCCCGCAGCGTGGTGCAGATGGGCCTCGCCCTGGGCGCCGACGAGGGAGTGCTGCTCTCCGACATGGCTTTCGCCGGCTCCGACACCTGGTCCACCTCCTACGCCCTGGCCAAAGGCATCGCGAAGATAGGCAGGACCGACGCCATCTTCTGCGGCATGCAGGCCATAGACGGCGACACGGCGCAGACCGGCCCCGGCATAGCCCAGCAGCTGGGCATACCGCAAGTGACCTTCTGCGAGCGCGTCGACATCGACGGGAAGAACTTCATCGCCCGCCGGCACATAGACGGCGGCCACGAGATAGTCGAGGCGAAGCCCCCGGTGCTGTTCACGGTCCTGGTCCCGCAGGAGTTCAGCCCGCGCTGGCCTTCGTTCACCGAGATCTACGGCTCGTCGAAGAAACCCTATCACGTCTGGACCGCGGCCGATATCGGGGCGGAGCCGCAGTACCTCGGGCTCAAGGGCTCGCCTACCCAGGTCTCGAAAATATACCCGCCGCCGCAGCGGGAGAAAGCCGAGATGTTCTCCGGTTCCGCGCACGAGGCGGCCGAGCACATACTGGCGATAATGCGCAAGGGCCAGTTCATAGGCGAGTAGCGCGGCGCGTACGGTTTTTCCAAGGAGAAGGACGAAAATATGATCGAAGTTTCCAAGAAATGCATAGGCTGCGGCAAGTGCGTGCCGGTCTGCCCCTTCGCCGCCATACAGCTGGTCGACAGGATGGCGGTCATGAACGAGGCCTGCACCCTCTGCGGCGCCTGCGTGCAGGTCTGCCCCGTCAAGGCCATCACGATCAACCGCGAGGAGGCCTCGGCCCGCCGCGATCTCTCCTCCTACAAGGGAGTCTGGGTCTACGTCGAACTGATGGACGTCCCCGGCAAGGGCCACGGGAAAAAGATACGCCCCGTCACGCTGGAGCTGCTCTCCGCCGGCAGGCGGCTGGCCGACGAACTGGGACAGGAACTCTGCGCGGTGCTGATCACCGACAAGAACCACGGCTGGGAGAAGGAACTGGGTGAGTACGGCGCCGACAAGGTCTACCTGGCCGAGAACCCGGAGTTCTTCGAATACAACACCGATATCTTCTCCACTGCCGTCATAGGCGTCATCAACCGGCACAAGCCCGCGGTCATGCTCTACCCCGCCTCGATACAGGGCCGGGACCTGGCCCCGCGCGTGGCCTCCTCCATCTACGTCGGCCTGACGGCCGACTGCACCGGGCTGGCGATACGCGACGGCCTGCTGGTGCAGAGCCGCCCGGCCTTCGGCGGCAATATCATGGCGGACATCCTCAGCCCCAACTCCAGGCCCCAGATGGCCACCGTGCGCCCCAATGTCATGAAGATAGACGAGCCGCGCCCCGGCCGCCCGGCCATAGTCGTGCGCGAGGAGATAAAGATAGACAAGGGCCTGCGCCGCGTGAAAGTGCTCGAGCGCAAGCTGGCCCACGACAAGGCCGGCGCGAAGATAGAGGAAGCCCGCGTGATAGTCTCCGGCGGGCGCGGCCTCAAGACCAGGGAGAAGTTCAAAATGCTGGAGGAGCTCTCCTCCCTCCTCGGCGGCGTCGTGGGAGCCTCGCGGGCCGCGGTGGACATGGGCTTCAAGGAGAAGACCCACCAGGTCGGCCAGAGCGGCACCACGGTCTCGCCCAAGCTCTACCTGGCCTGCGGCATCTCCGGCGCCGTACAGCACATAGTCGGCATGAAGGCCTCGGACATCATCGTCGCCGTCAACAAGGATCCCAACGCCCCGATCTTCAACGTGGCCAGGCACGGCGTCGTGGGGGACGTGCACGAGATAGTGCCGAAACTGATAGAAACGCTGAAGAAGAAAGGGAAATAGCGCGCGCCGCGGGGGCCGGGGGCCTCCGGGACGTTCGGCGGCGGCGCGGGCCCCGGGACGGGGCCGACGGCTTTTTGTGACCTTATTCAATCGCCTCCTGCTCATCATATTCGGCATAGGCCTGATACCGATAATCCCTACCGGCGGCTTCCTCTTTTACTACCAGTCCGTGGCGAGGGAGAACATCCTCACGCTGCACCAGAGCCTTTCCGGCATGGCCGGGGTCGCCGCGGCCTCGCACCTGGAGGCGCTGGTCAAGGAGGTCTCCTGGCTGTCCGCTTCCGCCGGGAAGGACGGGAAGGGACTCGTCGCTTCCGCGCTGGGACGGCAGGGGCGCTTCGCCCTGGCCGCCGTGCTCGACGGGCGCGGCCGGGAGCTGCACAAGGACGGCACGTTCCAGGCCAGGCGTCTCTTCGGCGAACTGGACTTCTCGGGCAACCCTCTTTTCGCCTCCGCGTCGGCTTCCGGCAAGCCCGTTTTCGGGAACTTCGAGCTGGTCTACGACCTGCCCGTCTGCCATCTTTTCTACCCGCTCGACGGCGGGCGCTGGTTCTTCGCCGCCGTGGACCTCAGGGAGCTCTTCTCCGTCCTGGCCAGGCAGCGGATAGGGGCCGGGGGCGGGGTCTTCCTGGCGGACTCCTCCGGCGGTCTCTTCGGCCCTCCCGGCGGCCTGCCGCCGGTGGACCCCGACGCCCTGAAGGACCTTTTTTCCGGCGAAAGCCGCCATTCCGACTCGATAGCCGGCCGCGGCGGCCGCTATGTCGGGGCTTTCAGCCCGGTGCCGGGTTTCGACCTGATGGTCGTGACCCTGCAGGCCGGGCACGACGCCTTCCGCGGCATAAACCTGATAACCTCGCTCATCGTCTTTTTCCTGCTCGCCATCTCCACGGTCTTTTATTTCTCCGCGCTGCTGCTGAGCAGGCGCCTGATAGGTCCCGTCGGGGAGCTGATGGCCGGCGCGGCACGCGTGACCGGCCAGAACTTCAAGCAGCCCGTGGACGAGAGCACCGGGATAAGGGAATTCTCGGAACTGCTCAAGGCCTTCAACGCGATGATGCGCGAGGTGGACCGCTACCAGGAGATGCAGGTGGAGAAGGTGCTGGAGGAGAAGCAGAAGACCGATCTCCTTATCAGCCTGCTCCACGACGCCATGATACTCTGCGACATGCGGGGGGAGCTGGTCTACGCCAATTCGCGCGCCCGTTCGCTGCTGGGCCTCGGAAGCGCCGGGGGGGAGAACGAGGAGACCCGCCGCAGGATAAGCGGGATAGTCAAGCTCAGGGCGACCGCCGGCGAGGTGATCGCCCTCGAAACGCCGGGCGGAGAGACCCGCTGGTTCCGAGTCAACATACAGACCCTTTCGCCCAGGAAGCAGAAACCCGCGATATTCATCCTGCTCCGCGACGTGACCGCGGAGCGGCAGCTGCAGGCCATGAAGGACGACTTCTTCCATTCCGTCGCCCACGACCTGCGGGCGCCGCTGCTTTCCATGCAGGGGCACATACGCCTGCTGGAAAAGGCGCTCTCCGGCGACGCCGGCAAGTCCGGGCGGCTGTCGGAGATAAAGTCGTCCAGTTCCCGCATTTTCGAGCTGCTCGAGAACATCCTGGACATCTCGCGCATGGAGAGCGGCAGCCTGAAGCTGGAAAAGGGAGCCGTGCCCGCCGCCGGCCTGGCGGAATCCGCCGCCGGCCGCTTCCGCCATCTTTTCGAGGAGAAGAAAGTGAGGTTCGCCGTCTCCGTCCCGGAGGACCTGGAGCTGCGGGGGGACAGGAAGATGCTGGAGCGCCTTCTGGAGAACCTGCTCTCCAACGCGCTCAAGTTCACCCCGGAAGGCGGGGAGGTCTCGCTGTCGGCCTCCCGCGTCCCAGGCGGCGCCGAGCTGGCGGTCACGGACACGGGGCCCGGCGTTCCGGCGGGCGAGGTCGAGTCGATCTTCGAAAAATACGGCCGCGTCAAGGGCACGGATAAGCCGGGTTTCGGCCTGGGCCTGGCCATCGTGAAGAGGATAGCCGGGCTCCACGGCGGCGACATCAGGGCCGCGGCCGGGCCGGGCGGGAACTTCAGGGTTTTCTTGCCCTCGCAATGATATATATATAGAATTTGGGTCGCGGCGGTTCCGGAAGCAGGCGCCCGTAATTCCGTCAAAGGCTGGGAAATGAAAGAAAAATCCGCAAAAAAAACCTCCAACAAGAAATTGTACGTTTCCATCGCGCTGTTCTCCTTCCTCTGGCTCGTTTTCTCCGGCTTCGGTCAGACCGTCAGGAACATGGAGAACGGCTGGCATCACATCGTCCTGCGCCTTCCGGAGGCGCTCAATTACGCGGCCGCTCAGCTGGGCTGGAAGCGCGTGGAGGGCCACAGGTTCCTTTTCGGCAAGTACATCACGAAGCCCGCGAACCCCAAGATAACCATCGCCGCCATAGACGAACTGACGATAGAGGAGTACGGCTGGCCGATGCCGCGCAATCATTACGGCGATCTCGTGAAGAGCCTGGACCGCCTCGGCGCCAGGGGTATAGTCTTCGACGTCCTGGTCAGCGCCAGCAAGAAGGACAGGCCGGCGGACAACGCTCGTTTCGTCGAGGCTACGGCCCGGTCCGGCAAGGTCGCCAATCTCCTCCACAAGGACGCCGGCTCCGGCAAGTTCATCCATCCCATAAAAGGCCTGGCCGCGGCCAGCGCCATAATGGCCCAGCCGCACGTCGAGACGTTCATGGACGAGGACGGCCAGATCCGGAGATATCCGCCTTTCTGGCTGGGAGAGCCTCTGGACGACGATACCTATCCGTACATCACCTACGCCGCGGCCGGACTCGGCTCTACGGCGATAGGCAGGGCGTTCCCGAAACTGGCGGTCCCCTCCCTCGGGATAGCCGGCCTGTCGTTGTACACGGGCGAGCATATCAGCCGTATCCATTACGACTACGACAACTCGATGGACCCCCATGCCCGCTGGAAAACGCTGCGCTACCGGGACTTCATCGACCGCAAAAAGCATCCCGGCTGGTGCACCAACGAGGCCTCGGTCACTTTCTCCAGTTTCAGGCATATCTCGATCGCCGACATACTCAGCGGGCGCCTGAGCAAAGAGGAAAAAGAAGCCGTAAAGGACGGCATAGTCATCGTGGCGGCCACGGCGGTCGGCGCCTTCGATCATTCTCCCAGCCCCTTCCATCAGCAACTGCCGGGAGCCGAAGTCCACGCGACCTTCCTCGATAACGCCATAGCGGACGACTTCCTGGAGGAAGAGGACCTGTTCATGGTGCTGGTGCTGCTGCTGCCCTGGGTGCCGGCGCTGCTCTACAGGCGTTCCCTGGGCCTGCTGGTCTCGGTCTGTTCGGGACTCCTCCTGGCCCTCGCCGCCGGGTACGTGGTGCTGCTGGCCGGCGGGCTGATCTTCCCGTTCGTGGCGGTGGCTCTTTCGCTCTTCTTCCCCTTCGCCTATATCGCCGTGGAGAAGGGCCTGGCCGAGGGCCGCGAGAAGAAGTGGATCAAGAACACCTTCGGCCAGTACCTGTCGCCCAAGGTGGTGGACGTGATCACCAAGGACCCGTCCAAGCTCTCCCTGGGCGGAGAGAAGCGGGACATGACGGCCTTCTTCCTGGACATCGCGGGCTTCACCACGATGTCGGAAAAGATGACCCCGGAACAACTCACGCAGATGCTCAATGAGTACCTCTCGGCCCTGACCGACGTGGTGCTCCGGAACGACGGCGTGGTGGACAAGTACATCGGCGACTGCATCATGGCGTTCTGGAACGCGCCGCTGGACCAGAAGGACCACCGCAGGCTGGCCGTGCTGGCCGCCGTGGATTGCCAGTCGGCGATGACCCGTATCAACAGGGAGCTGACGCGGTTCGAGATAAAGCCGTCGTGCCGGATAGGCCTCAATTCCGGGCCGATGGTGGTCGGCAACATGGGCTCCCGCACCCGTCTCTCCTACACCGTGATGGGGGACTCCGTGAACCTGGCCTCCCGTCTCGAGGGCGCCAACAAGTTCTTCCACTCCAAGATCATGGCCAGCGAGTACACCTTCGAGGACCTCAAGGACCAGTTCGACCACCGCTACCTGGGCAGCATACGCGTGGTGGGCAAGGCGATACCGGTCAAGGTCTACGAGCCTTTCGCGCGCAAGGGGGAGGCGCCGGCCGAAGTGAAGGAGATGCTCGGGCATTACGAGGCCGGCATCGGGAAGTTCTATAAGGGCGATTACAAGGCCTCGATAAAGGACTTCAAGGCCGCCCTGGCCGCGCTGCCCGGGGACGGTCCTTCGCAGTACTATATCGAGACGGCCGAGGCCTACGCCAAGGAGCCTCCGAAGGACTGGGACAAGTCCTTCAAACTGACCTCCAAGGGATGACGCGAGAATGACGATATTCTGGAGACTCCTGCTCTCTCACCTGCTGGCGGACTTCACGCTGCAGTTCAACGTCGTGAACCGCATGAAGCGCGAGGGACTGGCCGGTATGGTCATCCACTGCCTGACCCATTTCGTCGTGGCCCTCGCCCTGGTCTGGCAGTGGCTGCCGGACGTCTGGTTCAGGGCGGGGAACCTGCCTTTCAACGGCTGGACCGCCATGGTCCTGCTGCTGGTCACGCATTACATGGTGGACCAGCTGCGGGTCTATACGATGAGGACCCTGCGTTTCAGGGACGGCCTGCTGAGCTTCCTGCTCGACCAGTTCCTGCACGTCTACATCCTGTTCCTCCTGGCGCCGGTATTCACGCTCGACAGCGATTTCTTCCACCCCGAAAAATGGGTCGGTCTGCTCTCGATGCTGGTCATAGTGACGCACGCGACCACGGTGCTCGTCTATTTCATCGAGAAGGAACGGCACGAGAAGACTTTCCCGGGCTTCGACGAGAAGTACTTCCTGATCTTCGAGCGGGTGGTGCTCTGGGCCTTTTTCCTGGTAAAAGGCTGGTTCTGGGTCCCTTTCGCCGCCGCCTGGATAGCGCAGATGGTCTATGTGCGCAGGAAGCGCATCCTGGACCTTTCCAGGACGAACATAACGGTGAGCGTGCTGGCCGCCGCCGTCTGCGGACTCTGGGCCCGCTATATCTATTACGGCGCTTTCTGACCCGGCCCCCGCCGCCGGGCCGGCCGCGTCCTTTTATTTCGACATGCATCACGCCGATACCGAACCGCTGAACATCCCCCTGGACGAGGCCGTCTTCTCCTTTCTCGACGTGGAGACCACGGGGCTTTCGCCGCGCTCGGCCCGCGTCTGCGAGGTCGCCGCTATCAGCTTCCGGGGGGAGGAGCGCCTGGGCTCGCTGGCCGAACTGGTCAACCCGGGCGGGCCCATCCCGGCCGCCTGCTCGGCCATACACGGCATCACCGACGAGATGGTCAAGGACAGCCCCTCTTTCGGCGAGATCGCCCCGCGCCTGCTGGCCATGCTGGAGAATACCGTCATAGTGGGCCATAACGCCGATTTCGACATCAGGTTCCTGAGGGCGGAGTGCGAGAGGGTGGGGCTGAAGTTCCCGGGCCTGCCGGTGGTGGACACCCTGGCGATAGCCCGGAAGAACTGGAAGTTCCAGAGCAACCGGCTCGGCAATATCGCCGCGGAACTTAACATCCCGAGCGAGGGCTGGCACCGGGCGCTGGCCGACGTGGAGACCACCCGCAAGGTCTTCGCCCACTTCGTGAACGCTTTAAAGCCCGCCGGAGCCGTGACCGTCGGCGAGCTGTGGAAAAGATCCGGAGGAAAAACATCATGAAACCTTTCGAACTGGGCCGCGTCCCGACCATATGCGATCTCGCCGACGCGGCTTTCGGCCGCCGCCGCGCGGTCGTGACGCCGCGCGCGCTGAAGTTCATAGCCGCGCGCCGCGCGGGGCTGGAGCGCCTGCTGGCCGAGGACCGGGTGATGTACGGCATAAACACCGGCTTCGGCGAACTGGCCAGCCAGCGGGTCTCCCGGGAGAAACTCCGGGCCCTGCAGGTGAACCTTATACGCAGCCACGCCTGCGGCGTGGGCGACCCGCTCGATGACGCGGAGTGCCTGGCGCTCATGTTCTCGCGCGCCAACGAACTGGCCCGCGGCAATTCCGGCGTGCGCCCGGTAGTGGTGAAGACCCTCTGCGCGATGATAAACAAGGGCGTCATCCCTTTCATCCCGTCCAAGGGCTCCGTCGGGGCCAGCGGCGACCTCGCTCCCTCGGCCCACATGGCGCTTACGCTCATCGGAGAGGGAACGGCGAAGGCCGCCGGCTCCGACAAATGGCTGCCCTCGGCCGCCGTCATGAAGAAGGCCGGCATAAAGCCGGTGGAGCTGGCCGAGAAAGAGGGCCTGGCCCTCATAAACGGTACCCAGGCCATGAAGGCCGTGGGCGGCCTGGCCCTTTTCGAGGCGGTCAACCTTTTCGACGCGGCCGTGCTGGCCGGCGCCATGAGCGTGGAGGCCCTCAAGGGCACCCCGACAGCTTTCGACAGGCGCATCCACGCCCTTAAACCGCATCGCGGCCAGCGCGAAGTCGCGGCGGCGCTGGAGGGCCTGCTCAAGGGCAGCCCGATACGCGCTTCCCACGCGCGCGACGACAAGCGCGTGCAGGACCCCTATTCTCTCCGCTGCATGCCGCAGGCCATGGGCGCCGCGCGCGACGCCCTGGGCTACGCGCTGCAGATCTTCGAGACCGAACTCGCCAGCGTCACCGACAACCCGCTTGTGGTGCAGGGGAAAAAGAAGGGTTCGATCGAGGTCCTTTCCGGCGGCAATTTCCACGGCCAGGCCGTCTCTTTCGCCGCCGACTTCGCCGCCATAGCGGTCACGGCGCTGGGCAATATCTCGGAGCGGCGCATAGCCCAGCTGGTGAGCGACTTCAAGATCCTGCCGCCTTTCCTGGCGCGCGACCCCGGCGTGGAGTCGGGGTTCATGATAGCCCATGTCACGGCCGCGGCCCTCTGCAACGAGAACAAGGTGCTCAGCCACCCGGCCAGCGCCGACTCGATATCCACCTCCGCCAACAAGGAGGACTTCGTCAGCATGGGCATGACGGCGGCCCTCAAGCTCAAGGAGGTCGTGCGCAATACGGCGCGCGTGACCGCGATAGAGATGATGGCGGCGGCCGAGGGGATAGAGTTCCACCGGCCGCTCAAGTCCAGCCGCCCGCTGGAAAAAGCCCTGGCCCGGCTGCGCGAAGTCTCGCCGGCCTTCAAGGGCGACGAGGTCTTCTCCGGCCGCATCGAGGCCGTGGCCGAGGCCGTGCTGGCCGGCCATTTCACCGAGTAAAGGAGCGAGCATGATCCCTCACAAGAACATCCGCGCGGCGCGCGGCAATAAACTTTCCTGCAGTGGCTGGCAGCAGGAGGCCGCCCTGCGCATGCTGATGAACAACCTGGACCCCGAGGTCGCCGAGCGGCCGGAGGAACTTGTCGTTTACGGCGGCCGGGGCCGCGCCGCCCGCAACTGGGCCTGCTACGACGCCATAGTGAACTCGCTGCGCCGGCTCGGCAACGACGAGACCCTCCTGATACAGTCCGGCAAGCCGGTCGGCGTCCTGCGTACCCACGATTACGCGCCGCGTGTCATTCTTGCCAACTCCAACCTGGTGGGCAACTGGGCCAACTGGGAAGTCTTCGACGAGATGGAGCGCAAGGGGCTTATGATGTACGGCCAGATGACGGCCGGCTCCTGGATCTACATCGGCACGCAGGGCATACTGCAGGGCACTTACGAAACCTTCGCGGCGCTGGCCCGCAAACATTTCCGCGGGGGGGACCTGTCCGGCAAGCTGACCGTGACGGGCGGCCTCGGCGGCATGGGCGGGGCCCAGCCCCTGGCCGTCACCATGGCCGGCGGCGTCGCCATAGTCGTCGAAGTGGACGAGACCCGCATACAGAAGCGCCTCGACACCGCCTATGTCGATACCATGGCCCGCACTCTCGACGAGGCGCTGCGCCTGGCCGAAGCCGCCGTTAAGGAGAAGCGGCCGCTCTCCATCGGCCTGCTGGGCAACTGCGCCGAGGTGCTGCCCGAGCTGGCGCGCCGCGGCGTGAAGATAGACGTGCTGACCGACCAGACCTCGGCCCACGACCCGCTGCGCGGCTATATCCCGAAGGGTTATTCGCTCAAAGCCGCCGCCGAGCTCCGTAGGCGCGACCCGAAGAAATACGTGAAGCTGGCGATGGAGTCGATGGCTATACACGTGCAGGCCATGCTGAAACTGCAGAAGGCCGGCGCGATCACCTTCGACTACGGCAATAATATCCGCACGATGGCCTTCAAGCAGGGCGTGAAGAACGCCTACGACTTCCCCGGCTTCGTGCCGGCCTATATCCGCGACCTCTTCTGCGAAGGCAAGGGCCCGTTCCGCTGGGCCGCGCTCTCGGGCGACCCTAAGGACATCGCGGTCACCGACAAGGCCGTCCTGGAGCTCTTCCCGCATAACGCCCACCTGCGCCGCTGGCTCGACATGGCCTCGAAGAAGGTCAAGTTCCAGGGCCTGCCGGCGCGCATCTGCTGGCTGGGCTACGGCGAGCGCCACCTGGCCGGCCTGCGCTTCAACGAACTGGTGAAGAAGGGGAAGATCTCGGCCCCCGTCGTCATCGGCCGCGACCATCTGGACTCCGGCTCCGTCGCCAGCCCTTTCCGCGAGACCGAGTCGATGAAGGACGGCTCCGACGCCATAGCCGACTGGCCGATACTCAACGCGCTGGTCAATACGGCCTCCGGCGCCAGCTGGGTGTCCTTCCATCACGGCGGCGGCGTCGGCATAGGGTATTCGCTGCACGCCGGCCAGGTCACGGTGGCCGACGGCACCAAAGAGATGGCCGCGCGCCTGGAGCGCGTGCTGACCAACGACCCGGCGATGGGCGTGCTGCGCCACGCCGACGCGGGATACAAGATCGCGAAGGACTGCGCCCGCCGCAAGGGCGTGAAAGTCCCGATGCTCAAATAGGAGGAGATATATGGCCAATGACTTCAGTTTCGACGTGGTTTCCAAGGTGGAGCCCACCCTGGTGGACGAGGTGGTAAATAATTCCCTGAAGGAGATAGCCAACCGCTACGACTTCAAGGACACGAACTCCGAGATCTCCTACGACAAGAAGGCCAATGTCCTGAACCTGGTCTCGTCGGACGATTTCAAGGTCAAGGCGCTTTACGACGTGCTGCTGACCAGGATGGCCAAGCGCGGCCTGCCGCTCAAGAACTTCCAGCCGGAAAAGCCCGAGAGCGCGCTGGGCGGCCGGGCGAAGATGGTCGTGAAGGTGCAGCAGGGCATACCGCAGGACAAGGCCAAGGAGATGGTGCGCTTCGTCAAGGACAACAAGTTCAAGGCGACCGTGGCCATACAGGGCGATATCCTGCGCGTCACCTCCCGCTCCAAGGACGAGCTGCAGGCCGTCATGGGCCTGCTGCGCGGCAAGGATTTCGGGATAACGCTGCAGTTCGACAATTTCCGCTGATGGCCGTACTTTTCACGGGCATAGACCAGCTGCTGACCTTCGCGGGCGACGCGTCGCCGCGCGCCGGGGCGGGGATGCGCGAGACCGGCCTCGTGGAGGACGCCGCCGTGCTGACCGACGGAGGGCTGATCGCCGCCGCCGGGCCGCGCGCCGCGGTCTCGAAACATCCGCTGGCGAAAAAGGCCCGGAAAGTCGAGGCCCGCGGCGTCTGCCTGCCCGGCTTCGTCGACAGCCACACCCACGCCGTCTTCGCCGAGCCGCGGCTGAAGGATTTCTCGATGCGCACGGCCGGCGCCACCTACCAGGAGATAAAGGCCGCCGGCGGCGGGATACTCTCCAGCATAGGCGCCGTCCGCCGGCAGCCGGCCAAAGCGATGGCGGAGCAGCTGGCCCGCCGGGCGGAGCTTTTCCTGCGCTGCGGCACCACTACCATCGAGGTCAAGAGCGGCTACGGGCTGAACCTGGAGTCGGAACTCAAGATGCTGCGCGCCGTGAAGGCCGCGGCCGCCAGGACCCCGCTGGAGATGCTGCCGACCCTGCTGGCCGCCCACGGCGTGCCGCCGGAATTCGAGGGCGACTCCCGGAAATACCTGGACTACGTGACCCGCGAGATACTCCCGAAAGCCGTGGCGGAAAAACTGGCCGTCTTCGTCGACATCTTCTGCGAGAAAGGCTATTTCACGCCCGAACAGACCCGCGACTACCTGAAAGAGGCCGCGCGCCTTGGCCTCAGGCCCAAGGTCCATTCCGAACAGCTTTCCAATTACGGCGGCACCAGGGCCGGCGCGGCGGCCGGGGCCATAAGCGCGGACCACGCCGACCATGTCTTCGCCGAGGATATCTCCGCCATGCGCGAGGCCGGCACCATCGCGGTGCTGCTGCCGGCGTCCAACTATTACCTCGGCCTGGCCAAGTACCCGCCGGCCCGGGAGATAATTGAGGCCGGCGTGCCGGTGGCCCTGGCCACCGACTTCAATCCCGGCACCTGCCCGTGCTGGAACATGCAGTTCGTCCTCTCGGTCGCCTGCACCCACTGCGCCATGACGCCGGAGGAGGCGCTCTGCGCGGCCACGGTCAACGGCGCCTGGGCGCTGGGCATCGGCGACAGGGCGGGCGCGGTAATGCCGGGCATGAGCGCCGACCTGGCCTTCTTCGAAGCCGCGGATCACCGCGAGCTCTGCTATTATTTCGGCGACAGCCAGTGCCGCATGACGGTGAAGGGCGGCGAAATCGTTTTCGGCGGGGGGAAGGGAAAGACCGGAGGAAGAAGATGAAGATCGTGCTTTTCGACATAGACGGCACCCTGATCAAGGCCGGCGGCGCCGGCGTGCGCGCCCTCAACCGCGCGGTATGCGCCATGACGGGCTGCGAGGAGGCCTGCAAGCCTCACGAGCTGCAGGGCTCCACCGATAAGACCAATTTCGACCTCGCCTTCAGGGCCGGCAAGGGCCGCAAGCCGACCAAAAAGGAAATGGACGAACTGGTGCGCCGCTACGTCGCGCTGCTGCCGGAAGAGGTGAAGGCCTCCCTGAAGGCGAAGAAGTACGAGAAAGTGAAAGGCGTCGAGAAGTTCCTGGAGAAACTTTCGAAGACCCCCGGGGTCATGATAGGCCTGGGCACGGGCAACCTGAAGGACGGGGCCTTCATAAAGCTCGGCCCTTCCGGCTTCATGAAGTATTTCGCTTTCGGCGGCTACGGCTGCGATTCGCATCACAGGGCCGAGGTCCTGAAAAAAGCCGTCGCGCGCGCCGCTAAACTGGCGAAGACGAAGATAAGTCCCAGCGAAGTCTATGTCATCGGCGACACCCACCGCGACGTGGAAGCCGCCAAGGAATGCGGCTACCGCCCCGCCGCCGTGCTGGATGGCTTCGGCGACGAGCGCCTCATCTTCCGCGCGGCCCCGGAGCTCATGGCGAAAGATTTCGCGGATCCCAAACCCTGGCTCCTATGGATGGGGCTTCAGAAGGACCCGCGGGGCGTGAGCCGAGGCACCTATATCTGCCCCGATTCCCCCATAGAGCACGCCCATTACGGCCGCACCGGCCTGGACCTGCGCGATATCGAGATAGGCATCGAAAAACTGCGCGCGGCCAAACGCAAGGTCACAGGCGGCCGGGAATGAACCTCCGCGAGACCCTGACCTGGCGGGACATAGCGGAGATCCCCTCGCTGCTGGAGACCTTCACGGCGCGGGCCGGGCGGATGAAGCGCCTGGCCCTGCGCTCCCCTGACAAGGCGGTGCACCTGGTCGGCCGCGGCTCTTCCGGGACGGCCACGCTGTTCGCCAAGTACATCTGGGAGACCTACGCCGGCACGGTGACGAATTTCATACACCCGCATTCCATCTTCGAGGCCCGCAAGCCGCTCAATTTCAGAGGCGCCGCCGTCTGGGCGTTCTCCCAGTCCGGGCGCAGCCAGGACATCGTGGCCTGCCTCAAAAAGCTCATGGGGTGGGGCGCGCGCGGCGTGGCCGTGACCAACGAGGCCGACCTGAAGGCCAATCCGCTGGCCAGGCTGGCCGACAGGCATATACTGCTTTCAGGCTCGAAAGAGCTGCCCGTCGCCGCCACCAAGAGCTTCGCCCTGCAGCTCTGGGCGGTGCTCTGGGCCGCGCAAGCCTGGAGCCGCTGCTTCAGGCCCGCGGATTTCAGGGCGGCGGTGAAGGCCGCCGCGGCGGCCGCGAAGGAGAATTACGGGGGGCACGAACTGGTGCGGCGGGTGAAGCGCGCCAATATGCTGGGTTTCGTAGGGCGCGGCGCCTTCAACGCCGTAGCCGAGGATTCGGCGCTCAAGTTCCGCGAGATGGCCATGGCGCACGCGTTGGGCTATTCCGCGGCGGAGTTCCTGCACGGCCCGGTGGGCGCTTACACTAAAAAGGACCTGGTCTTCCTGTTCTCGCCGTCCGCCGCCGTGCCCGAGGACATCCGGCGCGTCATGAAGGCCCTCGACGAGCGCGGTACGCCCTACAAGGTCGTCCTGCCGCCCGGGGGCGTGCGCTTTCCCTTCAACTGCATCCCCGTGGACATCCGTATGAAGCTGCTGGCCCTGCGCCTGGCGCTGGACAAGGGCCTCGACCCGGATAATCCCCGCGGCCTCAAAAAAGTCACCCCGACCTTCTGATCCGGAAGGAAGAACTATTCCGGGTGATGGCGGGGGCTCACCACGAAAAACGCGCTCGCACACCGTGCTCGCGCTCCGACCTCGCCGCTCGCGCTCGTATGCGCCTCCGCATCCTCGAGATGCGATTCCACCGGCCAGCTCCGGCGCATACTCCGTAAGCTCGCGGCTTCGGACGGTTTTCTTAGGTGAGCCCCCGCCATCCCCCGCTGTCTCCTTATGAGCCGCTTGGCGGGTCGCAAAAATGCCGGACATTTGCTTAAATAGGAAGCGGCGCAGGGGCGCCGTGCCGGGGAAGGGGGATAGTCCATTCTAAAATACGGCTTTTTTCATAAGGAAGCGACACCACGTTGTCGCCCCGGTCTTTTAAGGTATTCTTTGTGAATTACACTTTTATGTTCGTAACCAGCTGGAGAAAAATGGATGAAAAAAGAATATATGCAGAATAAAAACGCTAATATTTGCGCTTTCGATATCGGCGTGGCCAGTCTCGGCCTTTGCGTGCGGCGGGGGCAGGAAGTTTCACTCCTTGAATCTCTTTTGATACCCGCGGAATATGCTTCCACAAAAGAAGCTGCCAAGCGCCGCAGGCTTATACGCACCCGCATCGCCCATCATAAACGGGAAGCCTGGTGGCGCCAATGCTGCGAAAAATACGGGATAGAGACCCTTGAAAGCCGTCAGCCGATATATGACGCCGCGGGAAAACTCGTAAGCCATAAACCGGACCCCCGGATGTTGCGCGAGTTCTCAGCGGCGGGGGATAATACTATTTACAATTCAGCCTTGCTTCGCATCGCTTTGCTGCAGGGCCAGAAGTTGGAGGGCTGGCAGGTTTTCAAAGCCGTCTGGTCCGCGTTCCAGCATCGCGGTTATCTCCCGGCGGCGGAACTGCCGTGGGCGAAACGGAGTAAGAGGAATATAGATGAGGAGGATGCGGGAAAAACCGGAAAGGGAGACAAAGACGGAGAAGCCGAAGACGAAAAGAAAAACGCCGAAGCCGCCAGTGCCTATACTGCGATCCTGAAGACGTATCCAGAAGACTGCCAATTGCCCTGTTATTTTGAAGCGGAACGAATGGGACTGTGGAGCCCCGCTAAACCGAAAGAGTTCAAGTTGCGGCACGAAACCCCGGCCCCCGGCGCCGCCCGGAACAAGGACGGCGTAGGTCATGTGGCGCCGCGTGCCCTTGTAGAGAAGGAAATCCGCTTGCTCCTGCAACAGGCCGGAAAACTTTTTCCAAAACTGAAAGGTCGTGAAGCGTATGTCATGTACGGCGAACCGGGCATAGCCTTCCCTTCAGTCACGGACCCCAAGAAATGGGGTTCCATACGCGGAGGCGAAGGGGAGGCGAAGGGTGTGCTCTCCCAGAAAACTCCGCGTTTCGATAATCGCGCCGTGAATAAATGTCGCCTTATCCCAAGGCTGAACGTTTGCAAGGCTAATGATGAGCTGAACAGGGAAGTGAGTTTTCTGCTGGCCTTGAAGAATATGCGCTATTCCTTTGGTGATAAGCCGGATTGCGCTTTGGATCCAGAGCAGCTTAAAGAACTTTTCGGCGTTTTTACTGCTGACAAGTCCAAGTCGTTCCATATTACCCCGACGAAATGGCGGAAATGGGTGCAGGAACGCCTTAAGTCCGAGGTGAACCCGGCGCACCCCGCCGTTACAGCCGCTAAACTTGGCGGCCGCTCTTCGTTCTGCCGACCCGCCTTGCGCTTGCTCAAGGAGCTTATTCTCTCCGGCCAGTCCCCGGTGGAATTCCATGCCGCCAAAGCCAAAGAAGCCAGGAACGAGGACCCGCGCAAGGGTCTCGTAAAAGCAGAATATGATTTCCTTCGTGACCTGGGCGATTCCTGGTATTCTATTCATATCCCTGATAATCGCCTGGCGGACGCCAGAGCGGTGACTGCGGAGACGGAGCGGCGCGCACGTATTGACGAGATAATAAACGATGTCCGCAATCCGGTAGTCCGGCACCGCCTGCGCGTATTGATAGACCAGTTTAAGCGGCTTAAAGACCGCCATGGGGCGCCGGATAGGATTTATTTTGAATTTATCCGCGAAGATTTTATGGGTGAGAAAGCAAGGCGGGAATACGAGGCGCGTATTCGCACCAATAAGAAGGAGAGGGATGAGGCTCATAAGGCGGCTGAAGAGTTAAAACTGAAGGGCGACGGGCTCCTTAAAATGCGCCTCTATAGAGAACAGGGCGGTGTGGACTATTACGCTTCCGGTGAAAGCGAGAAAATAGCGCAGACCGACATCGATAATTGCCAGATAGATCATATAGTCCCGCGCGCGCAGGGCGGACCGGACGCTTTCTATAACCTGATATTGACCAGTCGTGCCAACAATAGCGCCAAAGGCGATAGGACCCCTTGGGAATGGCTTAAAGGCGATAAGGACGCTTGGGCGAGGCTTTCGGAGAAGGTTGGGCGCAATAACCGCTCCTTGTCGCCAAAAAAGAAACGGCTCCTTCTTTCCGCCGAGCCTCAAAAGCTGGTTGAAAAATATACGGCTTTGGCGGAGACGGCCTATATCGCGAAATTGGCCGCAAAACTGGCTTCGCTTTATTTCGGCTGGCCGGAATCAGTAAAAGGTTCAGAGAAGCGTATATTTATTTCCAACGGCGCCCAGACCGCTCGCATACGAAGGCGTTATAAACTGGACCGGTTGCTTCATCCCGATATAGAAAAGGAAGAGGATTTCGTGAAGTTGGTGCGCGACGGAAAACTCGACAAGAAAAACCGTGACAACCCCCGCCATCATGCCCTGGATGCGCTCGTTATTTCTATGGGTGAAGATCTTAAGTATGACGCCAATGGAGATATGACTTTGCCGGCTTGGTTCCATTCCGGTTATGTGAAATCCGAATTGGAAAAAGTCGCCCCGGCCAATATACGCTTCGAAAAGCCGACAATCGCCCAGACCATTTACGGTATGCGCAAAACCAAGGATGGATATGTGATGGTCGCCACGGCGAAAACCAGCCAGGCTAAGCCGACAAGGCTGGAAGATTGGGGCAAATTATCTCTGGAGCAGGCCAGAAAACGCGTTAAAGATATTTATAGCGAACAAATTCGCTCTGATTTTGAAGCGAAACTTGGAGAAGAAGCCCTAACTTCCGAACAATGGGCTGCTTTTGTAACCGGCTATAGATGTAAAAACGGCACCAGACCGAGAAAGATATCTTATGTGGAGGCTCGAGATATTAATGCCGGCGAGGACGGCAAAGCTCCTGCTCAAAGCGGCGAGATCCTGGAGGCCAGGAAACGCTCCATGCCGGGCCAATATATCAAGGATTTGAAAGCTCATCAGGGTCAGTTGGTTTATAAGGACGGTGGGAAGTGGAAGGTTGAGCCGGTCTATGTATGGGAATCTCTTCACTCAAAAACAGTGGCTATTCACGCAAAATACGGCAAGGGAAATGTGCGTTTCTTCCGCAGCGGACAAAGCGTAGAAGTTAGTATGCCATGTCGTGTCCCTGCGGGGAGATATGTCTGGAAAAGTATTGAGGCTGAACGAGGGCGTGTTGAACTAAAGGGGGGAGATGGTAAAGAATACAAAAGAATCCCCGTTTCTGATCTCATTGATAACGGTAGACTTGAAGTTATAGGACAATGAGCTACCACATTATTCATGTCTTGGGACATGGTTCGGTATTGAGTGCAGACAGAGGCTGCCTGGTATGCCGGGGGGACTCGGGGGAGAGACGTGCACCTTTATCGGATATACTGGCCGTTATCGTGGCCGCGAGAGGTGTTTCTTTTTCCTCGGACGCCATTTCCCGGATAACCTCTAATAAAGGGATAATTCTTCATTGCGACGAGAATTACCGGCCTTGCGGTAAAACCGTGCCTTTGCCGGCCGTGATACACCAGGATGTTTTTGCCAGGCAAATCTCTCTTTCCCCGGCAACGGCGGACGCCATCTGGCGTAGAATGCTAACCGCCAAGACATTAAATCAGGCGGCGGTTCTGGAACTGCATTCCGCCAAGCATGAGTTGCGGGAGCAGTTGAAAAGCGGCAAAATAGACGAGGGGAACGCTGCCAGGCATTACTGGTCGCGCTACTTTAAATTATATGGCCGCAAGGGCCCGGAAGTTAGGGAAACCAGGGGGGCAGACCATCCCGTCAACCAGATGCTGAATTACAGTTACGCCGTGATATCGGCCATCGTCCACCGCAGTCTTCTGGCCCATGGCCTGAATCCAGAACTGGGCGTCCACCATCGTTATCGTTTCAAGGCGGAGCCTCTCCTCTACGATACTATGGAGCCTTTGCGCCCGATATGTGACCTGTTGCTGCTGAACTATTATCAGCAGAACAAGCGTAAAGACATAACTCTTTGGGTCAAGCATGTGGCGGGGGAATTGCTGGATTACAGGCTTGAAATGGCCGGAGGGCGCAAATTCAAGCTGCTTACGGCCGTGGATCGTTACGCGGAAAGCCTTGGGCGGGCTTTCCAGGTCGGTTCTGCCGCGCACTTAGATTTCCCCCTGGTGAAAGCGCCCAGGGGACATGGGGAAAATAAGTAAATACCGCGTGGGCTGGCTGCTGGTGCTTTTTGATCTGCCTGTAGGGACCGCTAAAGAGCGGAAAGAGGCGACCAATTTCCGCAATAATCTGCTTGATTGCGGCTACCTGATGCTTCAGTACTCGGCCTATGCCAGGTGTTCAGTTACGCTAGAGAAGAAGCAGGGTCTTGTTAACGAATTAAAACAGATGGTCCCGGAGGCCGGAACCGTACAGTGCATTTTTCTCACTGACGGACAATGGGGAAACATGCTGACCCTTCATAAGGGTAAGCGAAAATTGCTGCGGGAAGTGGAAAAACAGCCCCAGATAGGGGAACAACTGCAGTTTTGGTGACAAAACCGCTAAAAGCGGTTATATTTTAAGGAAAATCCCATGCGTGCCAGGCAGTGGCTGGGATTTTCTTTATTTGGTTAAGACGCTGACAATCTGGTGCTTCTTTTGGGGTTTTGGGGGCAGAATTCCCTAAGGAATCCTATTCCGACTATCCCCAAAATTTTGTAGCGTCAAAACGCGGTCGTGAAGTCCTGCCGGCCAACAAAGATTCCGACTATCCCCAAAATTTTGTAGCGTCAAAACGGTCCGTCCGTCAAGATGAGGGGAATTTTTATTCCGACTATCCCCAAAATTTTGTAGCGTCAAAACTCGGCCACGGCGTAGTGAATCCACGGCTTGATTCCGACTATCCCCAAAATTTTGTAGCGTCAAAACTATGCCCTCCGTGCCGCAACGGCTACCTACATTCCGACTATCCCCAAAATTTTGTAGCGTCAAAACATAGACGAGCCGGTGCTAATGCGGTTGCGTATTCCGACTATCCCCAAAATTTTGTAGCGTCAAAACGCTATGCGACACAATCTAGCATATGTTCTGATTCCGACTATCCCCAAAATTTTGTAGCGTCAAAACGTGATAGGCCCCTTGGCCCCAGGGCTAAATATTCCGACTATCCCCAAAATTTTGTAGCGTCAAAACACAATACTGATTACAGTCCCGGCTGGCCCAATTCCGACTATCCCCAAAATTTTGTAGCGTCAAAACTGAAATACAAATACTTGACCGAAGGCGGTATATTCCGACTATCCCCAAAATTTTGTAGCGTCAAAACGAACGGCATCACGACGACGAGTAAAGGCCGAATTCCGACTATCCCCAAAATTTTGTAGCGTCAAAACCCGAAAGTAAAAAGTATCTCATTGCCCTTTATTCCGACTATCCCCAAAATTTTGTAGCGTCAAAACTTGGTGGGGCGGTATGTCTGCTTCCGTTGCATTCCGACTATCCCCAAAATTTTGTAGCGTAAAATTGTTTAAGGAAAATTCCGTGCGTGCCAGGCAGTGGCCGGAATTTTCTTTATTTAGTTAAGACGCTTAAACCGTTCAATTTAGGGTTATGGCCGGCTTAAATTGTCAAAGATCTCTATTACTTGTTTAGATTCTAGCAAATCACAAGGGTATGCCGTGGCGGTAGTCGGTTCGCAGTCCGGGATTAATTCAGAACAGGGAGGCTTTGCGGAGGACGCGGCCTATGGCGGCGCCCCAGGGCACCCGCGCCAGGTCGGCGATGACCGACTCGACGTCGTAGGCCACGCGGAAGATCTCGGCCGACGGCGCGGGCGAGCAGGTGAGCACGGCGTAGGAGGCGCGTGTGTCGCCGTCGAGCGGGCTGCCCACGCTGCCGGGATTTATAGCCAGGCCCCCGCCGGGCAGAGCCTTCACGTAAGGAGCGTGGATATGGCCGCAGACCACATTGACGCCGCCGGCGGCGCCGTCGGGCTGGAAGCCCGCCTCGTCGTCGCCGCTGGAGGCGTGGAAACAGACGAATTCCGAGCCTTCCAGCGTGAAAGAGACCTCGGCCGGCGCCGAGCCCAGCCAGGCCTTGTCCTCGCCGTCCAGGCGGCGGACGGTCCATTCGGCGTGGTCGGCCCCCTCGGTCCCGAGGAAGTATTTTTCGAGATAGGCCCGCTGCTGGAACTCGGAAGAATAGCGGTCGTGATTGCCTTTCACCCTGTGCAGGATGTTCATTTCCCGCAGGACCTTGACCGTCCCGGCCGGGTAGGGTCCCATGTTGACGGCGTCGCCCAGGAAGCAGACCGGCGCCCCGGCCAGCCCGCGGCGCGCGATGTCGCCTCTGACGGCCTCGAGAGCCGCCAGGTTGGCGTGTATATCGGAGAGTATTACCAGTTTTTCCAACCCGCCCCCGTCCCCGCGGCCGTCCCTAGAACCTGCTCCAGAGCTTCTTCGCCAGCTCGGCCGACTTGCGCGAAACCTCTTCCTCGTCGATGTCGAGCTTCAGCTTCTTGTTCTCCATCAGTACCCTGCCGCCCGCTATCGTCGTGTCCACGTCGCTCTGGCTGAGCCCGAAGATCAGGTGGCCGTAGAAATTGGAGGCGTCCAGCGGCGTCGGGGGGAAGTAGTCCATCAGTATGACGTCGGCGGCGAAGCCTTCCTTCAGTTCGCCGAGGCCCCTGAACTGGCGGTTGGCTATCTGCGCGTTGTTCACCGTCAGCGCGGTCGCGGCCTCCATGAAGCCCTGCGAGGGATCGTGGCGCAGGTGCTGCAGCCAGAGCGACGCGCGAAGTTCCTCGAACATGTTCACCGTCATCGCGTCGGTGCCCAGGCCCACCAGGACGCCGCGCTTCATCATGCCCGTTATGTCGGCCACGCCGACGGAATTGTTGGCGTTGGACTGGGCGTTGTGTACCACGGCCGTGCCCGTGGCCGCCAGGATCTCGGTCTCGCGCTCGTCGATATGCACGCAGTGCACGCAGATGGACTTGGGGCCCAGGACGCCGAACTTGTTGAGGCGCTCGACGACGCGCATGCCGTGATGGGACTCGCAGTGCAGCTGGTCCGCCTGGGATTCCGCGGTGTGCACGTGGAAGCCCGCGTCCAGGCCGTTGCCGGCGGCGGCCGCCGCCTCCAGCGTGGCGTCCGTTATCGTGAACGAGGCGTGCAGCCCGAACATCGCCGTCACGGTATTGTCGGCCGCCTTTCTCGTCTTCTTTATGAACTCGGCGTTCTCCTCTATGCCGGCCGCCGCCGCCTTGCGGCCGTCGCGGTCGGAGAGCTCGTAGCAGAGCGAAGCGCGCAGCCCGGTCTCGCGCACCGCCTTCTCGATGGCCCCCAGCGAGCCCTTAATCGCGAAAGGGCTGGCGTGATGGTCTATCAGCGTGGTCGTGCCGCGGCGCACGGCGTTTATCAGCGGTATGACGGCGCTGTAGTAGGAGTCGGCGTTGGTCAGCTCCTTGTCCAGCTTCCACCAGAGGTTGTTGAGCACCTCCACGAAGTTCTTCGACGGCTTGGCCTTGCCCAGGCCGCGCGCGAAAGTGCTGTAGAAATGCATATGCGCGTTGATGAAGCCGGGCAGCACCACCTTGCCGTGCGCGTCGATGACCTTGTTGTACCTGCCCTTGAAGGTCCTCTGCGGGGCGATCTTCTTTATCAGGCCGCCTTCTATGAGGAGCGCGTGGCCGTGCAGGACTTTGTTCTCCACGCCCAGCGTGGCTATCGTGCCGTTCTTTATCAGTATGGTCTTCATCGTCACTCCGGGCAGGCTTTGAGTTCGGCCGGCGTGCGCTTGCGCATCTTTATCGCACCGGCGAAGCATTTCTTGGCGCAGAGCGAGCAGCCGACGCATTTGGAAGCGTCGAAAGCCGGCACGCCTTTGGCGTCCAGTTCCACGGCCAGGTAGCCGCAGCGCTCGCAGTTGCCGCAGTGCATGCAGAGCTCCGGGTCGGCCTCGGGTATGTTCTTTACCGGCGTGAGGTCCGGGAAGTCCGTGACGGGCTTCGGGAGGGCGCAGCCGATGAAGCCGCCGACCGACTTGTAGCCCTTTTCCTCGAGCATGTGGCTGAGGCCGCTTTCCAGCTCGCCTATGACGCCGAAGCCGTACTTCATGACGACGGTGCAGAACTGGACCGTCTTCGCGCCCAGGGCCAGGAAATGGGCCGCGGCCTTGTAATCCATCGGCCCGCCGTTGCCGGAGATCGGCACGCCGAGGCTGACCGCCTTGGAGATGGTCAGGTTGCTTATCGGGGCCACGCCTTCGCCGCTCATACCCACTATCATGCCTTCTTCCCAGGCGCCCTTGCCGCTGAGGCGCTCGCGGAAGGCCAGGGCCGGGAAGGAATTGGCCAGCGTGATGCCGGCCTTCTTGTGCGGGTACTTCGCGTAGACCTGCTTTATCGCGTTGACCACCTGCCAGATGGAGGTGACGGCGCCGGTCAACTTGAAGAGCTTCGGTATCTCCGGGTCCGAGACTTCCATCACCCAGCCGATTATCTTGGCCGCGAGCTCCGGGTCCTGCGAAACGATGTCGCCCTTGGTGCCGTCGCCGCCCTGCGGGCAGGACAGCGAGTACTCTATGGCCATAGCTCCGGCCTTCTCGAGCTTGAGGGTGTTGGACTGCCAGCCTTTGCGGTCGAACTCGTCGTCGCCGGTGACCGGGCCGCCGGTGGAGGCCGCCGTCAGCCGGTCCGGATATTCCTTCACCAGCCGCGCGACCTCCCTGCAGACGCGGTCGAGCGGGTGGCCGCTGACATTGTCGGAATTGCCGTAGGTGTTCTCGTCGAAGGTCACCATATATTCCGACGGTATGTGTATGTGCAGCCCGTCGAAGGCGGTCTTCATGACCACGCCCGGCCAGCCTGCCTCGTAGGCCTGTTTCACCTGCTCGTAGCCGTCGGAGTGGGGGGAGGCCGAGATGATGAAGGGCGAGCGCAGCTTGCGGCCGAAGAAGTCGGTCGTCAGGTCGACGGGGCGCAGGTCGCGGCCGGCCAGTATGACATGGCTCTTCTTATGGTCCTTGAAAGAGGGCACGGCCTTGCCCTGCATATACGCGTGGGCCTGCATGGCGGCGTTCTTGGCCGAGGCGGCGCCCTCCACGACGGTGGCGGCGCCGTCCTTGCAGTCGCCGGCGAAGAAGACGCCTTTCACGCCGGGGTCCCTGAAGACGGGGACGTTCTTGATGGCCAGGATGACGAACTGCACGTCCGTGCGGACCTGTTCCGTGCCGGGGATGTCCTTCGCTTTCCCGTCGAGGCGCACGATCTTTATGCCCTTGCCGCCCTTGAGTATGCCGGTGATGCGGCTGCGGCCGTTTATGTCGATGCCGGCTTTCAGTATGTCGCGCAGCTCGTGCTCGGGCAGTTGTATGGCGCCGATGTTCTTGCGCGTGAAGATCTCGGCCTTGGCCGCGCCCAGCCCGAGAGCCTTCATCGCGCAGTCGGCCGCGACCGCCCCGCCGCCTATGACGGCGACGTTCTTCCCTTTGACCTTGTATTTGCCGGAATTGCGGAGATATTCGAGGCCTTCCACGCCGAGGGACTCGTTCTCTATGCCGAGCTTTATCTGTTCCTCCACGCCGGCGGTCACTATGACGGAATCGTATTTTTTCAGCAGGGCGGCCGGGTCCTTGACGGCCGCGCCGGTCTTTATCGTTATGTCGCCGAGCTTCTTAACCCACTCTATCTCGGTCCTGAGGACCTCTTTGGGGAAACGCTTGTCGGGAATGAGGGCGCAGGCGCCGCCGGCCTTTTTGTCCTTCTCGAAGATCTCCACTTTGTAGCCGAGCTGCGCCAGCGTGCCCGCGGCCGAAAGACCGGCGGGGCCCGCGCCTATGACCGCGGCCTTCTTGCCGTTGGGCTTCGCCTTCTTGAATTCCGGCATGACGCCGAGTTCCTTGGCCCGCTGCACTACCGTGGCCTGGACGGGCGGGATGTTTATCGGGTTGTCGAAGAGCTTGCGCGAGCAGGCCTTGACGCAGAACCAGTCGGGGCAGACCGCGCCGCAGACGCCGCCGAAGGTGTTATGGCCCATGATGAGCGCCGCCGAGCGCTTGAAATCGCTTTTCTCCATCCGGCGCACGGCCATGATGAAGTCGGCGGGGGAGCAGTCGGCCGGGCAGGCTTTCTGGCAGGGCTTGTCCTCGCAGTAGAGGCAGCGTTCGGCCTCGCTCTTGAGCTGCGCGTCGGTGAGGAAAGTTATTTTTTCAGCGGACATGGCGCCTCCAGGGATTCGGTTCGCATAGATTTTATAAATAAATGGAGCGGCTGGTCACCGGAAATCCAGCAGCAGGAATTCGTCCGCAGGCGGGGCGAAGAGCGTCTTTCCGTCCCTTTTGAAGAGCAGGCCGCCGGGTCCGCGGCGAAGTTCGCCGCAATAGGACAACAGCCTGCGCGTTCCGGCGCCGAGCAGCGAGACCGGGCCCGCCGCGCCGCGGCAGGCCAGGGTGTCCCCGCGGAAACTCCCTCTGAGAGCCGCGAGCTCGTACTTGTTCCTGAACAGCAGCGGTCTGGCCAGCAGGTCCTTCAGCCCCGCCGCGTAGGCGGGAGAATGGCGTTCGATGAAAGAATAGATTAGGCCGGCCTTTTTCGCGCTGGCGCGGCAGCGGTAGGAGCAGGGATGCCAGCTGGCGACGTGCAGCGACGGGATGTCGATGTCGGGGTTGAGCGCCAGGAGGCGTTCATGCCCGCGCCTGTCCGACGGGTCCTTATAGTCCAGCCGCGAAAAGTAGTTCCAGGCGTTGTTGAGCCTGAAGTCCAGCGGGCCGCCGGGAGCCGTGGCCGCGGCGGTGAAGCGCACCAGTTCCGGACGCGGGCCGGCGCCGCCGCCGTTGGCGAACCAGCGCGTGAAAGCCTTCACGCAGCATTCGGGATAGCCCAGGGCCAGGCCCCAGTCCATCTCCACGGTCGATCGCCTCCAGGCGGCCTCCGCCGTCCGGAGGTCCTTCATCCGCTTCCCGATCAGGACCATCACCTTGCGTCCGTCGCCCGCGAAATGCGCCCCGCGCCTCCCGGCTTCCTCCGGGAGAAGGAGCTTGAGTTTGAGCGCGGCGCAGAGGTCCCGCAGGGCCGGCAGGGACTCCGGCAGGCAGTCCGTATAGGTCGCCGGCTTCGCGCCGGTCAGGACCCCGGCCAGGTCGGAAAAGGTCGGATCGTTGCGGGTCAGCCGGTCCACTCCGCCCGGCAGGGGTTTTTCGAGCAGGATGAAGCCGTTCTTGTCCAGGTTGGAGGGGAAGACCCGCATCGGGGATATTCTACTATAAAGGCTTCCGGGAAAAGGGAGGGCCGGAGCCTCAGGCGGCCTTATGGCGGAACCGGCCGTTCAGCCGGAACCGTTCATGGTCGAAGAAGAAGCGGCTGTAGACCAGGAAGCGCCAGCCGGCGCGCTTGAATTCTTCGTCGGCCCTGGCCGACAGGTCCGCTATGTCGGAATTCTCCGGCAGGGCCAGGATATGGCAGCGGTGGCCGGGATGCTGGCAGGGCTCGTCCAGGCGCAGGTCGATGACCCCGCCCTGGCGCCGCGCCCAGAGATGCTCCATGTCGAGCCTCGCTTCCACCGCGTTCAGCTCGTGCAGCTTCAGCGGCGAGGAGTAGGAGATGGAGGCTATGTACCTCCCGTATTCCGCGTGCACCCGGGAAAAATCGGCCCGCAGCACATTTCCCCTGGCGTCGAGGAACGAGGAGAGCGGCAGGTGCTGCATGAACAGCCTGGTCCTGGCGGGCGCGGCCAGCGCCGTTTCGTTGAAAAGTATCCAGGAGCGCAGCGCGGCCGGCCCGGCCCCCGGGTCCAGTATATAGACGGTCGAGCAGGCGGCGCCCAGGTTCCTGCGTCCCGAAAGCAGGTTCTCCAGCAGGGCCCGTTTGGCCCTTTCGTGGTTGAGCGCCTGGCAGGCGGCCGGCAGATCGCCGAAAGCCGGGCGATGCTCAACCGACCCTTCCACGAGCGCTTTCAGTTCGTCGCAGGTCTTGAAGCTGTGCCCGGGCGATAAGCGCCGCGCGATCTCCAGATGGCGCAGCGATTCCCTGCGGTCTCCGCGCAGCGAGTAGATCTTGCCCAGGCGGTAATAGGTTTCGGCGACGTCCTCCTCCTGCCCTTCGCTCATGGTCTTGCGCAGTTCCACGCAGGCCGCCTTGTAGTCTCCGCGCAGCAGCGCCAGGTCGGCCCGCATGAACGGGATATAGGGCTGGGCCGGGGCGATGGCGGCGGTTTCATCGAGCGCCGCGTCCGCCTCGTCCAGCCGTCCGGCCTGCAGCAGCCCTTCGGCCAGCGCCACCAGCAGCATTATATTGCCCGGGTGATGGCGTATCTCCTCGGTAGTGATCCGGAACCACTCGTCGAACCGCCCCATCCCGGCGTGGTGATAGGCGGAAATGAACCAGGTGAAGAGCGAGGGGCCCGGGATGGCCGCGTCTATGCGTTCCGCGTAATCCATGGCCTTTTCATAATCGCCCGTTCCCATCCTGGCCCTGGCGCAGATGGCCATCAGGGCTGGATCTTCCGACCCGCTCCCCAGGTAATGCTCCGTGTTGCGCAGCCAGTCCCCGGCGCCTTCGAAATAGTCCGCCAGCAGGCCCGCGCGCAGACGCTCTTCCGGTTCCGGCGCGGTCCTGGCCGCCTGCCGCATCCTTTTTGCGGCCTTGCGCAGGGCCGGAGAGTCGCCGATATGGGTGCGCAGTACGGCCAGCATGGCGTTCGCGTCGACGGAGAGGGGGTTCAGCCCTATGGCTTTCAGTACCAGTTCCTGCGCCTGGTCCACTTCGAAATCGGTGAAATAAACGAGGACGGCCTCGCTCACCAGCCTGGACGCCTCCCGGCGCCCGGTTTCGCCGGCTTGTACCGGCCTCTCGTCCGGACCGTCCGCCGCCGCCGCGCTTTCCTGGTTCCCGAAGAAGCCGCGCAGTCCCGCGAGCAGCTGGGTCTTGAGACCTTTCGGCCTGGCGGCCAGGCGGACGGCGTCGGCCAGTTCCCTGGCGTTGCGGTAGCGCCGGGCCGGTTCCTTCTCCAGGCATTTCATTATGACCAGCGCCAGCGCCGGGGAGATACGGCGGTTGAGTTTGCCCGGCGGGCGCGGCCGGGCCTGGGTGACGGCCTTGATGAAAGCCGCGGTATTGTCCTCGTTGAAAGGATGGGAGAGCGTCATCAACTCGTATAGGACCGTGCCCAGGCTGTAGATGTCCGAGGCGGGCGAGAGCGCGCCGCCGGAGAAACTTTCGGGCGGCATGTAACGCAGCGTGCCCAGCATGGGCTGGCCGGTGGTGATATCGGAGGAATCCGAGAACTTGGCCAGGCCGAAATCGGCCAGCTTGGCCGGGCCCTTGCGCCCGAGCAGTATATTGGAGGGCTTGATGTCCCGGTGCAGTATGCCGAGCGAATGGGCCTCGTAGAGGGCGTCGGCCACGCCGGCCGTCAGCGCGGCCGCGCGGTTCTCGTAATCAGGGTCGGAGAGCGGGTGGCCCGACGGCGCGCGCAGGAAATAGGGCAGGGCCTCGTCTTCCGGTGACGGGTCCTTGATGTAGCCATAGCGCCTGAGGTCCTCCAGGTCGCCGGCCGAGTCGATGGCGCGCGCCAGTTCCAGGAAGGACAGCAGCGGCTTGCCGTCCACGTACTCCATGACCATGTAGGGCAGACCGCCGTGCTCGCCGAAAGAATAGACCTTGATTATGCCGGGATGGTCGCAGCGGGCTATGGCCGCGGCCTCGCGCAGGAAGCGCCGCCGGCTGTTGGGAGTAGCCTGGCCCGGCAGGACCATCTTTATGGCGGCGTCGCGCTGCAGCGCCTTGTCGTGAGCGCGGTAGACCGCGCCCATGCCGCCGCGTCCCAGCTCGCCGGTGATCCTGTAGCCGCCTATCTCGTCGCCAGTCTTGAACATGCGCAGGATTCGATTTTACTATAATATTAATCACACCTTTGACCCCGGAGACCGAATGAAGAACAAGACCCTGCTGATAAAGAACGCGCTGGTGCTGGCCACGATGGACGGTGAGCGACGCGAGATAAAGGGCGGCGATGTCTACATAGAGGGCCCCGAGATAAAGAAGGTCGGCAAGGGCCTCAAGGTCAAGGCCGATACGGTCATCGACGCCTCCGGCTGCGTGGTCATGCCGGGCATGGTCAATACCCATCACCATCTCTACCAGACGCTGACGCGCAATCTCCCGAAAGTGCAGGACGCGGAACTGTTCGACTGGCTCGTCTATCTTTACGATATCTGGAAGCATGTCGATCCCGAGGCCATCTACGCCAGCACCCAGGCCGGCCTGGGCGAACTGCTGCTGACCGGCTGCACGACGAGCTCCGACCATCTCTACCTCTTCCCGGAACAGAACAGCGGCTTCTTCATCGACACGCAGATAGCCGCGGCGCGCGAGCTGGGCATGCGCTTCACGGCTACCCGCGGCTCGATGTCGCGCGGCCGCTCCAAGGGCGGCCTGCCGCCGGATTCCGTCGTGCAGAAGGAGGATTTCATCCTCAAGGACTGCGAGCGGCTGATAAATAAGTTCCACGGCCGGGAGAAGTTCGCGATGACGCATGTGGCGATGGCGCCGTGCTCGCCTTTCTCGGTCACGACGGAGCTGCTCAAGCTCACCGCCGAAATGGCGAAAAAATGGGGCGTGCGCATGCATACCCACCTCGCCGAAACGAAGGACGAGGAAGCCTTCTGCAGAAAACTTTTCAAGATGCGCCCTCTCGAATACATGGAAAGCGTCGGCTGGGTGGAGGAGGGCAATGCCTGGTTCGCCCACTGCGTCTATATCAACGAGAAAGAAGCGAAGAAGATGGGCCATACCCATACCGGCGTCGCCCATTGCCCCTGCTCCAACCTGAGGCTCGGCTCCGGCATAGCTCCGATACCGATGTTCCTGAAGCACAAGGTGCCCGTCGGTCTCGGCGTGGACGGCAGCGCCTCCAACGATTCTTCCGACATGCTGGGCGAGGCGCGGCAGGCCATGCTGGTCCACCGCCTCGGCGACATACACGCGATGCCCGCGCGCACCGCGCTGGAACTGGCCACCCGCGGCGGAGCCGCCGTGCTGGGCCGCAAAGATATCGGCTCCATCGAGCCCGGCAAGGCCGCCGACATAGCCGTCTTCGACGTCAGCGGCATCGATTTCGTCGGCTCTCAGAGCGACCCGCTGGCCTCGCTGCTCTTCTGCGGGAGCTCGCACCGCACCAGGTACACCGTGGTCAACGGCGAGGTGGTGGTGAAGAACGGCCGGCTGACGAAGGTTAACGAGCGGCGGGTGACCGAGCGGGCCAATAAGTCCGCCGCCCGCCTCTACCGACGCGCGGGGGTATAAAGGACCGGGGGGAAGATGAAAAAGATAGCGATAAATACCGGCGGCGGGGACGCGCCGGGGCTCAACGCCGTCATACGGGCGATAGTCGTGTCGGCGCTCAACAAGGGCTACGAGGTTTTCGGCATACGCGACGGCTATAACGGCCTGCTCAAGCCGGAGGATTACCCGGAGGGCGGGCTGATCCCGATGACCCGGCGCACGGTGCGCGGCATCACTCACCTCGGCGGCACGATACTCGGCACCACCAACAAGGGCAATCCGACCAGGTACCCGACGATGGGTCCCGACGGCAAATTGTACGAGAAGGACCGCACCGACGAGCTGGTTGCGGCGTTCAAGGCCAAGGGCATAGAGGCCCTGGTCGCGCTGGGCGGCGACGGCTCGCTCGGCATCGCCAATGTGCTGGCGCGGAAAGGCCTGCGCGTGGTCGGCGTGCCCAAGACCATAGACAATGACCTCGACAAGACGGTGGCGACCTTCGGCTTCGACACGGCGGTCTCTTTCGCGACGGAATGCCTGGACCGCCTGCACGCGACGGCCGAATCGCATTGCCGCGTCATGGTGGTCGAGGTCATGGGCCGCTACGCCGGCTGGATAGCGCTGAACGCCGGCGTCTCCGGCAACGCCGACGCGATACTGCTGCCGGAGATCCCCTACGATATCGACAAGGTCGCCGCGGCGCTCAAGGAGCGTCCCAAGCGCGGCAAGAACTACTGCATAGTCGTGGTAGCGGAGGGAGCGAAACCTGTTGGCGGCGCCGTCTCCGTCGTCGGCAAGGAGCTGGGCCGCCAGGAGAAGCTGGGCGGCGCCGGCGAGCGCGTAGCCAAAGAACTGGAGCCGCTGGTCGGCAAGGAATGCCGCACCGTGGTGCTGGGCCACCTGCTGCGCGGCGGCAGTCCCACCACTTTCGACCGGCTCATCTCGCTGCGCTTCGGCGCGGCCGCGGTGCGCGCGCTCGAAGAGGGCAAGAGCGGCGTCATGGTGGCGCTGGACCCGCCGACGGTGCGCTATGTGCCGCTGGCGGAAGCCACCAGCCGCATGAAAGTCGTCCCGCTCGATTGCGACACGATAAAGACCGCGCGCGACCTGGGTATCTGCCTGGGAGACTGATGCTTTCAGCCGTCATACTGGCCGCCGGGGAGTCTTCGCGTATGGGGCGGCCTAAGGCCCTGCTGGAGTGGCGGGGCCTGCCTTTTATAGAGCATGTATGCGACGCGCTGCGCTCGGCCGGCGTGGAGGACAGGGTGGCGGTGCTGGGGCGGGCCGAAAAAGAGATACTGGCCGCGTGGCAGCCTTCGGGCGAGAAGATCGCCGTGAACCCGAGGCCGGAGGACGGCCAGCTCTCGTCGCTGCGGGCGGGGCTGGAGGCCGCGGACCCGTCGGCGGAGGCTTTCCTGGTCTGCCTGGCCGATCAGCCGACCATCGCCCCCGCGACATACCGGGCGGTGATAGACCGCTGGCGGGCGGAAAAAGGTTCGATAATCATACCGCGGACTTTCAGGGCCTCTGACTCGCGGATGAAGCGCGGCCACCCGATAATCATACCGTCCGCGCACCGGCGGCTGTGTTTCGAAGGCCCGCTGGACAAGGGCCTGCACTGGGTGACGCATCATCCGTCGGTGAAGATCGCCGACCTGGACCTGGACGACGCGGAGATAATCAGGGATTTCGACACGCCGGAGGATTACGCCGGCCTCGCGGACGGACGCTGAGGAGACAAAGCCATGCTTTCCGACAAGAAGAAGGACGAGAGAAAGAAGGAACTCGACGAATTCTTCGCCCTGATGGGCGTCCCGCTCATACTGGCCATCGTCGGGTCCGTTTTCTATAAGTTCGCCTTTGTGGCCATTACCGGCGCCAGGGGCCGCGCCGGCGCGGTCAAGGTCGGTTTCGGTTCCGGAGAACACTTCATCGGCGCGGATTTCGGTTTCACTGTGGGAGTAATGGCGGCGCTGGTCTATCTCTGGGGCCGCCCCGCGCATGAGTATGTCCGCACCTCCGCCCCGGAGCTCAAGGAGAAGATACGCAGGCGGCTGGCCAACGTGTACCAGCACGGTTTTGCCATGCTGGTCCTGGTCCAGGCGATGGCGCTCGCCGTTTCCGCGCTGGCGCCGGGCCGCCTTTCCGGCGCGCATTTCGCCGCAGCTTTCATATCCTTCCTGGCCCAGTCGGCCATGCTCGTGGTCTATATCGATGCCCAGCTTTCCAAGCAGAAGACCCTTATGGAGAACCTGTATCCCGGCGAGGAAATATTCAAACTGAGGGCGGGGTTCTCCATCCCGATATACCTGAAGATCACGACGCTGATCGCGGGCTTCGGTCTGATCCCGTTCATGCTTATATACATCGCCTTCTTCAACAGGGTCCCCTGGGATTCCCTGGCCGGCGATCTCGTCACCCTCCTGTTCGTTTCCGGAGCGATACTCCTGCACGGTATAAACAGCGTTTACAACGGCATACAGCGCCCGCTGGACGGACTGGTCGCGCGCATGAAGCGCGTCGCGGAGGGGGACTATTCCCGGACCCGCATCTATTTCTCCGACGAGATAGCCTGGCTGAAAGCCGGCTACAACGAGATGATCGCCGGCCTGAAGGAGCGCGAGGAACTGCACGACACCTTCGGCAAGTACCTTTCCATCGAGATAGCCCGGGAGCTTATCAAGAACAAGAAGGTCAACCTGGGCGGCGAGACGATAGAAGCGGCGGTCATGTTCTGCGATATCCGCAACTTCACGCCGCTCAGCGAGAAACTTTCCGCCACCGGCGTGGTCGATTTCCTCAACGACTATTTCCGCCATATCACGCCGCCGATAGCGGAGAACAACGGGGTCATCAATAAGTTCATCGGCGACGCGGTCATGGCCATCTACACGCCGCTGCTGGGGTCGGAAGACTATGTCGCCGACGCCCTCAGGGCCGCCGCCGGCATGCGGGCGGCGCTGAGCGTTTTTAATGATTCCGGCAAGGCTCCGGGCAAAGTGGAGTTCGGGGTCGGCGTGCACTGCGGGCGGCTGGTGGCCGGCAATATCGGCACCAGCGAGCGCCTGGAATACACTTTCATCGGCGACACGGTCAACGCGGCCTCCCGCATAGAGGGCAAGACCAGGGACCTCGATACCGATATCCTGGTCAGCGGGCAGGTCCTCTCCGCCCTCGGCCCGGACAAGGCCGGGTTCAGCTTCGAGAGCGTCGGCAAGGTGCCGCTCAAGGGCAAGGCCGAGCCGATGGAGCTCTTCCGCCTGGCCTGAGCCGCTTCCTTCTATGTTCGAACTCCTCGTCCTGGGCGCGGTCTTCCTCCTCATAGCCGTCAGGCAGGTGGGCGGCTTCCGGCTGGAGATCTGGCAGGTCATGTGCGGCGGCGCGGCCGCGGTGCTGCTGGCGGGCCGGATAAGCCCGGCCGAGGCGCTCTCCGCTATCGACGCGGACGTCATGCTCTTTCTCTTAGGGATGTTCGCGGCCGGGCAGGTGCTGGAACTGAGCGGCTGGCTGGCGCACGCCGAGTACGAGTTGTTCAAGCGGGCCGGGACGGAGCAGGGGCTGCTGCTGGTGCTGGTCTTTTTCATGGGCGCCGCCTCCGCTCTGCTCATGAACGACACGCTGGCCATAGCCGGCACGCCGGTCGTCCTGCTGCTGGCGCGCAAGCATGGCATAGCGCCCAAAGCGCTGCTGCTGGCGCTGGCCTTCTCGGTGACGGTCGGCAGCGTGATGAGCCCGATCGGCAATCCCCAGAATCTCCTTATAGCGGTGCGCGGCGGCGTGTCCGCGCCTTTCCTGACCTTCCTGAAATACCTGGCCCTGCCGACGCTGATAAATCTCTGGGCCGTTTTCCTGCTGGTCAGGTATTTCTACCCGGAGGAGTTCACGCTCTGCCCGCTCCGCCATTCGCAGGAGCCGGTGCGCGACAGGGAACTGGCGCGGCTGGCTCGCGCTACGGTCTGGACGCTCTGCGCGGCGATAGCCGCCAAGATAATTTTGGTCTCGCTGAACCCGGCCTGGGATTTTCGCCTGACCTGGATAGCGCTGGCGGCGGCCGCGCCGGGGCTCCTCTTCAGCCCGCGCCGCTTCGAAATACTGAAGAAGACCGACTGGAGCACGCTGGCTTTCTTCGCGGCGATGTTCGTGCTGATGCGGGCGGTGTGGAACACGGGCTTTTTCCAGGGCCTGATAGAGGCCAGCGGGGCCGACGTGACCGGGCTGGGGCCGATAATGGCGGTCAGCGCGGGGCTGAGCCAGTTCATCTCCAATGTCCCGCTGGTGGCGCTTTACCTGCCGCTGCTGGAGCACGCGGGGGCGGGGGCGGAGGCCCTTATGGCCCTGGCCGCCGCTTCTACCGTCGCCGGGAATCTGCTGATACTGGGGGCGGCCAGCAATGTCATCATCATACAGGCCGCCGAAAAGCGCTCCGGCGAGACCATAACCCTCCTCGAGTTCGCCCGCATAGGCGTCCCGCTCACCGCCGTCAATCTCCTGGTCTACTGGCTCTTCCTCCGGTTCTTCTGACATAGGTTCCCCGGAGGCTCCCGCGCTCGTCACGGTTCGGGTTTTCCGGACCCGCCCTTCGCTCGTTCGGCCTCGCAAGAACTCGGCCGTCGCGCATAGAGCTAGGCCTCAAACATTCTTGCTCGTCCGCAGAGCGGTACCCTCTCTCGCTCGGGGGAAAACCCTCCTCATGTGACTCGCCGAGGGAGCCTCCGGGGAGCCTGCCCGCTAAGCGAGCCATAAGGGGACAGCCGGGGGAGGCAGGGCGGCAGCTTAGCAAAACCTTCACGGAGGCCGGAGCATCGTAAGCGCGGAGGCCGAGTGAGGAGCGGCGAGCGCTATGCGCGAGACCGCGTGTTTTGCGTGCTGCCGCCCTGACATGCCCCCGGCATAGTTCTTCCGATTTTGCGAGCGGCGTTTTTTCGTGGTGAGCCGCCCCCAGCCCCCGGCACAGTTATCCGAATGGGGGCCCGGGGGGAGCCTATTGCCCGCGGAATTTATGTAAAATCATCATTAATATGAAAGAGTCCAAGAATTTGATCAAAATGCTCTCCGAGGCCATAGATTCCGGGCGCGGCGCGGCTTTCGTCACCGTCATAAGCGTCGCCGGCTCCACCCCGCGCGAGGCCGGCGCCAGGATGCTGGTCTATTCCGACGGCTCCATAGAAGGCACCGTCGGCGGCGGCAGCGTCGAGGCGCTGGTCATAAAGAAGGCCGTCGAATGCATCGTCAAAGGCGACGGCGGCAGGTTCTCCTTCGGCCTTAAGCCCGGCGGTAATACCGGCATGATCTGCATGGGCGACATGGAAGTCTTCATCGACGTTTACAAGAACCCTTTCAAGGTGCTGATACTGGGGGGCGGCCATGTCGGCGTGAAGATAGCCGAGGCCTGCAGGATGGCCGGCTACCCCTACCTGGTCGCCGACGACCGCAAGGAGTTCGCCAACCCGGAGCGGTTCCCGGGGGCCCTCGCTATAATCAATGAGCAGCCGCATAGGGCGGTCTCTTCCGCCGGCGTGGACAAGGATACCTACGCCGTCATAGTGACGCGGGGCCATTCGCTGGACAAGGAATGCCTCGAGGCCCTGATGCCCACCAAGGCCGCCTATATCGGCATGATAGGCAGCGCCGGCAAGGTCATGGAGATCTTCCGCCAGCTGGAGAAGAAAAAGCTTTTTCCGCTCAAGGACCCGCGCGTCCATTCCCCGATAGGCCTCAACCTCGGCGGCAAGGCGCCCGGTGAGATAGCCGTCTCGGTGCTGGCCGAGATAATAAAGGTGCATTACAAGCGCGACGGCTCCCATATGCGCGACGCCGCCAGGAAGAAGACCCCCGCCAAAAAGTGAGGAAGACATGGAAAAGCTCTCTTTCGTAGGAAAGTCCCTGCCGCGCAAGGACGCGGAGATAAAGGCGACGGGCAAGGCGCTCTATTCGGCCGACCTGGACTTCCCCGGCATGCTGCACGCCGCCGCCGTGCGCAACCCGAAACCCCGCATAAAGATAAGCGGCGTCTCCGACGCGGCCGCCAAAAAGATCGCCGGCTACCGGGCGCTCGTCACTTACAAGGACCTGCGCGGCCCCAACAAGTGGCCGCTGGTCGACACCGACTACCCTTTCCTGCCCGAGCAGGAGGCACGCTTCGAGGGGGAGACCGTCGCGCTCGTCGTGGCCGACACCCATCGCGCGGCGCGCGCCGCCGCGCAGGCCGTCGCCATAAAGTACAAAGAACTGCCATTCGAGACCGACCCCCTCAAGTCGCTGGAGAAAGGCGCCGTCAGGCTTTACGGCGACGACAATGTCTTCAGCCGTTTCGTCATAAAGAAGGGCGACGCTAAAAAGGCGCTGACCGAGGCCGCCTATACCGTGGAAGGGGAGTTCACCACCAATTACCAGGTCCACGCCTACCTCGAGACGCAGGGCGCCATAGCCGTGCCGCAGCCCGACGGCGGGCTGGTCGTCTACACCACCACGCAGTGCCCTTTCTACGTGCTGGACGCCGTCGCGGCCGCCTGCGGCCTGCCCTACAACAAGGTCAAGGTGATACAGACCGTCACCGGCGGCGGTTTCGGCGGCAAGGAGGACGTGCCGGCGCTGGTGGCCTCGCACGCGGCGCTCTGCGCGCTCAAGACCGGCCGCCCTGTGCGACTGATCTACGACCGCACCGAGGATTTCCGCTCCATGTCCAAGCGCCACCCTTCCTGGTCGCGCGTGACTTACGGCGCCGACAAGAACGGGCGCATCACCTCCTGCGTGGTCAAATATGTGCTGGACGCCGGAGCGTACTCCACACTGTCGCCGATAGTCCTTTGGCGCGGCACCGTTCACGCCGCCGGGCCGTACAAGATAGACAATGTGCTCATCGAAACTTACGCCGCGGCCACCAACAAGGTGCCCGCCGGCGCCTTCCGCGGCTTCGGCCAGCCACAGATAACTTTCGCCCAGGAGTCCCTCATCGATGAACTGGCGGCCAAGGCCGGCAGGGACCCGGTCGACCTGCGCCTGGAGAACCTGCTCAACCCGGGCGACGCCACGGCCACCGGCCAGGTCCTGACCTCTTCCTGCGGCCTGCGCGAGCTGGTCGAGGCCGTGCGGGAGAAGTCCGGCTGGGACAAGTGGGCGGGGACCGGTTTCCGCAAGGTGGAGGGGACCAAGGCCCGCGGCCTGGGCGTTTCCGCCGCCTATTACGGCGTCGGCCTGGGCGCCAAGGGCCGCTACCTCGACCGCGCCGGCGCGCTGGTCAATGTCTACAAGGACGCCAGCGTGTCCGTAAATGTCGGCAACGCCGAGATGGGCCAGGGCGCCCTCACCGTCCTGGCGCAGATAGCCGCCGAGACGCTCAACGCCCCCTACGAGAGGGTGCGCGTGGAGGAAGTGGACTCGTCCAAGGTGCCGGATTCCGGTCCGACGGTGGCCAGCCGCACCACGGTTATGAGCGGCAATGCCATAATCGAAGCCGCCAAACCCATAAGGGACAATCTCTTCAAGACCGCGCTGGACCTGCTCAAAGCCAAAGGCGCGGACCCGGCCGGCCTCATGCAGGCCTGCGAGGGTGTTTTCTCGATAGGCGACCACAAGGTCGCTTTCGCGGAAGTCGTGAAGGAATGCTGGAGCAGGCGGCTCAAGATGTGCGAGGAAGGCTGGTACGCGGCGCCCCGCACCACTTACGATATGAAGGACGGGCAGGGCGACGCCTATGTTACCTATTCGTATTCCGCGGACGTCGCGGAGGTGGAAGTGGACCTGGAGACCGGCGTCCTGAAGGTCATAAAACTCTGGGGGGCCTTCGACGTGGGCAAGATAATCAACCCGCGGCTGGCGGAAGGCCAGGCGCAGGGCGGGATGCTGCAGGGCATGAGCTGGGGGGTCTATGAGAACCTGGTCTACAGGAACGGCATCATGGCCAACCCCAACTTCACCGACTATGTCATCGCCACTACCGCCGACAAACCCGAATATGATATAACTTTCATAGAAAAGGATTACGAGGACGGGCCCTACAAAGCCAAGGGTATGGGGGAAGTGCCGCTCATCGGGGTGGCCGCCGCCGTGGCCAACGCTGTGAAGGCCGCCTCGGGCGCTCGCGTGACTTCGGTCCCGCTGCTGCCCGAGAAGATCTGGAAAGGTATGGAAGAGTTGAAGACCGCCGGAGGGAAAAAATGAAAGCCGTAAGGATATTCGCAGCGCTGCTGGGTGTGGCCATGCTGGCCGGGGGGGCCGCGGCCGAGGATAATTACGACAGGCTGGCCCGGGAACTGACCGAGGCCGGTTCTTCGCTGGAGAACAAGAAGATCGCCATCATCCCCTTCGCGCACGCCGACGGGCGCGCCGTCTCCAAGGACGGCTCCGTCGTCTCTGAGCGCCTGACCATCAAGATGATCAACACCCGCAAGTTCGAGATCATCGAGCGCAGCGTGCTCGACAAGGTCATGGACGAGCTCAAGCTCCAGTCCACCGGCGCGATAGACGCCACCAGCGCCAAGGAACTGGGCAAGGTGCTCGGCGTCGAGGCCATCATCACCGGCACGCTGGTCGAGACGGCCACCGGCAAGATAGAGGTCAACGCGCGGCTCATCAAGACCGAGACCGCGCAGGCCATAGGCGCCTCGCAGGTCACCGTCGAGAAGGACTGGATAGGCGACGCTCCGACCCCGATGCCCGCTCAGCCGCAGGCGCAGGAGCCGCAGGTGTACCAGCCGCAGCAGGCGGCCAAGGCGGCGGCCCCCCGCGCCCGCCACCCCAACGCGTACGGCTATTTCGACGTTTTCCTCGGCGGCGGAGCCAGGACCCTGGATATCACCTACGAGAACAGCGGCCGCGGCGTGTTCATGACCGAGATCGGGTTCACTCCCGTCGGGATATTGGACGGTCCCTACCGGGAAATAAAACTGGAACAGCTCGAAGGCGGCGGAGTGGGTCCGCTGGGTATGCGCGTCGGCGGCTTCGGCAAGGGCGCCATCGGGGGCGCTTTCGAATTCTCCATCAATAAGCATACCGTCGAGCCGCAGACCGTGACCGGGACCAGGAACGGCGCCTCCACCAGGTTCACGCTGCCTTCCGGGGACAACTACCTGGACATGACCTCGTTCGGCCTGCTGGGCAATCTCTTCGTGCGCCACACCGGCAAGGTCGTGGACCCTTATTTCGGCCTGGGTCTGGGCCTTTCGCTCAACAGGGTCTATATGCGCTATACCAAAGGCCTCACGGCTTCTTCCGTCATGAGCACTCCGGTGGACGATTTCGGCGTGGGCCTGATGTTCAATATCCCCGTCGGCGTCCGCATAAAGCTGGACCCCAAGACCCATATAGTGGCCGAACTGCGCTACGAGCTCAATAATGTCAGCTTCGACCGCGATATAAAGGGCGAGGACGACACGATAAATTCCCAGGGCACCCGGTTCCTGATAGGAGTAGGTTTCGGCTTCTGATGGGACGGTTCCTCCTCGATTGCGCCGTCAACGGCGCGCGGGTCCGCCGCGAGATAGAGCCCTCGCGCACGATGCTCGAGTTCCTGCGCGAGGACCTCGGTCTCAAGGGGACCAAGGAGGGCTGCGGCGAGGGGGAATGCGGCGCCTGCCTGATACTGCTCGACGGCCGCGCGGTCAATTCCTGCCTGATGATGGCGGTCCAGGCCCACGGCCGGGAGATAGTCACCATAGAGGGGATCAAAGGCCGCGACGGCGGCCTGCATCCCATACAGAAGACTTTCATGGAAGAAGGGGCCGTGCAGTGCGGCTTCTGCATCCCCGGCATCATCGTCGCGGCCGAGGCGCTGCTGCGCCGCAGGCCGGACGCCACGCTCGAGGACATAAAGCTGGAGCTGACCGGCAATCTCTGCCGCTGCACGGGCTATGAGAAGATCCTCTCCGCCGTCGAGCTCTCCCGCGACGAACTGAAGAAGAAGGGAAAGAGATGAGGCCGGACCTCCTCGTAAAACCCTCCTCGCTGGCCGGACTCTGGAAGGCGCTCCCTTCGCTGCCGCGCGACAGGCGCTACCTGGCCGGCGGCACCGACCTGATGATAGCCGCGGGCCACGGCCATGCCGGCGACTGCTGGGTGGATATCAGCGGGCTGAAAGAGCTCAAAACTTTCCGCGAAAATTCCTCTTCCGTTTTCATCGGGGCCGGCCTGACCATAGCGGAACTGGCCGAAAAGCCGCAGGTGAAGAAATGGCTGCCGGCCCTCGCGCTCTGCGCCCCTCATTACGCCAGCCCCAGTCTGCGCAATATGGCGACCATAGGCGGCAACGCGGCCAACGGCAGTCCCTGCGCCGACGGCGTCTGCGCCCTGCTCTCGGAGAAGGCGGAGATAGTCCTGGGCCTCAAAGGCGCGAAGCGCAAGCTGCCGTTGCATTCTTTTTTCCTCGCCCCCAAGCGCACGTCGCTTAAGAAAGACGAGCTGATACTCGGTTTCGAGGTCCCGAAATGGCGGCATGTCTCCGCCTACGAGAAACTGGGCCCGCGCTCCTATTTCGGCATTTCCAAAGTGACCGTCTGCGTCTCGGCGGAGCTCTCCGCCGGCCTGGTGAAGGAGGCGGTCATCGCCTGCGCTTCGGTGGCGCCGGTGCCGCTGCTGGCCCGCAAGGCCGCGGAGTTCCTCTACGGCCGCCGGCTCGACGAAGGGACGATCAGCGAGGCGGCCGCCCTTGCCCAGAGCGAAGCTTCGCCGATAACCGATACGCGCTCGGAAGCCGCCTACCGCAAAGCCATGGTACGCGTACTCGCGGTCCGCGCGCTTTCCAGACTGGCCGCCTGAACGCGGCGGTTTTACAGGAGACATCATGCTGCGAACCGTAGCCCTGCTTGCCGCCCTTTCCCTGCCCGCCTCGGCCCTCCCCCCGGACCAGGACCCGCTTCTCAAAGCCCTCAGGACCGAACTGGACCGCTCCTTTTCCGGGCTTAAGTCCGCCGAGAAGGTCCCGCTCTATTTCCTGCATTACGGCGCCACTGACACCGATTATTATTACGTCGGCGCCACCCTGGGGGCGCTCTCCTACGACAACTCCGGCCGCGAGCGCAAGCTGGACGTGGACGCGCGCTTCGGCTCGCCGGAACTCGACAATACCCACGAGCTCAAGGGGGCGCAGGCCAGGCTTAATTCCAAGGACCAGGCCTCCGTCGATCTGCCGGTCGGCTCCGATGAGGCGGCCATACGGGCGGCGGCCTGGGAGCTTACCGACGCGGCATATAAATCCGCGCTCGACCGCTACGCGAAAGTAAAGACCAATATCGGGGTCACGGCCGAGGAGAAGGACAAGTCCGGCGACTTCTCCCCTGCCCCGCGGGAGATTTTCTACTCCACCGCCTCCCTGCCCGTCATCGACAAGGCCGGCTACCGGGAGATGACCAGGCGCCTCTCGGAGAAGTTCAAGGCGCACGGTTTCATCATCCGCTCCGGGGTCTCGCTCAACGCCAGCGCCGTCAACCGCTACCTGGTCAACTCGGAAGGCTCCTCCGTGGTGACCGGCAACGTTTACCTCTATCTCTCCTATTACCTGACCGCCAGGACGGAGGACGGGATGGACCTCTCACGCGGCAGGTTCTATCACTCCGACGGGCCCGGCGGTATCCCCGGCGAGGCGGAGATAGCCGCCGACATCGACAGGTCGGTATCCGAACTGGCGGCCCTGCTCAAGTCCGAACCCAGCGAGCCTCTCAGCGTCCCCGCTATCCTGGAAGGTGCGGCCGCCGGCCTCTTCTTTCACGAGATCTTCGGCCACCGCATAGAGGGCCACCGGCAGAAGAGCGAGAGCGAGGGCCAGACCTTCGCCAAAATGCTGGGAAAGAGAATAATGCCCGAATTCCTGCGCGTCTACGACGACCCGTCGGTCCACGACGTGAAGGGACAGTTCCTGCGCGGCTACTATACCCACGACGACGAGGCGGTCAGGGCCGCGCGCGCCTCCCTGGTCGAGAACGGCGTGCTCAAGGGTTTCCTGATGGGCCGTACCCCGATCGAGGGTTTCCCGGCCTCCAACGGCCACGGCCGGCGCTCCTCCGGCAACGGCGTAGTGGCGCGCCAGGGCAACCTGATAGTCGAGTCCTCCTCCGTGGTCTCCTACGCCGAACTCCGCCGGCTGCTGCTGGAGGAGATAAAGAGTTCCGGCAAACCTTACGGGCTGCTGATCCGCGACATCTCCGGCGGCTTCACCATAACCCAGCGCGTACTGCCGCAGAGTTTCACGGTACAGGTGCTGCTCGCCTACAAGGTCTACGCCGACGGCAGGCCCGACGAGGCCGTGCGCGGTCTCAACCTGATAGGGACCCCTATACAGACCTTCTCCAGGATAAAGGCCGCCGCGGACGATGTCGGCGTCTTCAACGGCGATTGCGGCGCGGAATCCGGCTGGGTGCCGGTCTCCGCGGTCTCGCCCAGCCTGCTGTTCAGCGAGATGGAGACCGAAAAAGTCTCCAAGTCCAATAACAGGCCGCCGCTCCTCCCTCCGCCCTACGCCGGGAAAAAAGGGGGTAAGATATGAAGCCGCTCCTGCTCTGCCTGCTCCCGCTGTTCCTCTCCCCGCGGCCCGCCGCCGCCGACGACCGCGTGCTGGACGCCATGAAGGACGAGCTCGGGCGCACCATGTCCAGGCTCTCGATGCCCGGCATGAGGGAGCCGTATTTCGTCTCCTACCTGGTCTCCGATTCCACCGACTACAACGTGACGGCCTCTTTCGGCGAACTGCTGGACTCCCGGATCTCCGTCTCCCGGAACGCCGCGGTCGAACTGCGCGTCGGAGACCGCTCCTTCGACAGCTCCGGCTACGCGGGTTCGGATTTCCGCTCCTTCCGTCCCGTCAACGGCGGGGCAGTCATCGAGGACGACTATGACGCCGTCCGTACCGCCCTCTGGTCCCTGAGCGACCACGCCTACAAGACCGCCCTGGAGAAATACGCGCAGAAGAAGGCTTACAGCGAGAAGAAGGGGATAAAGGAACTTTACGGCGATCTCTCGGAGGAGAAGAAAGTCTCGCTGCTCGAGAAGGTCCATCCCGCGCCGGAGTTCCCGTTCGGGACCTGGGAGTCCCGCGTCCGGGAACTTTCCTCGGTGTTCCGCAAGTACCCCGGCGTGCAGTCCTCCGAGGTGCGCCTCGAGTGCACCCGGCGCGTGAACCGTTTCGTCAACAGCGAAGGTTCGCGCTACCGCGTCAACGCCGACAAGGCCCATTTCTACGTCTACGCGGAGGCGCAGACCCCCGAGGGGCTGACGGTCTCGGACCGGAAGGAACTCCACTGGCCTTCCTGCGCCGACATCCCCTCCCAGGCGGAGCTGCTGGCCGCGGCCGGAGGCTTCGCCCGGCTGATGGACGGGCTCTCGCGCTCGCCGGCCGGCGAGGTGTACCTGGGGCCCGTGCTGTTCGAAGGCGACGCGTCCGCCGAGTTCATCGGCCAGCTCCTGGTCAGGGGGATATCTTTCCCGCGCCGGGCCTGGGCGGAGAACGACGATTACCTCAAGTATTACATAGACAAGGGCGGCCTCGTCGAGCGCGCCGGTATGCGCGTTCTGCCCGGCTTCATCAGCGTCCACGACGACCCGGCCGGGACCGCCGCGGCCGGCGTCCCGCTGGCCGGCCATTACCGCGTCGACAGCGAGGGCGTCGTTCCCTCCCGCCTGGAGCTGGTCAGGAACGGACGCCTGCTGAACGTGTACATGTCCAGGGGGCCGGTGAAGGAGTTCCGTTCCTCCAACGGCCACGCCCGTTCGGCCATCGTGGAGTTCCCGTCCGGCAGGCCCGGCAATGTCTTCGTCGAGTCCCGCAAGACCGCCCCGGCGGCGGAACTGAAGAAAAAACTGCTGGAGCTGGCCGCCGAACAGGAGCTCGACTACGCCGTGATGGTCCGGAAACTGTTCCCGGAGGGGGTCCTCGACATGGAGACCCTGCTGGCCCCTCCCGTCTTCGCCTGGAAAGTATACCGCGACGGCCGCGAGGAACTTATGAGCGGCGTGGAGTTCACGGGCGTCACCTACCGCGCCCTGCGCGACATCGTTTTGACCTCGGACGAACCTTATGTCCACAATTATTACCAGCTCGGGCCTTACGCCATGGGCAGGGGCCTGGTGGCCGCCTCGATAATCGCGCCGTCCTCCGTGCTGGTGCAGGAAATGGAACTCAAGCGCACCGACCGCAAGCCGGACCGCGCCCCGTACCTGGAGCATCCTTACTTCGAAAAGTAAGCCGCCGGCCCGACCGCCGCGAGCGCCGCCCCCGCCGGGACAATGTCCGGCGGGGGCGGTCTTTATAGGCCGTGCTTAATCTGCTATATTTTCACGTAGTGATTTTTGCTCCATCCCAAAGGACCGCTTATGAAGTTATGTGAATTCATCCGTCCCGAGAGCCTCGCCCAGGCCCGGGCCGCGCTGCGCAAACTGGGGCCTAAAGGCCTGCCGCTCGCCGGCGGCACCGCCCTGCATTTCATGCCCGGCAAGACCCCCGTCACCGCGGTGGACCTTACCGGCCTGGGGCTCTCCTATATACGCCAGAAGGGCGCCTTCTTCGAGATAGGCGCGGCCACGCCGCTGGCCGACATCCAGCGCCATCGCGGCCCGCGCTGGGCCATGCACGAGATCTGCCGGCGCATCTCCACGCACCAGATCCGCAATGTCTCCACCATCGGCGGCAATATCTGCCGGGTCTTCCCCTGGGCGGACCTGCCCGTGGTGCTGCTCGCCATGAACGCGAAAATGGTCATCTACTCGGGCAAGCTGAAGGAAATGGGCGCGGATGAATATTTCTCCTCGCAGCCCGCGCGTCTGTTCCGCGGCGGGGACCTGCTCGCCGCCGTCAAGATACCGGTGCTGAAGGCCCATCACGGCTTCGGCTCGGTGAAGGCCGCCCGCAATGCCGCCGCCTTCTCCATGGTCACCATAGCCGCCCTTCTCGAAGTGAACGACGGCCGCATAGCCGCCGCCCGGGTGGCGGCCGGCTCCGCCATACCTTTCCCCAGGCGCCTGCCTTCCGTGGAGGCCGCCCTGACCGGCAAGGAGCCGTCCGCCGGGGTCTTCCGCGCCGCCGCCTCCCTCGCCGGCAATGACGCCAGGTGGTGCGGGCAGGAAGGCATGAGCGCGGAGTATGTCGCAAATCTCGCCGAAGTCTCCATCGTCGACGCGCTGGAGCGGGCCGCGGAGTTCGCCCGCGGGAGGACCGAATAATGAAGACCCATACCTGCACGGTTTCTTTCACGCTCAACGGGGAGAAAAAGACCTTCTCCACCCGCCCCGACGAGAAACTGCTGGACCTGCTGCGCCGCGAGGGCTATAAAGGCACCAAGTACGGCTGCGGCCAGGGCACCTGCGGCGCCTGCACCGTCATCATGGACGGCCGCGCCGTCTACGCCTGCCTGCTCTACGCCATGCAGGCCGAAGGGCGCAAGGTGCGCACCATCGAGAGCATGGGCACCCATGACAAGCCGGCCCCGATACAGCGGGAGCTGGTGGCCGCCGGCGCCGTGCAGTGCGGCTACTGTATCCCCGGCATCATCATGAGCGCCACCGCCCTGATGGAGGCCGAGAAGGACATCACCGACGAGGTCGCCAGGGAGTACATGGACGGCAATCTCTGCCGCTGCACCGGCTACGAGAAGATCTGGACGGCCCTGCGGCGCACCATCGCGAACCGCGCCGCCGCAACACCGGCCAAAAAAACCTCCGCCAAGGGGGGGAAGAAATGAAAAGGCACGAGCTCGCCAGGCACCTCAAGCAGGTAAACACTTCCGTCACCAAGATAGACGCCCTGCAGCTGGCGCTGGGCAAGGATTCCTATGTCGCGGACTTCCTGCCCAAGGACGCGCTGGTCATCAAGATGCTCTGGAGCCCGCACGCCCACGCCCGCATCAAGAAGCTCGACGTCTCCAAGGCCGAGAAGATGCCCGGCGTGAAATGCGTGCTGTGGCACGGCAATGTGCCGCGCATAGTGCATTGCACCGCCGGCCAGGGCTATCCCGAGCCGTCGCCTTACGATACTTTCATGTTCGACACCAAGGTGCGCTTCGTGGGCGACCGCGTGGCCGCCGTGGCCGCCGAGACCGAGGAACAGGCCCTGGCCGCCCTAGAGGCCATCAAGGTGGAGTACGAGGTGTTGAAACCCGTATTCACGCTGGACGAGGCCATGGCGCCGGGCGCGCCGGTGATCCACGACGAGCCGGAAGCGCACGTGCCGATCCCGATAGTCTACGAGCCGAAGAAGAACCTCGTGGCGCACGTGGCCTGCGAGGCCGGCAGCTTCGAGAGGGGTATGAAGGAAGCGGACTTTACCTTCGACGAGACCTACGAGACGCCTTACGCCCAGCATTGCCCCATCGAGCCCTACACCTCGATGGCGCAGATGACGCCCGCCGGGCGCATCCTCATCACCACCTCCACGCAGGTGCCTTTCCACTGCCGCCGCATAGTGGCGCGCACGCTGGGCATACCCGTGCAGAAGATCCGCGTCGTGAAGCCCCGCATCGGCGGCGGCTTCGGCTGCAAGCAGGAGGTCCTGCTCGAGGACGTGACGGCCATGATGGCCCTGCGCACCGGCCGGCCCTGCCTGTGGCGCTTTACCCGCGAGGAAACTTTCCGCACCGGCCGCACCCGCCACCCGTTCCGCATCCGCCTGCGCACCGGCGTAAAGAAGGACGGCACCATCACCGCGATAGGCCTCGAGTGCATCAATAATACCGGCGCCTACGGCGGCCACGGCCTTACCGTGGTGTCCTGCTCCGGCGGCAAGACCCTGCCGCTCTACCACTGCGACAATATCCTGTTCGACGGCAAGTCCTACTATACCAACCTGCCGGTCGGCGGGGCCTACCGCGGCTTCGGCGCCACGCAGGCCTTCTTCGCCATAGAGTCCCTGATGGACCACATGGCCGAGGCCATAGGCATGGACCCGCTGAAGTTCAGGCAGCTCAACCACATCCGCCCCGGCGAAGGCTCGCCTATCTTCCAGGCGCTGGGCGAGGGCCGCGAGGGCCTGCCGATGACCGTGGGCTCTAATGCGCTGGCCGAATGCATTGTGCAGGGCGCCGAGGCCGCCGGCTGGGAGAAGCGCCAGGACTGGCGCAAGAAGACCGGCCGCTACCGCCGCGGCATAGGCATGTGCTGCCTCATGCAGGGCTCGTCCATCCCGGACATAGACATGGGCGCCGCCACCATCAAGATCAACGAGGACGGCTCTTTCAACCTCAATGTGGGCGCCACCGACCTGGGCACCGGCTCGGACACGGTGCTGGCCCAGATAGCCGCCGAGGAACTGGAGACCACGACGGACAAGATGATAGTCTACTCGTCCGACACGGACATGACGCCGTTCGACGTCGGCGCCTACGCCTCGTCGACCACCTATCTCTCCGGCGAGGCGGTGCGCAAGGCCGCGGCCGACGCCAAGCGGCAGATCCTCGCCACCGGCGCCGAGATGCTGGGCCTCAAAGCGGAAGAAGTCCATTGCGAGGACGCGCATGTGCTCAATGCCGACGGCTCCAAAAAGGTCTCCTACAGCGACATAGCCAACTATTCGCTGTACCAGAAGAACCAGTACCAGATCATCGGCACCGCGTCCCACATCACCAAGAAATCCCCGCCGCCTTTCGCGGCGCATTTCGCCGAGGTGGAAGTGGACACGCTGACCGGTTTCGTGAAGGTGCTCAACTATGTCTCGACCATAGACTGCGGCACCGCGGTCAACCCCGCGCTGTGCGAGGGCCAGACCGAGGGCGGCACCCTGAACGGCATCAGTTACGCGCTCACCGAGCAGTACCTCTTCGACGAGACGGGCAGGATGCGGAACGCGTCCTTCGCGGACTACCACATCTACTCCATGCGCGACCGCCCGCCGATAAAGGCCATCCTGGTGCCCTCCTACGAGGACACCGGTCCCTTCGGCGCCAAGAGCGTTTCCGAGATCTGCATCAACGGGCCCGCGCCCGCCATCGGCAACGCCATCTACAACGCGACGGGAGCGCGCCTCAACGAGTTCCCGTTCACGCCGGAGAAGGTGCTGAAGGCGATAAAGGCCGTAAAGAAGTAGCCTAGCCGCCGGAGAAGGGGGAGAGGAGGGTGACCAGGTCGCCGTCGTTTATGGTGTCGTCCCAGTCGGAGAATTTATCGTTTATAACGGCCTTGGTGATGTTGGTCGTCAGCGGTATGACCCTGGAAGCCTCTATCTCGTGGAGCAGTTCGCGCGCCGTGGAGGCGGAGGTCTCGTAATCGTCGGTCTGTATGCCGCGCTTCTCGCCGACAAGGGCGAAATAACGGACTTTTATTTTCTTCTTCATTTCTGCTCCCCGCGCAGGCGGATGGACGCCTTCCGCTGAAGGCGGTCTCAGCTCCCTATGTATTTGGCCGCGAGGCTCCTGGCCTCGGCGATGTCCTTCGTACCCATCACCAGCACCCGCCCGTCGGGGAATACGACCAGCCGGCGTTCGCCGGCGGTGAATTCCAGCAGCAGGCCGTTGTGCGTCACTTTCCCCAGGGGCGCGAGCCTTTCCTTCAAAAGGACCAGGTCCGTTCTCACCGGCCGTTCCGGCATTATCTGAACGGCGCCGCGGCCGCAGAGGCGCGTGGCGGAAGAGCCGCGCCTGGCGTCGAGGAACTCGAAATCTCGCCGGCCGCAGCAGGGGCAGTCTCCTTTCCGTTCCGCCACGGGCGATTGCGCCGTGCCTGTCCAGACGTCCAGGATCCGGAACCCGCCGGCCTCGGATTCTCGGCCGGAGAGCAGCTTGATCGCCTCTGTGGCCTGCACCGCCGTCACCCAGGCCGCGGCGGTGTTGAGTACTCCGCGCGTGTCGCAGGTGGGCTGGCTGCCGGGCGCCGGAGGTTCGGGGAAAAGGCATCGCAGGCAGGGGCCGCGGCCGGGCAGGACGGTCAGCGTCATCCCGCCGGTTCCCAGCAGGCCGCCGTAGATCCAGGGTTTGCCCAGTTTGACGGCGGCGTCGTTCAGCAGGTAGCGGGTCTCGAAATTGTCGGTGCCGTCCAGTATCAGGTCGGCGCGCGCGGCCAGTCCTTCTATCCTGCCGGCGGTGACGTCGGCGACCAGCGCTTCCACCCTTACCGAGGAGTTTATCGCGCGCAGCCGGCGCGCGGCCGCCTCGGCCTTGGGCAGCCTCTCGCGCACGTCGTTCTCGTCGTAGAGCTGGTGGCTCTGGAGATTGTGCAGTTCCACCACGTCCCTGTCGGCTATTACCAGGCCGCCGACCCCGGCGCGCACCAGCAGGCCGGCCAGCGGACCGCCCAGGGCTCCGCAGCCGACCAGCAGGATAGAGCTTCCGGCCAGTTTCCGCTGGCCTTCCGGGCTTATCAGCCCGGACGCGGTCTGGCGCGCGTAGCGCCCCGGGTCTCCGGGCGGGGGAGTCTGCATATCCGTGTATTCTATAAAATATCGCCCCCGCAGCCGCGCTCCTATTTTTGTATCATCTAATCGTGGGTAACGCCATCCTGCTCGCTTTCTGCCTCGTTTTCACTCTGGCCCAGTTCTCCGCGGCCCAGGCGGTTTTCACGGCCAGGTCCTATGTCTCCTCGGCTCTGAAGGCCTCGCCGGCGATGGCCAGGGCCGAGCTGGCGTTCAGGCGGGCCCGCGACGAGTACGCCGCCGCCGTCCTGGACGCGGCGCTGCCTTCTTTTACCCTGGCCATGTCCGGCAGCCTCTACGACGACGCCGACACGCGCCTCAGGCTGGAGCGGGGGGATTTCACCTCCTCGCTGTCGGCGTCCTGGAACCTCTACGATTCCGCTTCCGGGCCCGTGCGCAGGATCCGCGCGGCCCGGCTGGACAGGGACCAGGCCGAGCTGACCTATCTTCTCGCCAAACAGGAGGAGGCTTTAAAGGCGCTGCGCCGTTTCTACGCGCTCTACGCCGCCCGCGGCCGGGTGGAGGCGGCGAAAGTCAATCTCGCTTCCCGCGAGCGGCAGTACAAGGACACCAGCGAGCAGTATAATTCCGGCACCAGGAGCCGCATCGAGGTCATGCAGAGCGAGGGCGACAAACTCCAGAGCGAACTCTCGCTGGCGCAGGCCGAGACGGCCGGGATAAAGGCCCTGATGTCCTTTAACGAGCTGATAGACGCGGGGCCGGAGGATCCGGCCTCCGTGGAGGTCAGCACCTCGATGCCGGATATCGCGCTGCCCCTTCCCGCCGGGGACGTGGACAGGGCGCTGGCGAACAATTTTTCGCTTAAACGCCGGCGCCTGGCCCTGGAAAAGACCGGGATAACGACGCGCAACGCCGTAATGGCCGAACTGCCCCGCCTCAGGCTGGACGCCTCGTGGGCGAAAAGCGGGCTGGGGCTCGTCGGCGAACCCGCCTACGGCGGCGCCGGCAACCCGGACTACGGCCTGCGCGCTTCGGTGTCCTTTCCCTTCGGCTTCTTCTGGGCGCAGAACGCGCTCGAGATACGACGCACCCGCGACTCGCTCAGTTCGGCCGAAGCCGACCTGCGCGACGCCGAGCGGGCCCTCAGGACGGAAGTCCTCACCGCGCAGAAAGAGATAGAGCTGCAGGTGAAGTCGAGGAAACTCCTCGAATTCCAGATAAAGACCCAGCGCGAATCCACTGACAACCTGCTCTCGGAGTATTCGCTCGGCGGGGCGAGCATGCTGCAGCTCGACACCGCCCAGACCAAGCTGCTCGATTCCACCAACGGCCTGATCGCCGCCGTCAACGCGCTGGATATCGCCCTGGCGGAGTACAGGGCGCTGCTGGGGGAAAGGATATGGGAATGAAAAAGATACTGAAGACCGCCTTGTGGGCTTTGGCGCTGCTCCTGGCCCTTTCGGCCGCCTTCTACGGCTACGGCAGGTACAGCAGGATGCTGGTGCGCCACGATATGGAGGATTTCCTGCGGAAAGCGGAGAGAGGGGACCTTAAGCTCGACCTGCAGGAATCGGGGGAACTGGTCTCCCGCGACAGCGTGGACGTCTTTCCTCCCGGCCGCGGCTTCATCGTGGAGATCCTGAAGAAGGAAGGGGAATACGCCGCCAAAGGCGACAAGATCATGATGTTCAAGGGCGGCGAGCGCATAGATTCCGACCAGTACGTCCCCGTGCCGGTGACCGCGCCCCGCGACGGGCTGCTGACCCGCTGCGTGAGCATGCGGGGCTTGAGCGACGCCGAGATCCGCGAGGGCAACAGGGTGTCGGGCCCCACCCAGTGCGTGGTGCGGGTGGTGGACATGAAGACCCTCGCCGTCAACCTGCAGATCAGCGAGATCGACATCTACAAGCTCAGGCCCGGCATGCCGGTGACCATAACCTTCACCGCCGTTCCCGGCGAGAAGTTCGCCGGCCGGGTGGACGTGATCTCCCCGATGGCGGAGGTCCGTTCGGGCAGCTGGGGCAGCACGACCAAGGTCTTCCGCGTGGTCATAAGCATAGACAGGCCCAGCCAGAAGATGCGCGTCGGCATGAGCGCGGTCGTCACGGCCAACCTGCAGGCCAAGAAGGACGTGCTCAAGGCCCCCATCGAGACGCTGTTCCAGGAAGGACTGAACTATTACGTCTACAGGCAGAAACAGGGCTACGAATACGACAAGATACAGGTCTTCCCCGGCCTGCGTTCCGAGACCGAGGTCGAACTGGCCGGGGAGATAAAGCCCGGGGACGTGCTCTTTACCGCGAGGCCCGAAACCCTTAAATGATAATCTGCAGGGACCTGCACAAGACCTACGAAGGGGGCAAGACCGGCTGGCCCGCGCTCCGCGGCCTGACCTTTTCCATAGACCGGGGCGAATTCGTCGCCGTGACCGGCCCCTCCGGCTGCGGCAAGTCCACGCTGCTCAACATCCTCGGCCTGCTGGACGAGCCGAGCTGCGGCTCCTACGAACTGGACGGGCTCGACGCGGCCCGCATGTCGGACAATGAGCGCTCCGCGGCGCGTCTCTACCGCATAGGTTTCGTTTTCCAGGCCTTTCACCTGCTGAACCGTCTCTCGGCCCTCGAGAACGTCTGCCTGCCCCTGATGTACGCGGGAGAGGGGAAGGAGGACATGCGCCGCCGGGCCCACGACCTGCTGGCCCGGGTCGGGCTCAAGGGCAAGGAGCGCAAGACCCCGCTGGAACTCTCCGGCGGCGAACGCCAGCGGGTGGCCATAGCGCGGGCGCTGGCCAACTCCCCCGGGCTGCTGCTGGCCGACGAGCCCACCGGCAACCTGGACTCCGCCTCCAGCCGCGAGATCATGGACATACTCTTCGCCCTGGGCCGGGAAGGTATGACCGTCGTGATGGTCACCCACGACAGGGAACTGGCGGCCAGGGCCGGCAGGAACATCAGGATGCGCGACGGGGAGATCGAATCCCCGTCCGGACACGGCCGCTCCGGTCCGCGAGGCGGGGAGAAATGACCCGCGCCCTCTACAACGCCGCCCGTACGGGCCTCTCGGAGATCCTGGCGCATAAGACGCGCTCGACGCTGAGTTTCCTGGCCATAGCGGCCGGTTCGGTGGTGTTCATAGATGCTTTCTCCGCCATAGTCGCGACCTATGCCCGCCTGGAGAGTCAGCGGCAGGTCTCGGGCATGGCCAGGATGAAGATCTCCCAGAACAACAGCCAGACCTGGTCCGATCCCGACGATTACATCGCGCCGCCCGTCATCACCTATGACGACGTCCTGCGCCTGCGCGAGCGTGTCCCCGGCCTGTTCATGGTCTCGCCGGAGGCCGACAGCTGGCGCAATGTCATGGAATACGACGGCCGCCGCGTAGTGGCGAGGGTGGCCGGCGTGACCCCGGAATGGCGCAAGCGCGACTTCGTCTACGACCTGAAAGGCCGCTTCCTCGACTGGCACGACGTGGACCAGAAGCTGCGGGTCTGCGTGCTGATACGCCCCGCGCCGCCGGAACCCGCCAACGCCTTCTTCAAGAGCATGAGGAAGAAATACGATTTCATGAGCGGTTACGACATGCTGGTGACCCATAACGACCTGCTGGGCCGGATGGTGAAGATCGACGACATAAATTTCACCGTCATAGGCGTGCTGGACGAACTGCCCCCGTCCCGCAAGCCGCCCCGGATCTGGTGGTCGGGCTCGGACTACAAGGTGCTGGCCCCGGTGACGACGCTGATGCACTACAATATCCTGCGCTCGCACGACTCGCTCGACGTCGCCATAGACGCCGGGGACGAGAAGGGGTTCGATGAGACTATGCGCCTGGTCCGCAACTTCCTCAAGGTCCGCTACGGCGACGAGGATCTCTTCGTCGTGGAGAACCAGATGGACGCGATAAAAGAGAGCATGGCCAGGAACATCAGCTCCTCGCTCGTGACCATCTCGCTGGGGATGCTGGCCTTCATAGCCGGCGGCATAGGCATCATGAACGTCACGCTGGCGACGGTCTTCGCCAGGACCAAGGAGATAGGCGTGCGCCGCGCGATCGGCGCCAGCCGCGGCGACATAATGCTGCAGTTCATAGTCGAGGCGGTCATGCTGGGGCTCATAGGCGGCCTCCTGGGCTCCGCGCTCGGCTGGTTCTGGGGCGTGCCGGCCAAGGTCATGCTGGGCATGACGGCGAGCCCGATAAAGGCCTGGATGCCGCTGGTCTCGGTCTTTATCGCCGCCCTGACGGCCTTCGTTTTCGCGATCTATCCGGCCTGGGTCGCCGCGGGCCTGCGCCCGGCCGAGGCGCTGAGGGCCGAATGAGAGCCGCCCTGCCCGGGCGGCTCCCCCTGGCCGCCGCCGCCGCCGGCCTGGTCTTCCATCTCTGGGCTGGTTTTTCCTTCATAAAGGCCTCTTCCCCCACTTACGACGAGCCGGTGCACCTGGCCAGCGGTTATTCCTACCTGAAGACCGGCCGTTACGCGCTGAACATCATGGACCATCCACCGTTCTCGGAGATGCTTTCGGCCCTGCCGCTGCTCTTCAAAGGTCCGGAGACTTTCTTCACGCATCCCGACTACGAAGGTGGCCGCCTCTATCATTATTCGGACTATTTCCTTTACAGGAACAAATTCCCCGCCGGGGAACTGCTGGACTCCGCCCGGACTTTCGGCTTCCTCGTCTGGACGGCCGGCTTTTCGGCCGTTGTTTTCATTTTCTGTCTGAAGCTGGGGTCCGCGCCGGCCGGTCTTTACGCCCTGGCCGTCTATTACTTCCTGCCGGTCTTCGTTTCGAACAACGCCCTCGTGACCACCGACGCCGCCGCGGCGCTGTTCTACTGCGCCGCCCTGCTGACCGGGTTCCTCTTCGCGCTGAAGGCTTACGGCCCGGAAGCCGCGTTCCCGCGCCGGGAACTGGCAGCGGCGGCGGTCTGCGCGGGACTGGCGATGGCTTCCAAATTCAGCATGTTCGTCGTGCCGCCGCTGGTGGCCGGGCTCTGGGTGCTGCATATGGTCTTCTTCAGCCCGCGCCGGGAGGGGGGGAGGGTGTTCTTCCACGCCCTGCTCTACTGCGTCCTTTCCCTGGCCGTGCTGGCGCTGGTCTACAAGGGGGACCTCCCTCTTTATTTCGAAGGGCTCAACGCCACCATAGAAAGGCTCGGCCAGGGAAGGCCGTCCTTCTCCTTCGGCGTTCGGTCCATGTCCGGCGTCTGGTGGTATTTTCCCGCGGCCTTCCTTCTCAAGAACCCCGCGGCGCTGGTCCTTTTCCTGGCCGCCGGCCTGATAGCCGCGTTCAGGAGCCGGGGGCCCGCCCTGCTCTGGCTCGTCCTGCCTTTCCTTTTCTATTTCGCTTCGGCGCTCACCTCCCGGGTCCAGATAGGCGTGAGGCATCTGCTGCCGGCCATGCCGCTGGCGGCCGCGCTGGCGGGGCTCGGGCTGGCCTTCCTGCTCCGCAGGCGCCGGGGAGCGCTGCTGGCGCTGCCGGCGGCGGCCGTTTCCGCTTTCTTCGTCGTTGCCGCTCATCCCCATTATCTGGCGTATTTCAGCGAGGCCGCCGGCGGCGGCCGGAACGGCTGGAAGTATTTCACGGATTCCAATCTGGACTGGGGCCAGGACCTCGAGTCCCTGGGGGAAAAACTGGCCGCGGAAGGGTCTCCCCCGGTCGTGTTCTCCTATTTCGGAGTGGCCAGGCCGGAGTATTACGGGATAAAGTCCCTGCCCCTGGGCACGGTCACCAACGTGGGAGGGCTCGACTCGGTCTCTCACGCCGGGGACCTCTGCGCTTCGTCCAGACGCCTGCTGGCCGTTTCGGTCACCAACCTGCAGGGGACTTATTACCCCGACCAGGACAGGTTCGGCTGGCTTCGCGGCAGGGAACCTTATTTTTCGGCCGGCGGGTCCATTTTTCTCTACGACCTGGCCGGCGACGCGGACTCCATAGAAAGGACGGCCCTGCTGCTCGAAAGGGCTGGGCGGCCGGCGGAGGCCGCCTGCTGGCGCCGGCCGGCGGCGGGTCGAAAGTAAAGATCCGCTCCGTCGGACAAAGAGAAAGGCCGGGTTTCCCCGGCCTTTCTTTTTTTACGGGCCCGAGCTCTCAGCTTTCGGGCTGGAACTCGTCCTTGCCCACGCCGCAGACCGGGCAGACCCAGCCTTCCGGGACCTTTTCCCACGGCGTGCCCGGCGGCACCCCGTTGTCGGGATCGCCGGCTTCGGGGTCGTAGATATAGCCGCAGACCTTGCATACGTATTTTTTCATCCTAGCTCCTTCGCCCCTCCGGGCTTATTTCTTCTTGAGCAGGGCGGAAAGGGCGGAGATGTGGCTCATCTCCTCCCGTATTATACGCCCTATGCCGTCCGCCCCGGCGGGGTCGTTGACGGCCTCTTTGAGTCCCAGGTAGAACAGCACGGAATCCTTTTCGAAGCCTATGGCCAGTTTGAGCGCTTCCGCGGGCGTCGCCGGCATGTCCTCCGGCTTCTCCGGGAAGACGGCCGTATCGGCCAGGGCCATCAGCTCTCCGGCCGTCGGGCCGGGGGCGAAGTCCGGGTACTTCTCGTCCAGGAGGGACAGGAAATATTTCCCGTGCTCCGTCTCGTACTCCGCCAGCTTCACGAAAAGGGCGGCCGTCTCCGGGTCCCGCGACCCGGCGGCGGCCTTCCGGTAGAAGTCGGCGCCCCTGTCCTCGATGCGGACGGCCAGCTGCAGCGCCTCTTCCTGCGAATAATACAGCTTCATCGCCGGCCTCAGGCCTTCCAGAGCCCGTGCAGGTTGCAGTACTCCCGCGCGGCGACCTTGGCGGCTTTGACGCAGAACTCGGCCTCGGGGGCCATGCCGGGCTTCAGGAAAGCCCTGTAGGACCTGCCGTCGGCGACCAGCTCGATCCACTCGATGTAATGCTTTTCTTCCATCGGGTGGGCGACGGAGCCCACTTTCACTTTGTAGCCGCCGGCGGTCTTCTCGATCACCGGAACGTGCTTCTCTTTGGCCCCGTCCGTGGTGTTCTCCTTCATCAGGTCCATCGGCTTGCCGCAGCAGACCAGCTCCCCTTCGCCGGCGTGCACCACGGCCACGATGTTGCCGCAGACTCCGCATTTGTAGATACCGTTCATTTCAGCCATCTTTTCCTCCCTGTATTCCCGGAGTTCCCTACCCCGCGATAGTCTTGAGCGCCGCCAGCGCTTCGTCGTAGTTCGGCTCCTGGCCGACTTCCGGCACCAGTTGCGAGTACCTGACCAGGCCCTCCCTGTCCACTATGAAGACGGCGCGGGCCAGCAGGCGCAGTTCCTTTATGAGCACGCCCCAGGCCTTGCCGAAATCCCCTTTCTGGTGGTCGGAGAAGGTCTGCACCCTCGTCACGCCCGCCGTACCGCACCAGCGCTTCTGGGCGAAAGGCAGGTCCATGCTGATCGTTATGACGTGTATGTCCGGGTCCAGCGCCTCGGCCTCCTTGTTGAAGCGCCGCGTCTGCAGGTCGCAGACCGGCGTGTCGAGGGAGGGGACGACGGAGATCACCACGACCTTGCCCTTGTAGGTGCGCAGGAACTTCATCGGGGTCATATTGTTGTCCATGACCTTGAAGTCCGGCGCCGGCATGCCCGGCTTTATCTCGTCGCCGACGAGCGTCATCGGGTTGCCGTGCAGCGTGACCGTGCGCCTGGCGGCTTCCTTCGCCGCTCCCTCGTTGATCTGTTCGTCCATGCTGTCCTCCTTGGAGGCCGGTTACCAGTTCTCGGCCAGCAGTTCGAAATAGGCCCTGGGATGGGCGCAGGCCGGGCAGTTCTCGGGTGCGTCCTTGCCCTCGTGGCGGTAGCCGCAGTTGATGCAGCGCCAGGAGACCGGCTTGTCCTTCTTGAACGCGGTCCCTTTCTCCACGTTCCTCAGCAGGCCGCGGTAGCGGGCCTCGTGCTGCTTCTCGGCCACGGAGATATAGTCGAAGGTCTTGGCGACGGCCTCGAAGCCCTCTTCGCGCGCTACGCGGGCGAAGTCGGGGTACATCGTGCCCCATTCGTGGTTCTCGCCGTCGGCGGCGGCCTTGAGGTTCTGCGCGGTGGTCCCGATGATCCCGGCGGGGAAGGTCGCGGTGATCTCCACTTCGCCGCCCTCGAGGAACTTGAAGAAGCGCTTGGCGTGCTCCTTCTCCTGCTCGGCGGTCTCCTCGAAGACCTTGGAGATCTGGACGAAGCCTTCTTTCTTCGCCTGGCCGGCGAAATAGGTGTAGCGCGTCCTGGCCTGAGATTCGCCGGCGAAAGCGGCCAGCAGGTTCTTCTCCGTCTTGGTGCCTTTTATTCCCATCTTTGCCTCCAGCGATATTATTTTGACCGTATATTCTACTAAATAGCGGCGGCGGACTTTTCCTTGCGGATCCCGGCCCGGGTCAGGCTGAAATCGTATTTCACCGGGTCCGACGGCTCGAGCCGCGAGAAGAAGGCCGTGATCTCGGCCGCCGTCCTCATCGAGGTGTCCTTGCGGCGGGTTATGCCCAGTTCGCGCGAGACCCTGTGCATATGCGTATCCAGCGGGACGATCAGTCCGGCGGCGGGCACGCCCTTCCACGGGCCGGGGTCCACGCTGTCGCGGCGGACCATCCAGCGCAGGAAAAGGTTGAGGCGCTTGAAGGAGCTCTTATGCGCGGGACAGGGGATGAGCGTCGGCGTGCACAGGCCGGGGAAGACGAGACTTACGAAGCTGTATATGGTCTCTTCGTAATTGGGCCCGGGCGTCATTACGGACAGGAAGGCTTTATTGAGGGAGCCGTGTTTTTCCAGCGCGGTTTTGAGGGCTTTAAGGAAGACTATCATCTCCCTGCCGGTGGTGAAACGGTGTTTGAAACCGGAATAAAGGCGCTCCAGGTCCCTGGCGGAAGCCGAGAGCAGGAAGGCGCGGGGAGAGCGGCCCATCGGCGCCAGGACCTTTTCGACGCTTTTGAGTATCTGCTTCACATTGCCGTAGGCCAGCGAGGCTGCTATTATCCCGGCTATTTCCATGTCGCCGGGCTTCTTGTACCGCCATACGAACTCCAGCGGGTCCGGATGGATGAATTCCGGCCTGTTGCGGCGGCGGTAAAGGTCCTCGAAATATCTCTTCGGCGGCGTCATGCGGATATTATAGGAGAAAATAAGGGCTCGTTAAGAAATAACTGACGCGATTTGGCTGAGCGATTTTATTAGCGAAACAAGGAACGAGGAGCGCGGCGTAGCAGCGCTACGCGCGCGACGAGTGACGCAGTTGCAGCCAAAAAGCGCTCAGCCCCCCGGGGGAGGCCCGTCTTTGGCCGGTTTCTTCGTTGCTCCTCGGTCGCATACCACCGGTATGCTCCCTCGTCGCGCCTTGAAACCATCTCAAATCCGGGCCTCCAAATCATGCCAGTTATTTCTTAGCGAGCCCTAAGGCCCGGCGGAGGGGCTTCTTCTCCGCCGGGCCGGATCGGAAAGCTCAGGCCCGGGCTTTCGCCCCGAGGATGGCCTCCAGGTCCTTCTCCGGGGTGGTTATCGGCATGATGTTGAACTTCTCCACCAGCACCTTGAGCACGGCCGGCGTCACGAAGGCCGGCAGCGTCGGGCCGAGGCGGATGTTCTTTATGCCGAGGTGCAGCAGCGTCAGCAGTATGCAGACCGCCTTCTGCTCGTACCAGCTCAGGACCATCGACAGGGGCAGCTCGTTGACGCCCACGCCGAAGGCCTTGGACAGCGCCACGGCCACCTGTATGGCCGAGTAGGCGTCGTTGCACTGACCCATGTCCAGCAGGCGCGGTATGCCGCCGATGTCGCCGAACTCGTTCTTGTTGAAGCGGAACTTGCCGCAGGCCAGCGTCAGCACGACGGTGTCCTTGGGGGCCTTCTCGGTGAACTCGGTGTAGTAGTTGCGGCCGGGCTTGGCGCCGTCGCAGCCTCCGACGAGGAAGAAGTGCTTTATCTGCCCCGCCTTGACCGCCTCTATCACCTTGCCCGCCACGCCCATGACGGTGTTGTGGCCGAAGCCGACCAGGATGGTCTTCGGGTCGCCGTCCTTATCGAAGCCGGGCGCCGCCAGCGCCGCCTCGACCGCCGGGCCGAAGTCGCAGTTCCTGAGGTGCGTCACGCCGGGCCACTCGACGAGGCCGGTGGTGAAGATGCGGGCCTTGTAGCCGTTGAGGGGCTTCTGTATGCAGTTGGTGGTCATCACGATGGAGCCGGGGAACTTGTCGAACTCCTTCTGCTGGTCCTGCCAGGCGCCGCCGTAATTGCCGGCCAGGTGCTTGTACTTCTTGAGGCCGGGGTAGCCGTGGGCGGGCAGCATCTCGCCGTGGGTATAGACATTGATCCCCTTGCCTTCGGTCTGTTTGAGTATGTTCTCCAGGTCCTTGAGGTCGTGGCCGCTGACCAGCAGGGCCTTGCCCTTGAGCGGGTTGATCCGTACCGGGGTGGGGACCGGGTGGCCGTAGGCCGAGGTGTTGGCCTTGTCGAGCAGTTCCATTACGCGCAGGTTCACCTCGCCGCACTTCATGTTGTAGCCGACAAGTTCGTCCACCGTCGGGTTCTCCCCGGCGAGGAAGTCCAGCGCCTCGTGGAAGAAGGCGTAGACCTTGTCGTCCTCCTGCCCCAGGATCAGGGCGTGGTCGGCGTAGGCCGCCGTGCCCTTGAGGCCGTAGGCCAGCAGTTCCTGCAGGCCGGCCGCGTCGTCGCCGAGGGCCTTCTTGCGGGCCGCGATGCCGCGCTCGGGAGCCTCGGCCAGCAGGGCCTTGTAGTCGGAGGGGGCGGTCCAGGCCGCGGGACCCTTGAGGGAGGGGTTCCCGGCCAGAGCGCGGGCCTTCGCCTTTATCTCATTACCCTTTATGACGCGCTCCGCTATGTTCCTGGCGTCGAAATTGACGTTCGTGACGGTGGTGAAAAGCGCTTCCACGACATAGAGGTCTATCCCGCGGTCCCGCTTGCCGGCTTTGGCGGCCGCGTGCGCGTACTGGGCCACGCCCTTGGCCTGCCAGAACAGCAGGTCCTGCATCTTCGCCGTCTCCGGGTCCTTGCCGCATACCCCCTGGACGGTGCAGCCCTTGCCGCCCGCCGCCTGCTCGCACTGGTAACAGAACATATTTTCGCTCATTATCGTTCTCCTTATATTACGCTGACCTTGAAACTAGGCCCTCTTCGAGAGGTCCGAGATCTTTCCGGCGAGGACTTTGTCGAAGCGCCGGTTGGTTTCCGCCAGGAACCTGCCGAAAACGCAGTCCCGGTGGCGGCAGACCTTGTGTCCCATGAGGCAGGCCTGCGGCCTGACGGGGCCGTCTATGGCCGTCATGATGTCCTTGAGGGACGCTTTGCGGCCGGAGGGGGAGAGTTCGAAGCCTCCCTTGGGGCCCCGGACGGGGGACACCAGCCCCGCCCGCGTCAGGGTCTGCAGCACTTTCGAGAGATGGTTGTAGGAGATCTTCAGCGCCCCGGCCATCTCGTGGGCGGAGCAGAGCCGCCCGCGTCCCGCCATATAGTCCGCCGAGTGAAGGGCTATGGCCGCCGCTTCGGAGATGTTGAGTATGGTCTGCATCCTTCCGTCCTTTGTAGTAATCTGGTATTACTATACCAATATATTCCCGAAGTGTCAAGGGCCCCGCGGGCCGGGGGTCCTATTTCGCGCGGGGGAAGAAGAGGCGGAAGGTGGTGCCCTTGCCGGGCTCGCTCTCCACCAGCACCTCTCCCTTGTGCTGCTTGACTATGCCGTAAACTATGGAGAGGCCGAGGCCGGTGCCTTTGCCTTTGGGTTTGGTGGTGAAGAAGGGGTCGAAGACCTTGTCCAGTATTTCCTGCGGTATGCCGGTGCCGGTGTCCTTGAGTTCCACCAGTACGTATTCGCCGGGGGGGATGGGCCAGGGCGAATCCTCGCCCACGGCGACGTTGCCGGTCGCCAGGCGCATCGCGCCGCCGTCGGGCATGGCGTCCCGGGCGTTTATGGTCAGGTTCATTATGACCTGCTGGAACTGGGTGGATTCCAGTTCCGCGTCCCAGAGGTCCCGCTGAAGTTCCATGCGGAGATCTATGTTCTTGGCCATCAGGCGCTTGAGTATCAGCTCCGCGTCCTTTATCAGGTCGTTGGCGCAGGACTTCTTCGGCCTGGTCTCCTGGCGGCGGGCGAAGACCAGCAGCTGCTTGGTCAGCTCGGCCGTCTGACGCGCGGTCTTGAGCGTTTCGGCCAGCAGTTTGTGCGAGATCGTTCCTTCCTTGGTGTCCTCGAGCACCAGCTCGACGGAGCCCAGGATGATGGTAAGCATATTGTTGAAATCGTGGGCTATCTGGCCGGCCAGCAGGCCGAGGGATTCCAGTTTCTGGCTCTCGATGAGCTGCTTCTCGAGCTGCAGTTCGCGGGTTATGTCCCTGCGCACCGAGATGAAGTGGGTGACCTCGCCGCCGGGGTCCTTTACGGGCGTTATGTCCGTGTCCAGGGCGTAGAGGACGCCGTCCTTGCGCCGGTTGAGCAGGCGCCCGTGCCATTTGCGGCCGGACTTCACGGTAGCCCAGAGCTCCCGGTAGAATTCGGGACCGTGGGAGCCGGCGTTCTTGAGCACGCTCGGCCTCTTGCCGACCAGTTCCCCGGCGGAGTAGCCGCTGACCTCTTCCATCGCCCTGTTGGCGTAGACTATCGTCCCGGCGGTGTCGGTGATGAGTATGGCCTCCGAGGTCTGTTCCACGGCCTTGAGCACCAGCTTCTCGATGTCCCCGCAGACACTGTTCTTCATCGGTGATATTCTACCATATAGCGCCGGAAGCGCCGGCGGCGGCGCTTCCGGGCCGTTCTTGTATTGGGCCGCCCAAAATTGATTTAATATCCCGTCAGACGCCGCGGTAGCTCAGTGGTAGAGCACCGGTCTGAAAAACCGGGTGTCGCTGGTTCGATCCCAGCCCGCGGCAAATTTTATTCCCCCTTGCGCGGAGCCGATATGCCGATGACCAAGAAGATACTGCTGGCCGACGACGACGCGGCGATGCAGGAGAGCCTGGCCTCCCTCCTGGAGGCCGAAGGCTACACCGTCCTCAAGGCCGGCAACGGGGAGGAGGCGGTGGAGCTGGCCAGGAAAGAGCTGCCCTCCCTGATAATGCTGGACATCCATATGCCGCGGATGGACGGCCTGACCGCCTGCCACGCGATAAAGACGGACAAGGTCATAAAATCCATTCCCGTGGTGATGCTCACCGTCGAGGGCAGCGTGCGCGAGATACAGCAGGCCATCGATTACGGCGCGAAGACCTATATCACCAAGCCTTCCAGCCGCGAAGAGATACTCAACGTCGTGCGCAGCATCATCTGACCGGCGCCGCCCGGAAAAGAGAGGCCCCGGACGCCTGTCCGGGGCCTCTCTTTTCTTTGACCCGTCCTCTCAGAAGACCTTGAGCAGGGCGAAGTGCAGGTACTCGGTCTCCGGCATCACGGGCAGGACGGGATGGTCCTTGGCCTGACCCCGCAGTTCCAGCAGCACCACGCGCCGGCGGCTCCTGCCGCAGGCCTCGCGCACGATGCCGACGAAGGTCTCCCTGTTTATGTGATGCGAGCAGGTCGAGGTGGCCAGTAGGCCGCCAGGCGGCAGCGCGGCCAGGGCGGAGGCGTTGAGTTTGACGTAGAGCTTGCGCGCCTGGGGCAGGTTCTTGCGGTTGCGCACCAGGTTCGGCGGGTCGAGCAGGACGAAGTCCGGCTTCTCCGGGAGTTCGCCGGCGCCCATCGCCGCTATCAGCCGCTCCGCGTTCTCCTTCCTGAAGAAGACCTTCTCCGACATGCCGTTGAGGGCCGCGTTCTTCTCGGCCGTCTCCACGGCCGACTGGGAGGAGTCCACTCCCCAGACCATGGCAGCCCCGGCCCGGACGGCGTTGAGGGCGAAAGCCCCGGTATAGGTGTAGAGGTCCAGCACCTTGCGGTCCTGGAAATAGGGAGCCAGGAAAGCCCTGTTCTCGCGCTGGTCGAAGAACCAGCCCGTCTTCTGGCCGTCCTTCAGGGAGACGGAGAACTTAAGGCCGTTCTCCTCTATCTCCGCCTCGTCGGGCAGTTCGCCGAAGGCGGCTTCCGCGTAGCGCGGCAGCCCTTCGAGCTCCCTTATGGCGTGCGTGTTCTTGAAGTAGAGGCAGGAGGGGGAGAGCAGTTTTTTCACGGCCGCCGTTATCTCGGGCTTGAGCCGTTCCGCGCCGGCCGAGAGTATCTCCGCCACGACGACGTCACCGTACTTGTCCAGGACCAGTCCGCCTATGCCATCGGATTCGCCGAAGAAAACGCGGAAACTGCCGGAGAGGCCCAGCTCGCGCCTGTGTTCCAGCGCGCGGGCCACGGCCCTTTCCGTGAAATCCGGCTCCAGCGGCGACGGGCCGGTCTTGAGCAGCCGCACCGCTATGAGGCTGCGCGGGTTGAAGAACCCGGTGCCGGCCGTCTTGCCGTCCGGCAGCAGGACCTTCACCGGGCAGCCGGGCTCGGCCGAGGCGTCCACTTCCTCCAGTTCGTTGGAGAAGATCCAGGGATGCCCGGAGAGGAGCCTGTCGGCGTGGCCCTTCCTGAGCTTTACCGTTCGTATGTCCGTTTCAGATCTGTTCATCGATGGATACTATGGCCTCCACCTTGTCGCCTATCTTGACGTTGAAACTCCGCGCGAAGCTGCCGTTGCGCACCGAGAACTCCAGGTAGCCGAAGGAGCCTATCAGCGCCAGGGGCTCGCCCTCGGCTACCGAGGCGTAGGTCAGTTTCAGCCCTTTGAGGACCCGGCCGGCGACGGTGAAGATGGCCCTGGCGTTTATCTGTTGCTGTTTAATGTTCGAGACGGCGTTGCCGAAGTTGTCCACGGCGATGATCTCCCCGTTCACCCTGGGACCAGCGCGCTCCGGAGCGGGGAGGGGGAAACGGCGGTATTCCCTGAATACCGGCCCCAGTTTCTTCTCCGGCAGACCTTTGGCCACGGCCGCGGCCACGGGGGCCATTATGTCCCTGCCGTGGAAAGTGGGGCTTATCCTGGGCAGGAACAGCGAGGCGTTGCTGATGAAGCGGACTTCCGTTATCGGCTCCTTCTCCTCCACCCAGCTGATGAGGCCGTTGTCGGGGCAGACGAACTGGTAATTCGCGGTCCTGGCCCAGATGATACCGCGGCCCGTGCCCACGTGCGGGTCCACGACGACGAGGAAAAGGGTCCCCTTGGGCATATAACCCATGGAGGACATCAGGTAGAACGAGGCCGTACGGATGTCCTGGGGCGGTATCTGGTGGGTTATATCGATGATGGCGGTCCCCGGCGCCGCGGAAAGAATGACGCCTTTCATCGCGCCGACGAAAGGCTCGTTCATGCCGAAGTCGGAGAGCAGCGCGATGTGCCTGGTTTTCATCCGCCCCTTATTCCTGGCCGTGGGCGTGATGCAAGGTGGAGCCGGGCACGGTCAGCGGCAGTTTCTGCCGGCAGAGCGGGCAGTTGTCCGGCGGGAAGAGCTGCAGCGGGTAGGAGATCAGGGCGCGCACCGGGACATTGAGCGGCAGGTCGCTGGTGGAGCGGTCCACGATGGCGACGACGCCGACGACCTTGGCGCCGTAGCCGCGGGCCAGCGTCACCGCCTCGCCGGTCAGGCGGCCGGTATTGAGCACGTCGTCGACGACCAGCACGCGCTCCCCTTCCGCTATCCTGAAATCGCGCTTGAGCATCATGACGCCGTTGACCCGCTCGGTGAAGATGGAGCGGGCCTTCTTCAGGCGGGCGATCTCCTGCCCCACGGCCAGGGAGGCCAGCGAGTGGGAGAGCACGATGTTTATCTCCTGGGGGAACTTGGAGGCCATCTCCTTGGCTATCTTCTGGGCGAGATGGGGGTACTGGAGGGCCAGCGAGGGCTGTATGTAGGTCTGGGTATGGAAGCCGGAGGGGAGCTGGAAGTGGCCGTTGAGTATGGCGCCGTGCTCCTGAAGCAGTCCTACCACGTCGAGTTTTCCCAGTTTTGACATTTCTCTCTCCTGACCGCCGGCTAACGCTCGAGTCCGGCGAATTTAGCGGGGTCCAGTCCCGCTCCGCGCTTTATTGCCGCGTCTATTATGTTTCCGCTCTCCCGCGGGTTCATCGCCCGTATCTTGGGGTCGTTGGCGTTGCCCGTCACGGAGAACGCGAGGGCCGGCTTGCCGCTGGCGTCGGTCATGGTCTCAGGCATGCCGCCCATCGAATGGTACTTATCCGATATTGTATAAACTTTTAGGTCCATTGTTTCATGGACCAGGTCCATCTGCCCCGCCACGTACGCCGAGAACTCGGTGCCGTCTATGTAGAAGTTGTCTATGAGCAGTTTCCCGGAATCGAAGCCGTACTCCCCGCCGGTGCTCCTGAAACTTATGTCCTTGAGCGTGGTGCCGAAACGCAGCGCCCCCACCCGGTTCATCTTGTAAATGATGAGTATGGGCATGGAGATTATGTAGTACACCCTGTCCTTTTCGGCGTTCTTCTGGACCTGGTAGAAGGTCCCGGCCCCGGTCTGCAGCGCGAGGCGGCCTTTGAGGTTCCTTATGCCGCCGGTTATGTTCTTCATGTCGGCGGAAAGTTTCAGGTCGGCCGCGCCGATATAGGGGGTGTTCACGCGGCCGGCGCGGTAGAGGGCGGAGAGGGCGCCCATGCCGCTGGGCGCCGCCGCTCTGAGATGGCGCATCCAGCCCCCGCGTTCCTCTTCGCGCCCCGGCCCCGGCTTGCCTCCGGCCGCGGGGTCGTCGAAGACGGCGGTAAGCGCCCCGATGAACGCGGAATCCAGTTCGCCGGAATAGCCCTTTATCTCCAGCCTGCGGGAAGGGGACAGCGGCGCGGCGGCCGAGACCCGCAGGTTCACCGGTTTGCCGTTGAGCTCGCCGGAGAAGGAGCCGGTGAAAAGCCGCGAGTCGAGGGACGAGTTAAGCTTTATGCCGGAAAACCGGTAGGGACCGAGCCTGGCCTGGCCCCTGGCTATCCTGAAATAACTGCCGTCCCAGCCTTCCCGCAGCAGCAGCGAGGCGTCCGTCCCGGAAAAGGCGACGCCCCGGTAGGAGAACCTGCTGCGCGTGGCGGAAACGAAGGCCCTGGACAGCCTGTGGCGTCCGCCCCTGTTGGTGAAGGCGGTGGTGAACTGGAGGCTGCCGGAAAAATCCCCGAGCGGAAGGCCCGTCACCACCCGGTGAAGCTGGGAGATCTCGGTCGGGGGGGCCGAGGCCGTCACCGTGTATTCCGGACCGCCGGGAAGGAAGGAGACGTCGCCGCGCAGGCGCAGGCCCAGCGAGGCCATCAGCGCTTCGAACTTGAAGCCGCCGCCCGCGAGGGCGCCTTTCAGCGTCCAGGCGGAAGGCGGCAGGTTTATCCTGTGGGGCAGACCGGCCAGCCAGGGGAAATCCCGCGAGCTCAGGGCGGACAGGTCGCCGGACAATTCGGCCTTCGGCGCCTTGAAATCGCGCACCGAGCCGGTGAAAGCGAAGGACTGGGGTCCCAGCGTGAGGTTCAGCGAAAGGCCGGAGAAAGAGGCTTTCTCCAGGTCGAAACCGGCCAGGTCCATCACCCCGTCCGCGTGGAACCCCCCGTCGGCGGGCCTGCCGGCCTCGTCTATCCTGAAAGCCGCGGAGAGCGAGAGGGGGAAAGGCTCGGAGGGCGAGAAGTCGCGGAACGAGATGTTGACCTTTTCGGCCGAATTGGTCTGCTTGCCGTCGGGGGCGAACACTTTCAGGACGCCGTCCTTGATCTCCGCGTCCTGTATCGCGAGCGCTCTGCTCGACCGCCCTTTCTGCGCGTAGGCGTAGAGGATGTCGGTGAAGTTCCAGCCGCCGTCGGGCAGGCGCCTGACGTTTATCTCCGGCGAGACCAGGACCAGTCGCCTGAGCTCGATGGCGTTCCTCAGCAGGGCCCGCGGCGAATAGGACGCGTAGATGTGGTCGGCTTTTATGAAAATACCCTCCCCGTGATTAGGGGAACGGAAGACCTTGAGCCCTTTTATGTGTATGTCCCCGCCATAGGAGAAACTGGCGCTTTCGATGCTGACGGGCCGGATGAAAGCCTCCTGCAGCTGGTTCAGGGCCAGGGCCTTGAGGTCGGCCGGGGTGAAAAGCATCCGGACCGCCACCGTTCCGGCGAGGAAAAGGAAGACCCCGGCCAGCGCCAGCAGCAGCAGCAGGCGCAGCAGGAACCTGATGGAGATCTTAATGCCGTGGATTATCATCCGGCGTATATTTTAGCAGTATTGGCGGCGGCCTCCAAAAAGCGCAGCAGGTCCCCGGTGATGAGCGCGGCCCGCGCGAGAACCGCCGAAAAATAACCCCTGAGCGAGAAGGCGCCGGGATAGAGGGCCTTGACGCAGAAAGCCAGGCAGACGGCGTTCGCCAGCAGGACCATGGAAAAGGAGAACAGGACGCCGCCAGCTTTGCGGAAATCGCTCTGCACGGGCCCGGCCATGACCGCGGCGGTATTGACCAGGTGGAAAGAAAGGAGGAACCCCGTCAGCGCCGTGAACCAGTGCCGTAAGGGCCGCAGGTCCACGAAATAAAAGGAGACGAAATAGGCGAGAGCGGCGGCCAGCGCGTAGAGGGGGACGAAGTAGGGTGCCAGGTCGACGAACGCGTTGCTGGCGGCCAGTTTTACGGACCCGGCGCGTCTGCCGACGGAGATCTTCCCCACGCGTATCCCGCAGAGAGCGGCCGCGGCGGCGTGGGCGAGTTCATGCGCCAGGATGTACGCTTTTCCCGAACCTCTCGACGCCAGGCCGAAGGGAAGGTAGGCGGCCGCCCCGAGGAGGAACGGCCAGGTGGTCCCGGCCGAACGCAATAACGCGCCCAGCGGCCCCAGCAGGGCCCAGAGCGCGCCCGCGGCCAGCGGCAGCAGCGCCAGGGCCGCCAGGGTCTTCATCATCGCTCAGGGCTGCGGCTTGCGGGGCGGCTGGGTCTTGAGGATCTTGTGCAGCAGTGCGGCCAGGACCGGCGGCCTGACGGGCTTCTCCACGAAGTCCCTCACATTGGGTTCCTGCTTTATCATGTCCGAGGTGGAGCGGTCGGTGTAGCGGCCGGTGATGATGACTATCGGTATTTTCGAGGTCTCGTCGGTCTGCAGTTCCCGCAGTATCTCGAAGCCGCCGAAGCGGGGCAGCATCAGGTCCAGGAGCATCAGGTCCGGCAGGAGGGAGCGCGCTTTTTCGAGCGCTTCTTCCCCGTCCGCGGCCTTCTCCACCCTGAAGCCTTCCTTGCGTACTATGAATTCCAGCAGGTCCCTTATGCTGTCGTCATCGTCCACGATGAGGACCGTCTTTTCCCCCGGAACGCCGAAACCATTGCTTTCCATTCTTTTGACTCCGCGGGGCCGGCCTTGGGCGCCCGGACCCCGTTATTCCCGCTGCGACCGTCCGACGTCAGAGGTTCGTGGTGACCAGTGTTTCAGTGGTCTGCACGCCGTGTATGCCCCGTATCTCGCGCACGATGAGCCCGCTGAGCTTGTCGACGGTGTCGGACTCCGCCACCAGGATGGCGTCCCAGCCGCCGAAGGTCAGGTAGACGTCCTTGACGCCGCGTATGTTCTTTATCTGCCCTATGGCCTTCTGTTCCAGGCCGGCTATGAGCTTGCAGAGCACGAAGGCTATCATGTGGGTTCTCCTATATCCTCTTTATCCATTCCGCCGAGCGGTACTTCTCCGCCGCCAGCGCGGCGGCCCGTTCGGCGGCGGCCTCCGCCAGGGGCGCTTTCTCCCATTCCGCCCCCAGCCCGGCGGAGAGCCCCTCGGCTATCGCCGCCTCGTGCCGGGCCGCTTCCGTCCTGGCGTCCTCCGTCTGAAGGGAGGCCTGGTAGAGCATGCGGGCGCCGAACTTCCGCAGCGCGCCGCCCAGCACTTTTTTGCCATTGTACAAAATATCCAGCGAGACCGGCTTGGAGAAACAGTCCATCACCGGCGTATTGACCGCGTAGCTGGGCGTCCTGGCGTTCGAGAGTTCGAAGCCGAAGCCCAGCCTGGCGTAGGCCGAATTGATCGCCCTGTGCAGCCGGTCGTAGGTCTCCATCGGGCGGAAGTCGCCGTCCTCGGAGGGGAAGATCAGCGAGAAGGTCAGGTCCGAGAGGTGGTAGACTATGCCCCCGCCGGTCGGACGGCGCGTCATGTCCGTCCCGGCCAGGCCGCGCGCGGCGGCCGCGGCCTCCACCTCCCGCGCCCGCTGCGCGTAGCCGAAGGTTATGCCCGGCGCCCGCCAGCGGAAGAACCGCAGTATGAACGGCGCCGGCCTGGACTCGCACAGGGCCTCGTCCATGGCCATCTGGCCGTAGACGTCGGCTTCGGGCGAGTCTATCAGCAGGCCCTTCATCACCACCTGAGGTTCGGCTGCCGCGCGGCCAGGACCTCGTCGAGGCGCTTGACCGGCATGGTATGCGGCGAGTCCTTGAGCGCCTGCGGGTCGGAGACCCCCAGCGCGTGTATCTCTTTCATCGCCGCGGCGAAGGCGTCGAGCGTCTCCTTCGACTCGGTCTCCGTCGGCTCTATCATTATCGCCTCGTGGACGATGAGGGGGAAGTAGACGGTCGGCGCGTGGAAGCCCCGGTCGAGCAGGCCCTTGGCGATGTCGAGCGTCTTGAGCCCCTTGGCCGCCAGGTCCGGGCCGGGGGTGAGCACGCATTCGTGCATGCAGTACTCTTTGGAATAGGACGGGTAGAGGTCCTTGAGCAGCGAGCGCACATAGTTGGCGTTGATGATGGCGCACCTGGCTATCTCGCCGAATTCCTTCGCAGAGTGCGCCAGCATGTAGGCGTAGGCCCTCACCAGCACGCCCGTGTTGCCGAAGAAGGACTTGACCTTGCCTATGCTCCGCCCGTCGCCGAAGTCGGAGACGAAGCGCCCGCCCTCCTTCCTCACCGTCGGGACGGGCAGGAACGGGGCCAGCGCCTTGCTGCAGACTATGGCGCCCGCGCCGGGCCCGCCGCCGCCGTGCGGGGTGGAGAAGGTCTTGTGGAAGTTGAGGTGCATCATGTCGATGCCCAGCTCGCCGGGCTTGACCATGCCGATGAGGGCGTTAAGGTTGGCCCCGTCCATGTAGACGAGCGCGCCGGCCTCGTGGGCCGCCCTGCAGATCTCCTCGATCTGCGTCTCGAAGATGCCCAGCGTGTTGGGCACGGTCATCATCAGCACGGCAGTCTTCGGGCCGAGGTGCTTTTTGAGGTTCTCCAGGTCCAGCCGCCCGTCGGGGCGGGAGGCCAGGTTGACCGTGCTGAAGCCCATCATCGAGGCCGTGGCGGGGTTGGTGCCGTGGGCCGAGTCGGGCACGATTATCTCGCTGCGCTCCTCTTTCCTCGACTCGAAATAGGCCTTGGCCGTCAGCAGGCCGGTGAACTCGCTGTGCGCGCCGGCGGCCGGCTGCAGCGTTATGGCGTCCAGGCCCAGCAGCTCGTTGAGGCGCGAGCCCAGGTCGTGCAGCAGCTCCAGCGTGCCCTGGGAGCAGTCGTCGTGCGCCAGCGGGTGGAGGTTCGCGAAGCCTTCCAGGGCGGCCGCTTCCTCGTTGAACCGCGGGTTGTACTTCATCGTGCACGAGCCCAGCGGGTAGAAATGCGTGTCGACGGAGAAGTTGAGCCGCGAGAGGCGCGTGAAGTGCCTTATCACGTCGAATTCCGACAGCTCGGGCAGTTTAGGCCTGTCCTTCCTGCGGAGTTCGGGTTTGAGGCAGGCTTTCCCGCGCAGGGGATTCTTGATCTTCAGGCCGCGGCGGCCGGGTTCGGATCTCTCGATGCTGAGCCGGTTGTCGATGGAGGATACGCAGATCATATGGCCTCCTTCACGGCTTTTTCCAGCCTGGCTATGTCCGCCTCGGTCCTGGCCTCGGTGGCGCAGACCAGGAGGGTCTCGCCGAGCTCGGGGTAGAGGGGGGCCAGCGGCAGGCCGATGTCCACGCCCTGCCCGAGGGCTTTCTCGCGCATGGCCGCGGCGCTGCCGGGCACCGAGAGGACGAACTCGTTGAAGAACGGTCCCTTGAACTTGAGCGAGCAGCCTTTTATGGCGGAGAGCCGCTCGGCGGCGTGAGCCGCGGCGCCCATATTAGCCTCGGCCAGCTCGCGCATGCCTTCGGGGCCGAGCAGGGCCGTATAGACCGTGGCGGCCAGGGCGCAGAGCGCCTCGTTGGAGCAGATATTGGAGGCGGCCTTGTCGCGGCGTATATGCTGCTCGCGGGCCTGCAGCGTCAGCACGAAGCCGCGCTTTCCGTCCTTGTCCTTGGTCATGCCGCAGATGCGGCCGGGCATCTGCCGCACGTGTTCCTTTTTGCAGGAGAACAGCCCCAGGTAGGGGCCGCCGTAGGCCAGCGGCAGGCCCAGGCTCTGGCCTTCGCCGACGGCGAAGTCGGCGCCGTACTCGCCGGGGGTCTTAAGCACGCCCAGGCTGACGGGGTCGGCCGCGGCCACCAGCAGGGCGCCGGCCTTCCTGGCCGCGTCGGCGACGCCGTCGAGGTCCTCTATGAGACCGAGGAAGTTGGGCGTCTGCACGGCCAGGCAGGCCGCGCCTTCGAGCAGGGCCGGCAGGGCCGCCTTGTCCATGACGCCGTCCTTCATGGGGACTTTAACGTAGGCGTACTCGGGGGAATGCGCGAAATAGGTCCTGAGCGTGTCCATGTACTGCGGGTGCACGCCGGCGGCGTAGACTATCTTTTTCCTGCCGGTCACGCGCACCGTCGCGCGGACGGCCTCGGCGAAAGAGCTGGCCCCGTCGTACATCGAGGCGTTGGCGCAGTCCATGCCGTAGAGGGCGCAGACCGTGCTCTGGAACTCGTAGATGGTCTGCAGCGTGCCCTGGCTGGCCTCGGGCTGGTAAGGGGTATAGGCGGTGAGGAACTCGGTGCGGGAGGTGATGGCCTTTACCGCCGCCGGGGAATAGCGTTCATAAGCGCCGGCGCCGAGGAAACTGAGCGGCCGGCAGTTCTTCTTCGAAAGTTCGGAGAGCCTGGCCGCGGCCTGGGACTCGTCGAGGCTTTCCTGCGGGAGGTCGAATTTGGGCCAGAGGAATCTGGAGGGGACCTGTTTTACCAGCTCTTCGAAGGAGGAGGCGCCTATGGCCTTGAGCATCTCCTCCTTGTCTTTTTCCGTGTGAGGGACGTACATTTGAGGGCTCCTGCGGGGAGTACGGGTCTGAAGACGGCGGCGGAGCCCCGTTCACGGGACCCCGGCCGCCGGGATTGCGCGCTTGAAAGGTCTCAGTGCGCGTTCTGCTTGAGGAAATCGCCGTAGGCGGCGAAGTCCATCAGCGCGCCGGCTTCGGCCGGGTTGTCGGCCTTCACCTTGAACAGCCAGCCGCCTTCGAGGGGGGACTGGTTGATCAGGGCCGGGTCGCCGGAGACGGCTTCGTTGACCGCGACGACCTCGCCGTTGAGCGGCGAGTAGATGTCGAAGGCGGACTTGACGCTCTCGACCACGGCGCAGGGCTTGTCCTTCTCCAGTTTGCGGCCGGGCTTGGGGAGTTCGACGAAAACTATGTCGCCCATCTCTTTCTGGGCGTGCTCGGAGAGGCCGACCGTGCCCTCGTTACCGGCGAGGTGCAGCCACTCGTGGGTCTTGGTGTACTTGACTTCTTCCGCTTTAGGCATGTTCTTCTCCTTGGACTGTCCTTTAAAAGTCACCTGTCCCGGCTCAGGCGCCGGTGTAAAGGGTCTTGGCGAAGGCCGTTCCCCTGTGGAACGGGACCTTCGACACTTCAGCCGGCACGCGCCTGCCGTGTATCTCCACTTCCAGCGCCGCGCCGGGCTTGAGGTCGGCCGGCGTCAGGTAGCCGACGCCTATTCCCTTCTTCAGGGTGGGGGAATAGGTGGCGCTGGCCAGAGTCCCTATCTCCCTGCCGTCCATGAACACCTTGCAGCCGGGGCGCGGCACGCCGCCGGAGAGGGTCAGGCCGGTCAGGCGGCGCTTGACGCCGTCGGTCTTCTGGGCGGCCAGGATATTGCGGCCGATGAAATCGCCCTTGTCCAGGGATACCACCCAGCCGTAGTTGGACTCGTAGGTGGTGTGCTCGTCGTCGACGTCCTGGCCGTAGAGCAGGTAGCCCGACTCCAGGCGCAGCGTGTCGCGCGCGCCGAGGCCGCAGGGCACTATGCCGTAAGGCTTGCCCAGCTCCATCATCTTCTCCCAGACCTGGACGATGATCTTGTGGGGGGCGGTGACCTCGAAGCCGTCCTCGCCGGTATAGCCGGTGCGGCTGACGAAGCAGTGCTCGCCGAAGATCTCCTTCTCGACTATGCCGAAGCGGGGCAGCTTGAGCGCCTCGGGGGCGAACTGCTCGAACATCTTCGGCACGTTCGGGCCCTGCACCGCCACCATGGAGTAATCGTCGCTCCGGTTCTCCACTTTGACGTGCATTTTCGTGCCCTGGGTCTTGAACCACTCGTAATCCTTCGTCGAAGTGGTCGCGTTGACTATGACCAGGTAGCGGTCCGCCGCCAGGCAGAAGGCGATGATGTCGTCCACCAGGCCGGCCTTCTCGTTGGTCACGTGGGAGTAGACTCCCTTGCCGGGGGTGGCCTTGCGCAGGTCGTTGGCGTTGGTCTGCTGCAGCAGCTTGAAAGCGTCGGCGCCGGTCACGAAGACCTGGCCCATGTGGCTGACGTCGAAGATGCCGGCGGAGTTCCGCACGGCCTCGTGTTCCTTGAGGATGCCGGAGAACTGTATCGGGAGTTCCCAGCCGTGGAAGTCCACCATCTTGCCGCCGTACTTCCTCATGGTCTCGTTGAGAGCGGTGCGGCGTAAGGTCTGCGTGGCGGACATATTACCTCCTGCGGATTTTTATAGGGGGAACTTCTTTATTTTATAACAAATATGGAAACAGGGGGACAAGATGGGATCAGGCGGCCAGCTCTATCCCCAGCGGGCAGTGGTCGGAGCCCTGCACGGAGGGGAGGATGAAAGCGCCCTTTACCAGGGGCGCCTTTTCCCTGTTGACGAAGAAATAATCCAGGCGCCAGCCGACGTTCCGTTCGCGGGCGCGGGTCTTGTAGTCCCACCAGGTGTACCGTCCCGGCGCCTTGTCGAACTCGCGGAAAGTGTCCACCCAGCCCTTCTCCACCAGTTTGTCCAGCCAGGCCCGTTCCTCGGGCAGGAAGCCGGTATTCTTCTCGTTCTCTTTCGGGCGGGCGAGGTCTATTTCCTTATGGGCGGTGTTGACGTCGCCGCAGAAGACGACCGCCTTGCCGGTCTTCCTGAGCTTCTCGATATGCTTCAGGAAAGCCTCGTAGAACTCGAGCTTGTACTTTATCCGCTCCGGCCCCTGGCCGCCGTTGGGGAAATAGATATTGAGCAGGTGGAAATCCGGGTATTCCAGCCAGATGGTCCTCCCTTCATTATCGAAACGGGGCTCGCCGAACCCGGTCTTTATCGCGAGCGGGGCCTGGCGGAAGAATACGCCCACGCCGCTGTAGCCCTTGCGCTCGGCGCAGCGCCAGGCCGGCGTATAGCCCGGGAAGTCGGTATCGGCGGGGGTGAGCTGCTCCTCGCAGACCTTGGTCTCCTGCAGGCAGAGAATGTCGGGCTTCTCGGCCAGCAGGAAATCCGCGAACCCCTTTTTCAGGACGGCGCGGTAACCGTTGACGTTCCAGGAGACGATCTTCATTTATGCAGCGCCTCGTGTATGGCCTCGGCCATCGTCGGGTGCGCGTAGATGAGCTCCTTGAGGTCCTTGCGCCTGAGCTTGAGCTTCACCGCCAGCGCGAGCACATGGATGAGCTCGGTGGCCGGGCCGCCCACTATCTGCGCGCCCAGCACGGTGTCGTCGGCCGCGTCGAAGACCAGCTGCGCGAAGCCTTCGGTCTCGTCGGAGGCCACCGCGCGGCCGATCCCGAGATGGAAAGCGCGGGCGGTCTTTACCGTGAAACCCCTGGCCTCGGCCTGCGCCTTGTTGAGGCCGACCGAGCCGACCTCGGGCCAGGCGTAGACGCATTTGGGCACTATCGAATCGTCGAACTCGCGCGAGCCGCCCATGATGTTCTCCGCGGCTATCTCGCCCTGCCGGCCGGCCGAATGCGCCAGCAGCGACAGGCCGTTTACGTCGCCGACGGCGTAGATATTGGCGGCCGCGGTGCGCATCCCTCCGTCCACTTTCACGCCGCGGCGGTTCCACTCGAGGCCGACCTTGCCCAGGCCCATGCCTTCCAGGTCCGAGGCGCGGCCGGCCCCGACGAGGATCTCCTCGGCCTCCAGCCGGGTGCCGTCCTCCAGCACGGCGGTCTTGAGCCCGCCGCTTATCTCCACTTTGGAGGTCTTCTTGCCGAAATAAAACTTCACGCCGCGCTTCTCGAACGAGGAGCGCACGGCGCGCGTGACCTGCGGGTCCTCGCCGGCCAGTATGTCGGGCAGCAGTTCCAGCACCTCCACCTTCACGCCGATGGCGTTGAAGAAGCAGGCGAACTCCAGTCCGATGACGCCGCCGCCGACTATGAGTATGGACTTGGGCAGCCGCGGCAGGTCGAAGACGCGGTCGGAGTCGGTAAGCTGGTCCTTGAAAGCGTCGAAGGGCGGGGGGAAGGACGGGCGGGTGCCGGCGGCCAGTATCGCCGCGTCGAAAGTCTTCTTCACTTCGCCCTGCGGGCCCTTCACGGTGACCTCGTTCGGGCCGCTGAAGACGGCGCGGCCGCGCAGCACCTCGATCTTCTTCGCCTGGAAGAGCTTCTCCAGCGAGCCGCGTATCTTAGAGACGACATCGGCGCGGCGGGCCTTTACCTTGTCCCAGTCGAGCATGCCGGGGTCGAAATTGGCGCCGGAGCCGTCTTTCAGCAGCTTGCGCAGGCCGTCGAAGGCGTGCACGCGGTGGCCGGTGTCGAGGAAGGCCTTGGAGGGGATGCAGCCGCGGTTGAGGCAGGTGCCGCCGAAATCCCAGGCTTCGGCGATGGAGACCTCGGCGCCGAGGTCCTTCAGCCGCAGCGCGGCGGGGTAGCCGCCGGGGCCCGAACCTATTACGATGACTTTCTTTGACATGTCTTCCTCCTCAGATCTTCAGCTTGGCCGCGAAAAAATCCTTCATCTCCCGCCTGGCCGAGAGCAGGGCTTCCCGGAGCGACTGCGACAGTTCCGGTTCCACTTTCGGCCGGGCGTCGTCGCCGGAAACACGGGCCCGGAATTTTTTCCCGGCCGCCGCGGCTTCTATGCCCAGTTCCGTCTCTCCGCCCGCCCCCGCGGCGAAGGAGGCCCGCAGGCTGGCAAAATCGGCTTTGAGTTCCAGCCCGTCTATGTTCAGCCGCCCGTCCTGCAGCGAGGCCCTGGCGGAGAGGCGCTCCGCCTTTATGTCCTCGATCTTCGGCGGGGCCGAGCCGAGGGCGGAGAAAAGGGCCTTCAGTCCTTTTTCCGCCGAATCTTTGAAAGCGCTGCGGTAGCCGGGGGCGAAGAAGTCCTCCGCCTTGAGTTCCAGCGAATAATTGCGCTCCGAGCCGCGGCCTATTTTGAAAAGCTTCCAGTCCGCCTCCAGCGAGCCCAGCCGCATGTCGCCCAACTCCAGCCCCTCCATTTCCATCTCTCCCGCGGAGGAATCCAGCCCCAGCGGTGTGAAATTGAGGTCGGCCTTGGCGGAATAGGCGCCGGAGAAAAGCCTGCCGCCCGCGGCCGTGCCGGCGCGGCCCGAAGCCCTGATATTGAAGTTCCCGCCGAAGGAAGAGTAATGCTTCACTGCGGCGTCGGTCTCCGTCATGTCGAGGGAGAGGCCGGAGGTCAGCAGGTCCGCCTGTATCCGCGAGCGGCGGACCAGCAGTTCCCTGGCGTTCCAGGTCAGGTGCAGGCCCTTGGCCGCGTCGGGCAGCAGCGCCAGGAGGTCCTTGAAGTTCCAGTCGCCGTCTTTCTCCGTGACCTTGAAGAAGGCCCCGTCCAGTTCGGCGGAGTCGAAAACTACGCTTCCTTTCAGGAGCGGCAGAAACGGCATGGCCAGGCGGACCTTTTCGGCCGAGAAGAAGACGCCCCGCGCGAAAGAGGGCTTTTCCGATACGGAGACCCCGCGCAGCGTCAGGCCTTTGAGGGGGGAGAAGGAGACGGACTTTATGCGAAGTTCGCGGCCGGCCTTTTTCGCGGCCGTCTCGGCCAGGGCCGAGGCGACGGCGCCGCCCAGGCCGCCGTAGCGGCGCAGCAGAAAGTATCCGCCGGCCGCGGCCGCGATCAGCAGCCCGGCGAGCGAAGCCGCGAGGATCTTTTTCTTCCTCTCCATTTCTCTGATTCTACAAAAACAAAACCTTTACCCCAATTCTGGGCCGCGTGAAAACCGGAATGCCGGTCTCCAGGAAGTTCGCATGGCGCTTGACAGGTCCGGAACGCTAATCATAGAATCACCCCGGTGGTTCAGGGGGCAATACGTGAAAAAGATAGCCGGTATTGCTGTTATTTTCTTTTCCGCATTTATCGGGGTATCAGGCGGTTCCCATGCCGCCGACAAAAGAACCGATAAGCTCTACGAGCTTTACGGGTCCACCTCCACCCCCGTTAATTACAAGCGGATCCTGAAGAGGTCCATTGACAGAAGGGAGCGCATTGAAAAACTGCGCGCCAAAGCCCGGCGTAAGGCGAAAGGAGCCGCTTTAGCCGCGCCGGCCGCTGTTAAGACCGCCGGCGTTCTCTCCGCCGCCCCGCCCACCGCGGCCGCCGCTTTCAAACTGGGAGAGGTTTACTGCTATCCCAATCCCGCGAAGAGGGCTAACCCCACTTTCCACATAGAGACCGGCCTGGCCGACAGGGTCGGGCTGAAGATCTACGACGTTTCCGGGGCCCTGGTGCACGAAACCACTTTGACCGGCCCGCCTCAGCAGATAGACGACGGCCAGGGGCCGCAGCCCGCTTACGAGTATCTCTGGGACGTAAAGGACATAGGCAGCGGGGTCTATATCTTCAGCATAACCTCCAGCCAGGGCGATAAAACCCTGAAGAGAACCGGGCGCTGCGCGGTGATCAAATGAGCGGGCGGGTTCTTTTTGCGGCGGCCATCCTGCTCGCCGTCCCGCCCTCCGCCGCTTTGGCCGGCGGAAACACGGCCGCTTTTCTTAAACTCGGTTCCGGCGCGCGCGCGACCGGGCTTGGCGGGGCCTATACGGCTGTCGCCGGGGACATAAACGCCGTTTCCTTTAACCCCGCCGGCCTGGCCTGTCTTAAAAGAAGCGAAGCCGGTTTTACCCGCGCCGAACTGGTGGAGAGCGTCAGCTATAATTCCCTCGGCTATGCGAGGCCGGCGGCCGGCGGGAACATCGCCGTTGCGGTGAATTATCTCGGCCAGTCCTCCATCGAGGGCCGCGGCGCGAACCGGGAGGTGACCGGTTCTTTCCAGGCTTCCGATACCGCGGTCAACCTGGCCTACGCGAGGTCCCTCACCGCGCGCGCCGGTCTCGGGCTCAACTTCAAATACATAACCAGCCGCATAGCCGACGAGTCGGCCGCCGGCTGGGCCGTGGACGCCGGCTGGCAGTACAGAACGCCGGTAAAGGGCCTCGGTCTCGGGTTCGCCGTGCAGAACCTGGGTCCTGAGATGAAATTCCTGGAGGAAGGCTCCTCCCTGCCGCTGACGGCCCGCGCCGGCGCGGGATACGCGCTTCCCTGCAATATCCTGCTTTCGCTGGACGTGAGCCGGGAGGTGAACGAAAGGAAGAACGTTGTAAGTTTCGGCGGCGAATACGCCGTGTTCAGCAGTGTTTTTTTGCGCGCCGGCTACCTGAACGATACCGCCGCGGCGGGCGGCTCCGGCCTGACCGGCGCGGGCGCCCTCAAGGCCGGTTTCGGCTTCAAACTGCGCGATTTCAGCCTGGATTACGCCGCGGCGCCTTTCGGCGACGCCGGTAAAGCGCAGCGCATAAGCCTGGGGGCGCGATTCCAATGAATAAAAAGACCGTTTTGCCGGCCCTTCTGCTTGCCGCCGCGCTGCCTTTGTGCGCGCAGCAGCAACCTCCCGTATTGGACACGGAGTTCGGCGTTAAACCGTTCAGTATGGACGTTCCGGGGCAGGAGGCCGATGTCCTGGTGTCGGTGGCACGGTCGGCCGACGGGGCTTTTTATGTGGCCGGAGAGAATACGCTCACCAGGCTGGACTCCGCGGGCAACAGGCTTTGGAGCCGGTACTATCTTCCCTATGACGATCCATACGCTTTCGCGCAGGGGAGTATCTCTACGGATGGCGGGAACAACGTTTATGTCGGGCTGGTAGCGCTGTCCGAGGGTTACGCGCATATCCTGAAATACGGCCCGGACGGTACATTGCTGAAGGACCATACCTGGCCGGCGCAGAACGCGGCTGTCTACGGGACGGCGCTTAATGAGAGCGCCGGCAGATTGTACGCGGTCTTCCTGGACGATTCGCTGCGTATCGCGATGCTGGACGCGGACCTGAACCTTCTAAACAGCGTGTCTTACGACGCCTCCGCCATTGTCCCCGCGCCGGGAGTGGGGATGGATAAAGAGGGGAACATCTATGCCGGGGGCTGGGTATATCCCGGGCAGAATGAATATTTCGCGGTCAAGTATAGTCCGGAACTGGCGCCGCTATTCGAGTTCTTCGAACCCGCCGGCCCCGCCGGGAGCGAATTCGGGATACTGGACGCATATGGGACAGGCGTTCATGCGGGCGGATTCTACCTTAGCGCCTGGGAATATGAAGCCGGCGGGGATGGCTCTAATCATACGGGGATCGTGAATATTTCAAGTTCCGGGACTAAAAACTGGGAGAGTATTTTCGCCGCGCCGCTCGTGGAGTACTTCCCGTCCGGTACGGATAATGCCGGCGATTTCTATGGCGCCGGCTATGCGGAAGACTGGACGCCGCAGTTGACGAAGATCGGCTACGATACCGGCGACCCGGTATGGAGCATGCCGGAGCCCCATTCCGGCTGGATAGGCGGCGTAATAGCCGGCGTCGGGAACGCGCTATACACGGCGGGGGAACTGATGGAAAGTTCCGGGACCGAGTATTACTATATCGCCCGCTATACGCTGGGAGGGGATGCGCTCGCTCCCGCCGCTGTCACGGACCTGGCGGCGGCGGCCGTCTCCAGCGCCAGCGTGACGCTCGCCTGGACGGCTCCGGGCGACGACGGGACGTCCGGCACGGCCGCTGCCTATGACCTGCGTTATACCACCGCGGGCCCGATACTTGAGGACGCCGCTTTCGGTTCCGCCGCGGCGGTGCCGGGCGTTCCCGCGCCGCAGGCGGCAGGCACCCCGGAGACCTTCGCTGTCAAAGGTCTTCTTCCCGCGACGACTTATTACTTCGCCATAAAGGCCGCCGACGAAGCGGGGAACGTCTCTGAACTTTCAAATTCGCTTACTGCTGTAACCTCAGCCGAGCCCTCCACATGCGTGGAAGTTACCGGCGTGCCGAATTGGAAACAGTTCAACGACGGGACAAACACCTGGTGGGATGACATATATGACCATACTGCCTCAAGAATGACGGCTCTGGGGTGTCTTTTGACTGCAGCCGCCCAGGTCGTGAAAAAGCATGGTTACGATACGACCCCGGGTGAACTGAACGCAAAGCTTATCGACACGCCTGGGGGATTTGAGGGTAAATCCGTGCATCTGCCCGCAATGGTCGACGCGATAACAACGAGTGGCGTTAGCGTACTGTATAGGAAAACAACTGGGACAGATGCGCAGATAAACTCGTTGTTAGAGATGGAACTAAAGGCTGGGAATCCTGTTATCCTGGAGCTGTATAGCATAGCCAGAGCGGGGCGAACACATTTTGTCGTGGCCACAAGAAAATGTGGGGATACGGTCTATATAAACGATCCTGGGAATAATAATGAGAGAGTGTCAACCCTGAAGAATTATTTCGATTTGATATTCAATGGGAACCCCAAAAAAATTGTCAGTGTTAGAATGATTACCAAAGGAACTATATGAGAAATTCCTTATTCTGTATGCCTGTTTTGGCGGTAGTTTTTTTGTGCCCCGCTGTTTTGACTGCACAGGATAGGAGCAGTATCACGATTCGTATCTATAATTCATCAAGCACAACGCAAGATACACCGGCTGAGTTCATGGTAACTGACCCGCAAGGGCGCAGAACGGGTTATGATGCTACGGCACCTTTCAACGAAACACTGCTAATCAATGAGGTGCATGAAATTCCAGGCTCCAATTATATGATTGAGGGAATAGCGGATAACACAGGGGAAGGAATTGATGAGGCGTCTTACCGAGAGTTGTATATTCATACCCCTTTACCCGGTAATTACACTATTCAAATTGTCGGGAAACGAATAGGTGCATATCGTCTGTTTGCCGATTTCCATAAGTCAGATCTCACAATGCAACCCTATGAGATTTTTGGTTTTTCGGTCACAGGGCAGTCATCCGTATTATCTGCGGAGTATGACCCCGCCCCAGATGCCTTGCCGATTGTTATAATCAAGACCACAACCTTCGATTCCCTACGCAATGATGTCGTTGTGGCCCGGCAGCTTAACCAGCTCGGCGACGAGAAGTTCGCCAGAAGCCTTATCGTAAATATAGACCTAGCCGAAAAGCTTGCCCGCGTCTGCGATAAGCGCAAAGGGAAAAAAGATAAGCCCTGCCAGCCGGCCATCGCCGTATTGAAATTGTTCATTAAACGCCTGGAGCTCGCCAACCGCAAATGCGACGATTCCGCCGACTGCGATGAAGAGCGCGAATGGACGGTCTTCCGCAAAGAGCGCGGTAAAGACGACGATTTCAAGGACTTCTGGCGCGAGTGGGACCGCGACGACTGGCACAAGCACAAGAAAAAGTGCCGGCGTTTCGTGACCGACGAGGCGCTTAAAATAATCAAAGAAGACGCCGGCTGGCTGATAAAGTCGCTCGGCGAAAAGAGCGGGGAAGAGCATGGCAAGCCCGGCCCCGGCGGGCACGGCCGCGGTAAGGGCGGAAAAGATTGAAGATCAACGTTTAAGCCGCGAGAGGGTCAGAAACAGGTTCTGCCGCTGGAGCGCGTCGGTGAAGGCCAGGCGGCAGATGAAATAGCCTTCGGCGTCGCGGCGGCGGGAGCGGACGCGGGTCATGATCTCGGTGAAGACCTCGTCGCCCAGGTCGAAGTCCAGCGCGGCGCCGGAGCCTTCCTTCAGTTCGAAGCGGGTGATCAGCTCGCAGCCGGAAGGGTCCATGCGGGAGAGCCTGCCCCAGGCGGGGGGAGCCCCGTGCGGCGGCCTTATCCCGGCCGGCATATACTCCCTGGAATTAAAATCTGGCATTTTTCTTTATCAGCAGGCCCTTGCCGCCCCTCTCGCCCGTCAGCCACACGCTCCCGCCGTCGGTGCCCAGCGCCGTGGCCCTGAAAGTCCCGTCGGAGAGTTCCGCCACGGGCATGGAGGCCGCGGGCTTTTCCGGGTTGTCCAGCGGGAACTTCACTATCTCGCCGGACTTCGAGTCCGCGGCCCAGAGGAAATCCCGGTCGCAGGTGAAGGCCGCCAGTTCGCCGCGGTAGCCGTACTCGCCCAGCACCCGCAGCGAGTCGTTGTTCATGCGCTTCTGCAGCACGCCCTTCCTGCCGTCGGCCGTCCAGACATAGAGCCCGTCGAAGCAGAGCCCGGTCAGCGAGGACATCTCGTGCGCGATGGAGGCGGTCCTGGTCAGCCGCTTGTCGCGGGAGAGCCGTTCTATCCGCCCGTCGGCCGTGGCCAGCCAGAGATTGTCGGCGGAATGTCCCAGCCCCACGGGCGTGAGGTCCGGGAAACTGGTCACGCCGGTTATCTTGTGGTCCGCGGCGGAGTGGCGGTAGACGGACTGCGTGTACCAGTCGGCCACCAGTATCTCCCCGTCGGCGAAGGCTATCCCCGCCGGGTGGGAATAGGGCAGTTCCACGGTGTCCGGGGGGCGCGCGGCCCCGGCCTTGCGGTGCTGCGAGAGGCCGTAGCCCAGCGCGAAGAGGAAAAGTCCCGCGGCCAGCGCTCCCGCGGCCATGACCGCCTTGCGCAGGGTGTCCGGGGGCGGGGGGGCGACGGCCAGCGCCGTGCCGCTGAGCTTGAGCGCTTTCTTGAGCAGCGGGCGCAGTTCCTCCGGGGTCCACGGGGCCTGCGCGCAGTCGAAGGCGCCCAGTTTCATCAGCGCCACCGCGCGCGCCGCGTCGCGCCGTTTCAGCATCACCACGACCGGCATGAAGGGGGCTATTCTCAATATCTCCCTTATCTTTATCTCGGAGGGCGGGTCCTCGCCGTCGGCCAGGAAGACCGCGCGCGGGCGGACGCGTTCGAAGATGGTCAGCGCGTCGTTGAGGTCCAGCGAGAAGATGGTCTCGGCGCCGAGGTCGGCGAAAGCGCCCTGGAGTATGTTCTTGTCCTTTTCGGACGAGGAGATCACCTGTACGGTCGGCATATCATCTTCCCGGCGGGGGGATCTCGAGAACGGACCCTTCCCGCGGCAGCCCCCGGAAAATGTTCTTTTCGTTGTTCTGGTAGATGCGTTCCCAGAGATTGGGGTTCCCGTAGTATTTAGACGAGATAGAGCGCAGCGTCTCGCCCGGCTGCACGGTGTGGCGCTTGGGCCACTTCTCCGGCGGCTTCGCCCTGGGGGCCGGCGGCGGGGGAGCGGGGTTCTCCAGCCTGAACTGCGCGTCCAGCACGGAGATCTCGGTGTCCTTGAGCCTGTCCTCCAGGTCGCGCAGCCGGGACTGGCTCTGCGCCAGTTCCGACTCCATGACGCCTTTGTTGGCGCGGAGCGTCGCGATCGAATTCTCCAGGTTAAGGCGCTGCTGGCGCAGCGCATCGAGCTGTTCGCGCAGTTCGCGGGCCCGCTGCGCGGCCTCCCCGACGAAGCGCTCGCTGAAGGTCGGGGCGCCGAAACGATAGACCGCGTTCACTTCGTAGACGCCGCCCTGCTCGTGGAAACTGCGCCAGGGCAGCGAGGCGGTCAGGTCTATCACCCAGGGCAGCAGGTTCACGCCCAGGCCTACCGCCAGATAATCCACGCCGCCGAGGTCCATGCCTTTGCCCGCGCGCAGGCGCAGCGTGTCGTTGAACACGGGGCGCTCCAGGCCGGGAAAGAACTCGGTGTGGCCGCTGCGGATACGCATGTCCATGGCGAAAAGGGTCCCTCTCCAGCGCAGCGAGTTCGCCAGGGTTATCGTGGTCAGGGACTTGCTCAGGCCGAGGTTGAAGTCGGAAAGCGCCAGGCCGGTGCTCAGGCCTTTGTCGGAGAGAAGCAGCGCGCCTATGTCGCCGCCGAGGCCGAAGCTGTTCTTGCCGCCCTCACCGCCGCGGCGGCTGCCAGAGGGGTAGCGCAGGCTGGTGATGCGCAGATTGTATCCCCACCGGACGGGCTTCTGGAAATGCTTCAGGGTGAAACGCTGGCCCTGTCCGAAGAGGAAAGTGTCCTTGTCTCCCACCCCGCCCTGTCTTATGCCGTGATAGCCGAAGCCCGCGGCTTTCTCCGCTATATCGGGATTGGGGCGGACATAGACCAGGTTCGCCTCGCCGACCGTCCGCTCGGGCGAGAGGCGCCTGGCGAAGCCGCCGCCGGCTTCCAGGTAGCTCATGCCGGAAAGGCCCGCCGGATTGTAGAAGACGGCGTAGGCGTCGTCCGCCACCGAGCCGAAGGCCGTGCCCATGCCGTTGGCACGCGCGCCCGGATTGAGGTCGTAGAACTCCGCCGCGCGGGAGGAGGCGGGCAGCAGCAGAGCGATGAACAGCGCGATATTTGTCATACGGGCGATATATATTATAATAACCGGGACCTGTTAACTTTCTGTGTCCTAATCTTTAACAAAATGAAGTATTCCACGATGACGCGTTCCCTGCTGCTCCTGCCGGTCCTTGCCGCCGCCCTGCAGGCCGGCGAGATAAAGGTCTCGTACCCCCGGGAGAACCAGCCCCTGCCGCTGGTCGCCAGGACCTTCGTTTTCGGCGTGATCAGCCCGGCTACGGCCCCCTTTTACATCAACGGGGAGCGCGTGCAGCCGCATACCAACGGCGGCTTCATCGCCTACCTCCCCGTAAAGCCGGGCGAGTTCGCCTTCAACTGCGAACTGCGCGAGGGAGCCACCGGCTACGCCACGACCTTCCTGGCGCGCAAGGTGAGGATAGGCCCGGCCGCGCCGGCCGGCGCGGAGAAGTCCCGCCCTGCTCTCGAGATCGTCTCCCCTTCGTCGGACCTCGAACTCTCGCCCGGCGACTACCTCAATGTCCACGCCGCCGGCGAGCCGGGCAGGGAGGTCTCTTTCTCCCTCGGCTCCGTCGTCGAGAACGAGAGGATGGCCGAGATCCCTCCGAACTCCGGCCGCTATTACGGCAGTTACCGGATAAAGGACGCGGACGGCGGCAGGGGGCTCGGGCTGACGGCCAGGTTCGGCGGCATGCTCCGCCACAGCGGCAGGTCCAGCCGCGACATCAAGGTGGACATCCTCGACAGGTTCACCCTGATCGAGACCTCCACGGATTCCGTCAATCTGCGCAGCGCCGAGGACGGCGGTTATATCATGTTCCTGCCGCTGGGCGTCAGGCTGGCCTCCGACGGCCGTGCGGGCGGCATGCGCCGCGTCCGGCTGACCCCGACCGAAACGGCCTGGATCGAGGAGAGCAAGGTCTCCGAGACCGGCCGCGGCGGCGCCCCGCGCACCGAGACCGGCACCATAAGGCTCAAGGCACAGGGTACCGGCTCCTCCGCTTCCATCGCCCTCTACGACAAGGTCCCCTATTCCGTCGAGCATGACGGCGACACGCTGCGGCTGCGCCTCTATTACACGCACCTGCACACGAACTGGGTGGTATACGATTCGGCCGACGCGCTGGTGAAACGGGTGGATATGAGGCAGGGCGCCGGCTACGCCGAGATAAATTTCAGGCTCGCCAGGGAACTCTGGGGTTACAATATCTCCTACGGCCCCAGGAATCTGCAGGTGGACCTCAAGGGGCCGCCCGCCGTCCCCCTCAAATGGCCGAAACCGCTCGAAGGCCTGAAGGTGGTGCTCGATCCCGGCCATTCGAGTTTCTACAAGTGCCGCGACGGCTCCCGCGCGCCCATGAAGGACGTGCCCTACCACGCGCTGCCCGAGACCTGCTGGCTGGACGGGGCCGTCGGCCCCATGGCCACCTTCGAGGTGGACGTCAACCTGGCGCTGGCCCGGAAACTGCGCGCGGAACTGGAAGGGCTCGGCGCCTCGGTGTTCATGACGCGCGAGGGCGAGGAGAACGTGGAGCTGACCGACCGTCCCCGGCTGGCCGTAGAGAAAGGCGGCGACCTGTTCATAAGCCTGCACAATAACGCGATACCCGACGGCGAGGACCCGTTCGGCTCGCCGCGCGGCTTCTCGGTCTACCACTATCACCCGCACAGTTTCGCGCTGGCCCGCGCCGTGCACCGCGCTTTCCTGCGCGAAATACAGCTGCCCGACGAAGGTCTCCGTTTCGGCGACTACCACGTGGCGCGCATGCCGCAGATGCCGTCGATACTGATAGAGCACGCGCACATGATCCTTCCGGACCAGGAAGAGCTGCTCAACGCTCCGGCCTTCCAGGAGAAACTGGCCCGGGCCACGGCGGCGGGACTGCTGGACCTGTTCGGCGCGCCGCCCAGGCCGGCGGCGAAGTCTTCCGGAAAGAGGAGGGCCCGCCGATGAGCGGAAGGGTATCGCAGCTGGCCGCCATGCTCAGGGACAGCGAGGCCGTTTTCCCGACCGAGGACGAGGCCTGGGAGAATTTCATAAGGAAGTCGGCGTCCTACATGGGCTGCCATTCGGTGAGCTGGTTCGAGGCCGAGCCGGAGAAGAAGCGCCTGACCTTCAAAAAGGCCATAGGTCCCGTCGGCGCCGACCTGGTAGGCCTGAGTTTCGGCTACCAGGGCATAGTCGGCGTCTGCGCGGAGAGCGGGGAGACCCTGCTGGTCAACGACGTTCTCAGCGATCCCCGCTTCACGCCGAAAGTGGACAAGGGCAGCGGTTTCGTGACCAAGGCCGCGCTGGCCCTGCCCTGCTTCTTCGGCGGCAAACTGGGCGGGGTGCTCGAGTACATAAACCCGCTGCAGGGCGCCTTCTCTCCGGAGGACGTCGCCTTCGCCGAGTGCGCGCTGAGGCATTTCTGCCAGCGCCTCTATATCGGCCGGCTGGAGTCCGCCGTCGCGCGGCTCAACGCCCGCGGCGAGAGCACGATAAACAACCTTTCCGGCGGCTTCATCGGCGTCGACCAGGACGGCGTGATGATCTTCTTCAATCCCAAGGCCAGGGAGATCCTGGCCGTCGGAGAGGAGTTCCTCGGCAGGCAGATAACGGAGTTCTTCAGCGTCTGCCCGGACCTCGTCAACGTCCTGGGCGACGTGCTCAAGACCGGCAGGACCGTGCGGCGCCAGGAGTTCAAGTGCCAGATCGGCGGCGGCCAGCGCGTTATCGGTTACAGTTCCATCAACATGAAAGGCCCCGACGGCGGCATAGTCGGCGCCGGGGTGATCTTCCAGGACATAACCGACCTTTGACGCGGGGCCGGTTCCATGAAGGGGGCCGACACTACGCTGTCGGCCCCCTCCTTTACAATAGAACGATGACGGAAAAGATAGAGATCAACCCCGAATTCCGCAGGGCCCTGGCCCTGCTGGAAGGCCCGTCGCCCTGCGTCTTCATAACAGGGAGGGCCGGCACCGGCAAATCCACGCTGCTGCGGCTCTTCAAGGAGAATTCCCGCCGCGCGCAGGCCGTGCTGGCCCCGACCGGCGTGGCCGCTCTCAACGTGGGCGGGCAGACCGTGCACTCCTTCTTCGGCTTCAAGCCGGGCGTCACGCCGGAAAAGGCCGCGCGCCTGGCCCGGTCCGCCGCCAAAAAAAGCAGGGGCGCCGTCTACAGGGCGCTGGAGACCGTTATCATCGACGAGGTCTCGATGGTCCGGCCCGACCTGCTCGACTGCGCGGACATTTTCCTGCGCGCCGCGCGCGAGGACCAGCACAGGCCTTTCGGCGGGGTGAAGGTGGTGCTCATAGGCGACCTGCACCAGCTGCCGCCGGTGCTCAAGAACTCCGAACGCGAGGCCTTCGGCCAGGCCTACGCCGGCGCCTATTTCTTCGATTCCAGGGTCTTCCGCGAACTCCGCCCCGACGTGGTCGAGCTGGTCAAGGTCTACCGCCAGAGCGACGATTCGTTCGTGGAACTGCTCAACGCCGTGCGCGACGCCCGCGCCACGCCGGCCCAGCTGGAGGCGCTCAACGCCCGCCACAGGCCCGGCTTCCAGCCTCCGCCGGAAGAGCTCTGGGTGCAGCTGACCACCACCAATCAGCGGGCGGCGGACCTCAACGCCGAACGGCTCTCCGGCCTGCGGGGCGCCGCGGGTTTCTACGAAGGTTTCGTCGACGGGGAGTTCGAGGACGCGGCGCTGCCGACCGAGGCGAGCCTGGAGCTCAAGGCCGGCGCGCAGGTCATGCTGCTCAACAACGATCCCGGCGGGCGCTGGGTCAACGGCACGATGGGAACGGTCACGGCCCTCGAGCCCGGCGCGGTGAAGGTGCGGCTCGAGACCGGCCCGGTGGTCACGGTCGGTCCCTACACCTGGGAGCTGCTGCGCTACGCCTACGACGAGCGCTCGGGCCGCCTGAAGACCGAGACGGCGGGCATCTTCATGCAGCTGCCGCTGCGCCTGGCCTGGGCCGTCACCATACACAAGAGCCAGGGCAAGACCTTCGACCGGCTGGTCCTGGACCTGGCGGGGGGAGTTTTCGCCAGCGGCCAGCTCTATGTCGCGTTAAGCCGCTGCCGCACGCTGGGCGGCATAGTGCTGCGCCATCCCGTGCGGCCCTGGCACGCCCGTACCGACGCGCGCGTGGCCGAGTTCATGAGGAAGATCTGTCCGCCGGCCAGCCCGCGGCCCGTGAAAGGGCCGTCTTCGCCGTCCGCCGGGGCCGTCCCCGCTTCCGCCGCCGCGGAATCCCGCCGTTCGCCGGTCTCCGAAGGGCTGCGCCGCGCCATAAAGGAAGGGCGCAGCGTCGAGATAGTCTATCTCAGCGCCGCGGCGGAGACCACGCGCCGCGTCGTCAAACCCGTTTTCATCGGCCGCTTCGGCCGGGCCGGAGAGACCTACGAGGGTTTCAAGGCCGTCTGCTCGCTGCGCCGCCAGGAACGTCTCTTCCGCGTGGACCGTGTCCTCGAACTCAACGAGGTCTGAAACGGGCGGTCTTAGGGGGTGTCGGCGGGGGCCGCATAATGGTAGAATGGAACCGCGCCGGAGTCCGGGGGGGTCTCAAATGAAGTTCGGACAGTGCCCTTACTGCGTCGTCAGGTACGACGGCGATTTCTTCTACTATTGCCTGCTTAACAGACGGGCGGTGGCCAGGAGCCACCGCTGTATCGACCCTTCCCTGCGCCGCGCGCGCAGCGGCGGGAAAGTCTAGGCCCCTGAATTACGCCCCGGGGGGCGACACTACGTTGTCGCACCCCCTTGTTACGATATTTTCATGAAAGAGTTCGTCCCGTCGGAAATGATCGAGGGTAAGATCCTGCTGCTGCGCGGCCGGAGGGTTATGCTGGACCGCGACCTGGCCGCTCTCTATGAGGTGCCTACTTTCCGGTTCAACGAGGCGGTAAAGCGTCATCGCAGGCAATTCCCGGAGGATTTTATGTTCCGGCTCACGCGCCGGGAAACCGAGAACTTGACATCGCAATTCGCGATGTCAAGTTCCCATGGCGGCCGCCGGACTCTTCCTTACGCCTTCACGGAGCACGGCTGCGTCATGGCGGCTAACATCCTGCGCAGCGAACGCGCGGTCCAGATGAGCGTCTTCGTGGTGCGCGCTTTCGTCCGCATGCGGCAGTTGATCGGGTCGCAACAGGAGTTGAGCGCTAAGCTCGCCGACCTTGAGAAGCAGCTTACTGTGCGGCTTGATACGCATGAAACGGCTATTGTCGATGTTCTACGGCAGCTAATGCTGCTCTTGAATCCGCCCAGTGACCCCGAAGAGCCGCCAAAGCGTATCGGTTTTACGGCGAAAGAGAGTTTGGCGGTCTATAAATGTCGGCCGGGAACGGCGGGCCAGGCACCTTTATAAGTATCGGGATTTTGTTACTCCAGTTTGATAGACTCTAAAAAATGAGCAAAGAAGAATCCTATTACGCCCATACGAAGCGCGCCTTGGATGGTACCCCTGCCCCCAAGAGCGACTGGCAGCCGCTGGAGGAGCATCTGAATAATGTCGCTGAACTCGCCTCCGGTTTTGCCAGAGATTTCGCTTCTTCCGAATGGGGCTATTTTGCTGGATTGCTTCATGACCTGGGGAAAGCGTCTCCGCAGTTTCAGAAATATCTTGAGAACGGTATGGGAAAGGTCGAACATTCCGGCCAGGGAGCGGCTTTCGCGGAAGATAATCTAAAAAAAGTGGGGCGTATACTGGCCTATCTGATAGCTGGGCATCATGCCGGCTTACCGGACTGGCATTCTACCGATACCGGAAGTAAGGCTCTGGCGGTTCGGCTGAAGAATGGCAGAGAGCTATTGCCGGATTTGGGGGATTATCAGGAAAAGTTTAAAGCCCGACTGGCGGGACCTTTAACTCCACCTGGCTTTAAACGGCCCGAAGACGTTCATCTCTGGATGCGCATGCTTTTTTCAGCTCTGACGGATGCGGATTACCTCGATACCGAAAATTTTATGGCGCCGGAGGCCAAGGCCTCACGCCAGGGGTTTAACAGTATAAGGAGATTGTCTGAGGCGTTTTTAAAGCATCTCGATGTTATAGAGTCGAAGTCAGCCCGGTCAGCGGTTAACAGTATTCGTGCGGAAGTGCGCCGTTACTGCGAAGTCGCCGCCGATAAAAAGCCGGGAATTTTCTCTCTGACCGTTCCTACGGGCGGAGGTAAGACCCTGTCTTCGATGGCTTTCGCTTTCCGGCACGCCCTTAAATACGGGAAAAAACGGATCATCTACGTTATCCCTTATACCAGCATAATAGAGCAGACGGCAAAGGTGCTGTCCGATATCCTCGGCCCCGAGAATATTGTCGAGCATCACTCAAATCTTGAGCCGAAGGACGAAACGGAAGCAACAAGGCGCTCCAAACTAGCCTCCGAGAATTGGGATGCGCCGGTAATAGTCACTACCAATGTCCAGTTCTTCGAATCCCTCTATGCCGCCAGGCCGGGGCGCTGTCGCAAGCTCCACAACCTTGTCGGGAGCATCATCATACTGGACGAGGCACAATTGCTGCCGCCCCATCTTCTGTCTCCCTGTGTGGACGCGATGCGGCAGCTTGCTGAGAATTATGGCGCCACTTTGGTGATTTCCACCGCCACTCAACCGGCCTTAAAAGGCCTGGGCCATGTCGAAGAGATCATTCCGGATGCGGCTCGCTTGTATAGCCGGCTTAAGCGTGTCAATTATTTTATGCCTACCCTTTTGTCCTCGCCGCCGACCTCCCTTGAAGAAGTTTCGGTGGAACTTCAGAAATACGAACAAGTCCTTTGCATAGTCAATACGCGTCCCGACTGCTATAAGTTGTTTAAACTGATGCCTGAGGGAACAGTACACCTTTCGGCGCTCATGTGCGGAGCCCATAGGTCGGAGGTTATCGCTGGTATAAAGGAAAGACTTAAAAATAACCTGCCTGTCAGAGTCATAAGCACGCAACTGGTGGAGGCGGGCGTGGATATAGACTTTCCTGTCGTATACCGGGCTTTTGCGGGGCTGGATGCCATTGCCCAGGCCGCGGGGCGCTGTAACCGTGAGGGTGGAAAAAGTACAAAAGGTGCGTTTGGACAGGTCCATGTCTTCGTGCCGCCGTCCCCTTTGCCTATAGGGATTATGCGGAAAAGTGCGGATACTTTCAGGGACCTCCTTGCCACGGGCGGCTTTGATCCCGATTCGCCTGGGATATATAAGCGCTATTTTGAGGCGCTTTATAGCAGGGCCAACAGTACGGATTCCGCCGGCATAATGGAATTACTGACAAAAGACATTCAGAACTGTGGGATACAATTCCGCACCGCCGCGGAAAAATTCCGCCTTATAGATGATTATTCCCGCCCCGTGGTGATCCGCTATGGCGGTGCGGAAAAACTGCTGGCACGCTTGCGTGAAACAGGGCCTAACAGGGAGATAATGCGTGGGCTCCAGCGGTATATCGTGAATGTGCCCGAGAAGAAGTTGCTCCGCATGGCCGCCGAGGATGGAGTTTCGGAGGTTTCACCCGGCGTCTGGGTTCAGGAGCGGGCGGCTTATAACCAGGCCACCGGGCTTGATATTTTCACCGGCCTGATAGAGCCGGAAGAACTGATGGCATGAGGGAGGATGAATGAAAGGATTCTGTCTTGAGGTCAGCGGCCCGTTCGCCTGTTTTACGAGGCCGGAGATGAAAGTTGAGCGCGTCAGTTACGACGTGATCACCCCTTCCGCGGCGCGGGCCATATTTGACTCCATACTCTGGAAGCCGGCCATTTTCTGGAATATCAGGCGCATTGACGTGCTTGCGCCGATAAAATGGATGTCGGTGCGCCGTAACGAAGTGGCAGCTGTCGCTTCACCGCGCAAAGCCTGCATTTATGTCGAGGATAACCGCCAGCAACGCGCCGGGCTGTTTCTGCGCGATGTCAGATATCGCCTCTATGGGGATTTTGACTTTATCCCGCCGGATAAGCGCATGAAATCCGTTAACTCTCTGCCCGAAGGGATGTTGAGCGCTGAGGACGCCACAGACATTAAAAAAGATGAGTCTCCGGCTAAATACGCCGCCATGTTCGAGCGTCGCGCCCGCAAGGGCCAGTGTTTCAACCAGCCCTATCTCGGCTGCAGGGAGTTCTCTGCCGATTTCCGGCTTGTGAATCCTGAAACTGAGCCGGCCGAGCCTGTACAGGAGAGCCGGGACCTGGGTTGGATGCTTTATGATATGGACTTTTCCGACCCAACGGACCCCCGGCCGCTATTCTTTAACGCCAGGATGGAGAACGGCGTTATCCGGGTCCCTTCCCGTGACAATAAAGAGGAGGTGCGGGGATGATATTGCAGGCTTTGAAGGAATATTACGACCGCAAAGCGGCTTTGCCGGATTCAAAAATGGCGCCGGAAGGCTTTGAATGGAAAGAAATCCCATTTATTATTGTTTTGAACAAAGAAGGACATTTCGTAAATATTGAGAACACCTATGAGGGGGATGGCAAGGATAGGCGAGCTAAATCGTTTTTGCTTCCGCACTCCGAGAAAAAAAGCGTGAACATAGTCGCCAATCTTTTCTGGGGGACTCCAGAGTATGCCCTTGGCTGGGTCAGAGAGAGCGGGAAGCCCGGGCGAATAAAGAAAATGCACGAGGCTTTCATAAAGAGAATATCCGGTCTCGGGAAAATTGAGGATGATGGTTATAGGGCAGTGTGCTGTTTTCTTGAGACATCCAATAAAGAGAAACTACTGGCGACTATAGAGAGCAATCCCGCCGTGCGGGAGACACTGAAAGAATTAGTTGAAACCGGACGGAACCTCTCCTTTAAGTTGGCCGGAGATGCCGGCCTGATCCCGGAGCGAAAGGCCGTTTTTGAGGCTATTAAAAATAGTCTGACTAATTCCACTAATGGCGTCCGGCGGCGATGCCTTGTTACAGGAACTATAGATACCCTTACTCTGACGCATGCCGCGATAAAGGGCGTATGGGGCGCGCAGCCGACCGGAGGGAACATCGTTTCATTTAACTTCCCCGCCGCCTGCTCCTACGGGAAAAGCCAGGGCGAGAATGCCCCGGTGGGAAAGACGGCAGTTTCTTCTTACACAACCGCGCTAAATTACCTCCTTGGTAAAGACTCCCGACAGCGGATTCAGGCCGGTGATTCCACAGTGGTCTTCTGGTCGAAAAAGAGCTCAAAGCTGGAGGATGATTTCTTCGATTTCTTCTCTATCCCGCCGAAAGATGATCCGGAGAGGGGTGCCAGGGCAGTTGAGGCTTTGTTGCGTTCAGTAGAGAATGGGGCATTTATCTCCGATGAAACTAGTGATGAATTCTATGTTTTAGCACTTGCTCCAAATGCGGCGCGTCTTTCAGTCCGTTTTTGGATAAAAGGACCGGTTTCTGCGATGGCTGAAAAAATCGCAAGGCATTTTAAGGATATACAGATAGTACACGGCCCAAAAGATGGTCCTGTTTTGCCATTATTCAGATTGCTTGTCTCTATAGCTTCCCTTGGCAAGGCCGAGAATATCCCGCCGAATCTCGCAGGGGATACTATGCGGGCTATACTTGAGGGGCTGCCCTATCCCAGGACCTTATTGCAGGCCGCAGTCCGGCGGGTACGTGCGGAGCACGAAGTCACCTATCCGCGCGCAGCACTTATCAAGGCCGCGATAAATCGTTTCGCCAGATATCAAGACCCGGAGAATAAGGAGGAACTGAAAGTGAGCTTAGACCTTGAAAACAAGAATGCCGGTTATCGCCTTGGCAGACTTTTTGCCGCGCTGGAGAAAGTCCAGTCCGAGGCGAATCCCGGCATAAACGCCACCATACGGGACAGATTCTATGGTGCGGCGTCCAGCACCCCGGTGACGGTATTCGGGAACCTTATGCGCCTGAAAAACCATCATCTCGCAAAACTTGAGAATCCTGGCCGGAAGGTGTATTTTGAAAAACTTCTGTCCGAAATCGCTGGGGAACTTCCGTCCACTGGGTTCCCGTCGCATCTTGCGCTGGATGACCAGGGACGGTTTGCCATCGGTTACTATCACCAGATGCAAGACTTTTACACAAAGAAATCGGAATAAGGAGAAGAAAAACTATGAATCCCATAAAGAACAGGTACGACTTCGTCTACATCTTCGACGTGCAGGACGGCAACCCCAACGGAGACCCGGACGCCGGGAATCTCCCCAGGCTAGACCCGGAAACCGGCCGCGGTCTCATAACGGATGTTTGCCTTAAGCGAAAAACCAGGAACTTCGTCGAGCTGGCCAAAGGCGGCAAAGCCCCCTTCGAAATCTATGTGCGGGAGAAGGCGATCCTTAATGATCAACATGCGCGTGCTTATAAAGAAATAGGTGCCGAAAGTGCACTGAAAGAAGAAGGAAAGAAGCGTAAAGGCGGCGATAAGGTCGATGCGGCGCGCAAGTGGATGTGCTCTAATTTTTATGATATCCGCGCCTTCGGGGCGGTCATGTCTACTGGGATCAATTGTGGCCAGGTCCGCGGTCCTATTCAAATGACTTTCGCCCGCTCCGTGGACCCTGTTGTAACACTTGAGCATTCTATAACCCGCATGGCCGTTGCGACTCAGGCCGAGGCGGAAAAACAGAGCGGCGATAACCGGACTATGGGGCGCAAGAATACCATCCCTTACGGGGTGTATGTCTCGCACGGATTCATTTCCGCCCCCTTGGCCGCGCAGACCGGTTTCAGCGAAGAAGACCTGGAGTTATTCTGGCAGGCGCTTGGCAGTATGTTCGAACATGACCGTTCGGCCGCCAGGGGCCTCATGTCGGCCCGGAAGTTGATAGTGTTCAAGCATGACGACGCCATGGGCAGCGCACCGGCGCATAAACTCTTCGACCTGGTATCCGTCAAGAAGGTTAACGGCGATGGCAAGCCGGCCAGGGCGTTCTCCGACTATAAAATCGAGATAGACAAGGCGGCGAAGCCGGAGCGGGTGGAGATAATCGAGAAGATATAATGTACGCCGAAGAGGACTTCCTGCCTCTATCCGCGCTGCAGCATTTCATCTTCTGCCGCCGCCAGTGCGCGCTGATACATATTGAGCGCATCTGGGTGGAAAACCAGTATACGGCGGAGGGGCGGGTGATGCATGAGCGGGCGCATGACGAGGGCCGCCAGATTCTGTCCGGAGTACGGATAGAACGCGGCCTCGTCCTGCGGTCGGAAAGGCTTGGACTGAATGGCCAGGCTGATGTCGTTGAGTTCCGCGGTGATGGAGGGGATATGGTCCCTTTCCCCATAGAATATAAGAGGGGGAGGCCTAAAGCGGATAATTGCGACTCTGTTCAGCTTTGCGCGCAGGCTATATCATTGGAGGAGATGCTGGGGGTGCCGGTTCCGCAAGGAGCGTTGTTCTATGGGAAAACGCGGCGCAGGCAGGATGTCCGTTTTGACGCCGGATTGCGATCCGAAACATCCAACATCGCTGCTCTTCTGCATGATTTCGTGCGGGCCGGGGTGACGCCGCGCCCCGAGTATTCGCCGAAGTGTGACACCTGTTCTTTCTTTAAAATGTGTATGCCGAAGAAACTTTCTTCGCCTCGCGCTGTAAAGGAGTATCTGGAAAGAGGTTTGGCGGACTAATGAAGAAATATCTCAATACATTGTTCGTGACTACCCAGGGGGCCTATCTCTCCAAGGAGGGGGAGACCGTGGTCGTCTCCGCGGAGAAGCAAAAACTGTTACAGGTCCCTTCAAGTGCGCTGGGGGGGATCATCTGTTTTGGTAATGTCGGATGCAGTCCGTTCCTGATGGGGCACTGCGCCAAGAATAGTATCGCCATCAGCTTTATGACTGAATACGGGCGCTATCTGGCCAGTGTGCATGGCCGTATAAACGGGAATGTCCTTTTGCGACGGCAGCAGTACCGTGCCGCCGATGATGACGCGACGCGTCTCCCGGCGGCGCGCGCGATGATAGCGGCTAAATTGCATAATTGCCGCAGCGTTCTTTCCCGCGCCGTCCGCGACCATGCCGAAAAGATAGACGCAGGGCTTGTCGGCAAGGCCGCGGATTATCTGGCCGCGGCCGCCAGGAAGGCCCAGTCCGCTTCCAGCCTGGAGGAATTGCGGGGTATCGAGGGGGATGCGGCCGGGACGTATTTCGGCGTTTTCGATAACCTCATCCTGGCGCAGAAACAGGATTTTCAATTCACTGAGCGCAATCGCCGTCCGCCGCGGGATAATGTCAACTGTCTTCTCTCGTTCCTTTACACGCTTCTTATGCATGATGTGCGCTCTGCCCTGGATGCGGTGGGGCTTGATTCGTGTGTTGGGATGTTCCATTGTGACAGGCCCGGCCGCGCAAGTCTCGCTCTGGATATGATGGAGGAGTGGCGGCCTGTGATAGCGGACCGTCTTGCGCTATCGCTGATAAATCGCGCACAGTTGGGCGGCGACGATTTCAAAAAAGCCGAAACCGGGGCCGTGATATTGTCCGATGAGGGCCGAAAAACGCTTCTGACCGCCTATCAGAAGCGCAAGCAGGAGGAGATAACGCATACTTATCTGCAGGAAACCGTCCAGACCGGCTTGTTGTTCTATATTCAGGCATTGCTTTTCGCGCGACATCTGCGCGGAGATCTCGACGGATACCCGGCGTTTTTATGGAAGTAAATTTATTATGATGGTTCTCGTGAGTTATGACGTTTCAGGCGTTGGGACGGCGGCTGGCGCCAGGCGGTTGCGCCATATCGCCAAAGCATGCAAAAATTACGGGCAGAGGGTTCAGTATTCGGTATTCGAATGCGAGGTGGATCCTGCTGTGTGGGTCAAGTTGAAGGACCGATTATTGAAGGCCATAGATCCGGAGAAAGACAGCCTGCGATTTTATTACCTTGGCGCTAACTGGGAGAGGCGTATAGAGCATATCGGGGCTAAAAAGCCTCTCGACCTGGATGGGACGCTGATTGTCTGATTATGCGAACCTTCAGTTCTTAACGGTTCGTTGTATGGTTCGCGCGATTGTAACTATATTAAATGATAGCGTCTGTCGTTAGAGGATGTTTGTTCTTTGACAATTTATAGGGTTCGCAATACTGGCGAAAAAAGAGTTTGTGTGGTAAGCTGATTATGGCAGTACTGTCGCCCCTCGTACAGGGGCGTGGATTGAAACACGTCTACCTTAACACCATTACTCCCACACCATAGTCGCCCCTCGTACAGGGGCGTGGATTGAAACATGTTAAAGGTTGAAGAATTGTTGGGTAAGATTTGGTCGCCCCTCGTACAGGGGCGTGGATTGAAACTTCCTTGCCCTCAACAATCCGGAGAAAGCCGCCGGTCGCCCCTCGTACAGGGGCGTGGATTGAAACAATGAATCCATTGTAGAAATGGACGACGGGTTACGTCGCCCCTCGTACAGGGGCGTGGATTGAAACAACGATATGGTCATAGTAGAAAGCCGAAGCCCCAGGTCGCCCCTCGTACAGGGGCGTGGATTGAAACTCCTTGACATTCCGTACAAGGCGATTGTACCAGGTCGCCCCTCGTACAGGGGCGTGGATTGAAACTTCTGATACATGAGCGTCAGGTGGTTGGCCGTCGGTCGCCCCTCGTACAGGGGCGTGGATTGAAACTGGTCTTTTTTACGGGTAATGCCGAAGCCGCCACGTCGCCCCTCGTACAGGGGCGTGGATTGAAACAATTTACAGGCCCCTTGGACCCCGCGCCCGCCTCGGTCGCCCCTCGTACAGGGGCGTGGATTGAAACATGTGGGGCGGCATGATAAGCCTGCGGCTGGGAGGGTCGCCCCTCGTACAGGGGCGTGGATTGAAACTTTGCATTACACTAGCCTACGGTCTCTAACTGCCCGTCGCCCCTCGTACAGGGGCGTGGATTGAAACCAGGCGGGGGAAGAAAGCAAGATAACTACCGGCCGTCGCCCCTCGTACAGGGGCGTGGATTGAAACAAGGTGACTTGTATCGGCGGAGGCGGCGGCGGCGGTCGCCCCTCGTACAGGGGCGTGGATTGAAACGCCTATCATGTCCCCGAGGCAAAGCACCCACGACAGTCGCCCCTCGTACAGGGGCGTGGATTGAAACGCATCAACCTTGTAAACATAGTAGTCCGTGGCAGGTCGCCCCTCGTACAGGGGCGTGGATTGAAACATGCACAAGCTGCGCCACACCTACGGAAGCGACCGTCGCCCCTCGTACAGGGGCGTGGATTGAAACGTCGTCCCTGTGGCCCCGGATGGTCTCGGCCGAAGTCGCCCCTCGTACAGGGGCGTGGATTGAAACTCCATGCCTGTTATGCCTCCACCTGTTGAGTATGTCGCCCCTCGTACAGGGGCGTGGATTGAAACACCGAAAGGGAGAACGGGTGGATCAGCACCTTTGTCGCCCCTCGTACAGGGGCGTGGATTGAAACCTCTTTGAACATCTGCTCCAATCTGCGGAACCACTGTCGCCCCTCGTACAGGGGCGTGGATTGAAACAAAATGCGGTCAGTCCAAGTCGTAGCCACATTTGGTCGCCCCTCGTACAGGGGCGTGGATTGAAACAAGCGATAGTCTGCGCGGTCGGGGATTGGATAGTGTCGCCCCTCGTACAGGGGCGTGGATTGAAACTGTTATGGCTTGCGCCCCTTTGCCCGCTACCTCTGGTCGCCCCTCGTACAGGGGCGTGGATTGAAACCCCTAAATATGGGATATTCAGCTTCCGGCATATGTCGCCCCTCGTACAGGGGCGTGGATTGAAACTTTCATGGATTTAGCGCGAAATAAAATATCTGGAGTCGCCCCTCGTACAGGGGCGTGGATTGAAACATCTCGTCTATCGTAGCCATTATTCAACACCTACCGTCGCCCCTCGTACAGGGGCGTGGATTGAAACTTCCGTTAGCCGCTGATCACCGAAAGCCCACAGTGTCGCCCCTCGTACAGGGGCGTGGATTGAAACAAAGTGGCTTTAAGATATATGCCGCCAGTAGTGGTCGCCCCTCGTACAGGGGCGTGGATTGAAACATGCCTATCCTGGTCCCATGTAGCGAGGTAGTAGAGTCGCCCCTCGTACAGGGGCGTGGATTGAAACATTTCCAAGCTCCCCCTTTCGGTAATGACTTAAACAGTCGCCCCTCGTACAGGGGCGTGGATTGAAACACCAAATCGCCAATGGTTTCCAGGAGCAAGTCAGGTCGCCCCTCGTACAGGGGCGTGGATTGAAACAAGGTGGGGTGGCTCACCAACGGGCGGTTCGAGAGTCGCCCCTCGTACAGGGGCGTGGATTGAAACACTCTAACGCACTCGGCAAGGCCGGGGTTTCCGTGTCGCCCCTCGTACAGGGGCGTGGATTGAAACTCCTGCACCGCAGGGTCATTAGATGCAAGTCCAGGTCGCCCCTCGTACAGGGGCGTGGATTGAAACACACAGTAGAGTATTGTAAAAACAGAATAACTATGTCGCCCCTCGTACAGGGGCGTGGATTGAAACCGTCTGCTTATACTGCTTTTCAAGCATCGCCAATGTCGCCCCTCGTACAGGGGCGTGGATTGAAACCTTTATACAAGGGTTTGAGGGGAAGGGGCTTGAGTCGCCCCTCGTACAGGGGCGTGGATTGAAACAAAAAGTTTGTCAAGACCCAATTTTAATAAACACGGTCGCCCCTCGTACAGGGGCGTGGATTGAAACCACGGCGAAATTGCGCCATTGTGAAAGGCCGGTGGTCGCCCCTCGTACAGGGGCGTGGATTGAAACATCAGGTTGATACCAAACAGAGCGTGGCACAGCAGCGTCGCCCCTCGTACAGGGGCGTGGATTGAAACTCTAAACCCCTCCGCGTCCTGGTGGGTGTCAGTTAGGTCGCCCCTCGTACAGGGGCGTGGATTGAAACTACTGCAAGTCCATACAGAGGGCATGGTGCTTACGTCGCCCCTCGTACAGGGGCGTGGATTGAAACAGACATAAGATTTATTATACAAAATTTTGCACCGAGTCGCCCCTCGTACAGGGGCGTGGATTGAAACTGTTTTGTGGGGATAAGGGCATCTATTTTAACGAAGTCGCCCCTCGTACAGGGGCGTGGATTGAAACAGGCGTGACTGTCGTCGGCTCTGGCTCCGGTGCCGTCGCCCCTCGTACAGGGGCGTGGATTGAAACCGTTAGGTCCCCCGGCGGTCCCCGTTTCCTCTTGGTCGCCCCTCGTACAGGGGCGTGGATTGAAACCCTAGCGAACACGGGTTGACTACTATCCTAATGCGTCGCCCCTCGTACAGGGGCGTGGATTGAAACACGGACAGAGCAAGGAGGGGAAATGAGCGAACTGGTCGCCCCTCGTACAGGGGCGTGGATTGAAACACAAGCCCTTGAAGAAACCTATAATATAAAGCCGTCGCCCCTCGTACAGGGGCGTGGATTGAAACACTCTGAACTTGACGGCAAGGTGGCTAGGACTACGTCGCCCCTCGTACAGGGGCGTGGATTGAAACACCACGAAAGCGCTACCCCTCACGCTGAACGCGGAGTCGCCCCTCGTACAGGGGCGTGGATTGAAACTTTACCGGGGCTAGGGATGCGTATGCCGGGCAGAGTCGCCCCTCGTACAGGGGCGTGGATTGAAACACGGCGACGGAGGCAACGATAAGCGGCTATAGGCGGGTCGCCCCTCGTACAGGGGCGTGGATTGAAACTGCGGGCACTGACTACCTCGCTCCCGACGGCGACGTCGCCCCTCGTACAGGGGCGTGGATTGAAACATCGAAAATGACAGTAGAGTGTTTCGGAATCCGAGTCGCCCCTCGTACAGGGGCGTGGATTGAAACAACATCAATAGTTGAGCCACCGATTGAAACATCAGTCGCCCCTCGTACAGGGGCGTGGATTGAAACTCTGGGACGCTGTATAGTGATACAGACTCCTCTCGTCGCCCCTCGTACAGGGGCGTGGATTGAAACGTGAAGGTCGTCTACGAATGGACCAAGCGGTTCCGTCGCCCCTCGTACAGGGGCGTGGATTGAAACTCTACTGGCAGTATGCTCATACTGTTACTCTCCGTCGCCCCTCGTACAGGGGCGTGGATTGAAACTGGAGAAGCCGGCAGAATATTTCGCATGCGAGCCGGTCGCCCCTCGTACAGGGGCGTGGATTGAAACACACCGCACCCCAGATCCTGGTCACGCGCTCGCGTCGCCCCTCGTACAGGGGCGTGGATTGAAACACAACAGACGATATCCCGACGACATAGACGGACGGTCGCCCCTCGTACAGGGGCGTGGATTGAAACAACAGTCCGGCGGCTCGGTAAGCGTCGGCCAGGGTCGCCCCTCGTACAGGGGCGTGGATTGAAACACCGTCGCCAAAGCCATGCAGGTGGACCTGCTCAAGTCGCCCCTCGTACAGGGGCGTGGATTGAAACATCCTGATCATAGCGTCGAGGGCCCTTGAAAAAGTCGCCCCTCGTACAGGGGCGTGGATTGAAACACGGCGTCGTCGGTGAGCTTGACGCCGCAGTTGCGTCGCCCCTCGTACAGGGGCGTGGATTGAAACATCCAGCCGATGGCGGCGGAGAAGCCGGTCGCGGTCGCCCCTCGTACAGGGGCGTGGATTGAAACATCGAGAGCGAAGGCGTCGGGGTGCAGCACGATGTCGCCCCTCGTACAGGGGCGTGGATTGAAACACAACAACCGACGATATCCCGACGACATAGACGGGTCGCCCCTCGTACAGGGGCGTGGATTGAAACTCGTCGGGGTCGTTGACGAGATAGCCACGGCGGAGTCGCCCCTCGTACAGGGGCGTGGATTGAAACATCGCTTTGATAGTTTACCGGATTTCTTCTTTGCCGGTCGCCCCTCGTACAGGGGCGTGGATTGAAACTATTCCTCTACTAATCCGTTTAGTAGAGACCCGCGTCGCCCCTCGTACAGGGGCGTGGATTGAAACAGGAGGATAAAAATGATAGTCAACAAAGAGAACCTGTCGCCCCTCGTACAGGGGCGTGGATTGAAACATCGGACCGGACGGTAAAGCGGTTGTCCCCGGTTGTCGCCCCTCGTACAGGGGCGTGGATTGAAACAAATTCCCCGGATACTCCGCCGGCGAAATGTTTTGTCGCCCCTCGTACAGGGGCGTGGATTGAAACGCCTGGGAGCACCTGCTGGACTTTGACCTGGTCTTCGTCGCCCCTCGTACAGGGGCGTGGATTGAAACCTCTATCAGCTGGTCGAGACGCCTCTGCTTTTCCGGTCGCCCCTCGTACAGGGGCGTGGATTGAAACATGGACGGCGCGGCGCTGGTAGGCGGCGACAATAGTCGCCCCTCGTACAGGGGCGTGGATTGAAACTTGGAGGCGTAGCAGGTGAGGAAGTTCCAGCCTAGTCGCCCCTCGTACAGGGGCGTGGATTGAAACAACCTGTCTCCGCAGGAAAAGCTCATGATGGACGGTCGCCCCTCGTACAGGGGCGTGGATTGAAACCCTTTGTCGAACCAGATATAGCCGCCTTTTACAAGTCGCCCCTCGTACAGGGGCGTGGATTGAAACTTCATCTCGCCGTCGGCCGCCCACATGACCTGGGTCGCCCCTCGTACAGGGGCGTGGATTGAAACTTCTCCGGGGAGACTTACGAGAACCACGCGCGGAGTCGCCCCTCGTACAGGGGCGTGGATTGAAACAGCATCTCCATTGCCTGCTTTTGGGTAACGCTGGCGTCGCCCCTCGTACAGGGGCGTGGATTGAAACCCCGGTCCTCTCCCTGGCCGGCCGGCGCAGCCGGGTCGCCCCTCGTACAGGGGCGTGGGTTGAAACGCCCTCAGGCCGGCGACGGTCTCATATATACTCAGTCGCCTCTCGTACGGAGGCGTGGATTGAAACATGGTCCGCCTCCCTTGTATCGTGCGCTATACCTAGTCGCCTCTCGTACGGAGGCGTGGATTGAAACGCGGGTTCTTTGCCGAAATGCTGACCGCGCAGAAGTCCGAGTTGGTGGCGTTGACCGAGGAGACCAAATGTTCCCCGCGTGCCTGGGGATGAACCGCGGCGTTCCAACCTGCTGGTGTATTATTTAGGCGATGTACTTTATCTAATCCTGGAAAGGAAATGAGCGCGCCTCTTATGAGAGCGCGCTCATTAATGGAGGGGGGACGGAGGGACGGCTCTTCCCCTCATACCACTGCCGGCTTTCGCCGGAAGCGCCGTAGGCAACGCCGATTTTCCTACTGTCGTCCCCTTCTGGATTATAGCCTCCCGGCCACGGTTTTTCAAGGGCCCGCTTTATTGCCCGGATAAGCGCGGCGCCGGCGACCGCGCGAGCGGACCGGAGTCGGCTCTTCCACATGGATGGGAAATAGTTCCGGCCGGCGGTATCAATTAAGGACCGGCGCCGCAGCGGGGTTTGGGGTTGGGGCGGCGATCGGGGAGATCGCCGAGGACCGTTCGGGGGAACGGCCGCTGCTGCGGCACCGGCTGAATATAGTGTACTGAATTTTCGGCCATAGTCAAGGCTCGGCCCGTTCCCGGGGTGCGCCCGCGATCACCGCGCGGGCGCTTTCGGCTATCACCACCACGGACAGTACCAGCAGCACCGCGCCTATGGCCGTTATCAGGTTGAAACCGGAGCGGGCCAGCATGGAGCCGAGGGCCCAGATCGTCATGACCGTCATGAACACGGCGGGCGCTATTATCAGGCCGGTGCGCTTCACGCCGGTATTCCTGGCCCAGATATAGACTATCACCAGCACCAGCGCCGCCAGCAGCTGGTTGGTCACGCCGAAAAGCGGCCAGACCACTTTCCAGCAGGGGATAGGCGCGCCATCGGCGCCGGTCATGCGGAGGTTTAGTAGCAGCAGCGGTAGCGCCACCGAGACCGCGGTTGCGATAAGGCGGCTGCGCAGGGAATTGCCCGCCCCGGCCAGTTCCTGCAGTATGTAGCGCGCGATGCGCGTGGCGCTGTCGAGCGTGGTCAGCATGAAAGCGGAGACGACCAGCAGGCCGAATATCGTCCCGGCGCGCTCGCCCAAACCTATCAGCGAAGAGAACTTGCCCAGTCCGGCGGCGAAGATGCGCGCCGGGGCCGCGCCGGTCAGGGAGTCCGAGGGGGCCAGGAACATTATGGTGCACAGAGCTATCACGGCCACCACCGCCTCCAGTACCATGCCGCCGTAGCCTATGAACTTCGCTTCCGACGGGGCGGCGAGCTGCTTGGAGGTAGTGCCGGAGGCCACCAGCGAATGGAAGCCGGAGACCGCGCCGCAGGCTATGGTGATGAACAGGAACGGGAACATGCCGCCGAGGGACGGGTCCGAGAAGGCCTTGAAGGCCGGGTAGGTGACGGCGTGGCCGCCGAAGAAGATGCCGCCCAGGCCTATGGCGATGGCGGCGTAGAGCAGGTAGCTGGAAAGATAATCCCTCGGCTGCAGCAGCAGCCAGACGGGGAGTATCGAGGCTGCGAAACAATAGGTCATGAGCACCGCTATCCAGGTCCGCTTGTCGGCGGCGGGCAGCTGCCAGCGGTAACTCAGGTACATCCCGGCCAGCAGCGCCGCCAGCGAGACGACGGTGCCGGCCTTCAGGCCCGCGCCGCGCCTGTACATCGCCCAGCCCAGTACGGCGGCCACCGCGATATAGAGGACGCTGGTCTGGGACACGGCCGGTTCGTTGACGAAGGTGTCGGCGGTGAGGTCCGCGAAGACGGTCACCACATAGACCAGCGTGAGCCAGGTGAAGAGCAGGAAGAGCTTGTAGGTGCGGCTGTTTATGTATTTGCGCGCCACTTCCGCCACCGACCGGCCCTGGTGGCGTATGGAGATGATCAGCGCGGAGAGATCGTGCAGGCCTCCGATGAAAACGGTGCCTATCAGTATCCAGAGGGCGGCCGGAAGCCAGCCGAAGGCGGCCGCCGCTATCAGCGGGCCGACGATGGGGCCGGCCCCGGCTATCGAGGAGAAATGATGGCCGAGCAGGACGAACTTGTTGGCCGGCACATAGTCCACTCCGTCGGTCATCGTCTTCGAAGGGACGGGTTCGGAGAAGGAAACGGAGTAATTCCGCTCAAGGAAGCCTCCGTAAAAACGGTAGCCGGCCCACAGCAGCGCGAGGGCGGCCAGGGTGAAAAGTGCCATATAACGGTGTCTCCTTATTTTTTTGAAGCCGCCACGCCCCGCTTGGGGCAATACGGCGAAAGGGCGCATTCGCCGCAGAGCGGCCTGCGGGCGTCGCAGACGGCGCGGCCGTGCAGCACCAGCGAATGGGCGAACCAGATCCAATGCTCTTTCGGCAGGGCCTTCATCAGGTCCCGCTCTATCTTTTCCGGGTCCGTGTGGCGGGTCAGGCCCAGCCTGAAGGCCAGGCGCTTCACATGCGTGTCCACGACCACGCCTTCGGCTATGCCGAAGGCCGTGCCAAGCACGACATTGGCCGTTTTACGTGCCACGCCGCGCAGCGTGAGCAGTTCGTCCATCGTGCGGGGGACTTTGCCGCCGAAACGCTCCGTTATAGCCCTTGACGATTCTTTCAGCGAGAGGGCCTTGTTCTTGTAGAACCCCGTCGAGCGGACCAGCTTTTCCAGGTCCGGTAGCGGCGCTCCGGCCATGGCCGCCGGGTCCGGGTATTTTTTGAAAAGCGCCGGCGTGGTCATGTTGACCCGCTCGTCGGTGCATTGCGCCGACAATATCGTGGCCATCAGCAGCTGGTACGGGCTCTTGTGGTCCAGCGAGCAGGTGGCGTCCGGGTAGGCCTTCTTCAGGCCTTTTATTATGCCGGCCAGGCGCGTCTTCTCCGTCACAGTATGAAGTCCGTGGAGAGGAATTTGGACTTGCGGCCGCGCACTATGCCGTTTATGAGTTCCTTGTTGGGGGGCGAATCCTTGGCGGCCACCAGCGTGCGTATGGAGAACACCCGCAGGGCGTCCGAGACCGACAGCGTGCCCTCGGCCGAGTCCTTGCGGCCGGTGAACGGCAGCACGTCGGGGCCGCGCTGGCACTGGCTGTTGATATTGACGCGGCAGACCTGGTTGACCAGCGTGTCCATCAGGGCGGCCATCCGCTTCTGGTCGTGGCCGAAGATGCTGACCTGCTGGCCGAAGTCGGAATCTACGACATAGTTCAGGGGCTCGGCGATGTCGTCGAAGGAGGTCATCGGCACCACGGGTCCGAACTGCTCCTCGCGCCAGAGCCGGGCCTTGCCGTTCACTCCCCAGAGCACGGCCGGGTAGAAGAAATTGCCGTTATGCGTCCCGCCGTGCGCGTTGACCACTTTCGCGCCGTGCGCCCGGGCGTCCTCTATCGCTTCCTTGAGGTATTCGATGCGCGAGTCCTCGGGCAGCGGGGTCAGCTTCACTCCCTTCTCCCAGGGCATTCCCATCTTGAGCGACTCCACCTCGCGGACGAACTTCTCCAGGAAGGCGTCCTTGAACGAGGAGTGGACGAAGAGCATCTTGAGCGCCGTGCAGCGCTGGCCGTTGAACGACAGCGAGCCGGTGACGCATTCCTTGACGGCCAGGTCCAGGTCGGCGTCCTCCAGGAGTATTCCGGCGTTCTTGGCGTCCAGGCCCAGCGCGCAGCGCAGCCGGTGCGGCTTGGGATGCTGCGAGCGGATGGCGTCGGCCGCGGCGCTGGACCCGATGAACGCCAGCACGTTGACCCGGCCTGACTTCATGATGGGGCCGATGAGCGTCTTGCCGGAACCGTAGAGCGTATTGACCACGCCGGGGGGGAAGCTGTCGCGGAAGGCCTCGAGCAGCGGCCGGTGCAGCAGCACGCCGTACTTGGCCGGCTTGAAGATGACCGTGTTGCCCATGATCAGCGCCGGTATCAGCGTGGTGAAGGTCTCGTTGAGCGGGTAATTGTAGGGGCCCATGCAGAGGACCACGCCCAGCGGCGCGCGCTTCACCTGCGCGATTATTCCCTGCACCACCTGGAAGCGCGACGAATTGCGGTCGAGTTCCTTGAGGGAGTTGATCGTGTCCACGATATAGTCCACCGTGCGGTCGAATTCCTTGGCGGAGTCCTCGGCGGACTTGCCTATCTCCCACATCAGCAGGTTGACCACTTCGGCGCGGCGCTTTTTCATCGCTTCGGTGAAGTTCTCCAGGTGCTTTATGCGGTCCTCGACGGACATCGCCGGCCAGGCGCCGCGTCCTTCGTCGTAGGCCTTTACGGCGGCGTCGAGCGCGGCCAGCGCCTCCTTCTCTCCCAGCAGGGGGTAGCGGCCCAGCTTCACGCGCTCGAGGCCCTTGCGGCCGTGCAGGCTGACGGGGGAGAGCACCTCGTGGAAAGGGCCCGTCCATTTGAGCAGCTTGCCGCCGGAGAGATACTCGGCCTGGTCCTGGTATCTGAAAGAGACCTCGGCGGGGATCTCCGATTCTTTCGGGAAAATATCGGCCACTTTTTCCTTTACGGTCATGTTAAACCCTCCTGCCGCGGGGCCGCAGCCCGGCGAAATAAACGGTCTTACCCCCGAAAACTGCCTTCACCGCGCCGGCGGCGGGCAGGCCGCCGAACTTTTTCACGAAAGGTATTTCCCTGACGTCCCCGGATTCCCCTGTCGCCTCCAGCAGCCTCCCGCCGCCGGTATAGAACATGACATGGTCTATCTCCCCCGGCCGGCCTCTGGGCGAGGAGAATATCAGGTCGCCGGGCAGCAGGTCCCGCCAGCGCCGCGACGGGGAGAGCCGCCGCTGGTCGTCGGCGTTGCGCGGCAGGTCCAGGCCGCGGGTGCGGCAGGCCAGGCTTACCAGTCCCGAGCAGTCCGGGCCGTGATGCGAGCGGCCGCCCCAGAAATACCGGTCGCCAAGGAACTGCCTGGCGGCGGCCAGGATGGAGCGCCGGAGGGCGGCCTCGCTCTTCTCCGCCGGCGGGAAAGGAACGCAGTCGGCCCTTTTTACCGGCGTCAGCCGTCCGCCGGCCAGCCAGGCGCGCAGCCGGCCTTTCCCGGCGGGCGCGGCGTAGAAGCGAGTTCCGATGGAGAGAGAAAGTCGTTCTCCGCCGCATACCGCCGCGGCGGATTTCGCGGCCACGCAGTAATTGGGCGGCGGCAGCGGATCGGCGCGCAGCGAGGCGGAGCGCACGAAACCGGCGTAGCAGCCCGACGGGCCGCGATAAGGGCCCGACTTGTGCGGCTGCTCCAGCGCCTCCACCCTGGTCCAGCCGCGCGACCGGGAGAGCGGGCGTACTGCCTCGTTCATCAGCAGTTGCGATTCTATCCTCTTCTTTTTCTGGGCCGGGGTGAAGGCCGGCGAGGAGTAGAGCGATTCCACGGGCGCGGCGACGGCCGCGAAGACGGCCGGGTCGCGGACAATGATATAGGCCGCGCCGAACTTGTTGCGGAACCAGGCCCGGGCGAACTCCTCCCGCCGGTAGATCCTCTCGGCGCGGCCGTTCTTCACGGCCGGGTCGTTGCAGACGGCGTTGCCGCGCGCGTCGAAGCCCTTGAGGAGGACGAAATGGCCGCGCGTGCCTTTTTTGAGCGGCGAGCCGCGCAGTTCGCCCGGCCCGAAGGTGAGGCTGGCGGCCAGCGGCAGGCCGCGGCGCAGTACCGCTTCGGCCTCGGCGAAAGTGTTGAAGCGCGCGTACCAGGCCGCGGCGCCGCGCAGCGCGGCCGCGCGCGCGTTGAGCGTCCAGTTGCCGTAGATATCGGCCGCCCTGTCCCTGGCCGCGGCGGCCTGGCGCAGAGGTTCCGTCGGCAGTCCTATGGCGGCCAGCGCCATGGAGACCGATACCGGGCTGCACATGTCCTTGCAGCGCGGATGGGGAAGCCTCATCTGCGAGACGGGTTTCACTTTAAGCGAAAAAGAGCCGGCATAAGGACCCCGGTACATCGCGGCGGCGGAATATGGCAGGGTAGAATCCGTCAGACAGACGGCGGCCAGGAACAGCTCCGCGCGGGAGCCGGCCGGGCCGGAGAACACGAAGCGCAGCCTGAAGGCCGAGGCTTTCCGGGTCAGCTTCAGCAGGTCCTGGCCTACCTCTCCCTGCGGCAGCGGCCTGGAGGGAACGCTGGAGCCTTCCGCGCCGCGCAGTTCCGCCATGGCGAACCACGGCGACCATTTTTTCTGCAGGACCGAGACCTCCGCGCGCAGCGAGCCCGCGCCTTTGACCGAAGCGTTGACGGAGAGCACCAGCTGGTCGAAAAGCAGGGGCGCCGCGGCGGCGGGGGAGGAGACGGCGGATTTCCCGGGACCTCCGCGCAGAACGGGGCGGCCGGAAGCGGAAAAGGACGCGCGGCCGCCGGCGCGCCAGCCGGAGAGATCGGACGGCAGGGCGTATAGAACGGTGCGGGAGCGTGTCGGGTCTTTTATCATATGTCCCCTCGGTGAAATATTATCAAATATAGCGGCGGCGGGCCTCCGTACTCCCGCTTATGTTAAAATCTCGGTATGACACCGTGGGTATATCTGGCCGCGGCGGGGGTGATGGAAATAGCCTGGGCCGTGGGGCTGAAGTTCACCCATGGCTTCACCCGGCTCTGGCCCAGCGTCTGGACGCTGGGCACCATGGCGCTGAGCATCTATCTCCTTTCTCTGGCCGTTCGCTCGCTGCCGATAGGTACCGCCTACGCCGTCTGGACCGGCATAGGCGCGGCCGGAACGGCCGCCGCCGGCATGTTCTTCCTGGGCGAGCCGAAGGAATGGATGAAGGTCTTCTGTATATTCCTGATACTGGCGGGGATAGCGGGACTGAGGTTGTTCTCGAAGTCCTGAAAGTTCAGAGCTTGCCTATCACGTCGTAGACCAGCCGCATGTTGAGGCGGCGCATGGCGGAAAGCAGGCTTTCTTCCGTGGCGGCCGTCCCGCCCGTCACGGGAATGGGTTCTTTTTCGGCGTATTCCTTCTCGAAAAGCCGCGTCCCGTCACGGTAAAGCGAGGCCTTCAGGCGTATCTCGGCCGAAGGTCCCGCGCGGAAGTCCCGCAGGCTGCTCCGCAGGACCAGCGCTCCGCCCTCTTCTATCCCGAACCCCGCCTCCCGGAGTTCCGCCTCTATCGAGGAGGAGACCCAGAGCGGGACGTTCTGTCCCGGGGCGCTTATGGGGGCTTTGCCGAAGAAGGAGGCCTTTTTCCCCAGCCCCTTGTCGGCGCGTTCGTCCTCCACCGCCGCCAGGCTTATGCGGTGGCCGGTGCCCGCCGGCACGCCAGGGAAGTCAGGCGCGTAACGCAGGGTTATCTCTTTGGGGCCGGCGCAGGCCTGCAGGGCCAGCGCGGCGGATAGCAGTATAAGTCGGCGGTATGTTCTCATAAGATCTGGTCGGGGCACCGGGAATCGAACCCAGGACTCATGCTCCCAAAGCACGCGTGATGCCACTTCACCATGCCCCGCTGGCGATATTCTACTAAATAGGGGTCAGGAGTCTTTGCTTATGTAGGCTTCGAGCAGCTTGTGGCGTCGCGTCTTGCGCACAAGTATCGTCAGCCCTTCGAGTTTCAGCAGTTCGCTGCCCCTGGGCGGGCGGCCCAACCTGCGCTCGACCCAGAAAGCGAGGATATCGTTCTCGGCGGGAGTGGGCAGGCGCAGGCGGCGGAAGACGTCCTTTATCTTCGAGGCCCCGCCGGCGATGAGGCCTTCGCCGCTGGGATAGAGATGCGCGGGCAGGCGGTCGTACTCGTCGCTTATCTCGCCCGTCAGCTGGTGTATGATGTCCTCCAGCGTCAGCAGGCCCAGCACCCGCCCTTCCTCCCCCGTGACCACGGCCATGTGTATGTTGCCTTCGATCATCTTCTCAAGCGCCTTGGACGCGGTCATGCCGCAGGGAAGTTTCTCGATGGGGCGAGCTATGGAGGCCACCGTGCCGCCCTGCGCCCCCATCTTGAGCGCCGTGACTATGTCCTTGAAATTGACGTACCCCTTTATGTTCTCCGGCTCTCCCTCCGCGGCGGTCACGGGAAAGCGCGTGTGCAGGTCCATGTGCGCCCGCAGCAGGGCCTCGGTCAGCGTCAGGGTGATGGGGATGTAGGAGATGGCCGGCGGGGGGATCAGCAGTTCGCCGATCTTCTTGACCGAAAGCCCGGCGGCGGAGGAAACTATCCGCTCCTCGACCGGGCCGATCAGTTTCTGCTCGAGGGCCTGCGCCGCCGCCGCCCGCATTTCCTGCACCGAGGCTCTTTCCTCGCGGTGCTCCGAGCGGGGAAGGAGAGCGGAAGCCAGCCTGACCGCGGCCTTGGTGACCTTCTCCATCCCGCGCACCACGGGGTACGCCACCGAATAAAGCACGCGCATCGCCGGGGAGACGCGCAGCAGGACCAGTTCCTTGTTCTCTATCGCGAAGACCTTGGGCACCAGCTCGCCGAACATTATGGTGATGGCGCTCAAGGGGAGGACGAACAGGGTCAGGGCCACTATGTCGGCCGCGCGCGGGCTGAGCGCGAAGCGGTCCGCGAGCAGCGGGGCGAAGGATTCGTTGATGCCGGCCCCGCCCGTGGCGGCCGCTATGGCGCCGAAGAGCGTTATGCCCAGCTGTATCACGGAGAAAGAGGCCTCCAGTTTGTTCTTCATGAACAGGGCGGCCGCGGCCCCGGGCGCCTTTTTCCCGTAAAGTTCCGTCAGCCTGGCCTTGGAGATGGAGGCCAGGGCCATCTCGTAAGCGGCGAAAACGGCGTTGAAAGCCAGCATCGCCGCTATTATCGTCAGTTCCGGCAGAAAATCGGTCATTTGTCTGTGAGCCCCGTGAAAGTATATAATATTAAACAGCGCTTCATATTCCGGGATAGTGTAACGGTAGCACGAGAGACTCTGAATCTCTTTGTCTAGGTTCGAATCCTAGTCCCGGAGCGCCGATTTAAGGAAAACCCCCCTTCGGGGGGTTTTCTTTTCGGCCCTCAACGCTCTGTCGGACGCCCGCGGGACCGTGCTATAATTCTTGCGGGGGATAAATGAAATCCATCAGCCTGTACAGTGCCCGTTTCCGGGTAATAGAATACGTCAGCTATTTGCTGCTGGCCGTGCCCTGGCTGGGCGGCCTGCTCGGCGAGAATTTTCTGCGCTACACTTTCTCCGGCCTGACGCTGAAACTGGCCCTCAGCGCCGCCATACTGGCGTTTATATTCCTGCTCCGCGACGTGCGCAGGAAGATACATTCCCTGGACACGCTCAAACAGACCCTCGCCCTTGCGGCTATACACGACCTCAAGGGCCCGCTGACCGCCATAATAGGAGCTCTGTCGATAGTGGGAGAGCCTAAGATGGACCATGGGATCCGGGATAAACTGCTGAGCGTGGCGGCGCAGAGCTCCAAGGACATGGTCAAACTGATACAGATACTGCTGGACACGGAGCGGATGGAGGTGGCGGAGATTCTAGTGCAGAAGCGGCCGCTGGAAGTGGGCCCGCTGATAGCCGAGTCCATAGCCGCGCTGGAGCCCGTCAGCGCGCAGACCGGGATAAAGCTGATCGTTTCCGCAGACAAAGGCCTGCCGCCGGTGCACGCCGACCACGACCTGCTTATGAGGGTCCTGGAAAACCTGGTGCTTAACGCTTTTAAATATTCCCGCCGCGGCGGCCGGATAGATATAAAGAGCGATTTCTCCGGCGGGATGTCCAGATTCGAGGTCTCGGATACCGGCGCCGGGATAGCGCCGGAAGACGTTAAAAGAGTGTTCGAGAAATATTACCGGGTGGAGGGCCAGGAGGCGGATTCCCGCAAGGGCAGCGGTTTCGGCCTCTATTTCTGCCGCCTCGCGGTCGAGGCGCATAAGGGCAGGATCACCATCGACAGCGTTCCGGGCCGCGGCACCACGGTGAGATTCGAGATCCCGCCCGCAGCCTGAAGTCCCTCTCCGCGGACCTCCCACGGCCCGCGTCAGGATTCGAAAGCCGGACGCGCGAGGGCAGCAGCCCGCAGCGCGGAGGCGCGGATTCTTATGAGCGGCGGCGAGGCGGGAACCCGTGACCGGATCCTGGTCCCGGAACCAATATTTAAAGGCCCTGGCAACTATGCCGGGGCTTTTTTTGTATATTTTCAGCGTCGAGGCGATATGCGGATAGATTACCTGGCCGATCACAAAGAACTTGTCCCCGCGATAGCGAAATGGTTTTTCGGGGAATGGTCCTGCTTCTATCCCGGAAAGGGACTGAAGGACTTCGAGGCGATGGTCCTTGAACGCGCCAACAGGGACCGCCTGCCTCTTGCCCTGGTGGCCATGGAGGGGGCGGAACTGCTCGGGATAGGCTGCCTGAAGGCGAAGGACATGGAAACGCGCCCGGAACTGACCCCCTGGCTGGCCGGGATGTACGTGGCCCGGGAGCGGCGCGGGCGCGGCATAGGCGCGGCGCTGGTGCGCGCGGTCGAGGAGAACGCCGCCAGGCTCGGTATAGCGAAGCTCTATCTGCATACGCCTAAATCCGCGCAGTTCTACGCGCGCCTCGGCTGGCGGGTCAGGGAAAGGACCGAATATTGCGGCCGCGGCGTCACTATCATGGAAAAAGAGTTCCCCGCATTGAAAGGTCCCGGCCGGGAGTAAAAGAAGGTCCCCCATACGAACCCCGGTCCGGAGAGACCCCCGCGAGGGGGTTTTTTATTTGAGGTGAAACTTTCCGGCCCCGGCCGCATCTAAGTTTCGACGGGATATACCGGAGGCGCGGATGCAGGGTATGGACACGGCGGCGGCGGTGACGGCGGGCGGGGAGCGCTGGTCGGCCTGCTTTTCGCGGTACGATGAACAACGGAGGAACGATGCAGATCATAAATACGGATACATTCAAGGCCAAGGTATTCGATTTCGCCAGGAGCAAGGAGTGGAAGTTCGCGGGCGAGAGGCCCTGCATAGTGGATTTCTACGCCGACTGGTGCGGGCCGTGCAAGATGCTCGCGCCGGTGCTGGAGGAGCTCTCGGAGAAATACGCCGGCAAGCTCGATATCTACAAGGTGAATACCGACCAGGAGCAGGAACTGGCCGCGTCCTTCGGCATACAGAGCATCCCCAGCCTGCTCTTCGTGCCTATGACCGGGAAGCCGCAGATGGCGCAGGGCCTGCTTCCGAAAGAGGAGCTGGAGAAGGTCATCGGAGAGGTGCTCGGGGTCGTATAGCCGTTCCCGTGAATAGAGGCGAAAAGGTCCCCGGCCCGGCGCCGGGGACTTTTTTTGCCGCCTGAAGGGGGGGGAGGGGGCCTGGGTCCTTCGACCCTTGCGGACCGGGCGGTCAGGGGCCAGACTATTACTGTTACGGTATCCTATAAAGGCGCGGAGAACATCTATGAAGAACAAACTAGTGGTTTTCACCTTCCTGGCCTGCGCGGTGTCGGCCGGACTGCTCCTCTTCCCGGACGGCCGCCCCGGGGACGTCCCGGGAGACTTGCGCGACGCGCCCGCGGATTTCGGCTATTTTGACCGCGCCGATATCGAGGACATGGACGTGCCCGTCCCGGCCGCCGCCCAGGCGGAGCCGGTGCGTTCCGGCTATCAGCCGGTAGCTATCTACGGCGACAATACCCTAGACGATTACTACAAAGTGGACAAGTCGCTGCAGGAACTGGCCGATTCCGTAGTGGCTCTCATGGACAAGAGCGCGATCGCTTACGACGAGGCCAGCGGCGCGTACAAGCCGCTCAAGCTTTCCACCGTCGACAGGAGGATGGGTCTGAGCAGCGGCGCCGAGTTCTCCGGCCAGAAATCCCTCTCTTTCTGCTCCGGGGCGCTGGTTTCCAGGGACCTGGTGCTGACCGCCGGCCACTGCATCAACAACGATCCCTCTCACGCGCACTATTTCAACAAAGTCTACGTGGTCTTCGGCTGGCGGCAGACGGGGCGGGGGGAGTACGACCAGACTTTCTCTCCCGACCAGGTCTACGAAGTGGAGAGGCTCCTGGCGCACAAGCTCGACGGCTCCATCGGGAACATGGACACGTACCGGGATTACGCGCTTATCTCGCTCAAACGGCCGGTCCCGGGCAGGTCGCCGCTGACCATCGAGAGGTCGCACGGCGAGGGCCTGAGGGAGGGCGCCTACGTCTTCGCCTCCGGTTATCCCATGGGCATGAGCGTCAAGGTCACCGACCCGGGCGACGCCACGATCAGGGAGATAGGCCGCAACGGGTACGCCACCGACCTCGACGCGTTCGGCGGCTCGTCGGGCGGCCCGGTGTTCGATTCCGTCAGCAGGCGCATCTGCGGCGTGGTGATAACCGCCAACGCCAAACAGTTCAAATACACCGTCCGCAGGGAATTCTCCCTGCGCTACCGCGAGGACGCCGACCCTTCCGCGACGCTGGACCTGGTGCGGGAGGAGGGGGGGAAAGTGCTGGTCGTGCCGCAGGGCGACCTGGAGGCCGTGACGAACTCGCTGCGGAGCGTCGGCTGCGGGATAACCGCCGAGAGGGGCGGCGGCCTGATCACCTTCCCGCTCGGCTATTCGTTCTATAACAACCAGGAAAGCCTGCTGAACGACCTGATCTCGCTGACCGGCACCGAACGCGACGTTTACGGCGAACCGGTGCAGCTGCCCGCCTACGAGGGGATAGGCACCGGAGTGCAGAAGATCTCGGTCGAGCTGGAAGTTTTCACCCCTTTCACCGCCGAGGAGAACCGCATGTGCGAGCGGATCCGTTCCAGGATGCGCAACGGCATGACGATAGACCCGGCGTTCATGCAGCTCTACAAGGACGCCAAGTGCGACAGCCGCCGCATGATCTGACGCGCGCGCGGCCCGGGCGGGCGGCGCGCCGCGGGGAAAATTTGCCATAATTCCCCCATGAGCGTATCGTCCCATCTTACCCCGGACCCCGAAAGGCGGCTCTGGGTGATCTACTCCCGGGTGCAGGACCTGCTGGCCTCCACTGAAAGGAAACTCTGGCTTTTCACTTTCCTGGCCGCGGCGCAGGCCGCGCTGGCCAGGTTCGCCTCGCCCGGCGGGCTCGCCGCGTACCTCTCAATAGTCCTGTCGGCCCTGGCGCTGCCGCTCGGCGCGCTGGCGCTGTCTCCGTTCCTGGACAACCCCCGCCCCTCGATCAGCCAGAAGCCCGGCCCCGGAAAGAAAGGGACGGCTTACTCCCTGCTGAGGGAGCGCGACCTGGCCGGGTTTTCCCAGGCGGACCTTACCATAACGCTGGACAAATACCTGGGCGGGGGGGTGACGGCCATCCCCTATTACGACGATATAATAGACCAGATCGTGCTCGGCGCGAGGGCCGTCGTGAGGAAGGAGTTCCAGCTCAGGGTGCTCTGTTCCCTGGTGTTCGCCGGCCAACTGCTGTTCCTGGCGGCGCTGCTGTCCCGCCCCTGACCCCGCCTTTCATAACCATTTGTGTTTCGGGTAGCGGCGCGTCAGCGCCGGCCTGAGTTCGGGGTAGCTTTCCGACCAGAAACTTTTAAGGTCCTTGGTGACCTGAACGGGGCGCATGGACGGCGCCAGGATGTGCACGACCAGCGGCACCCGGCCGGCGGCTATGCGCGGCGTCTCTTTCAATCCGAAAAGGTCCTGTATCTTCGCCTCCAGGAAAGGCTCGCCGCCGGCGGGATAGCGTATCCGCGCTTTCCTGCCCGACGGAGTCTCCAGCCTCTGCGGCGCGTGCCGGTCCAGCAGGCGGCATTTCTCCCAGCCGTACCAGTCCTTCAGCGCCGGCAGGACCTCCCGCTCGCGCGCCTCGGCCACGCTGCGCGCGCCGTGGCAGATATCGGCTATTATTAGGGCCTTGTCCTCCGCCGACAGCGGCTCTATCCCGAGGTCGGGGCAGTTGCGGTGCAGGAAGTCCGCGCGCGCCAGCCAGTCCTCCACCTCCCCGTCCCAGCGCCGGAGTTTCTGCCTGCCGCTCGCGAACTCCTCCGCTATAAGGTCCGACGAAGCCCCGCCTTTCTTCGCCGAGGTTATCTCCCTGCGTACGACTATGTCCCGGTAAAGCGTCAGGCGCTCGGTTACGGGCGTCAGCATCTCTTTGTCCAGAGCGGGCCGGCTTTCTTCCTTTATGTCGCGCGGGAACGATTCGCGGAGCCATTCCTCTTTCACCGGCGCGGCGAAGGAAAGGGTGATATCGGCGCCGCCCTTGCCCGCGCTTTCGACTACGGAGCCGGCGCAGACGAGGGGGGCTCCGGCGGCGGCGCTGGCCGGGTCCAGCCTGGCGCCGCGGCCGCCGGGAAGGCGGTAGCGGCCCTGTTCCGCGGAGAACAACGCCGCCACGCGGTCGGGGAAGGCGAGCAGGAAGCAGCGCGCGGCGTTCTCCAGGGCCTTGGCCCCGCCGGGAGCGGCCCCGCCGGCCAGCCGCTCCGCCATCCGCCAGGCCTCGCGGGCCGGGACCTGTTTCAGCCCCGCTTTCTCGCAGGCGGACCAGTGGAAGCCGCCGGCCGCGCAGGAGGAGAGCTCTTTTACGGCGGCGGCCAGATCGGAACCGGCTTCGGCCCGCCTGCCTCCGCCGCGCCTGTCGGCCCAGATGCCGCGCCCCTGGGCCGCGGCGGCGATGATCGCGCATTCCCGGGCGCAGCCCAGCCGCTTCGCCTCTACCATCATGCGGGAATAGCGGGGATGGAGGGGGTACGCGGACATGGCCCGGCCCGCCGCCGTCAGCGCGCCCTTCCCGTCGCAGGCGCCCAGGTCCCGCAGCAGGCTCTCCGCCCGCTCCGCCGCTTCCGGCGACGGCGGGTCCAGCCAGCGCAGGTCTCCGAAGCCGCGGTAGCCGCAGGCCTTGAGGGTCAGCAGCGCCTCGCTGATGTCCAGCCGCAGCATCTCGGGCGAGAGCGCGGCAGCGAGGCCGTGGTTCTCCCGCTCGGTCCAGAGCCGCGCGCATACGCCCGGCCCGGTGCGCCCGGCGCGGCCGGCGCGCTGGGCCGCCGAGGCGGCGGATATGCGCTCGGTGAAAAGAGTGTTTATGCCCCGGGAGCCGTCGAAACGGGCCACACGGGCCAGGCCCGCGTCCACCACGGCCGTCACTCCTTCTATCGTGACCGAAGTCTCGGCGATATTGGTGGAGATGATGACCTTCCGCCCGCCGGAGGCCGCGACCGCCGCGTCCTGTTCCTCCGGCTTCATCTCGCCGTGCAGCGGCATGACGCGGAAACCGGCGAGGGACGGCAGTCTGGCTATTTCCGCGGCGGTCCTGTTTATCTCGTAGGCGCCGGGCATGAAGACCAGCGCGTGGCCCTCCTTCAGACGGGGGAGCAGCGCGGCGCAGGTCCTGGCCGCCGCTTCCCAGGGAGGCAGGGCGGCGGTCGCGGCGTCGCAGTAAGCGGTGCGGACGGGGTAGAGGGTGCCTTCCGCCTTTATGACGACGCAGGGCTTCATGTGTTCCGCCAGCGCCGCTTCGTCCATGGTCGCCGACATGACGGCCACCAGCAGGTCCGGCCTCGGTCCTTTCTGCAGGGCCAGGCAGGCCGCCAGGGTGATATCGCCGTGCAGGTGCCGCTCGTGGAATTCGTCCAGCACTACCGCGGAATATTTTTTCAGCAGCGGGTCGGAGACCAGCTCGCGCAGCAGGATCCCTTCGGTCTCGAATATTATGCGAGTGGAAGGTCCGGTCCTGTCGTCGAAACGCACCCTGTAGCCGACCTCGCCGCCGGTCCGTCCGCCGCGCTCGGCCGCTACCCGGTCGGCCAGCATACGGGCCGCGAGGCGGCGCGGCTGAAGGACGGCGATGCGGCCTTTAACGGCCCCGCGGTCCAGGAGCAGCTGGGGGACCTTGGTGGACTTGCCCGAGCCCGGGGGGGACGAGACGACAAGCCGCGCGCCGGGCCGTGCCGCGCGCGCGATCTCGTCAGCTTTAGCGAGAACTGGCAGTTGCATCCTTATCCTCTATTATCCTAAAAAGGGGCCGTGCCGGGACAGTGCCGCGGCCGCTCCCCGACGCGAAGGACCCCGCGCGGAACGCGTTTTTCGGAGGCCGGGAGCCTCCGAAAAGGTATAATATCCGTGATGGTATCGCTTCCCGCGGAAAATTTTTTGCGCGATGACCGCTGACGTGAAATCCCCCATGTTCATCTCCGGCGGCATGGGCGTGCGCGTTTCCTGGTGGCCGCTGGCCAGGATAGTGTCCATCATGGGCGGGCTGGGCGTGGTCTCCGGCACGGGGCTGGAGGTGGTCTATCCGCGCCTGCTCCAGGACGGCGATCCCGGCGGCAATGTCCGCGCCGCTTTCAACGAACTGGCCGCCCGCCAGCCTTCCCTGGCCGACGGGCTCAAGGACCTCTACGGGAAATACTATATCGAGGGGGGAAAGGCCCCTTCCGCGCCGTACAAGCCCGTGCCGATGTGGCGCCTTTCGCGCGTCGAGGGGTACGGGACCCCGCCGGATTCTTTCTGGGAGCCGTCCCGGGACCTGCAGTTGATGTCCCTGGCCTCCAATTTCGCCGAGGTCTGGCTCGCCAAGCGCGATCATAACGGCCCCATCGGCATAAATTTCCTGCGCAAAGTCGAGCGTCCGCTGCCCTGGGCGCTCTACGGGGCGATGCTGGCCGGCATCGACTATGTGCTGGTCGGCGCCGGCAATCCCTACGAGTTCCCCGGCATGATACGCTCGCTGTCGCGCCATGAGCCGGCCTCGCTGGGCTTCAAGGTCTTCGGCGCCACTTCCGGCTCCGGCAATTTTTCCGTGCTGGCCAGGCCCGCCTCGCTGGGCATAAAAGGCGTTCCGAACCTGCCGCAGCCCAGATTCCTGGCCATCGTCTCTTCCTACGGCCTGGCCAAAGCCCTTTACGATAATCCCGGGACGCGGCCGCACGGCTTCGTCGTCGAAGGCCCCGAGGCCGGCGGGCACAGCGCCCCGCCCGGCAAGATGAAGTTCGACGCGTCCGACAAGCAGGTCCTGGCCTATACCGACGAGGACCGCGCCGACGTGCCGGCGATCGCCTCCATCGGCCTGCCTTTCTGGCTGGCCGGCACCTACGGCACACCGCGGAAGCTCGGGGAGGCCCTGGCCGCCGGCGCCGCGGGCGTGCAGTTCGGCACTCTGGCCGCGCTTTCGGGCCAGTCGGGCTTCGAGCCCTCGCTCAGGGCCAGGACGCTGCGGATGCTGGCGGCCGGCGAGCTGAAGGTCGTCAATTCTCACGTGTCGCCCACCGGCTTCCCTTTCAAGGTGGCCCAGGTCCCCGGCACCATCTCCGACCCCGCGGTCTATTCGAAGAGGCGCAGGGTCTGCGATATCGGTCTGCTGGCCGCCGCCTACCTGGCGCCCGGCGGCAAAGTGGAATTCCGCTGTCCCGCGGAACCCCTCGAGTCTTTCAAGGCCAAGGGCGGGCGCCCGCAGAACACCGAGGGCAAGGTCTGCCTCTGCAACGCGCTGCTGGCCGCGGCCGGGCAGCCGCAGCTCCATCCGGACGGCTATTCCGAGCCGGGCATAGTCACGCTCGGCGAGGACCTGACCCCGGTGAAGGACATGCTGGCCTCGCTGCCGCCCGGCCAGGAAGGCTATTCCATCGGCAAGGCGATACAGTACCTCAAGTCCGGACTCAAAGAAGCCTGAATTTTTCCGGAAGCGACGAATAAAAAACCCCGGGACGGCCCGGGGTTTTTCATCGGGGGGGAGCCCGTTCTCAATACCGGTAATGGTCCGGCTTGTAGGGGCCTTCGGGTTTCACGCCGATATAGTCGGCCTGTTCCTTCGTCAGTTTCGTGAGCTTCACCCCTATCTTCTCCAGGTGCAGCCGCGCCACTTCCTCGTCGAGGTGCTTGGGCAGGCGGTAGACGCCGATCTCGTGCTTCTTCGTCCAGAGCTCCAGCTGCGCCAGCGTCTGGTTGGAGAAGGAATTGCTCATGACGAACGAGGGGTGGCCCTTGGCGCAGCCCAGGTTCACCAGCCGGCCTTCGGCCAGCAGGTAGATGGACCTGCCGCCGGGCAGGTCGTAGCGGTCCACCTGCGGCTTGATATTCACCCGCTTGACGCCCTTCGTCCTGTTGAGCGCGTCCACCTGTATCTCGTTGTCGAAATGGCCGATATTGCAGACGATGGCCTGGTCCTTCATCTTCAGCATGTGCTCCAGGCGTATGATGTCCCGGTTGCCGGTGGTGGTCACGTAGAGGTCGGCCTCGCCGAGCGTGTCCTCGACGGTCCTGACCTCGAAGCCCTCCATCGCCGCCTGCAGCGCGCAGATGGGGTCTATCTCGGTGACGATGACCCGCGCGCCGAAACCGCGCAGCGATCTGGCCGAACCCTTGCCCACGTCGCCGTAGCCGCAGACCACGGCCACTTTCCCGGCTATCATCACGTCGGTGGCGCGCTTGATGCCGTCGGCCAGCGATTCGCGGCAGCCGTAGAGGTTGTCGAACTTGGATTTGGTGACGGAATCGTTGACGTTGATGGCGGGGACCAGCAGTTTGCCCGCCTCGTGCATCTGGTAGAGGCGGTGCACGCCGGTGGTGGTCTCCTCGGAGACGCCCTTCCATTCCTTCGCGACGCCGTGCCAGCGCCGCGGGCTCTTTTTAAGAATGGCCTTCAGGCAGTTGTTGAGCTCCAGTTCGTCCTCGCCGGAGGTCCTGCCTTCGAGCGCCTTCGCGTCGTTCTCGGCCTGGAAGCCGCGGTGTATCATCATCGTGGCGTCGCCGCCGTCGTCCACTATGAGCTGCGGTCCCTTGCCGCCGCCGAAGTCCAGCGCGCGCTCGGTGCACCACCAGTACTCGGCCAGCGTCTCGCCCTTCCAGGCGAACACGGGGATGCCCGCCCTGGCTATCGCCGCGGCGGCCTGGTCCTGGGTCGAGAAGATGTTGCACGAGCACCAGCGCACTTCGGCGCCCAGCGCCGCGAGCGTTTCGATGAGCACGGCGGTCTGGGTGGTCATGTGCAGCGAGCCCATCACGCGCGCGCCTTTGAGCGGCTTCTTCGCGGCGTATCGCTCCCGTATGGCCATCAGGCCGGGCATTTCCTTCTCGGCTATCTCGATCTCGCGGCGGCCCTGGGCGGCCAGCGAGATGTCCCTGATCCTGAAATCTTCGTTCATCTTGAGCGCTCCGTTGTTCTTCGCGGGGTTCGGCATGGTCCTCATCTTCATCTCCTGTCGCGGCGGTACTGCCCCCGCGTTCCTTTATAGGGAGATTATACTTTTTATGACGACGCCGGGGGAACTTCCCCGGGTTCGCGGGTTTTGGTATCCTATCCGCGGACCGAAGGAGGAGAACCGTGAGGAAGACGCTTTTTTTTGCCCTGCTGCTCCCCTGGCTGCTGGCGGCCGCGGCGCCGCCGCGGGCGGAGGACTGGGTAATACCCAGGACCACTTATTATATTTCCGCCGCGGAACAGGAGTTCCCGGATTTTCCGCCGCCGCCCGCGGACGGTTCGCCCGCGGACCTCTCCGACCTTCAGGGAGTGCGGGACTGGCAGATAAAGCGCAGCACCGCCCAATGCGCCGCCGCCAACGCGGCCGCCCGCGCCTCCTTCACGGAATTCTTCGCCGACATAAGCCCTTTCCCTTCGCCTCTGCCGGGGAAGGCGAAAGAGATACTCGACAGGGTCAAGAAGGAAACCGACGGGGCGGCGGCCGGCGTGAAGGACATGTTCGGGAGGCCGAGGCCTTTCCTCAGGGCGCCGGACCTGAACCCCTGCCTCGGCCGCATAGGAGGCAAGGCCTATCCCAGCGGCCACGCCGCCATCTCGCGGGTCCTGGCCCTGCTGCTCGCCGACCTGGTCCCGGCCCGGCGCGGGGAATTCCTGTCCAGGGCCGACGCGGCCGCGCTGGACAGGGTCATAGGCGGCGTTCATCATCCCGCCGATATAGAGGCGGGCAAACTGCTCGGCGACAGGCTTTACGCCGCTTATTCCAGAAGTCCGGCTTTCAAAGCGGATATGTCGGCCCTGCGCGGCCTGCTGAAAAAAAACGCCCGCCCTTTACCCGAAGGAACGGTCCGCCGTTCCGGCGGCGTCCGTTAGCCCGGCGGGGACCCCCGCCCGGCCGGCTTTTCAGGATCGGGATCCGCTGAAGGGCCGTCCCCATATCTGCTAAAATATCCCCGATAGGAACGGAGGAACGACCATGAAAAAGACTTCCAAGACCTGCGGCTGCGCCTGCGGCTGCTCCCAGAGCACGCTGACCTCGCCCGCCGACGCCATGATGGCGCTGTGCGTCATGGCCATGGCCAGCGACGGCAAACTGGAAAAGCACGAACTCTCCCGCATAGACCAGATGATAGCGATGAGCCCGCTTTTCGATGGCGTGATGAACGCCCGCGACTACGCCGCCTGCATCTCGGAGACCATAGCCGAAAAGGGCCGCGCGGCCGTCATAGAGGAAGCCGCCGGACAGCTTTCCGGACGCCTGGCCGAGACCGCCTACGCCTGGGCCGCCAGCATGGTCATGGCCGACGGGAAGGCCGTCTCGCCCGAGCATAAGTTCCTCTCCTCGATACGCAAGGCGCTGGGAGTGCACGGGGTGCTCGCCGGCAAGATCAACGCGGTGGTCGCCATCCTCAACCGCGCGAAATAAGCGGGGGGAACTCTGGCTTCCGGCAGGATAGTCTATTCCACGGGACCGGACGGCGTTTCGATATGTCCGAAATGCCGCCGGTCCCCTTGTTCCTGTCCGGAGGGCCTGGCGGGACCGTCCAGGCCGAGGACGCAGACCGAGCCGGTGCGGGTCTCCTACAGGCGTACGGGCAAAGGCGGGGGGATGACCCTGGTAGAGAAGCTGCCGATGCATCCCGCCGGAAAGGAAGAACTGCTCTCTAAATTCAAGAAACGCCTCGGCGCCGGCGGCACCGTGAAGAACGGCGTCCTCGAGCTGCAGGGCGACCGCAGGGATTTCGTCAGGGCCGAACTCGAGTCGGCCGGCTACAGGGTCCGCCTCATCGGCTGAAGCCCCTCCCGGCCGACCGCCCCTCTAAAATGCTAAAATAGTACCGCGCGGCGCCTTTCCGGGCGCCGCCGGGAGTCCTCTGACCTTCGGTCCCGCGGCCGTAAAAATCACATCGGAGAGACTTTCGCCCGGACGGCCCGGACCGTCCATGAGCGGCGCTCTATTTTATGATCACGCTTCGCAATGTCTCCAAATCCTTCGGCGGCCAGTCCCTTCTGGAGGACGCCTCTCTCCAGATAAACGACGGGGAGCGCTTCGCGCTGGTCGGCCCGAACGGCGCCGGCAAGTCCACGCTTTTCAAGATGATGCTGGGGCAGGAGGAGGCCGACGAGGGGGAACTCCAGTTCAAGAAAGGGACGGTGGTGGGCTACCTGCCGCAGGAGAACCCGCCGGTCTCGGACCTGACCGTCCTGGAGGAGACCCTCGCCGAGCTGGAGGACCTCGACGGCCGCAAGGAGGCCGAGGCCAAGGCCGTGCTTATGGGCCTGGGCTTCAAGGTCTCCGATTTCACGCGCAAGGTGAACACGCTCAGCGGCGGCTGGGCCATGCGCGTGGCCATGGCGCGGCTGCTGGTCAAGAAGCCGGACCTGCTGCTGCTCGACGAGCCGACCAACCACCTCGACCTCGACTCGATGATCTGGCTGCAGGACTACCTGGCCTGGTATCCCGGCGCGGTCTTCATCATCTCCCACGACCGGTCCTTCATAGATTTCCTGTGCAGCGCGATAGTCTCGCTGCAGGAGAGGAAACTCAGGGTCTATCACGGCGACTACGCCAACTTCCTGGCCCAGCGCGAGTCCGAGAAGGAGAAGCTCCTTTCGCAGTGGAAGCAGCAGCAGCTCGAGATCGCCGACATGGAGGATTTCATCGCGCGCAACCGCGCCCGCGTCTCCACTGCCTCGCGCGTGCAGAGCATGATAAAGCGCCTGGAGAAGCTCGAGCGCATAGAGCTGCCGCCGGAGAACAAGACGGTCAAGATCCGCTTCCCGCAGCCGAACCGCACCGGTACCAAGGTGCTGGAACTGAAGAACGTTTCCAAGACCTACAAGGTTCCCGGCCACGAACCGATAAAGGTCTACGAGAACTTCGACTTCGAGCTGATGCGCGGCCAGAAGCTGGCCTTCGTCGGCCGCAACGGCGCCGGCAAGAGCACGCTGCTCAAGATGCTGGCCGGCGTGGTCGAGCCGGACGCCGGCGAGCGCGTACTGGGCCTGAACGCCAAGACGGGGTATTTCTCCCAGCACAGCACCGGCATCCTGGAGCCGCGCCGCACCGTGCTGCAGGAGGCGATGGACAACGACAGGATGAACCCCGAGCTGATGGTGCGCACCGTGCTGGGCACCTTCCTGTTCCCGGGCGACAACGTTTTCAAGAAGGTCTCGGTGCTCAGCGGCGGCGAGAAGAGCCGCCTCATGCTGGTCAAGCTGCTGCTGGACCCGCCGAACGTGCTGCTGCTCGACGAGCCCACCACCCACCTCGATATCCCCAGCGTCGAGGCGCTGATAGGCGCGCTCAAGGAATACGAGGGCACGGTCTGTTTCATCAGCCACGACCTCTATTTCATAAACCAGCTCGCTGACGGTATCGTGCACGTGGACGACGGGAAGGTCACCGTCTATCCCGGCAACTACGATTATTTCCAGCGCCGCCAGGAGCAGATGAAGGCCGAGGCCAAAGCCGGGGCCGCGGCCAGGGCGAAGAAAGCCGTCGCCGCGCCGGAGCCGCAGGCCGATCCCCGCGACGAGGAGCGCCGGCAGAAGCGCGAGCGCGAGCAGGCGGAGCGCCGCCGCGCGAAACTGGCGGAAGAGATCGCCGCGTCCAGGAAGAAGGTGGAAGAACTGGCCGCGCGCCTTTCCGACCCGGCCGTGCACGCCGATTACGAGCTGGTCAGATCCATCGGCGACGAGATAAAAATTTTGGAAGCCGAGGCCGCGGACAAGGAGAGCGAGCTCTCCGCCGGCCCGGAGGCAGGACGGTGACGCCGGCCGCGGAGGCCGCGTCCGCCCCGAAAGGGGAGAAGGAACGAATGCAACAGGAAAAGACAGCGCGCAGGGCGGACCTGCGGAACATAGCCATCATAGCCCACGTCGACCACGGCAAGACCACGCTGGTGGACGCGATGCTCAAGCAGACCGGCGCCTTCACCGACAAGAGCGGCGAAGAGGCCGTCTGCATAATGGACTCCAACGATCTCGAGCGCGAGCGGGGCATAACGATACTTTCCAAGAACACCTCGGTGCGCCGCGGCGGCGCCACGATACACATCGTGGACACTCCCGGCCACGCGGACTTCGGCAGCGAGGTCGAGCGCGTCCTGCGCATGGTGGACGGCGTTCTGCTGCTGGTGGACGCCCTCGACGGGCCCATGCCGCAGACCCGTTTCGTTCTCAAGAAGTCGCTGGCCCTGGGCCTGCGGCCGATAGTGGTCATAAACAAAGTGGACCGCCCGAACTGCGACCCGCACGCCGCGCTGGACAAGGTCTTCGCCCTCTTTATGGAGCTGGGCGCCACCGACGAACAGCTGGATTTCCCGGTCGTTTACGCGGTCGGCCGCGACGGCTGGGCCTCGCCGGACTACCATAAGCCGGCCAAAGACCTCTCCTACCTCTTCGACACCATCATGAAGCACGTGCCCGGGCCGCTGGACCTGGACGCGGAGCCGCTGCGCGCGCTCATCACGATGCTGGACTACAGCTCCTATACGGGCCGCATCGGGGTGGGCCGCATCGTCCAGGGCGTGATAAGTTCCGGCCAGGCCGTGGCGATGGGCTCCCCGTCGTCGCAGCCCGTGACGCGCAAGGTCATGCAGCTGATGGGTTACAAGGGGCTGGACCGCGTCGGCATCAAGACGGCGCGTTCGGGCGACATCATCGCCATAGCCGGCCTGGAGGGAGTGGAGGTCGGGGACACCGTCTCCTCCGCGGAGTCGCCCGGCGTACTGCCGGGGCTGGAGATCGAGCAGCCGACGCTCTCGATGGAATTCTTCGCCAACGACGGTCCCTTCTCCGGCCGCGAGGGTAAATTCGTCACGATAACCCAGATCCGCGACCGCCTCTACCGCGAACAGGAAACGAACGTCGGCCTGAAGGTGGAGGAGATCCCCGGCCAGGCCGGCTTCAAGGTCTCGGGCCGCGGCGAACTGCACCTCTCCATCCTGATCGAGACGATGCGCCGCGAGGGCTACGAACTCTGCGTCTCCAAGATGGCGGTCATCACCAAAGAGGAGAACGGCGTCACGCTGGAGCCGGTCGAATACCTCATACTCGACGCTCCCGCGGAATTCCAGGGCGCCGTCATGACCGGTCTCGGCGCGCGGGGGGCGCAGATGAAGAACATGGCCACCGGCGACGACGGCCGCGTGCGCTTCGAATATGTCATCTCCTCGCGGGCCCTGATCGGCTTCAAGTCCGAGTTCATGACCTTCACCAGGGGTTCGGGACTGATGCATCACAGCTTCCACGGCTTCCTGCCGGAGGGCAATTTCAGCCGGCCCCCGCGCAACGGCGTCTTCATCGCCAAGGAATCGGGCCAGTCGGCCGGCTACGCGCTCAACGGCCTGCAGGACCACGGCATCATGTTCGTAGGTCCCGGCGAGGATATCTACGCCGGGCAGGTGGTGGGCGAGCATTGCCGCGGCAACGACCTGGTCACAAACCCGTGCAAGGAGAAGAAGCAGACCAATATGCGCTCTTCCACCTCGGACGCTTCCATCATACTCACGCCGCCTCTCAGGATGAGCCTGGAGCAGGCCATCGAATACGTGGAGGAGGACGAGTTCGTGGAGGTCACGCCGAAGAGCCTGCGCCTGCGCAAGAAGATCCTCGACCATTCCATGCGCAAAAGGAGCGAGAAGGACGAGTGAGGCCGACTCTAGCCGCCCTCTGCTTCGCCCTCGCGGCGGCCGCCCCGCGGCCCGCCGCCGACCCGGCCGACGGTTACGCCGGGCTCTGGTCCGGGGAGGCCCGGCTGGATTCGGGCCAGTTCTACGAGGTCTCCATATCCATCCGCAAGGCCGCGCACGGCTTCTCCGTTTCCTATAACGCCTCGCCGAAGGACGGCGGCCGCGCCGGGGGACGGATGAGCGGGACCGCGGAGGCGGCGAAAAGACCGGAGGGCACCTACAGGGTAAGGCTGAGGCTGGACGCTTTCAGGAATTTCAACATGCCGGCCACGGCTTCCGTGGACGAGGGGGGGAAGCTGACGATAGAGTCGACGCTCTTCAGCGGCTTCGGCAACCTCAACGCCAGGAAGGACGAGATCCGTTTCATGTACGATTCCCGCATGGGTTCGGGCAGCGGAGTGCTGACCAGGAAAGTGCCCAAAAAGCCCGGTGTGGCCAGGAAGAAAAAAGAGGCCGCTCCCTCTCCCGTTCCGGCGGGCCCGGCGGCTCCCGGCATTTCCCCGGTCAGGCCCGACTGACCCCGCCGTCCCGCCCTTCGGGCGGCGCGGCCGGGCACAGGCAGGCGCCGTATATCACTACACAGGCCGAGATATAGACCCACAGCAGCAGGGCCATTATGCCGCCCAGTACGCCGTAGACGCTGCGGCCGGCGGCATAACCGGTATACAGGGAGAAAAGCCATTCGGTGGCCCGAAGTATGGCCGTGACGGCCAGCGCCGGGCCCCATACGTCCTGGAAACTTTTTTTGCCGGAGGGCGCGAACTTGTAGAAAAGCGCCAGCCCGGCGAATATCACGGCCCAGGGCAGGAAGACGAAGAAAAGGCTGTACATTCCGGAGGGGACCATGCCCAGGTCCAGCCCCCAGGCTTTGGCCAGGTTCGCCGCGGCCCCGGCGGCCAGGCCTGCCAGCACCAGCGCCGATATCAGGAAGAAAAGCAGCAGCCCTTTGAGATTGTTCCTGAGCCAGCCGGTCCTGCCGTCGCCGCAGGCCAGGTTGACGGCCTCGGCCATGGCGCAGAAGGCCCTGGAGGACATCCAGGACAGCAGCACCAGCGAGACGGTCCCCACCCCGGCCCTGGCCTCGGCCAGGCCCGTTATAGTGTCCGCTACCCAGCTCCGCAGCTGCGGTCCGAGCGAGGCGAAGGTCTCGGCGTAACCGATCACCTTCGCCACGGCCAGGTCGTAGTCCAGGAACATGGACGCCCCCGCAACGATGAGCACTATGGCGGGGAAGAGGGAAAAGAAGGCGTGGAAGGCCACCGCGGCCCCGCGCTGGGAGCCGTCTATCCTGATGAAAATGTCCAGGGCGCGGCGGGCGGCGCGCCAGGCTTTAAGCGCCGTATCGTACTTCATACCGGATAGATATTATCAAAAGAGAGCCTCGTGTTCCTCTATTTTGGTATATTTAACTCATGAATGACCATCTCAAGTTCATGCGCGAAGCGATAAAAGAGGCCCGTAAGGGCCTGGCGGAGGGGGGCATCCCCATCGGTTCCGTTCTCGTCAAGTGGGGGCGTATAATAGGAAGGGGGCATAACAGGAGGGTGCAGAAGAAGTCGGCCATACTGCACGCGGAGATGGACTGCCTGGAGAACGCCGGCCGCCTCAAGGCCGCCGATTACCGCAAATGCACCATCTATTCCACCCTGTCTCCCTGCCATATGTGCACCGGGGCCATACTGCTCTACGGGATACCCCGGGTGGTCATAGGGGAGAACCGTACCTTTAAGGGGCCGGAGGCTTATTCCCGGCGCCGTCTGAAGTTCGTGAACCTGGACCTGGCCGAATGCCGGGAGCTCATGGAGGGGTTCATAAAAGCCCGGCCGGAGCTCTGGTACGAAGATATAGGAAAATAAAACGCAACTTATGCCTTTTATTATGCTATAATAAAGGCGTACCCAGCTCAGTCTATTGCGGTCCAACCCGGCAATACTGCGGTGTAGAAGATAGCAGAGAGTGAGTTTGCGGACAGAGAGAGTATTGTCAGGAGGATAGCACAATGAAAAAGATATACGTAGGGGGACTCCCCTTCTCGACCACCGAGGACGAACTGAACGGTCTGTTCGCCAGCTACGGCAAGGTCTCCAGCGCCAAGATCATCACGGACAAGTTCAGCGGGCAGTCCCGCGGCTTCGGCTTCGTGGAGATGGAGGACGACGGTGAGGCCACCGGCGCCATGGAAAAGCTCAACGGCTCCGATTTCGGCGGCCGCAAGCTGACCGTGAACGAGGCTCGCCCGATGGAGCCCCGCTCCGGCGGCGGCAAGTTCGGCGGCGGGCGCGGCGGCGATCGCGGCGGTCGCGGCGGCGGCGGCTTCTCCAAGTGGTAAGCTGACCCCATAGACTGAAACTGAAAAGTTTCGACCCCCGTTCGCGCAAGCGGACGGGGGTTTTTCTTTGCCCCAAGGGCCTATCCGGGCCTGGGCCTTGCTGTGCTTGACCTGTCAAGGGTTTTGCCTTAGGCTATATATAAGAGAGCGATACCCGGAACAAAGGCGGAATTTATGAAAACCCTTACGACCATGGCGGCCACCCTCCTCCTGGGGACCTGCGCCTACGCCCAGAACGATTTCGGACTCGAAGGCCTCCGCTCGGCCGAGATACTTCTGACCGAGGTCCCGGAGATAAGCGCCGAGGCCGCTATCCCGGCCGGGGATACCTCCAAGGCGGCCGGCGTGAGGGCCGCGCAGAAGGAATGGACCGTCATGGTCTTCCTCAACGCCAAGAACAATCTCGAGAGCTACGGCATGAAGGACATGAACGAGATGGAGACCGTGGGTTCCACCTCCAAGGTCAATGTCGTGGTCCAGATGGGCCGCATGGCCGGCTTCGACGATTCGGACGGCGACTGGCGGGGCGTGCGCCGCTACTATGTCACCCGCGACCTCAATCCCTGGCGCATAACCTCCCCGGTGGCGCAGGACCTGGGCCGGGTTAACATGGGCGATTCCCGCGAACTGACCAGGTTCATCCAGTGGGCCAAGGCCAATTATCCCGCGAAGAAGTACCTGCTGGTGCTCTGGAACCACGGCTCCGGCTGGGACAAGGGCAACCCGGTGCGCGACGAGAACAAGGGCATCTCTTTCGACGACGAGACCGGCAACAATATCGACACCCCGCAGCTGCGCCGCGTGCTGGCGGCCGCCGGCGGCGTGGACGTGCTGGCCTCCGACGCCTGCCTGATGCAGATGGCCGAGGTCGCCTACGAGGTAAAGGACGGCGCGAAGTTCATAGTCGGCTCGGAGGAGACCGAGCCCGGCGCCGGCTACGCCTATTACAAGATCCTCTTCCCTCTTTCCCTCAACCCGACGATGAGCGCCGAGTCGCTGGGCCGGGTCATAGTCGCCGCCTACTGGGACTCCAATCCCATCGGCTTCAGCGTGGCCACCCATTCGATCCTGGACGGCTCCAAGGTCGCCGAACTCGGCCGGCGGATGGACGAGTTCGCCCGCGCGGCCATGGCCTCGGGCGAGAAAGCGAAGATAAAGGAAGCCCGCGACGCGGCCCAGAAGTACGCAGTGGACGACAACAAGGACCTGCATCATTTTGCCTCGCTGGTCGCGCAGAAGACCGGCGACGCCGAGCTGCGCGCCAAGGCCCGCGCCCTGGCCACCCACATCTCGGGGGAACTGGTCCTGCTCAACATGACCAGCATACTGCCCCGCAGCAACTCCAACGGCATAGCGGCCTATATCCCCGGCTCCTGGTACGACAGGGACTTCAATGAGCTGAGGCTGGCCCGCGACACCCAGTGGGACGAATTCCTGCAGTGGGTGGCCGCCCGCTAGTCTTAGCGTCCCGCCCGCCCGGAAACCCCGCCTTCCCGGCGGGGTTTTCTTTTTGGCGGGGCCCTTGACAAAGATGTTATACGGATGTATAATTATACAAGCGTATAGTTATTTCGGAGGACATATGGCCAGACCGGCCTCGGGAACGGATATAAAGCTTAAAGCCGCCGGCAAGGAATTGCTGCGGGAGAAGGGAGTCACCGGGCTTGTCGTGCGCGAGGCCTGCCGCCGCGCGGGCGTCAATACCGGCATGTTCCACTATTATTTCGGTTCGCGGGAGGAGTTCCTGCGGGCCGTGCTGAAGGAAATGTACGCCGATTTTATGGTAGATTTCAAGGCGGGGGTATCCGCGGGGGGGACTCCGCGGGACAAGCTCAAGAACGCGCTGATACAGGTCGGCCGCTTCGTGCGCAGCATGCGGCGCACGGCGCCGATGGTGCTGGCGGACCTGGCCCACGGCAACAGAGAGGCTTTCGACTTCGTGACCGGCAATTTCACGGAGCACGCCGTGCAGATAGCCGGCCTCGCGGCCGCCAATCGCCCGCGGAGCGCCGTTAAGGGCCGGTCCATCCCCTTCCTGGTCGGCGCGCTGTTGCCGGTAATGATATTCCCCGGGATAATCGGAGGGATAATGGAGCGCAACGGCGTGAAGGCCCTGGGCGGGGAGAAACTGGGCGACCTCATGGAGGAGTTCCTCTCGGACGACGGCATAGAGGAACGGGCTGAGATAGCCCTGCGGGGGATAGGCTTATGAAGATATTAATTTACCTTCTTATGTCGCTGACGGTCCCCGCGCGGGCCGCGGAGTTCGCCGTTTCCCTGGCCGAGGCCGAGAGGGGCGCGCTCGAGGTCTCCGGCGATCACAGGAGCGCCGGTCTCTACGCGCGGGCCGCGGAGGCGGCCGCCGAAGCCTCGGGCTCCGCCCTTTACCCGCGCCTGGCGCTGGAGGGGAACCTCCGCTACGCGGCGGAGGTTCCCGAGATCTCGATGCCGACCGGCGCCCGCCCCCTCGGGGACAACTGGAATTACACCATCGGCCCTTCGGCCTACTGGACGCTCGACGGCGGCTCGCTGCGCCACGCGCGGGAGGCCGCGCGCCGGAACGCGGCCTCGCGTTCCGCTTCGGCGGAGGCGGCCCGGCGCGGCGCCCTGCTGCGGGCGCGCACGGCCTATTTCCGCCTCCAGCTGGCGCTCGAGAAGGTCTACCTGATAGGCGAGAGCCTGGCGCTGTCGGAATCGCAGCTCAAGGACACGGAGCTGGCGGTGAAGGCCGGCTCGCGCAGCCGTCTCGACGGGATAAGGGCGCGGCAGGAAACGCTGGACCGGCGCCGCGAAATGATACGGGCCCGCTCGGAACTGGCCGGGACCCTTTCCGCCCTGTCGCTGGCTTCCGGGATAGAGGCGCCGCGTTCCGAAGAGCTGCCGCTGGACGCCCGCCTCTCCGGCAGGGATTACGCCGCCGGCGCCCCGCTGGTGAAAGCGGAGAACTACGACGAGCTGCTGGCGCGGCTGATGCCCGCCTCGAAGGGCGGGCCGGGGCTGCCCCCGTCGGTGCGCGCCCTGGACGAAAGCGCCGCGGCGGCGCTGGCTTCGGCCAGGAGCTACAAAGCGGAAAAACTTCCGCGGCTGGTCTTCAGCGCGCGCACCTCGCTCGACTATCCCAACGGCCCCAATCTTTACTCTTTCATCCAGGGCAGCGCCGGCCTGGCCCTCAATATGCCGCTTTTCGAAAGCGGCAGGCTGGACGACAGGGAGCGGGAGAGCCGGCTGACGGCGGAGGCCGCCTCGGCCCTGCGCGACGAGGCCGCCCGCTCCGCGTCGCGTGATTATTACCTGGCGCTGGACGAATACCGGGCGTTGCTCGATGAGCAGGCGGTTAACATAGAGGCGGCGGAGGAGGCCGGCGAAGCCGCCGGACTCGCCTACGCGGCCTACAAGTCCGGCGGGGCGACCTGGCTGGAGGTGGAGAGCGCCAACCTGCGCGCCCTGCGGGCCCGCACGGACCTGGCCTCGGTAAACGCCGGCGTGCTGATAAAGCTCGCCGTGCTCGACAGTCTGAAATAAGGCGGAATATATGAAAAAGATAATACCTGTCATACTGATCGCGGCCGTCGCCGCCGGGATATACCTCAAGGTCCGCGACGGGGGGGATTTCCGCTACGCCGGCACTATAGAGGCCACGGAGACGGACCTTTCGGCCCGCGTCGGGGGCGTGATAGAACGCTACGGCGCGAAAGAGGGGGAGGCCGTTAAGAAAGGACAGCTTATAGCCGCCCTCGATTGCGCCGACCTTAAGCTCGCCGCCGGCATAGCCGCCGCGGATTTCGAGCGGGCCGAAGAGCTCTATAAGGCGGGCTCCGTCTCCCGCGAGAATTACGACCGGCTCAAGTACCGCCGCGACGACACGGCGCTGAAGGCGGGCTGGTGCTCCGTGAAATCGCCGGTCGACGGCAGGCTGCTCTACTCCTACCGCGAGCCCGGCGAACTGGTCGCCCCCGGCACGCGGCTGGCCACCGTCGCCGACCTTTCCGAGGTCTGGGCCTATATCTACGTGCCGCACGACGGGCTGGTCAAGCTTTCGCACGGCCTGGAGATCAAGGGCTTCCTGCCGGAGGCGGGGGATAAAGAATTCCCCGGCCGGGTATCGGTCATCTACCCGGAAGCCGAGTTCACGCCCAAGAACGTGCAGACCCGCGAGGAGCGCACGCGCCTGGTCTACGCCGTGAAGGTGTCGTTCCCCAATCCCGACGGCCTGCTCAAGCCGGGCATGACGATAGAGGCCGCGCTGCCGGAGTAGAGATGTTCTCCATACGGACGGAAAAACTCGCCAAGAGCTTCGGCGCCGTCAGGGCGCTCGACGGCGTCTCTTTCGATTTTTCCGCCGGGCTTATACACGGGCTCATCGGCTCCGACGGGGCCGGCAAGACCACTACGATGCGCCTGCTTGCGGGGCTGCTTCGTCCCTCGTCAGGGTCCGTCTCCTACCATCGCGGCGGGAAGGACTCTTCCTTCGCGGAGTTCCGTCCCGGGCTCGCCTATATGCCGCAGCAGGCGAGCCTCTATCCCGACCTTTCCGTCGCCGAGCACCTGGAGTTCTTCCGCGATCTCTACCGGCTCGACGCCGCCGTCTTCACCCGCCGCTCGGAAGAGCTGCTGGGCATAACAAGGCTGGCCAAGTTCAGGGACAGGCGCGCCGGGCAGCTTTCCGGCGGCATGTACAAGAAACTGGGCCTGATGTGCGCGCTCCTGCAGAGCCCTTCGGCGCTGCTGCTCGACGAGCCGACCAACGGCGTGGACCCCATAAGCCGGCGCGAATTCTGGGAACTGCTCTACTCGCAGTCGGGCTCCGGCATGCTGATAATCGTCTCCACCGCCTACATGGACGAGGCCGAGCGCTGCGCGCGGGTGCACCTGCTCGATTCCGGGCGGCTGCTCGCCGACGGCGAGCCGCGCGCGCTGCTCCAGGAGCGCGGCGCCGCCGGCTTCGAGGAGATCTTCATAAAGGGGGCGGCGCGATGACCGGCGGGCCGGCCCTGGAGGTAAAGGACCTCACCATAAAGTTCGGCGATTTCACCGCCGTGGACCGCGTTTCCTTCAGCGTGGAGCGGGGGGAGATCTTCGGCTTCCTCGGGGCCAACGGGGCGGGCAAGACCACCACGATAAGGACGCTCTGCGGCCTGCTGGTGCCGACCTCCGGCTCGGCCAGGGTGGGCGGCCTCGATTTCTCCGACGGGGGAAAGGGCATAAAGAGCATGGTCGGCTACATGTCCCAGAAGTTCACGCTTTACACCGACCTGACCGTCGGGGAGAACCTGGACTTCGCCGCCGGCCTGCGCAAGCTCGCGCCGGACTACGCCGCGCGCCGCAGGCGGGAGCTCTTCTCGCTGATAGCCTTCGACAGGCCGCTCTCGACGATGGTGGCCTCGCTGCCGGGAGGCGTGAAGCAGGAGCTGGCCCTGGCGGCGGCGATGCTGCACGATCCCGCCATCGTCTTCCTGGACGAGCCGACGGCCGGCGTCTCGCCGGCCTCGCGCGCGCGTTTCTGGGAGCTGATACGCAAGGTCACGGCCCTGGGCAAGACGGTGCTGGTGACCACCCATTACATGGACGAGGCCGAGCAATGCGGCCGCATCGCCCTGATGCGCACGGGCAGGCTCATCGCCCTGGATTCCCCGAGGGGACTCAAACGCGCTGCCTTCCCCGGCCCCATGGTGGAGCTCGATTTCAACGGCCCGGCGCCTGCGGACGCCCTCGCCGGGCTGGAGAAAGCGCCCGGCCTGCTGGAGCTCTCGCCGCACGGTATGCGCTGGCACGCCGCCTTTCCGGACGCGGCTTCTATGGAAGCCGCGCTGGCGGGACTGCCGCCGGGGACCGGGCGGCGGGACATACCGCCCTCGCTGGAGGACGTTTTCATACGCCTGGTGGAGGGGGCCGAGAGATGACCTTCTTCGATCCCCGCCGCGCCGCCGCCGTGGCCCGCAAGGAGGTCATGCATATCCTGCGCGACCCGTTCACTCTGGTCCTGGTGCTGGGCCTGCCGGTGGTGCTGGTGGTATTCTTCGGCTTCGCGATAGACTTCGACGTGAAGAATCTTTCCCTGGGCGTTTACGACCGCGATAATACCCGCTATTCCAGACAGGTGGCCTCCGTTTTCGGGAGTTCCGGCTATTTCCTGACGGAGGGAGCCGCCGGGCCCGCGCAGGCCGCGCGCGGCCTTGACTCCGGCCGCTACGCCGCGGCGCTGGTCATAGAGCCCGGCTTCGGGAGGGACCTCGGCCGCGGCGGACCGGCCTCCGCGCAGTTCATCGTGGACGGGACCGACAATTCCAAGGCGCAGGCAGTGCTGGGCTACCTCCCCGGCATCACCGCGGCGGCGCTGCGCAAGACCGGGCAGCCGGCGCCGGCCGACCCCGCGCCGCTGGTGACCCGCTACATGTACAACCCCGAGCTCAACAGCCGCTGGTTCGTCATACCGGGCCTGGCCGTCATCATCATCGGCCTGCTCTCCATCCTCATGACCGCGCTCACCGTAGCGCGCGAGTGGGAGAACGGTTCCATGGAACTGCTGCTCTCCACGCCGCTGCGCCCCGCCGAGATAATCGCGGGAAAGATCGCCCCCTACGTCGTCCTCGTGCTGGGCGGCGTCTTCTTCGTCAACATGGTGGCGCGCTTCGGCTTCGGCGTGCCTTTCCGCGGCAGCCACCTCCTCTTCCTCTCGGGCACGCTGCTCTTCGCGCTGGCCTGCCTGTCGCAGGGCATAGTCATCTCCGTGGTGACGCGCCAGCAGCAGCTGGCCATGCAGTTCTCGATGATCAGCGGACTGCTGCCGTCGCTGCTCCTGTCCGGGTTCATCTTCCCGGTCGAGAGCATGCCCGCCTTCTTCCGCTACTTCACGATGATACTATCGCCGCGCTGGTTCATGGAGGCCGCCCGCGGCATAACCATACGCGGCGCCGGCGCGGCCGACCTGGCCCTGCCGCTGCTGGCGCTGGCCGCGCTCTGCCTGCTGCTGCTGTCGGCGGCCTTCAAAAAGTTCAAGACGGACCTGGAGCCATGAAAAGGACGCTGCTCGCTTTCATACGCAAGGAATTCGCGCAGGTCCTGCGGGACCCGCGGATGAAGATGATGCTTTTCGTCATGCCGATGATACAGATGACGGTCTTCGGCCTGGCTCTTTCCAGCGAGATAAAGAACATCCGCCTGGCCTCGGTGCACTCGCCTTCCGACTCGGCCGCGCGGCGGCTGACGGAGCGCTTCACCTCCTCCGGCTGGTTCCTGCCCGTCGCCGCGGAAGGGAGGGCCCCTTCGGACCTGATAGTGTCCGGCGCCGCCGACGCCGTGCTCGTCTTCCCAGCGGAAGGCTTCGCCCGCGCCGCCTCGCGCGGCCGGGGCGCGGTGCAGCTGCTGGTGGACGCCACCAGCGTCACGCGGGCCCGCAGCGTCGAGGCCTACGCCCGGACCCTCTTCTCGGCGCACGCCGCGGGCGAGGCCGGGCTGACGCGCGCCGCGGCCCCGTTCTCTTTCGACGTCAGGGTGATCTACAACCCGGAGATGGAATCCCCGGTCTTCATGGTGCCGGGCGTGATGGGCATGATAGTCTGCCTGGTCACGATAATACTCACCAGCATGTCGCTGACCCGCGAGCGGGAAATGGGCACTTTCGAGACCATAATCTCGGCCCCGCTCGAGAACCGCGAGATACTGCTGGGCAAGACCGTGCCCTACGTCGTCCTGGGCCTGGTGAACGCGGCCATAGTTATCGCGGCCGGGTACCTGATCTTCGGCGTGCCGGTGAAAGGCGAGCTCTGGCGGCTCGCCGCGGCGGCCCTGGCCTTCGTCGTCACCACGGTCAGCGTCGGCACCCTTATCTCCACCGTGTCGCGGAACCAGCAGCAGGCGATGATGGGCGGCTTCATCTTCATCTTCCCCGCGGTGCTGATGAGCGGCATAATGTACCCGGTCGAGAACATGCCGGGCCTGTTGAAGACCGTGGTTTACATCAACCCTCTTTATTACTTCACGACGCTGCTGCGCAATATCCTGCTCAAGGGCGGCGACCCGGGGGTCTTCGCCTTCAATACGGCGGCGCTGGTCCTGATGGCCGCGGCCACAGGCACGCTGGCCTATAAAAGATTCAGGCAGACGCTGAATTGATATAAGGAGGGGACATGAAAAGAACGATGATGGCGGCGGTACTGGCGATATTCGCGGTATCCGCGGCGGAGGCGCATTGCGATTCCATGGACGGCCCGGTGATCGTCGCGGCTAAAGCCGCGCTCGGGAGCGGCAGGCCGGACGGCGTGCTGGCCTGGGTGCAGCCGGCGGACGAGGCGGCGATAAGGGACGCCTTCTCGAAGACGCTGGAGGTCCGCAAGCTGGGGGTGAAAGCGGCGGAGCTGGCCGATACCTGGTTCTTCGAGACCCTGGTGCGCGTGCATCGCGCGGGGGAAGGCGCGCCCTATACCGGCCTAAAGCCGGCCGGCTCCGCCGAGGAGATAGTCAAAAAGCTCGACGTTTCGGTGGAGAGGGGAGACATAAAGGAACTGGCGGGGATGATATCTTCCCACGCCGAACACTCCATCCACGCGAAGTTCAAACATGTCATGGAGCTGAAAAAGACGGCCGGTCAGAGCGTGGAGAAAGGGCGGGCCTACGTGGCGGCCTACGTGGAGTTCATGCATTATGTGGAGGGCGTTAAGAGCGCCGTACACGGGGACGGGCATCACGCGGCCGGCCGGGCAGAGCCGGCCGAGCATAAGCATTGAGGCGTGCCGGAATTAAGTATACTGTCCGGGAATAAAGGAGGAGATATGTTCAAGAAGGAAAACAGCAAGGAAGACATCAGGGGCAAGGCCCTGAAGGCCAAGGACCTGGTGGTTTACGACAAGGGTGCGGTGGTCAGCCGCACGATAATAGACAAAAAGACGGGCACCGTCACTATCTTCTCGTTCGACAAGGGCCAGGGGCTGAGCGAGCACACCGCGCCCTTCGACGCGATGGTGCAGATACTCGACGGCGAGGCCGAGATAACCATCTCCGGCAAGCCGCGCCGCGTGAAGGCCGGCGAGTTCATAATCATGCCGGCGCACAAGCCGCACGCGCTCAAAGCCGTCAAGCGCTACAAGATGGCGCTGATAATGATAAAAGCGTAAGGGGGGGACATGGGCGGGACGCCGGACAGGAAAAGGATACTCAAGGACATACTCGCGGAGCTTCATAAAGGGCTGCCGCTGGAAGAGGCCAAGAAGAAGTTCGAGGCGGAGATAGGCAATGTCACCTCCAAGGAGATCTTCGAGCTGGAACAGTCGCTGATAGACGACGGGGTTCCGCCGGAGGAGATAAAGCGCTTCTGCAACGTGCATGCCCTGCTTTTCCAGAAAGACCTGGAGAAGACCATGTCCGACCCGGAGGACCCGGGTCATCCCGTCGCGCTGTTCAAGGCCGAGAACGCCCAGATAAAGCGCCGCGTCGATTCCGCAAAAGCCCTGCTGCCGGGCCTGAAGGACGGCAAAGGCGCCGACTGGGTCAGGAACCTCCTGGAGGAGCTGCGCGCCGTCATAAAGCATTACGAGCGCAAGGAACAGCTGCTTTTCCCTTACCTGGAGAAGGCCGGCTTCTACGGTCCGTCCAAGGTGATGTGGGGCAAGCACGACGAGGTTCGCGGTCTTTTCAAGAAGGCCTTTGCCGCCGGCCCGGACGAATTCCCCGAGGCCGCCTCCGCGCTGCTTGAGGAGCTGGACGGCATGATCTTCAAGGAGGAGAGCATACTCTTCCCGACGGCGCTGGAGAAGCTCAAGCCCGCCGACTGGGCGGAGATCTTCCGCGAGAGCGCGCAGGCCGGCTATATCTTCATAGACCCGCCGGCCGCCATGGCCGAGGCGCTCGATATCGCCGCCAATACCGGCGTGGCGGGCGGAATGGTGAACCTGCCCAGCGGCAGTATCAAGCTGGAGCACCTGGTCGCCCTGCTCGATACCCTGCCGGTGGACCTCACCTTCGTGGACGCCGACGACACCGTCCGCTATTTCTCCGAAGGCAAGGACCGCGTCTTCCTGCGCGCCCGCTCCATAATCGGCCGCAAGGTGCAGAACTGCCACCCGCCGCAGAGCCTGGGCGCGGTGCAGAAGATAGTGGACGCCTTCCGGGCCGGGACGAAGGACTCGGAGGAGTTCTGGATAAACATGCGGGGACGCGTCATACACATACGTTATTTCGCCCTGCGCGGCCCCGCGAAGGAATACCTGGGCGCGCTCGAAGTGACCCAGGATATAACGGACATACAGAAAATAAAAGGCGAAAGGAGGCTGGTCTGATCATGGAACCCAAGATAATAGACCTGGACAGGACGCTCTACGACCTGACGACCGAGCGTCCCGAGCTTATAGACATACTCTTCGAGCTCGGCTTCATGGGGGTGAAGAACCCGATGATGCGCGAGACTCACGGTAAACAGATGACGGTGCGCGCCGGCTGCGGGCACCTGGGCATCGACCTCGCTAAGGTCAAGTCGGTCCTGGAGTCGAAAGGCTTCGAGGTCAGGTAGGCGGCGCCTCTTGACATAAAACGAGGCTCTGTTAAAATATACGGGTGATGTACGGCTTTTCTCCCGTGTTTTAGCGGCATGTTCGTCCCCGCGCCCCGCGAAGGGGGCGGGGATGTTCATTTCCGGTATGAAGAAGACCTTTTTTACGCTTATCCTCGCAGCCTGCGCCCTCCCGGCGTCGGCCGGGGACTATCATATTTCGTATCTCTGGCATCCGGACCTGGCCGCCGTAAAGGAATACAGGGCAAAAGTCGCCGGCCTGCTGGGCCGCGACATGGCCAGGCGCCTGCGCGTCGTGAAGGGACAGGACAATTACGGCCTGGTCTATCCGCGCAGAGGAGGCCGGGAATCGGCCGATACTGTCGCGGCGCGCCATTCGCGCCTGCTCGCGGTCAAAGGCCTGGAAGCCGCCGTGGCGGTTCCGGCCGCCGACTGGCTGGACGCCCTGTCGCCGCCCCCGGTTCCCGCGCCGCCCCCCGCGCCGACGCCCGGGCCCGCGGCCTCCCCGGCGGAGGAGCGCCCGGCCGCTCCCCGGCCCTCCGTCTCTCCCGCCAAAGCGGCGGCCCTCGCCGCCCTCGGCGGCAAGGTCGAGGCCTACATAAAGGGCCTGCGCCGCCGCCGCATAGTGCAGTCCGACGAGCGCACGGCCTGGGTGGTGTACGATTTCACCTCCGGCGAGAAAGTGGTCAGCATAAACGAGGACATGCCGATGGGCGCCGCCAGCATGATAAAGCCTTTCATCGCCCTGGCCTGGCTGCACGAGGCCGAAGCCGGCCGCAAGCCGTACGGGGCGGGGGAACGGGGCCTGATGGAGGATATGATACGCGACTCCGGCAATGTTTCCGCCAGCCGTCTCATGCGCGCCCTCGGCGGCCCCGGGGGAGTTCAGAACCTGCTCAAGCGCCATTACCCGGGCATCTTCAAGGAGACCCGGATCGTGGAGTATATCCCCGCCAACGGCCGTACCTACCGCAACCGGGCCTCCGCCCACGATTACAGCCGCTTCCTCTACGCGGTATGGAAGGACGAGGTGAAAGGCTCCGCAGAGATAAAGCGGCTGATGGGGCTCTCCAAGCCGAACCGGCTTTACACTTCGGTCCCCGAGGTGCCGGAGGATACCGAGGTCATCGATAAGACCGGCACCACGGCCAGGCTCTGCGGCGACATGGGCATTATGGTGGCCCGCGACGCGGAGGGGAACCCGTATCCCTACATAATAGTCGGCATAATAGAGAAATCCCGCCCCGCCAGCGGCTACGCCGGCTGGATGCGCTCGCGCGGCAACGTCATACGCGCCGTCTCAGGCATGGTCTACGAGGAACTGTCCGCCGCGCACGGCTTCGGCCCCGACGCCGTGGCCGCGCGCTCGGGAGAGCCTCCGGCCGAAACCGAGGCCGCCGGAGGCGGCTCCTGAACCTCTTTTTTATTTGACAGGCGTTTGGCTATTTGGCAAAATAGCCAAATGAAACAGGACCTCAAGGACCGCTACGCCGCCCAGGCCGCCGTCATAAAGGCGATGGCCCATCCGACCCGCCTGCTGATACTCAACTCGCTCAAGAAAAGGGAGACCTGCGTCTGTGAGCTGCGCGACCTGGTGGGCGACGATATCTCCACCGTCTCCAAACACCTGCTGGTGCTCAAAAGCGCCGGCCTCGTGGCCGCGCGCCGGGAGGGGAACTGGCTTTACTACCGCCTGACCTGCCCCTGCGTGATGGACTTTGCCAGGTGCATCGCGGGGATCGCCGGATGAACTTTAAAGAGGAATGGCGTATCCTGGCCGGCTTCGCGGCGGCCTTCTTCCTTTTCTACTTCCTGCCGGTGGGAACGGTCCGCTTCGACGGCGCTTTGACCGAGGCCCTGGAACTGACGAAGTGGTACGTGCGCGAGCACGTGGTCCTCTGCCTTATCCCCGCCCTTTTCATAGCGGGAGGGATATCGGCTTTCGTCAGCCAGGCCTCGGTGCTAAAATATTTCGGCGCCCGCGCCAATAAGTTCCTCTCTTACGGCGTGGCCTCGGTGTCCGGCGCCATACTGGCCGTCTGCTCCTGCACGGTGCTGCCGCTCTTCGCGGGCATCTACAAGCGCGGAGCGGGTCTGGGCCCGGCCATCGCTTTCTTGTATTCCGGCCCGGCCATCAATGTGCTGGCCGTAGTGCTGACCGCCCGCGTGCTGGGCTTCGAGATGGGCGCCGCGCGCGCCGTCGGCGCTGTAGTGTTCAGCGTGGTGATCGGCCTGGCGATGCATTTCCTGTTCCGCCGCGAGGAGGCCGCCAAGGCCGCCGCGCAGGCCGACCTGCCCGGGCCCGAAGTAAAGCGCCCGCTCTGGCGGACCACGCTGTACTTCGCCTCGATGGCCGCCATACTCATCTTCGCCAACTGGGCCGAAGCAGGTCCTTCCGCCCGCGTCTTCCACGCCATACACGGCGTCAAATGGCCGCTGACCGCGCTCTCCGCCGCCGCGCTGGGGCTCATGCTCCGGTACTGGTTCGACGCCGATACGAAGAAGATGGGCCTGCTGTCCGGAACCGTGATCGTCCTGTCCATCATATTCAGGGAAAACCCCGTTATCCCTTTCTCAGCCGGCTTCATAGGGCTTTCATGGGTCCTCAACACCTCCGGCGAGTGGGAACTGCGGGACTGGTTCGCTTCCGCCTGGGACCTGTCCAGGCAGATCTTCCCGCTGCTGATCGCCGGCGTCCTGGTGTCGGGCTTCCTGCTGGGCCGTCCCGGCCACGAGGGCGTCATTCCGTCGCAATGGGTGGCCTGGGCGGTGGGGGGAAATTCCTTCGCCGCCAATTTCTTCTCTTCGCTGGTCGGGGCCTTCATGTACTTCGCCACGCTGACCGAGATCCCCATACTGCAGGGCCTGCTGGGCGCGGGCATGGGCAAGGGCCCCGCGCTGGCGCTGCTGCTGGCCGGCCCCGCCCTGTCGCTCCCCAGTATGCTGGTGCTGCGGACCGTGATGGGCTGGCGGAAGACCGCCGCCTATGTCGCGCTGGTCGTGGTCATGGCCACCGCCAGCGGCATGTTCTACGGGCGCTATTTTTAGGAGGACCTCATGAAAAAGAAGATACAGGTGCTGGGTATGGGCTGTCTTAAATGCAACCGGCTTTACGCCAACGCCGAACTGGCCGCCAAGGAGCTGGGGCTGGATTACGAGATGGAGAAGATCGCCGATATCGACAAAATAACAGATATGGGGGTGATGATGACCCCCGCTTTGGCCGTGGACGGCAAGGTGCTGCTCTCCGCCAAGGTTCCGTCGGTGGAGGAGCTCAAAACGCTGCTCGCGGAGTTCGAATGAAACGGTCTCCCGCTCTGAAAGCGGCGCTTTTCGCCTTCGTGGCGGCGAGTATAGCCGCGACGGCTTACAAGGCTTTCGCGCCATCTTGCGGCGGGGAAAAACCAGCGGCGGCCGCGGCCGTGACGCAAACCGGGGAGACCGCACCGACCCCCACGCGGCGGGCCGCCAAGCCGGCGGCGACTGTACCGGCCGTGGCGGAGAAAACCGCCGTCGTGTATTACTTCTATACCAACACGCGCTGTTCCTCGTGCAAGGCCATAGAGAAGTATACCCGCGAGGCAGTGGCCGATAAACTGGCCGCCGGTTACAAAGGCTGGAAGATAGAGTTCCGCGGCGTCAACGTGGAGGAGCCGGTCAACGGGCATTACGTGCAGGTCTACCGGCTGAACTCCAAGTCCGTAGTGGTGCAGGCCTTCGCCGGGAGCAAACAGCTTAAGTGGGCCAGGCTCGACAAGGTCTGGACCCTGCTGGGAGACAAGCCGGCCTTCGTGGACTACGTCGCCGGTGAAATCCGCAAGCTGCTGGACGCCGAGAATGGCTGAGTTCTGGGCGGCCGCCGCAACGGCCCTGTGGACGGGGGTGCTCACCTCGGTGAGCCCCTGCCCGCTGGCCACCAATATCGCGGCGCTCACCTATATCTCGAGGCACTCCGGCTCCGGCCGGCTGGCCGTGCCGCTGTACGGCGCGCTCTATGCGCTGGGCCGGGCGCTGGCTTATGTCGTTATCGGTTTCCTGCTCGTCAAAGGCCTGCTCAGCGCGCCGTCCTTCTCTTTCTTCATGCAGAAATACGGCAACCAGGCGCTGTCGCCGCTGCTGGTGCTGGCCGGCATGTACATGCTGGGCCTGATAGGCGGGGGATTCGGGGGTTTCAGTTTCGTCGATCTTTCCCGGTTCAAGGCCAGAGGCGGGGCGGCCGCCTCGCTGGCGATGGGGCTTCTGTTCGCGCTGGCCTTCTGCCCCGTTTCCGCGGCGCTGTACTTCGGCGTGGTCATCCCGCTGGCGGCCGGCGGGGCTTCGCCTTTCTGGGTTCCGCTGCTCTACGGCCTGGGCACCGCCCTGCCCGTGCTGGCCATCGCCGCGGCGCTGGATCTCGGCGTCAGGAAAGCCTCCGGCCTCACCGCCCTGGCCGGGCGCTTCGACAGTTACGCCAGGCCCCTCACCGGCTGGGTCTTCGTCGCCGCCGGCCTCTACCTGGGGCTTAAATACATTTTCGGTATCATTTAGGAGGAACAATGAAAGTCTCACACGTTAAAACCCGTTCGATGGTGCGCAAGGCTTACGGCACGGTGGCTAAAAAGGCCGTGTCCTGCTGTTCAGGGGCGTCCTGCTGCGGTGGGACGGCGCCTGCCGCTTCCGAAGGGGAAATGGGCCTTTCCTGCGGCGACCCGGTCTCTTTTTCGAAGATAAAGAAAGGAATGACCGTGCTGGACCTGGGTTCCGGCGCCGGGAAGGACGTCTTCATCGCCTCGCCCAAGGCAGGCCCGAAAGGCCGGGTGATAGGCGTGGACATGACGCCGGCCATGCTGGCGCTGGCCAAAAAGAACGCGGTGAAATTCTCGGCGCGCACGGGCCTTAAGAACATGGAGTTCCGCAAGGGCGTCATCGAGAAGCTGCCCGTGAAGGACGGCGAGGCGGACCTGGTCATCTCCAATTGCGTCATCAATCTCTCGCCCGACAAACCGGCCGTGTTCCGCGAGGCTTACCGCTCGCTCAAGCCGGGCGGGGCCATCGTGGTCAGCGACATAGTCCTCAACCGCGAACTGCCGCCCGCGCTCAAAAAGCACGCCGGGCTTTACGCCGCCTGCGTGGCGGGCGCGCTGCTCCGGAAGGATTACCTGGCGGCGATAAAGGCCGCCGGCTTCACCGGCGTGAAACTGCTCTCCGACCGCCTCTACTCCGCTTCGGGGCCCTGCTCGGACCCGATAACCGACAAGGCCGGTAAAGCGCTGGAAGGCTCGGCCTCGAGCATAACCGTTTACGCCCGGCGGAAGAAATGAAGCGGATACTCTTCCTCTGCACCGGCAATTCCTGCCGCAGCCAGATGGCCGAGGGCTGGGGGAGGAAACTGCTGGCCGGCAAGGCCGAGGTCTTTTCGGCCGGCACGAAGCCCGGCACGGTCGACCCGCGCGCCATAAAGGTGATGGCCGAGGCCGGCGTGGACATCTCGGGCCACCGTTCCAAGCACGCCGACGAGTTCAGGGACGCGGCCTTTGACCTTGTGGTGACAGTCTGCGACAATGCCCGGGAAGCCTGCCCGGTATGGCTCGGGAAGGCGGAGAAACTGCATCGCAGTTTCGATGACCCGCCGCGCCTGGCTAAAGACGCTAAGAACGAGGACGAGGCGCTGGCGCATTACCGACGCGTGCGCGACGAGATAATGGTTTTCGTGGCCGGACTGGCCGAAGGGGGAAAATAATGGAGGGCGTCGTTAAAAAACTATCGTTCCTGGACCGCTATCTGACTCTCTGGATCTTCCTCGCCATGGGCGCGGGCGTGGCGCTGGGCTGGGCCTGGCCCGCCGCCGTGGCCGAGTTCAACGCGGCTTCCAGCGTGGGGACCACCTCCATCCCGATAGCGATCGGTCTGATACTGATGATGTATCCGCCGCTGGCCAAGGTGAAGTACGAGGAGATGCACCGCGTCTTCTCCAATAAAAAAGTGCTGGCGCTGTCGCTGGTGCAGAACTGGCTGGTCGGCCCGGTGCTGATGACGGCGCTGGCTATGATCTTCCTGCGCGACAAGCCGGAATACATGGTGGGGCTCATAATGATAGGATTGGCCCGCTGTATAGCCATGGTCATAGTCTGGAACGACCTGGCCCGCGGCGACCGCGAATACTGCGCGGGTCTGGTCGCGTTCAACTCCGTCTTCCAGGTCCTGTTCTTCCCGGTCTACGCCTGGTTCTTCATCACGCTGGTGCCCGGCTGGTTCGGCCTGAAGGGCGCCGTGGTGGACATCACGATGGGAGAGATAGCCAAAAGCGTGTTCATCTATCTCGGAGTGCCGTTCATCGCCGGCGTGCTGACCCGGTTCTCTCTGATAAAGGCGAAGGGGCGGGAATGGTACGCGCATGAATTTATCCCGGTGATAAGCCCGCTCACCCTTATAGCGCTTCTCTTCACTATCGTGGTGATGTTTTCCATAAAGGGCGAGAACATAGTGCAGGTGCCGCTCGACGTGGTCCGCATAGCGGCGCCGCTGCTGGTCTATTTCGTCCTTATGTTCCTGGCCTCGTTCTGGATGAGCCGCCGGGCCGGGGCGGATTACCCCGAGTCGGCCACGCTCTCGTTCACGGCGGCCTCCAATAACTTCGAGCTGGCCATAGCCGTGGCGATAGCCACCTTCGGCATCGGCCACGGCGCGGCCTTCGCCGCGGTCATCGGCCCGCTGGTGGAGGTGCCGGTGCTGATAGGGCTGGTGCATGTCTCCCTGTGGATAGGCCGGCGCTGGTTCGGCCGGCCGGGCCCGGACGGACCCGCCGCCGTGAGGACCGCGGAAAACGCTTGAAAGGCGCGCCTGTATTTTGTGACAATACAGGGATAGAGATTAGCAGGGGGAGAATATGAAACTCAGATCCGCTACCGTTGGTTTCGCCGCAGGTCTTACGGCCATACTTTTCATCGCAGGCTGCGCCCGCAGGGACGAGGCGACCGTGGGCACGCCCGCCAACCCGCTGGTGGTCGTCCTGTCGCCGGCTTATGACCCCGCCGCCGCTCCGGGCGCGCAGGAAACCCTGCGCAAGCTCCTGGAAGCCGCTTCGGGCCTCTCCGTCCAGCTGCGCGTGGCGCCCACCCAGGCCGAGGCCATCAACTCCTTCTCCGCCTCCAGGACCGACGCCGCCCTGTTGCGCCTGGAAGAATACCTGGTCGCCCGCCAGGAATTCGGCGTGACCCCCCGTCTGCAGGCCTTGAGGGCCGGCGGTTCCGCCGATTACGATTCCGTCATCCTGGTCCGCGCGGACAGGCCCGGCGGCCTCATGGACCTGGCCGGCGCCAGGGTGGGGTTCGTGGGTCCCTACTCTTTCAGCGGGTTCACCCTGCCTTCCATCTATCTGCGCAGGTCCGGCGGCAAGGTGGAGGCCCCGGTATTCGCGACGACCCACGACGAGAACGTCGCCCGCCTGGAGCGGGGGGAGATAGACGCCGCCGCCACTTACGGCCGGCAGGCCCTGAGGCATAAGTACCTGAAGGTGCTGGCCGTGGCCGGCCGGGTCCCCAATGAACCCGTCGTTTTCCGGAAGAACCTGGACCAGGCCAAGCGCGAGAAACTGGCGACGGCTTTCCTGTCGCTTTCCGATACCAAGGAAGGCCGGAAAGCGCTGGGAGCCATGGCCGATATAACCGCTTTCCGCGCCGTGGACGCCTCGGTCTATAAGCCGGTGCATGACCTGATAAGGGCCGAAGGCAAGGCGGTCTACGACCTCATCCCGGACGGCTGGGACATTCACAGGCTCAATCAGCCCTACTTCCCGGACTGAGCCCGGACCGGCGGACGACGGCCTTCCCGCGGAAGCGGGAGGGCCGTTCGTTTTGGGGCTGAAAAACGCGCCGCCATGTGCTAAACTATCAGGAGAGGCCGTTATGAAGCACAAGGTTCTGATAATCGACGACGATCCCAATATTAGGCTGGTCCTGAAGGGGATCTTCGCGGGCTGCGAAATCAGCGAGGCGCAGGACGGCAAGGCCGGCCTGGCCGCGATAGCGTCGGCGAAGCCCTCCGTCGTGCTGCTGGACCTAAAGATGCCGGTGATGAACGGCATAGAGACGCTCAAGAAGATCAGGGAACTCTCCCACAGGCCGCTTATCTTCGTCCTGACCGGCAACGACGACGTGGAGATCGCGATGAAGGCGCTGGACCTGGGCGCCTGCGGCTATATAACCAAGCCTTTCAGCCCCGGGGATATCAAGCGCGTGGTTTTCGCCGCGCTGGCCGAGAAGGAGGAACAGGACCCGCATCCCGACCGTTTCTGGCGGGTGGTGGGCAAGGACGAGTAGGGAACGGGCGTGCCGTCCCCCGAAATGAAGGACCCCGGGCTTGCGGCCCGGGGTCCTTTTTTGGTCCTTCGCCTTCCTTAGAACTTGTAGCTCGCCGAGACGGCGGGCAGGCGGGCGATGGAGTTGTAGGTGCCGGCGAGTTCGGTCCCGGTCGTGAGAGAGCCGTTGTCCTGTATGCTGTCGCCGACCTTCCTTTCCATGAACTTCAGGTAGAGGTAGGACGCGTCGACGCTCCAGTTGCCCCTGCTCCAGCCCGCGCCCACGGAGAAGGCCAGGCGGTTGGCGCAGGGATTGCGGGTCTCGAAGTAGTAGTTCTTCACCGGCGTGAGATCGTAATAGGCCCCGGCGCGCAGCTTGAGGTTCTCGCTGACCTTATGCTCGGTGCCGAGCCGGAAGGCCCAGACCGCTTTCCAGTTCTTGGGGTCGACGGTCTGCGTCCAGGTGCCGTTGTCGCGCTGATAGTCTATGACCAGCTGGCTGTAGGTGGTCCAGTTGGTATAGTCGGCCTCGGCCGAGAACAGCCAGTCATTATTCGGCCTGTAGGCCGCGCCGATCTGGAAAGTGTCGGGGAGGGTTATAGTGGTGCGGCCGGGCCTGTTGTTGGCCGGGGGGAGTACGCCGGCGAAGATCCCGGTGGTCGGCAGATTGATGTTCCCGTCTATGCCCACCTTGACCTTGCTGCGGTAATTGGCGCCGAAGTTCCACTTGTTCCACCTGTACATGGCCGCCAGGTTCCAGCCCGCGCTGGTGCCGTCCCCTTCGAGGGTCTGCTCGATGTTCTGCGACGCCGCGCCGGAGTTCTCCACCTTCTTGTTCATCACCGCGTCCATGCGCACGAAAGTGCCGCCGGCGGCCACGGAGAGGTTCTCGTTGACCTTATAGGCGCCGTTGAGGTTGGTGTAGATCGCTTTGAGGGACGATTTGGTCGCGATCTCGCGGGTGACGGCGTTGACGGGGTCCCAGTCGGTCGAGAGGCCGTAGGGCGCGTTGACGCCGAGGCCGACGGCCCACTTGTCGCTCAGCTTGCGCGCGGCGTAGAAGTGGGGGAGGGTATGGAAGCGGCTTTTCGTCTCGTCGGTGACGGCGGCCGTCTTGTGCTCCACCTGCGGCGCCACGAAGACCGCGCCCAGCGTCAGGTTGGTGCCTTCGAGAGCGGTGAGGGCCGCGGGGTTGTACCAGACCGCGGAGGCGTCGTCGGCCACGGCCGTGAAGGCGTTGCCCATGCCGTTGGCGGCGGCGCCCTGGTTCGCCTGGCGGAAGCCGGCCGCGCCGGCATCGGCGGCCATGACTGTTACGTCCCAGCTACCCGAGACCGCAAAACAGGCAGTAATTCCCACCTAACCGAGACCACATTGACTGGTTCCATTCCCAGTTAGCCGAGACCACTTTTGCCGGGGCCATTCCCAGCAAAGCGA
>Ga0302246_1000019_pt1 | contig 177540 bp, 231 predicted proteins | sample AAG_UR_Trp_MG_FD_193533 | JGI IMG/M metagenome (GOLD analysis project Ga0302246, IMG submission 193533) | Enriched activated sludge microbial communities from anaerobic digester in WTTP, New Holstein, Wisconsin, United States - AAG_UR_Trp | ecosystem: Engineered > Bioreactor > Anaerobic >... | reverse complement strand
TGAACAAAAGGGCTACAAGGTTTTCGCCAACATTCCCTATTCTGGGTCTATATATCCATGCGACTATAACGGGGAAATTGGATCTACATATATGATTGAGGTAAATCGACGCTTGTATATGATAGATGGAAAAGTCGATCAGGTTCTCCATGATCGTCTTCAAAATGACTTGACAGAAGTTATGACAACTATAGTTGATATTATGGACCCGAGTAACAGAAGAATGTATTGACTTTTTAGAAAACATGTGGTAGAATATAATCTGTTGAGCAACTCTGCTTGACACTACAATTAACCTCCTTTCACAAGGCAGTAAATATATGAATTGCATTAACCCAAAGAAGATTCCAGTTGACATCACCAAGGACTCTCATCTCAATTATATGGGTGGGACCAGTTGGGATATCAAGAACCCACTTAACAAGCTCCGTATAGCCGCTTCGTCGTGCTTTTTCGGTGAGCCCCAATACTATAACCGAGACGCCGATGACAAGCGTAAGGTTCGTCACGCCCCTGACTATCGCCTCTCCGATGCCGATGTGAAGGAGCTTCGTAGCGTACTCGACGCTATCGACCCGCAGGAGTGGCGTGGTATGTCTCCGAAGGAAATCATGGAGAAGACGATTGACGAGGCTCTTGCGTTCAATGTCGAAGAGACTCTCAAGGTCGCTGTTGCTCTTCGTAACGAGGACAACATCCGTGTTACTCCACAGGTCATTCTCGTTCGTGCTGCTAACCACAAGTCTGCTAAGGGACTTGGATTGGTTCAGAAGTATGCTCCAGAAATCATCAAGCGTGCAGACGAGCCAGCAACGGGACTTGCCTACCAGAAGTCCGCATTTGGTAAGCCAATTCCTAACTCCTTGAAGAAGGCTTGGGCAAAGGCGCTCTCCGCTTGCAGTGAGTACTCGCTTGCGAAGTATCGTCTTGAGGGACATCAAGTAAAGACCGTCGATGTCATGAACATCTGTCACCCAAAGTCTGATGCTATCGGTAAGCTCGCCAAGGGCGAGTTGAAGTCCAGTGGAGAGACTTGGGAAGCGATCATCTCCAAGGAGGGATCGACCAAGGAGACTTGGACCAAGGCTGTCGAAGTCATGGGTCACATGGCTCTGCTTCGCAACTTGCGTAACTTCCAAGAGAAGGGTGTAGATACCAGTGTCTACTTGGATAAGCTTGTTGCAACTGCCGAGACTGGAAAGCAGCTTCCGTTCCGTTACTGGAGTGCCTTCAAGGCAGTCGAATCGCAGGGTAAGTCATCTGTCATGGATGCCGTTGAAGACTGCATGAAGATTTCTCTCAAGAACCTTCCGCAGTTCAAGGGTAATGTCATGTCGCTCTGTGACAACTCCGGATCTGCTCATGGAACCATGACTTCTGCCTATGGTAGTGTCAAGGTATCCGAGATTGCCAACCTTACCGCAGTTGTCACTGCAAAGTGCGCCGAGAACGGACATGTTGGTGTCTTCGGTGACAAGCTTGAAACCTTCGCGGTTCGCAAGTCTTCATCCATCTTCGATGACTTGAAGAAGGCTAACAACCTTGGTGATGGGATCGGTGGAAGCACCGAGAACGGAATCTGGTTGTTCTTCGACAAGGCAATCAAGGAGAAGGAGCATTGGGATCATATCTTCATCTACAGCGACATGCAGGCTGGACACGGTGGCTTGTACGGAACTGAAGCATGTTCTCGTCAGTATATGAAGGAATATGGTTGGAAGGGAAGTAACCATATCCACGTTCCTAAGCTGATCAAGGAGTATCGCAAGATCAACCCGAAGGTCATGGTTTATTTGGTTCAGGTTGCTTCGTACACTGATACGCTGGTTCCGGAGAACTATGACCGAACCTTCATACTAGGAGGCTGGTCTGATGGGGTGATTCGTTACGCTGCTCAAATGTCAAAGATGTACGAGCAGAAGCAGTAAAAGAAAAACATCTGTGATATAAAGGGGAGAGCTTCTTATGAGGCTCTCCCCTTGCTTTTGGTAAATCCGTTGTTATGATAAAGCATGCCCCATACTCTCGTCACGGTTGACCTTGACTATTGGACCAACCGCAATCCATCGTTGTCCGACCTCCGAGCAGCTTCATGTTTCATTAGGCAACTAATGGATAGCGTCAAGTATTCCCATGTCATCAAGTATCATGATGCCATTGTAGAATATGGTCTTATTCCAAAAGGAACCAAAAAGGTTATTAATATAGACTTCCATAACGATATAGTTGTCGATTCTGGTGATGAGTTAAATGAAGGAACCTGGGGTAACTTCATGCCCAAGAGTGTCAAGGAGTTTGAGTGGAGGTATCCAAGCTACACCGAGTGTATCAGACAGAGAAACGGGTTGTGTAACCCATATGGAAAGAAGAAAGATTATCCTCTAAAGTACAAGACTAGGCTTGGAATAGAAGATATAAGCCTAAGAAATATAAACTCCGTGGTCATCTGTCTTAGCCCTAACTGGGACTATGCCAAGGTTCTTCCGGACTTCGTGAACATGCTTGGGCTGTGTCCACTTGATGAAGTCGATGATTACATCAGAAGCATTCGTTCTTACAGGAGTATTCCTCGTGGTCGATGAAGAGTATGTCAAACAGCTTGAAGCCCATATAGAGGGACTAAATAAAGTCATTGACAAATTGCTTGTCAAGGAAAATCTGTTGTATTATGTCAAACCAAAGGGCGACAACCTGATTCAATTAGAGGACAACAAAAGATACTTCAAGACGATTGAAGATGTCTTTATAGCTTTTCTTCATATGGGTGGAAGAATGCGACTATTGGTTAGTGTTGACCAAGATTATGCTAAAAGCGAATACGCTGGTCTTAGTCTCATACTTGACATCTACTCGCTTGACGTAATAACAGGCGAAAGAAAGAAGGTGTGGGGATGATAGACGAAACCTATGTCAAACAGCTTGAAGAAGAAAATGAGAAGCTTCGCAAGAAGCTTGAGGAAAACGGACTCAAGTCTGGGTGCTATGACCTTATCATAGACCATCTGGCTACGATGTATACGCCGTCTAAGAATGTATTGAATCACACCCGAATAGACGAAAAATATGTGGAAATTGTTGCCCCTATTCGTCGCACCAAAAATAACATCTTTATTCAAAAAATAGTCAACGACTGCATTGAAGAAGCCAAAGCAGAAGCAGGATACCGAAAGAAATGACCGATATCTACACCAAGCAACTTGAAGAAGAGAACGAGAAACTTCGTCGCCAGCTTGAAGCTGCCCAAGAGACTATTGACTATTGTGGAGCTACTTGGAAAGAAGAGATAAACGGCTCTGAGGTAAATTATCGACTCTGCTTAGGAAACTTCTGTCTTGCGGTTATTGTCCAATCATTTATGGGTAATTACAGGTGCTATGTCATCAGGTTTGATCGAAAGGAATGGTACTGGAGCGAACCTAACCGAGAGTTGACACTTACATCAGCCATGCGTGCATGTGAGTATTCTCTTGGGTTTGGAAAGGAGAGAGTTGAGAACACTCGCCCAAAAGACTTGAAGACGATAAACGAAAATGCTATTATGTGGATGACAGAACAAATAGAAATCCAGAATACTGAAGCGATTGCTAAGAAATTTCTGGAAGATATAAAATCAAACCACCCTAAAATGTCCAAATGAAAATAAAAGTAATCCGTAAGCAGCTATCTCTGGGTCAAATGGAAGGCTGGAGTCGTTTGACGGTCAAGGTTCCTCTATGGCTCCGCAGCTTCGAGAATTATACTCAGTTTATATTTGAATACAACATTGTCGGATATAAAAAGAAATTTCAAAAGGATTGGAAAAGGTTCTCCAAGTTGAAGAGAAACAACACTTGCGATGTAAATCAAGACACCGATAATATGCAACTCCAGAGGATTGGCTTATGGGAGATTTAGATTTTTATATCAAGCAGCTTGAAGCCGAGAACGAGAAGCTCAAAGCTTCCTTGGAGTCTGCCCTGTTGACCAACGAGATTGAACAGAAGCGTAATATATTTTCTTATGAGAGATGGATATGTAATAAAGACGGGACTATTCTTCAGTCTGATTATACGCTTGATAAAGGCGAATGTAGGAGATGGATAGACTTCATCCACACTGATATGATTGGAAAGGATACCTCCCTTATTGTATCAATGTTGTGTTATGCGTATAAGAAAGATAAGAATGCAATGACAGCAAGAATAGTGTGGGATATTGATTTTAGGACTTGTAAAGCAAAAGGTAATCAAGCCTTTTCTATATACAAGCTAAGTCGGGGACGAGTGTATTGTACTGGCGAGGAATATAAGACGATCACTGACAAGTCAATAAAAAGAAAGAAGTATGGTGAATGAATGTCAAAACTCTGTGGAAACAAAGATATATTTGGTATATTATCCGGAAGACAATATATGTTCACCAATCACAGATGCTCCCGTCTATTTCATAGAGCGTTTCCTACGATATGCAGCCACAACAGAAAAAGACAAAGGCATTGGGATTGGAAGCACTTGGGAAGTCACTACATGAGATATGAGCATATATTTGACTAACACCGACAATTATGGTAGAATGTGAATAATGACAACTCTGTATAAGAAAAAAGGCAAATGGGGAGTATATGGAAGAGACTATATGTTCAATAACCATATCGGGTCGAGGCAATACAAAGAGGTATTAGCTGGTAAATCGTACAATAATAGAAAAAGGCAAGCCTATGTCTACTGGAAAGAAACGGGTGAATATTATATGAGATGTCATCACATATTTGACTAATACCATAACCCATGATAGAATGGACATATGCCCGAAGCTACGACTATCTATGAAAAGCTACTGGAAGCCGAGAACGAGAAGCTTAGAGATGCTCTTGAGAAGCAGATAATAGAATGTGATGATACTAAAAGAAAATATCATGCTACTGCCTCCGACCTTCAAGAATTTAAAAAAGACATAACAAATTTGCTCTTATCAAGTGATATAAACAATAAAACATGTCGAGGAACACGGAGAAGTCCGGATTATAATATAGCTGTTTGGTCAATTCAATGGCATCCCAATAGTGAATATACTTATAAAAGAATGCCAATGTTATACCCAATAATGAAAAAAATCTGGCTAAACGATTTGGAGAGTAAGATTCAGGCAATGAAATTTGCTATAAAAAACAATAACACTGGACAATGGAGCATATTTCAAAACAGGACTTTTGGATTCGCGCCAGAAACAGAAAAGATTGATCTATAAAGGAAATACTATGGATGACGCAACTGCAAATTACATCAAGCAACTGGAAGCTGAGAACGAGAAGCTTAGGAGCAACATGGAGAAACAGGATGCTACTCTACATAAGCTGATTCGGGATAATATGGAAGTGAAAAAAGATAAAGAAGGAAGGTTCTTCTTACGTCTTAGACCCCTTCGTGAAATGATACCACTTGTCGATGAAGAAGTGTTGGTGTTGGTTGGAATAGACGCTCAGATAGTAACTCCCATGGAGTTCCCCGAGTTTCCGACCAACTTCGGCAATATAGCCATGCCCATAATACGAAATGCCTTAAACCAAGAGGAAATAGAGAAAGAAGTTGAGAAGGTATTGGAACATCAAAAGCAAATGGAAGAGCTTCGTAAGAATAAGGAAGAAACAAATGAGTAACTATGACGATGAATATGTTAAAAATATCGAAAAGCAAAATGAATACTTAACTGAAAGAATTGATGGATTTCTTGTTTGTTTCGAGCAGATCAACAGATTACTTCTATTATCATCTACGACAGATATGAAAGGGAAGAAGACTTATAGTGTAATTGTAAGGGGTGGTTCGAATAACAAAGACATTACAGAAGAAGAATATTTGGCTCTTTCTAAAATTGGAGTAGAGTGTGAACCACACGTTGACATGCGTAAGAAATATGAAACAAACACCTACGACCTTGAGAGTCTGAATAAGAAAATACAAGAAGCATTTGAGAAACTGAGTAAATACCGATGACTGACCTCAACTACATCAAAAGTATCGAAGAAGAAAATGAGAAGCTCCGCGACCATATAGAAAGGGTTGAGCAGGAGAAAGATACATTAGTCAAAGAAAGAGATGCGATGTCGTATCACTACGACAGGGGTGAAGTTAGACTGGTATCAATTCTCTTGGGTAACAAGAAGAGTGGGTATGTAACCCTTCCTGTATTTGCCCATTCCAGACAATCTGAGTGTGTCAAGTTTATCAACGCCCATTATGAAAAGTATTGGTGCTATAATAGTGTTAGGTCAGAAATATCCAGAGTCATGGGAATAAAGAGAGCCAATATCATGTATCAGATTTCTTTCATAAGTGGAGCAAAAAACAAAGAAATAGATGGTAGAATGTGGTATGATGGATTCAGAGTATTTGAAGACAAGAACGAGGCTATGTACTATGATCCAAGAAAAAAGGCATTCAATGTTACATTCAAGCCATCCTGAAGTATATAACAAGGACTTAGAAGCATTAGTGGATTTGCTTCGTGATAAGCTTGAAGGTGCTGAGATTCGCGAAGAGCATCTCAAGGAGCGTGTGAAGGAGCTACAAGAGAAGTTCTATAAAGTTGCCATAACAACAAAAACTTTATGTAACTATGATATAGCATATTTCAGTAACTATGAAGATGCTCATAAGTATCTCAAAGAAGAAGTTGCGTCATTCGTATTTCAAGCGGAATCGTCACCAGTCCACTCAGACTCTTCTTATCTGAGAAGGATAATTCCCGTTCCCATCCATGAAGTTGACACTATAAGAAGCTGGAACATTGACATAATCAGGTTCGGTCAAACTAGATGTGTTGATGGTTCGGTCAAGAACCTCTTGACGTTGGGACGCACGGGTGAGCTTATTCGAGTTGTTGGGGAGGGTAAATGAAAGACGCATACACCAAAGAAGTAGAGAAGCAGAACGAGGCTCTCAGAGATGCCATAGAAGATACTACGAGCAAGCTTATGAAGCTTGAAAAAGAAATTTATTTGTTTGACTATAGACCAACATTCGTCATCAACCACCGTAAGAAATCACCATTGCCGACATACGATCATTATCCCTTTATCCATCAAAATATTGATTCTGCACTTGAAGTAGTGGTTGATTATGTGGCTGATGCTATTCTTACCCATGTTGAAAGAGTGGATGGAAAGAAAAGAAGAAGTCCCAAAACCATTTGCATGATAGATTTTCAATGCTGGTATCTTGGTTCTCTTGAAAGAACCTATATTGTCCATATCGTTTACCCAATGCAGAAAAAGTACTCCATATCTATTGGAATGGACAAACCACCGGGAATTCTCCCCATGTGGGATGAGGAATTCGACAATTACTATAAGACAATGATACCAACAGAAAAATCATTGCATAAGTATATAGTCGAAGAAATTCTTGATTGTAAAGATCTACATCAATACCTATACGATAAATAAGAATTGGAGGAAGATATGAAAACATTATCTCTAAATGGTGGTGGCTCCAAGGGGTATATGTCTGCTTATATACTTATGCGTCTTGAAGAAGCATTTGATAATAAGTATAAAACATATCAGCTATTTGACATGATAGGTGGAGTCTCAACTGGCTCTATTATTGGAGCTATGTTAGCTAAAGGTTATTCTGCCAAGGAAACCGTTGAATTATATCGTGAGTTTATTCCTAAGATTTTTTCTAATAAACGTTGGTTTATTACTTCTTTATTTCGTGCAAAATACAGCCGAGACTCCTTACAGGAAATTGTTAGGAAATATATAAACTTCCCAATCAACACTTCGAAAACCAAGTATATGGCATATGCCGTTAACATCAGTGGGAAAAGTATAAAACCAAAGTTCTGGAAGTCGTGGAAAGATGATATTAGTTCCGTTGATGTGGTTTTGGCATCTTCAGCAGCACCAACCTATTTCAACCCATATGAAATAAATGGAGAATGTTTTATTGACGGTGGAATGGCTTGCAACAACCCAAGTATGTGTGTGATATCAGAAGTTATAAGATCCGGAGCAACTCTTGAGAATCTTTATAATGTCAATATAGCATGTGATACTCTTGAGGGATATTCAAAAGCATGTGGAATTCGTGGTTTACTGGAATGGGCACCTAAAGCAATAGAAGTTGCGATGTATGCTGCTACAGGAATGGAAGAGTATCAGGCTCATACCCTTCTGGGGTTTAATAATCATTACATTGCCCCACCAACTTCTCTTCCTCTTGATTGTCAGGATTTTGCACTCATGGAAAAGATAGCAGAAGAGCAATGGCAGAAACATAAAGAGGCGCTTATAGAGAATCTTCAGCCTGATAAATAAGGTGTGGAGATATCCCATGAAAAACTGGAGTAGCAAGTTTCTTATTGAAAGTGATTCGTTGAATGCTTTTAGCTCAACCTTCGAAAACAAGGGCATAAAGTATTTGTTTTTAGACTTTGATGACACTGTTAGACATGCTATACACTTGCCCGATGGTGATGGAAGACCGCCATTGACAAAAGAAGAAGTCAATGTATTCCCAGGAATGGGTCAAGCGATTCGGACTTGGATGGATGCTGGTTGGACGGTATGTGGAACATCTAATCAGAAGGGACCGCTTCGTAGACGTCAATATGTTCCAGATTTCATGACCGATCAGGCTACACTAGACGATGCTGCTATAGGATGTGGAAAGGTCATGGACGAGACAGTGAAGAAGCTTGGAGTTGACTTCCCTGTTTACTTCTGCTCGGATGCTTCTATATTTGTTACAGATGGTGGTAATGTTTCATTAGTCAAGAATGGTTTAGGTAAAGAAACAAAAGAAGCTGGTAAAGCAGCCAAGCCAAGCCCAGCGATGGGATTGGCTATCATTGAGAAATACGGAAAGCCAGATTGGGAAAAGTGTTATATGATTGGTGATAGCTACGATGGCGCTGACGAGCAGTTTGCAAAAAATCTTGGTTTTCACTTTATCAACCCAGGAAAGCTTGGAAGAGACTTCGTAGATTTCACGGATAAGTTCTTCAATGAAGAAGGACAGGAACTTGATGAGTTTATCAATCAAAAAGGTTATGGAGCTACTGGTGGATATAACCAGGGCTTTCAATCGGACTACCCCAATACAAAGGTGTAAATATGACAACAGTGGCTTTCTCAAACTTTTTTATGTGTGAAGACTCCCATGGGTATTCAGATAGAAACATAACATTACAAATAGAAGAAGTGTTAGTTGACGTTATAAACGGAAGAACACCAAAATACAGAAGTCTTCTTCCAACTGGAAAGAAAGTCATTGACATATTGAAAAGTAAAGGAATGAATATTGGCGATGACGCCAAGCACTATGGATCAGCAAAAATAAAAGGAGAGCTATCTTCGAGCTACATAGAGAAAATGCGTCAACTATTTCCTGACTATAATCCAATCTCAGCCAACCGAACACCCAAGACAGACTTATATACTTCCACCCAGAGAATATCACTGAAGTGTAACGCTGGTTGGTTGTTTGCACACCAAATGATTGATACATCTATTTGCTTCCATAGCATCATAGACAACGCCAAAGAACTAAAAGATGAGATAACTTCAAGAGTTACAAAGGCAGTGTCGGGAATACTGGAATATGAAAAGGGACTATCAAAAGCAGACAAATCAAGAGTTCTCCAAGATGCAATAGCAAAGGAGTTTACGTCAACTTTTGATAATATAGCCCTGAAGAAAGCATTTATAAAAAATGGTGTTACTGGCACATTCAAATTTGGTGACAGTCTAGCAGCATGCAATACTATGTTGGTTATAAAGTATACTCAGCAAAAGATGTCTTCTGAGAAAGCACTTCGTAATCCAGACTTTATTTCCGATGCCACTTACATGACTCCCGTTTCTAACGATGCATGGATAAACAAAATGACTTCTATCATTCAGCCGTCATTCATGGTACAACCATCAGGGAAAATAAGATTCGATGTAAAACAAAAGAACGCAAGTGCCGATGTAACCTCTGAGTCGATGTATCTTGAAGGTGTAATGTCCGACATTGGAAACTACATCGGTAAAGGATATAATGCAGTCAAAAAATATATTGAAAAGCTAGTAAACTTTATCATCGTCACTCTTCGCGAAAGTTTCACTAAGTTTATGACCTTGTTTGGGTTAGATGTAGATGTTAATCTCAATAATGAGTTTATTCTACCTACCCTGTATTGATTTATTTTAGGAGTGGGTATAATAAATCTCACAAGGAGATTACGATGCCAAAGCGCACCCCAAACGAAGATGATAAGGTAATGAAGCCAAAGCAGATTGCTAAGGTAGTACTTGACATTTATGATAACGGCTATGTAGATAAAAGTTTGTCGGAATACTATATCAACGAAGAAACCAAGAAGCGTAAAAAGTTTGACCATGACTCTGTAAAGGAGTTCAAGCAGTGCTTCAAGGAGCTTCTTTCGGACGACCCTGATGTATATGTGGTCGGAGAGTTGCTCAAGGCACTTGATATCAACCCAAAGGTCTTCGCACAAAAAACTTTAGGATTACCAGTAGATAAAGAAGAATAACCAAAAGAGAAAAAAACTAGGAGTTTAGAAGAAGCCCCATAGAAATATGGGGCTTTCTTTTTTATCATATCATGATATAATACCAGCATATGAACGACAATCGTAAAAACGCATCTATAATATCAAAGTCATTATGTGAATTCATAGACGCTGGTTTGAGCCACGCATCAGCCGACATTGATAAGCTTTTTTTACTAACTTCATTAGCTATTCATATAGATAAAAGACAAAAAGAAATATGTGGGGAGCAGACATGCGAGCAAAAGACAGATCCCAAGAAGCAGGACAAGCGAGACAAGAAGAAAATGAAGAAAGCTATGCAAAAGAACTAGAGAGGCGTTGCGAGCAATACGAGGAACACATAGCTAAGCTTGGTGACGAAATTAGCTTCTTGAAGAGATATGTAAAATTCAGGGGAAATAGCTTTTGTTTTACGGGACCACTGAAAACAATGACGCGAGATAAGGCATATGATCTTGTTCGTGCTGCTGGTGGACAACCATGTTCTACGATGTCGCATGGTGTATCGTTTCTCGTTACCAACGACAAGAACACAGATACAGAAAAGAATAAGTTTGCAAAACGAGTAGGAACTGAGATAATCAATGAACAAGAGTTCCTATGGGTACTAGACCATCTACCAAAAAAGTCAATAATAGTACCGCCGAAATTCTAAGGCGTCTCAAGGATCTTGAAGCTGATAACGAGCGTCTAAGGATGCTTGTAGATTCTATGAGATGTAAGCTTATCAGATATTACTTCACATCCCGACTAGAAGGGAAAGATACTAATGTATGGCATTATTATCTTGGTGGAGTAAAAAGATTCACCGTGACTGAAGTATTCAATTCAACCGACCACACGCTCAAATATGGAATGTATAGATACCCCGAACATGGCTTCCGTATTGAACTGACTGGTAATGCTTTCAATGATTTCTGGCATCCACTTAGTAGCGAAGTAACCAGAACCCCATGTTTTTTTTCATTAAGTGACGCAGAGACATTCATTCGTGGATTTTTCAATGGTAATCCAGACATGTGTGTGATAGTTGACGCAGAGAAGCATCACACTATAAAAGGTGCTTACAAATAACTCTTGCGTTCCCAAGAACCCTCGTTAGAATAAGACCCAAGGAGATACAATAATGTTGAAAGCAACCACGGGAGCTAAACCCGCAACTAACCACCTTGACCCACAGTATGTCAAGGATCTTGAAGCCGAAAATGATCGTCTCAAGGAAGACAACCACGTTTGGATGAACAGATGTACTGCGCTTGAGAAGTGCCTCAAGATTGACAAGGCTCAGTACTCTGCTACTGAACTCGTCGCTCGTGCCAAGAAGGGCTTCGAAGGACAGTTGTCTGCCACTCAGACCGTCGCTGCTCGGCTCTATGAGAACGCAATCAAGCTGCTTGATTCGCCTGACCTCTGGACCCCCGACCACCCCTATGACTACGACCTGACCCACAAGGTCTATTCGCTTCGTATCGTTCACGACATTGATCGCCAGTATGTCGATGTCGAGATTGAGCAGAACCAGGGTGAAAGCAACTTCAACTGGCAGGAGAGGTTTGATCTTAACTCCCCCGAAGGAAAGAACTTGTTCGAGAAGTCGAAGAAGGTGTGGCTCTACCATCGTACTCAGGGTGTGGCATTCGAGAAGTTCGTGAACTACATCACCAACGAGATTACGCTGGAGAAGGCAAAGGAGATGTTGGAAGAGAAGTCGAAGGAGCGGTGATCGGATTGGTGTGGCGTAGTAGGTAGTGGAGAGAGTAGTTGTGGAGATGTAAATGGAAACCCATTTTGGGTTTGGGAACTCCGGGCTAAGTCCGGAGTTTCTTTTTGTTTAACTATAAATAACGATTGAGGTATCACATGGGTGACATTCAGAGTATCCGTGAGTCGCTTAAAAGGAATCTTTTGATAGAATCTTTCAAGGATTCGGCGTATTTGTTTGATCTTGATAATACCCTCTTCAATACCGATGCCAAGATTATCGTTCTTCATAATGGAAAGCCAGTCAAGAAACTAACCCCTGAAGAGTTCAATACTTATCAGAAGCAAAATGGTGAGTCGTTTGACTTCTCTCAGTTTGACGATCCTGATCTATTCATGGCTACTGCCAAGCCGACCTATCTACTCAAAGTCATCAAGCAAATCAACGATGCTATAGAGCAGGGAAGAAGCAACTCCAAGATTTACCTCCTAACCGCCCGATCAGCCAAAGTAAAGGATGCTGTATTATCTACTCTGGCTAAGCATGGTGTCAATAATATTGCTGGCTACTTATCAGCTTCCGAAGGCACCAAGAGTGGCAAGTCAATCGCAGAAGTGAAAAAAGAAATACTTCAGAAGGTTCGTGCCAAGCACATGGGCAAGGTCAAGTTCTTCGATGACGATGACTCGAATGTACAATTAGCCAAGAGTATCCCAGGCGTCAAGGCATATAAAGCCAAGACCATGGGTGAAAGCTGGAACGACGATGAAGATGGTGATAGCCCATGGGAATCGCTCTACATGAGCCAATTCTCAGGAATCAATACTGCCGTTCGCAGGATGGGTCTGGACATAAATTCCGTCCGTTTGATCAATACAAATCGCACAAACTTGACTTCCAATAACATTAAAGACATATCTGAGGGATTTCATCAGTGGTATAGTATAGGAACTGCTTGGTTGGATTGGATCCAGAGAAACATGACAGATCGCCTTAAAGTATGTAACTATGCTATTGAATTCGCTAAAGAACCTCTTACAATAAAGACACCAAAGCTGGTTCAGATGTTTGAAAGAAAATATATCATTGATCCGGAAAGACCAAAAGACTCTGCCATAAACTGGAAGTTGCTTTATGAAAATGGAGTTGGTGCTATAGAATTTAATCCATATGATAAAGGATTTAGACCTAGTAAATCGTCACTTGGGTGGTATTCGTCTATTGACATGGCAAGTGGAGCTATAGTAAACAAGAGTATCATCAAGAATGTTGTGAAGCTATATGATGGGACCGATGACTTCAAAGACGCAGGAGTAAACCCAAAATGAACGAATGGTGGACTGAACCTCTTGATGATATAGTATCTGCTGGCTTCGAGTATGTTGGTCCTGCGCCTCTCGCTGGCTCGTATGATAAGCATTTCTTCAAGTCGAAGAAGAATGGCAAGAAGTATCTCTGGAAGTCAGGAAAGCGTAAGATAGGCATGGTATCCAAGATAACCGGAAAGCCCCGGGCTGCCAAGTCAAGAGACAAAGAGTTCACCCAGCCTAACGCAGAATACTTCGCCTCGAAAGCAGCTTCAGCCGTTCTTGAACCCGGTGAGCATATTCCCGTAACCAAGTTGCCATTTCCGTTCGATGATGTAGATGGTGTGGAGCAAGGAACATTGGGTATCGTTATGCCGTTTCTTGATAACGCAGAGGAAAACAAGTTTGGTGATAACTACACCGACAAGCTAACGCCAGAAGATATACGGACAATCCAGCGCCTTCATGTGTTTGATTACCTCGTATCCAATATGGACACTCATGCAGAAACGACACTCAGGGTAGGTGGAAAGCTCATTGGAATCGACCGTGGACAGGCAATGCGGTATCTGTCAAAGATACTCAACGCTACCTTCCCCAAGGATCCGGATACGCTGGAGAGAACCAAGACGCCTGTTGGTGCCAAGTCGTATTACAACGAGTTCTTCATTCGTGTAAAGGAAGGAAAGATAAAGGCACCTTTCAGCAATGTAAAAGATATACTTGACAAAGTGGAGAAGATACCCGACGAAACTTGGAGAGAGTGGATGACGGATTACTTGGAAGCATTCAAGACCAAGTATCTTATAGCCATGAAGTCACAGCCAGTTGGAAAGCCAGGAAATAAAACATATTGGAAAGGACTGACGCCAGAAGAAATTGATCGTGACATTGAAGGTATAGCCGACGAGATGGTAAATCGTAAAAATCGTATTAAGCATGATGTTATTTCTTTTTATAAGAAGCTTGAATCTGGGTTGAATGAATCGGTCAAGAAATTTGATTTATCACCAGCGTCACTCGCAGATGAAGTTACTATAATAGTTGATGATATGGTATCAAGAATAATGGGAGATGTAGATGATAACTGGAAAAGCACCGTAAGATATGCAGATGACGCAGATGTTGCATTTGAAGCCGCTATGCGTTCACATATGGAAACCAAGGCTCTTTACTTCAAGGCTCTTTCGAGTTGCTTGGATTCGCTTGTAGGTAAAGAAAGACCCGTTCCGGAAATAATGCTTAAGCATGTTGTCAAAATAGCAAGTCGCTGGAAAAAAGAAGCGATGGAAATAATAGAAGATTTATCTCCTGATAATATAATTGCCATGAAAAATGCAAGACGTAGAGAAATAGAAGCAGGGTTATTTGATGCCTTTGAAAAATTCGAAGCAAGTTGGGTATTGGTGTATAAAGCAGTGTATAATATAAAGACAGATATAAGTAGAATAACAGGAACAGACGCATAAAAACTTGCAGCAGGTCGGAAGCTTATATGCAAGTTCAAACACCGGAAGATTCGTCTTTCGGTGTTTGTTTTTCATGATAAATACTTATGTAGGTGTTCTTTTAACAACTGAAAAATAAGGAGGAATCCACCATGGAATCCACGTCAACGCTTTACGAGCACGACCTCGAAAAGCAAAATGAAACCTTAGTAAAAAAACTTGAGGAAACTGAACTCTTATTGGATAATATAAACGAAACCCAGGAAGATAAAGAGAGTAGATACCAAGAAGTAATAAAAGAATCACTTGACACTATATACCAGTTGGCTACAGCACTGCATAAGTATAAATCAATAGTCGATCAAGATGGAGAATGGGAGCCATCGCAAAAAGAACTTGAATTGGTTGGTAAGAAATACTTACGCAACTTCATCAAGTATACCAATACGCATAAAGCAACTGTGTCAAGCGAGTGCGAAGATTTGGTTGACGAGTTTCTTGTCGAGCTAAAGTGCGACAAGAGTCTTGAAAAACTTTCTGCATAGTGTAAGATGTGGGGGAAGGAGCCTCCCCATGTCATTGGTATATACGCAAAAAGAGTATCATTTTATTGAAGAGAGAATAGGAGCGAAACTTTGTCGCCTGTTTGCGAAACTTGATGCTTTCTTGGCTGGTGGATCTATTACTTCTATATTTTCTAATCAGCCTATCAATGACTTTGATATATTCTTTCGAGACAAAGAAAGCTTCGAAAAAGCCAAGCGGTACTTTTCTGTTCTTATAAAGTATGACGATGCTTCTACAAAAGAATTATGTGTTACCGAAAGAGCAACGACATATTCACGAACTTCGAAGCGCGGTGAAATAGCCAAGATCAAGCAAGAAAAATATGGTCCGACCTATGATGTCAAGTGGAAGGATGAGAAGATAGCCATTCAGTTGGTTGATCCGAGATTCGTAGTAGGAACTCCCGAAGAAGTCTTCATGGGATTTGATTTTACAATATGCATGGGAGCATATCTATTCAAGAAGGGAGAGTTTGTATTTGACAAGACTTTCTTCAAGGATATCGCAAGAAGAGAATTGGTATTCAATGTAAATGCCAATAATGTTGTTTCTTCTATATTTCGCGCCCAGAAATATAAAGCCAGAGGGTTTACCATGACTATGGCAGAAGAAATGAAAATGGCTTTAGTGTTTGGAACGAAAAAGTTTAAAACTTTCGGTGACTTTGTACATGCTGCTGGCTCTGTTATGAATGAAGAGGTCGCCCAGCATCTTTACAATCATATTAGATACCCGTCTGAAAGTAATAAAGAAAAAGATTCTTTACTTGAGCAACCATATAATCCAGAGGCAATTATAGAGTGGCTCGAAGAGTTGCAACATGCTAACATGTATGTTCCCAGTGTTGCTGTTGAAGGGGGTGCAGTGTTTCCCAAGTGTACGGGGTTTTCTGGTGTCATGGTAAAAGATATACTTGAAAGCGATCTAAGCGACGAGTCGGTAAGGGAAATTGAAGAAAGATACAAAAAAGAAGATGACAACGTGCCTTTCTTGATTAAAAATCAGCCGACAGCATTTTTCCCTTGCAATGTGGTAAAGGGATACAATAATAAACCCATATCCGATGACGATTTCGACTTAGCATAACATATATGAACATCTTCCGCCTTCATAATGATCCTGTTATAGCCGCTTCCATGGCTATTGATAGACATATTGTTAGAATGCTTCTATAAACTTCCGTATAAATACATATGTGGAGGTTATATGGTTGAATGTCTTATATGTTCGAAACAATTTAAAAATAAAAAGGCGCTTGCTACTCACATAAACATTATTCACAAATTGGACACAAAACAATATTATGATAAATTTATTAAATCCGAAAAGGACGGTATATGCTTGAATTGTGGAAATCAAACAAATTATAGAAATTTTGGAGTAGGCTATTTAAAATCATGTTGTAAGAAATGCGATGCCGAATACAAGAAAATTCATGGAGGATTTGGTAATTTTTGGAAAGGTAAAAAACAATCTAAAGATATAGTTTTAAAAAGAGTTTCGAATACAGATCAAATAGCAAAAGAAGAAAATAGAAAAAAAACTTTCGTACAAAAATACGGAGTATCAAATTATGGAGAAACACACGAAGGGAGAAAAAAGACATCAGAACGTTTTAAAGGCAAACCATCACCAAGAACTCCCGAGCATCAAAGAAAAATCATAGAAACAAAAATTGCTAATGGAACAACAAAGCATTCAGATGAAACGAAATTAAAAATCTCCATTATGAACTCAGGGGAAAATAATCCATTTAAAAAATACCTAAATAATGGAGGAAGAATACCAAAAAATTCAGGGGGAATATCTGGATATTATGGTGATTTGTATTTTAGGAGTTCCCTCGAACTATCATTTATACACTTATATAAAGAAAAAAACTATACATTATTATCAGCAGAGAATAATGAGTATAAGGTAATTTATTACCTTAATGGTAAAGAAAAAAGTTATTATCCAGATTTTTTTGTTGCGGAGACTGAAACTGTTGTCGAAATAAAGCCATATTCATTATTAAGCTATAATAACAACAAATTAAAGTTAGAATCTGCTAATAAAGCATTTCAAAACTTTAAGGTTTTTACAGAACGCGACATACCTTACCTTAAAAAAGAAACCATTGACTTTCTTATCAAAAGTGGCAAAATAACAATAGATGAAAGAGCCAAAGAAAAACTTGAAAGGTATAAACATTGAATATCTTCGTTCTTGACCACAATCCAGTAAAATCTGCTAAGTTTCATTGTGACAAACATTTAAAAATGATTTTGGAATCAGCACAGATGCTTTCAACATGTATTCGTCACTTAGGGGTTGATGATGATGATATTCTTTACAAGAAATTTAACCCTAAGCACCCCTGTAATCTGTGGCTTATGGAAAGTAGAGAAAATGTCAAGTGGCTTATGGATATGTGCGATCAGTTGGGACAAGAAAATATTATTAGACAAGGTAAGCCGCATAAAAGTATGAATATAGTAAACCATTCAAAAAAATATATAGATATATTTCCAAATAAACCATTGACGAAATTTAAACTTGCTATGTTTCCTCAATTTATGACCGACGATCCAGTACATTCCTATAAATTATTTTACGCCGGATCTAAATATCGTTTCGCAAAATGGAAAATTAAGCAACCCGAGTGGTGGTCCGAGTATCGTGATTATGTTGTCAAGCATAATCTTGAAGTAGTCAATGACAAGAACGACGGAGTTGTGTGATACACTCCCCAAGCATCTTGTATTGTCGCTTGCGAGGCGCTCAAAAGCTGCTACCATAAAGGTAAGGAAACAAATACTATGTGCGCCCATCACGGAAACTCCAGCATCCCCGAAGACGATTTCGAGCATATCGTCTGTCCTTTCTGCGATCAAAAGATTGGAACCGACCCCGACACCCATTGCAAGCATGTTGCATTCGTCGTAACTGATGGTATGGTCAATCGCTTCAACTTCACCGACGAGATGGACAAGGCACTTGACAAGAGCATTGGCAATGACCTATGTGATACCATCACCGAACGCAAGCTCAAGAACTTCTGCAAGAAGTTCGACATTGAACTTGACAGCATCGTTGAGCATGGTATGTGCTGCGGTCCTGTCTGCACTGAATATACATTTGGATTTAAGGAGTAAATATGTTTGCTTTTTATCTTCTTGTCATTCTGTTTGTCATAGGTGCAATCTACGATAAGGTAAATCGCCGTAACAAGGACTTCAATCTTGGATTTTGGCTTGGTGTTTCTGCATTCGCATGCTCTCAGAGCTTAGTCCGTGATTATATTGGTAAGGAAGCGTTTGTTGCCATTATGAATGGGGTTTGGGTATCTACGTGGATTGCCGTGCCTGCTGTCATCGGCGTTATTGCCACTTGCATTTTGTCTGTTTGGTGGTATTATCGTATAAACGAGAAAAAGGAGTAAATCATGGGATACATGGGTCTTAGTCACTGGTGCGATTCTGACAACGCTGCTGACTTCCGCTCAGAGCTTCTGTCCAATATGGCAAATACGCTGAAGAAGGAGTTGAAGCACACGGATAACGAGTATAACACTCCAGGCTTTCTCAATGTGGCTCTCGTCATGGAGGACAAGACGATCTTCGGGAAGATTGATAAGGATTACCGCAACTACTTCTACAATGTCACGCATGAGACTATCAAGATGCTCAAGGAGGCAATCGCCAGTGATGATTGGGACGCATCGGATAAGAAGAGCATGAAGCGCATGAAGAAGAATCTTGAGACATGGATCAAAGGAGTTGAAAATGACTGAAAAGGCAACCGGATCGTTCATGGGAGTTTGTGCCACCATTGCCAATAAGACTGGCGTTGATGTATTTCTTATCAGAATGATTGCAATTTTCCTCTTTTTGTCAACTGGTGGGACTTTCTTACTCTTCTACTTTCTTCTTGGTATATTTGCATCGGAAAGTGAATAATGGTTATCCTCTTCAACTTCACGGGGCTGAATAAGATTTACTGGCTTCCGTCTGTACGCCGTGAGAATGACACCACAATCGGAATCTGGTATTTCGACTTGAGGTTTCTCTGTGGGCAGGTAAGTATCTACAATGCGAAGATGGGAAAGAAACTGATAGTTGCTATCAACGACAAACACACATGGAGTTCTAAATGAAAAAGAAGTCGAAGGAACCGAAGGATCCTCGCTATCTGTCATGGGTCAAGATCGACCCGTCACTCAGCGATGAACACATGAACCACTACAAGAAGCATCTTGGTCGAGCCGACTTCTTGCTCTACATGGGCGAGATTCCTAATCAGCCTGGGCATTGCGTCATCTTCAACCAAGATGACAATAAGATGCATGTCGGTTATCACATTGAAACCTTTATTGAAATGACGGAGGGCGAAGTATGACTTTCCAAGGAATTTTCTGGTTGCTGGTTATCGCTATAGCAGCCAGTGCATTTTGTTTCTGCGTTCATACTGTCAGCAATGCCACCGACAAGGATGTTGAAATGGCTAAAGCAGGATATGTCGAGAAAGTTGTTGTTATTGGCGACCCCAATAGCACATACAATCGTTATGTTACCAAGGTTTGGGTAAAGATCGACGGAACCCCCATTGTGGAACAAAAGTAAAGGAACCATATCATGGCTAAGAAAGTAATCAACCTATCCGGACCTGAAGGCAATGCCTTCGTTCTCATGGGCTACGGTCGTAGCCTCTGTAAGCAACTAGGAAGAGACTGGGAGCCTATCCAAAATGAAATGATGGAAGGCGACTATGAGCATCTTCTGAAGGTATTCAAGCGTGAGTTCTGCGACTACTTCAGGTTGGTGAAGTAATGGACACCCCACCTAAGACAACCGCCCAATGGAGTCTATCGCTTGACTGCGATTGCCCACATTGCAAGGAATTTGTAAATTTGCTTGACACTCCGGATTTCTGGTGTGATGCCGAGTTTGAACCATGTGAGTATAATACCCATAAGACTCGTGACGTCAGGGTAATATGTCCAGCATGTAATGAAGAGTTCGTTGTAGACTTGGAGTATTGATAAATAACCATAGGAATATAACCTATGGACCCAGAACAACTAAAACAAGACTTCCTCGAAGAGATTGCTGGACCGATAGATTTGTTTTTACAACAGAATCGCCAGCGCATGGCGAACACTACAAGAATAAAAGATTATAACAAAGTTGAGTTGATAAAGCATGTTCTTACTGAACTTGAGAGAGTGATACAGCATTATAAAGCCACCGAAATTCCTGTTGATTATCTCAGTAAAGTAATAGATATAATAAAACCAATAGTGTCAATAGGAAAAGAAACCGAGTTGATTGAAATAGATAAAATACTTGTTGACATCGTGAAGAAGCTGAACCAAGAGCGTGGTATGAAGTCGCTCAATCTTCCTCACGATGAAGATGATGTACTGGCTCTAAAGGACGACTTGTGGTTGACCTTTAAAGAATACCCTGTCAGTGATTATGAGAAGCTTAAAAAGGCACTGAACGGAAGAATTGATACGAGGCATCAATTTATAGTAAAGGACAAGATTATTTCCCACATAAAGAAAGATTATGTTAAGACAGATGGTGTGACTCTTTATGACTATATCAATGATAGACTACGAGAAATATTTGATATATTGTGGGAGGACGAATTTGAAGCATTGGCTTTACAGGACTTACAGAACAGGCGCGAAAAAGAAAAGAATAAGCTGGCTGGCGTCAAGGAGTCCATACGAGCCGCTATGTTGACCAAACTTATGGCTTGACTTATCTTCCCGTTGCTCATAATAGGAGCAGCAGAAAGGAAGATGTATGAGCTTTATAAACAAGCTTTGGAGATTCATTACTGGCAAGAATCGTTGTGATATGCATGTTGAGCATATCTGCCATGGAGTCGATGGTGTCAAGAGGGTAATTGATAATCCCAACTGGAAGCACGAGCGTACCCTGCATCACGAGAAGCTGGTTGAAGAGCATCTACGCTTAAAGGCATATTTCATTGCCGAAAAGGATGGTTTTAGGAAGGATCCGGCTGTTTACTGGGAGGAAGCCAAGCGTGTCTAAAATCGTCAAATTTACAAAAGAAAACATCAAGGACATTACCAGTGGCTACTACTGGCTTGCGAACAATGCCTTTGACAAGACGGGTAAAGACATTATACTTCACCGTCCTGTTGAAATCGTTGTTGTGGGAGAGGCATATTCCCGCCCCTGTTCAGGGTTTCGTGATGGGATATGGACCACACCCGGAGTCTATCTCATATTTGTTGGAAACCCAGATTGGCACACTATTGACTATGTGCTTGATTGGGGTAATGTTGTTCTAACACCAGCTAATCCACCGAAAGGATTTTGACATGCGAAACCTTGATGAAGTTATTGCCGATATGCTTCCCTTTGTTCCAGAGGAACTTAGGCAAAGACTCTCACATGTTCTTGAAAATATTCCATATACTCCACCAGAGGCTTTGGATATGCGTTGGCTTGAAGTTCAACAGCATCTTAATGCTTTCTTACCGGAGTCTATTGACGAACTGAACGACTGGCAGAAGAAGATGCTTAAGGTATGGACGGGAAAGGACTTCTAACATGAATAAACTATCACTGACCAAGGAATGGATCGACGCCTTCGGTCCAACCCGCAACCTTCTCAGAATTCGGGGTTGCAACATCGTCTTCGTCGGCAAGCGTGGAGCCATGTTCCGCTGCCGACTGGCGTACCTCGCTAAGCGTGAAGGTATTTCATTCCGTAGGTTCATCATTGATGCCATCAAGCGTGGCTGTGGAGCATAATCATGTCAGACTTCGTTTCAAAAACCATCGTTCGTGTTGTATCAAAAGACGATTATTACTTCGGGATTGGTGAGGATATGGACGGGCTTGGCAACGTCGAAATCCGTTACTTCGAGAAAACTTTCAACAGCAGCAATCAGTACGAGCAGCTAAAGCGCATGTCGTTCGATCCTGCTTGCGTTGACAATCTTATTAATGGCTTGAAGATTGTTTCTGATAGTATGAAAAGATAATTAAAAAAGATATGTAAATGCGAATACCTCTCCACCCAGGAACGCACTTGAATGATTCCCGTGCCATGAAGAAGCTTCGTGACATATGGGTGGAGTCTGACGAAACAAAAAGACGCATGATTGTGAATAACATTTTTATAGAGATTGAGAGCTTCCGAGGTTGTTATATAGTCGAAGAAGTTCCCGATGAAGATGGGGCTTGACTTTCGTTATCGAAGTATATGATATAACCATGAAGAAAAAGACACCAGACATTCTTAAAACCACTTACTATGGTTTTGAGGTTTTTGTTCAAGTCAAGCCCAAGGGCAAGCGTCCTACATGGCAGCTTTACAAGCACTTCAACACCAGTCGCTATCGCTGGTACACCGATGTTCTTCGAAAGGTGGAGTTATACCCGAAGAAGGTTTCTCTGCTTCTTGGAAACGACATTGAGCAGGAGGCTATTGAGTTCTCCTACAACCGCAAGCGTTACATGGTCGTTCACTACAAACTCTGATTCATAGAAAATCAAGGAAACAATATGAAACTCACCGAAACCAACACCACTTACACTATCACTGGCGAGGTCGAATGCGACTCCTGTAGGGGAACTGGTCTTTACTGCGGTATGGCTGAAAGGAAGGGCGCTGCTGTTGTCTGTACCCACTGCAAAGGGACTGGAAAGGTCAGCGTCAAGCAGACCTTCAAGAAGTTTGTGAAGCGCAAGAAGCGTGAAGGCGTCAAGCGAGTCTTTGAGACTGCAAGTGGATATGGTATTGCTGCTGAAGATGTCACTACTAGTGAAGGCAACACCATCCACTTCAGCCGCTTCGGGGTTGATTATGAAGATTGGCTGAATGGCGCTGAACCCAAGCCCATCGAAGAGCTTCACTGCCCCTATCAGCACACTGGTCAGGGACTCCAGAGCCACGATGTCAACGATCTGTACAAGACCCGTTGTACCAAGTATCTTGGGTGGGGCATGATTACCGAGTGCAAGTGCCGTAAGGATATGGCGAAGTGTTGGAAGATTTACAACGGAAAGTGAACATGAGCTTCTTAGACCATTCAGACATGAGCGAGCGTGAAAGCGAGGATTATGCTCGCTACGAGGAACTCAAGCAGAAGCTTCGTGAGTATCTTCGTCGCCCCTCTAACGATGGTCGATCTGATCGGGCTGCCCTGAGAAAAGAACTTGCTTCTTTGGTGGGGGCTGAGTATAATGATAAGGAAGCGAGGATAAAATAACATGGACATTCTCTTAGGCACTGTGATCATAACTGTTTTTCTTGGTGGATTGGTTCCCGCCTCTATAATGCTGTGGATTATGGTTGTTAGAATGCTTAGAGAAAAGATAGATAAGAAGGACGAGTAAAAGGAAATATATGACTAAAAACAAATCCTATAAGTGGATTGAGCCGCAACTCAAGTATATCAACGAGAGTGTCGGACCCAAGCCAACCAAGAAGCTGCTGGCTCGCGCTAAGCGATTCACCAAGCAGTATGAGAAGCAGGGCTGGTGTGACATGGAGACTTGGAACCTTGATTTCAGGTTTGCCGAGTGGATTGTTCCACGACTCCGTAGGTTCATTGAGTTGAACAACGGGTTTCCTGGGCATTCTGGAATGACCGAGAAGAAGTGGGACGCTACTCTGAAGGAGATGCTTGAGGGCTTCGAATTCATGGCGAGCGATGACTACTATGGATGTAGCGACAAAAAGAAACATGCGAAGGCTGATAAGGCGCTTGAGTTGTTTGGGAAGTGGGCAAGACACCTGTGGTGGTGAGCCATGGGCTTGAAGTATCGTAAAATATTACATGGAAGCAAGAATCGCGGATCAATAAACGCTTACTTTATTGAACGGGGTTTGTTTTTCTTCAACACTTCCGACACTTCCGGTGGTTTTTGGAATAGATCGTATATGCTCCGTTATTACAAGAAACGGGGAAGTGACGCTATGCTTCGGTGGAGGGAAGAGTGGGCTTGAAGATAACCAAGAATCTTGATAGTGTAGCGGGTTGCTTCTATGAGCTTGACATGGGCTTATTGTGTAGCTATAAGTTGACTTTTGCAGTTACTATGATTGGAAGGTCGCCCGATAACTTGTATTATGTTCGAGTTCATGGAAAGACCCTGAGAGGGGCTTATAAGCAACAGGGGAGAAACACAATGGATGGGTGGAGTGGCGAATGAAGGTCCGAAAAGGCGTGTTTCCTTCTGATGAAGTATTTGTTTTCCTTGGGAGAAGATACTTTATACATATGCCGCCTTTCTTTGAGATGACGGTTTATAGAAAAAGAAATATGCTTTACAAAAACTATAAGATGACTGGAAGAGATGCGATGAAGAAGTGGAGTGGTGAATGAGACGCTTATGAGATACAAGATAAGTAAAAATCCTGATCGACATGGCTATAATTTTTTATTGGATATTGGTTTGTTGAGCGGATATAAAATATATATTTCATCTTTGCCCCCAACAGAAGGTAATCTTTTTAGCTTGCGTATGAAGAATCTAAAGCGAGCGTGTAAGAACTATGGGAGAACGGCAATGGAGAAGTGGGATGGTGTGTGATACACTTGGAAGTGGGCTGGGAATAAGGCTTGAAGTTGGGGAAGTGGTGGGTATAGTATGAGAGTAAACCAAGGAAACACACATGTCCGCTAGTCAGATTTCTTCGTTCCTCAAGTCCCACGATGTCATCGACTTGAAAGGCATCAGTCCGAACTTCTTGAAGGTTCTCAAGGACATTGATAGCCACTACTCCACTGTTCAGAAGGCGTCTGTTCTGAAGGGGAGAATTTGTGAAACGGTGTTCAAACTGGCTCTATACTTTCGCATTGAGATTCCGGGGATTCCCCGCAAGCTGAGCCTATATGAGAATGGTCAGAAGTGCTACAAGATGACCGACATTGGCTTCGGCGTCAAGTCTGGTGGTTGCGACATTACTGCCATGGACGATGAAACGATTGCCGCAGGAACCTCGAAACTCAAGCATCTTCATGGTGGTGGTAAGACCCAGTGGGGTCAGATTGATTGGAGGTCAGTTATCTTAGATGGTGGGCTACTGGAAAAATACCGTAACTACCGTCAGATTTTCATCGCTGTTGTGGGTGACAAGAACGATATTGAAGACCGTGCTGTTCCGTCGCTTATTCGTGAGAAGTTTCCTGGGGATCGCTGTCTGATCGTTGATATCAACGATCTTGCCGTCCTCTGGTCCAAGATTATTGACAAGTGTAAGGCACATGACTGGAATACTTCTGAAATTGACGAGGCTGTAAAGGACCGTAAGCACCTTGAACCCATGCCCCATCAAAAGGATTGTGTTAGCAAGGCTCTTGAATTTGTCAAGAATAACCCCAAGGGTGGGAACTTCCTCATTGCTGACAAGCCGAGGGCTGGAAAGACCATTATGTTTGCCGAACTTATCCGTAACATGTGGGACGCTAAACGGGGCGTGTGATACACCGTCCTCTGTTGACTTGTGTCCGTTCTTGAATATACCGTAATGATGGCTACAATAATGTCATCAACCAAGGAAAGAAAAAACATGCCTTCCATGAATGTCCTCATTATGTCCTCCTACCCCATTCTCAACCAACAGTGGGTTGAAACTTTCATGGAGTGGGACGGTTATCAGGGCTACAACATCATCAATGTCCGTAAGGGTGAGGAACTGTACATTGCCAAGAATACTGTCAATGTCTTTCTCGTCTCTCTTCAGGATGGCAAGGGAGAGGCTGATGAAGATGCTGGCGTATGGTCAAAGCAGAAGTTCGATGCTATTCGCAATGTCAAGTTCGATGTTGTGGGCATTGACGAGATTCACCTTGGTGTCGAAACCGAGCGTACCGATGCTCTTCTTGAGTTGATCGACTACAAGTATCTGATCGGTATGTCGGCTACCCCTGGGCGCAACCTGTCATATGGTCGGTTCGAAATTGAGAACACCCATATGTGGGATCTGGTCGATGAAATGCAGATGAAGAATTCCGGTCATGATGCCTATCAGCGTTTCGAGCAGATTCACTTTATCTGCCCGACTGTCAAGGCAGAGAGCATCAAGGAACTTGCTTCGGTTTATAGCAAGGACGAGGGGTTCACCTTCAAGAAGTTTCTCTCCGTCAACGAGAAGGGGTTCTTTGAGTATGACGAGGCAGTTGAGCATGGTCTGAAGATGATCTTTGGCATTGGTGCCTATCAGCGCAATGAAAACAGTTTGATTCGGAAGAACTGCAAGGGGGTTCTTATCACGGTCGAGAGTTCCAAGTGTGTTGAGGCTCTTCGTGCTAAGCTGGAGAAGATGGTCGGTAAGAAATACAATGTGTTCTGGACCACTTCACGGGAGAACGATGTAACTGCCCTGTATAACAAGGTCCATAATGACTGGCTTCCGACAGAAGAGAAGGGCAGCATTGTCATTGTAGTTGACCAGTTGAAGACTGGCGTTACACTTCCGTGGTGCGATGCTGTGGTCTTCATGAACGACTGCAAGAGTCCGTCAGAGTGGATCCAGACTGCCTTCCGTTGCCAGTCCCCCCGTAAGCCGAGCGATGATCGGTACGGCAAGGGTGTCTATGTTTATGACATGAACATCAACCGAGTCCTTCACTGCGTTCACCGCATGGCTGAGCTTCGTCAGGCTACCAACAAGGGTTCACAGTACCTTGAGGTTATTCGTGAGGTTCTTGATTGCTGCCCGATCTACACTTCTGATGATGGTATCACTTTCGACCAGATTGACGTTCAGCGTTTCATTGATATGAAGCGTAAGATGACTTTCGAGGGCTACTACGAGAATATCTTTGGTAACACGATTGTCGGCATGCTTATCAACGACAAGGACGCCGAGTTTCTCAACTCGCTGAATATTACCGGATCTTCGTCAGGCAAGACCTCCGATGCCATGCACACAAATGACGCCCACGATAATGGCAAAAACGAGACTATCAAGAGGAAGGGTGACAAGAAAGGCAAAAAGGAAGGAAAGGTCATGTCTCCCGAGGACAAGGCTCGCATCCTGGCTAATAGCATGATGAAGGAACTTCTCATGGTTTGCCCGACGAGCGTTATGAACATTGAAGATGTCATCCGATTCATCGAACAGGGTGTGTGAGACACTGACGAGTAATTGGGTTGCTACTACTTGATGTTAGTAGAAACACCCTATACTTATAGCATAACCCGAGGAAAGAAAAACATGTCCAGTCTGTCATCTTTGAGCAAAACCGTCGTTGGATCTACTGTCAATGACATTATCGGTCGCTACGATATGGGTAACAAGAAAACACTTGTTGCTACTTTGCGATTACTGGATAAAATGTCTAATGGAACGATAAATAACCCCATAGCAGAGGTATCAATGGCACGCAAGCGTGGCGAAGATGTAAGCAAGATTCTGACCCCCGGTGACATGTACCGCAAGCAGTTTGGCGAGTGTTTCACTCCTAAGCAGCTTATCCGTGATATGCTTGACAAGCTTCCTGCTGATGTATGGAAGCACAAGGATTACAAGTGGCTGGACAACAGTGTCGGCGGTGGTAACTTCCTTGTGGAAGTGCTGGCTCGTTTGATGGTGTCACTGGCTGATCAGATTCCCAACGAGGCTGCTCGCAAGAAGCACATTATTGAGAAGATGTTGTACTTCGTTGACCTCCAGGCGAAGAATGTGTTCTTCACCATGCAGCGTTTGGGCAACGAAAATGACTACGACTTCAACTACCATGTTGGCGATTCTCTGGAGTTTGACTACTGGGGTGGAATCAAGTTTGATGTTGTGGTTGGGAATCCTCCGTACAAGAAGGGCATCGACCTCAAGTTCCTTGATCTGTTCATTACGAAGTTGGACGCTAAGCATGTTCTCATCGTTCATCCATCGACTTATTTGATCGACCTCAAGGGAAATAGCCGTTATATCAAGATCAAGAAGCTACTGGAAGGTAAGCTGAAGTCGGCTACTTTGTTCAATGGGAATAAGACTTTCGATGTTGGTCTTTATGTTCCATGTGTTATTATCAGTTATGACCGAGACTATAACGGCAAGTGTTCTGTTGAGTATTTCGACCAGAAGTTCGATGCTGATGTTTGGAACATTACTAAGTTTGGTGCTGATTGGGAAACTATCGTCAAGCCTTTCGTGGAAAAAATGAAGAAAGATTGTAGCGGCGGAAACGATGTGTGGAGTTATAGTTTGGGGAAAACCGATAAAGCTGATAAAAACAAGCAACATTGTCAGTTTGCTGCTATTCGCGGAAATGTCAACATGTCCGCGAATAGCGTTTCTAATACCATTGTGAAAGATGATTTTTATACAATGAATACACAAGATGAATCTTGTAAAGGTATTCGTATTTTGGACTTGACAAGGGCTGGTAATCCAATTCCAACTTTCCAGTTTCCTAACGAAAACGAACGCGATAACTTTCACGAATACTGCAAGACTTTCTTCGCTCGCTTCTGTCTTTCTTTATATAAAAACAACTGCGATCTTTCACTTGGAAATATGTCCCTCATCCCCTGGCTCGACTTCACTCAGTCTTGGGACGATGAGAAGCTCTTCAAGCACTTTGGCATTGACCAGAAGACCCAGGACTATATCTACAAGTTCCTCCCCGATTACTATGGGATTCGTGGATGATCCTCGAACAAGTCTTCAACGAAGTCTATAACGAGTTCATCAATGGCAACTACAAGGTTGCCAACCCGAAGAATCGTGACCAGATAAAAAAGGGGCGATCCCCCAAGATGTCTTCTGAGCAGGCTCTTCAGCACACTGTCAACTACATCCTGTGGGAATGGACCAATGACAGGAAAGATGACAAGTTCAAGAAACTGATAAAGATGGTATGTATTCCACCCAAGGACTACGATCTGTCGCAAGTAACCTTCCGAGAAGTTCTTGAAGTCATCTGTCCAGAGATTATAAAGACTTCAGACATACTTGAAGTAAAATAAAGTGACCGACGCTCTCTACATCAAATCCATCGAAGCTGAGAATGAACTTCTCCGCGACTCCGTAGGTTCATTGAGCTTCACAACGGCTTCCCTGGAGACTTGACCGAGAAGAAGTGGAAGGAGATACTGGAAGAGATGCTTGTGGGCTTCGAGTTTATGGCAAGCGACGACTGGTATGGTTACGACAAAAAGAAACATGCCCAGGCGCAGAAGGCACTGAAGCTGTTTGGCGAGTGGGCACCGCACCTGTGGTGGTGAACCATGGGCTTGAAGGTAAGTAAGTTATACGATCCTGTTGGTGGATGCTACTATAAGCTTGACATGGGATTATTGATACACTATACATTGACTTTCGGGACAACTATGGCTGGTTATGATCCCGAGAATATGTGGTCTATTAGAGTCCATGGAAAGGATCTGAGAGGGGCTTATAAGCAACAGGGGAGATGTAGAATGGATGAGTGGAATGGGGAGTGAGTGATACACTTGGGAGTGGGCTGGAAGTAGGGTATTGATTTATTCATAAAATATACTAAAATATACTTATATCTGATATAAATACATTATAGGAGAGTCCCCTATGGTAGTTATGTCGAAGTATATGAATATCCCTGAAAGGATAGTGAAGATGAGCGAAAATTACCAGCATAATGCAACTAACTCAACGGGCGACAAGGCAGTTAGAGAAAGGGCAGATGCTAAGGAACAAGCAGTCCGAGACATGATCCAGGGATGGTTGCCTACTATTGAGGTTTTGCGTAAAAAAAGAAGCATCCTGGCAACGACTGGTTCACTATAGACGGACTTCCTAGTTTTGTAAAATATAAATCTCCCCCAAAAATCTGCCCAGATGCTTTTTTGTATAAAGACAACACCCTTCTTCCTATTAGAGTAGAAGATGTTGATCAGAAATCAAAGTGTAATGGTGGACCTGAAAGATTACTTCGAGTAGGTTATTTCTTATGGATAGAAAGACTAATAGAGAAGCACGGAGATATTTCTTCCTATATGCCGGTGGGATATGAGAAGCCAGTATTTGGATGTATTGCATGTCCACCACAAGCACTCTCCTTTTTGTATAAGAACTTGGACTCTGATCGACGGAAATATTTCTACTATATGAACGATGCTAGTGAGATACAAAGACTAAAATCTAATCTTGTTTCTGTTGTTGATAGTATGGTTAGATATTGCATAGATAAAAACATAATAAAGGAGATTGGATGATAAAATACCTCGGATCAAAAAAGAAACTGCTTGATGTCATATACCAAAACATCGAAGAAATTGATAGATACAAATCCTTCCTTGATGTATTCTCTGGAACTTCGAGAGTAGGACATTTCTTCAAGAAGAAGGGATTTCTTGTTTATGCAAATGACCTAAACACCTATGCATATACTATAGCCAAGTGTTATATCGAAGGCGACAGAGATAAGTATCTCGCTGAAGCTGAAAAGGAAATAAAGACACTAAATACATTAGAGCCAAAGAATGGGTGGTTCTTCGATAATTACTCAATAAAGTCAAGATTTATTCACCCCAAAAATGGTGGGAAAGTAGATTCAATTCGCGAGTATATTGAAATACAAAACTATCCAGAACCACTGAAAAGTATTCTTATAACCTCGTTGATGTTAGCGGCAGATCGTGTAGATTCTACTTGTGGTGTCCAAATGGCGTATCTAAAGAAGTGGGCTACTCGTGCCAACAACGACTTACTGCTAACTATTCCGGATCTTGTAGATGTCAGTCCGCATGGACTTGGAAAGGCTTTTATTGGCGATGCTGCTGACATAGGAACTAAAGTAGGTGAAGTAGATATTGCTTATCTTGATCCGCCCTATAACCAACATTCATATCTCGGAAACTATCATATGTGGGAATCCTTGGTTATGTGGGATAAACCAGAAACCTACGGAATAGCAAATAAGAGAATTGATTGTAAAGAAAGAAAATCAGGATTCAATAGCAAAACTCATATCTTAGATAGTTTTATCAAGACATGTGACAATATAAAATGTAAACTAATGATTGTGTCATTCAATAACGAGGGGTATATAACAAGAGATGACATGGTAAAGGCTCTTACAAAATATGGAGAAGTTATTGTAGTTGAGGAAGACTTCAAGAGATATGTTGGCGCTCAAATAGGGATCTATAATCCAAGCGGTGAGAAAGTCGGTAAAGTAAGTCATACAAGAAACAAAGAATATATTTTTTATGTGAAAGTCAAATAATATGAAACTCTCTGAATACGCCATAAGAAACTCTATATCCTATAAGACCGCCTGGAATCACTTCAAGTCGGGCAAGATCCCAGGCGCTCGCCAGCTTCCAACTGGCACCGTCGTTGTCGATGAACTCGACAACAGCAAAGATGAGATTATAGCCCTCCAAAAAGCCCGCATTCAGCAGCTTGAAGAAACCATAGAGAAAATGAAACAAAAGTGACCACCCAAGCCTACATCAAGTCCATTGAAGCTGAAAACGAGCTACTCCGTAACAAGATAGAAGCCTATGAAAATGCTTTTGACATTGTGAGAAGATATACCTATATAGACCCCAATGCCAAAGATTCGATTCTACTATCAGGGACAATATTTCTATCCTGTAATGTTCATGGGAAGCTTTACTTTACCACAGAAAGTAGCTATCTTACAAAAGAAGAATTTGACATCCTCAGTAAGTTCATTAGTGTTGCTGAAAAGAAAACCAACAGAAACTTCAAAAAGACTCCTTGACTTCTCTTCCCCGATAGGTATGATATTATTCTTCATAAGGAAAATTAAAATGACTAAAACCAAATACATAATAGGTCTTGTTTCTTTTTCTATTGCAGGTATTATTGCTGGACTTATTATTGTTAGATATATCAACGAATATAGGGAAAATAAAGCAGCCATAAAGGATATCGTGGAATTGGTTGCTCCAAGTTCCTATATGTTGGTCACACCTACTGGTAATCTTGATAAGGATATTGCTCTCTTTGAAGATGCTCTTCGTAGCAAGAGAATGCCGAAGCCCGGAAGGGTTGTTGAAGAAATTGGGTTCACCAAAAACCTTGACCATATCTATATCATTAAGTATTGGGTTGGTGACAAGGATAGTGGAAATATACAAGAATTTAAGGCAATTGCTCTTTCTAAAGACTCCATTGTTGCCGGAAATGAATTGCCTTTCATTGCATATGACACAATTCTCATTAGTAAAGAAACCCCATATAAGTTTTGTAATGTTAAGTCACTTAAGGGCAAGAATATCAGTAATGAATGGGAAAGTGTTGCCTTGTGTATTGACTCCAATAGGAATGCTATTGTGGAATATCTCTCTGGTCTAAAACAAGCGAAAGAACGAGAGACACAGAGAATGCGTGCATCTGAAGCTGATGTTAGAATTCGTGAGATTTATGCCAAGGCAGAGGCAGAGGAAAAAATCATTCGGGAGCAAACCGCCCAACAAATTCTTATTAACGAAAACAAGAGGAAACAGCAAGAAGCTGATGCTGCCATTAAGAATAAAGAAACTGAATTGAAAATTCAACAAGATACTCTTCGTATGCAAGAGGAAAAAGAAAAGGAATTTCAAAAAGAGCAAGATAGGCTGTATGCACTCTCTATTGATACCAAGGCACTTATGCTTGCTACTATAAAAGAAATCAATCTTGCACTTGCTCCTTATGATATGTATAATATCCCTCGAACTTTTGAAGACGATAATCTTAACATTCAATTCCTCATTGATGCAATTCAGAAAAACATTACCCAACTCCCGGCGGAATACTTGAAGGATGTTTATGCTATGAAGGAATATAAGGAGTATGAGGATAAGACTAAAGAATTCAATGGTGCGCTTGTGGTGACTAGAAAGAAACTCAATAGTTGGAATGCATATGTTGCTAGAATTAATAGCCCAGAAGAAAAGAGTCGAATTGAGAACGAAAAAGAAAATTCTCGTCGCCAAGCACTCGCCCGGCAAGCCGAATCAAAAGCTAGGGCTGAGCAAAGCAGGAGGGACGCTGCATATCGTTTGAGTCGTGAGCCAAGGATGGTTATAGTATTAGGAGCATCTGCTCCTGTTCGTTAATTACTCGCAAAGTAACACTTGACTTCTCTTCCCTGTCCATATGATAGGGCTATAAGGAAACCACTATGAGCAAGCCTGCACCAGAAGTTCTCGACACTTGGACCGAAAAGAAATTCACCAAGAAGCTGAACGACCGTATCACACTGACCATGTTCCGCTGCGTGTATCGCAGGGGAAAGAAGGTCACTCGCATCAGTTATAAGTTCGGTTCGTCCTGTCACTGGTCGTCCGACATCGCTACGCTGGACTACCGTGAGGAATGGAATGGTAAGGCAACCGACAGCATCAACTGGGCGAGCGGCGGCTGCAACGATGGCTTCACCGTCGAAGAGTATGCGCTGGCTCAATCTGGCATCTTCAAGTGGGTTGCGAAGGTTGCCCGAAAGCATGCTGGCAAGGTTACGCCATGAGCGAATCGGCATACTATAAGCGTTGGAAGAAGGCACAGAAAGCCGCTGTCAAGAATTTCAAGCCGATTACACGCCACTACACCATCGACAAGTGCCCCGACTGCTGGGGAAGTCTCCCACAGGGCAATGAAAGTGCCTGGGCAAAGGGCTGTCATGGCTGTGAAGTATTCGATGAGTGTGGTGAAGCCACTGAAGCTGTTCAGGAGGCGTCCATGACGAAGAAAGAATGGGAAGCCATGGTAAAGCGACACAAGGAGTTCATGAATCCTGACTACTGGCAGAAGAAATATGGTGGTGGCTGGAAAGGTGCTTGACTTCTCTTCCCTTTCTGTAAGATAGTAGCATAAGGAACTATATGAAGATTACCACCGATAAACTCTGGAAAGTCACTGTCAGGGAATCCGATAGATTCCGGAGTCAGGAAATTCTGGATGTCTCGTTTTACGATGATGAGCAGGAGGCTATCGAAGCAGCCCGCGCCGTCAACTGCCAAAGGGACTTCGTTGGTCCTGTACCAGAAACCTATATCTACGCCGAAGTCACGAAGGCTTGAGGAATCACATGAAATTTCACTGCAACATCCATGACCTTGACTTTGAATACGAGAACCCAACGGGGCATCCCGTGATATGCCCGCTCTGTATGTTCAAGGAGCTTGAGACTTTACGAGACGAGTATCGTGCTGTCAAGCATCAACGAGATGTTCTTGTTGAAGCAATCGGCATTGTCAAGACCATTCAGGAGCTAAAGTGAGCCGCAACACCATCGCTGATATGTATGTCTTACAAGATAAGACTGATTCCGGCACCTTCTATGCTCACTATGAAGACAACTTCTATGCTGGCACCTTCGGTGATGCTGTGTTATACACTCGCTCCGATGCTATTCTCGCATTAGATCCAGACAAGGAACTCTGTCAGAAGTACAAAATGGTTAAACTTTCAGCTATCGTCCATATGCTCATGTATGTCTGTGGTGAGATTGAAGCCAACGCCCGAGCATAAATATAAGTTACTCATAAGGACCACATGGAAGACCATCTTACTGCTACTATCACGCTTCAACCAACTGTCACAGTTGGACAGGTTACTACCGTCGCTGAGAAGGTACTGGAGACACTCTTCTCTAAATATGAGGCGGTCCTTGAATCTGAAAATCCAGTAAATGACCCCAAGATGTTTTTCCGCATGAGGAATAACACGGTTAAGATGCTCCTACAGCCCATTAAGTATGTTCGTGACTCCAAGGAGCCGCTGGGGCTGAAATTTGACTACGACGTTGACTCTGGTATCATGAAAATGTCAGCCATTCGTGCGTCTCTGGGCGAAAGACCTAAGAGAACCAAGGAGTAACATATGTCAATGAAAGATTTCAAAGAATCGCTGGAAAACAAGGTTAGTAAAGTATTCAACCGTATGGTCAACGGCGTTGTCATCATCGGCAATGGAGAATACAAAAAGACTCTGATTGAAGATACTATGGGTAACGGTGTCTATAGCAAGTTTCGTCTTCAGTCCATATCCATTGACACCAACAACAATGTCCTCGAAGTCATCAAGGAGGCAAGAGCCGAGAATATTCCTGATGGTCTAAAAGGTGGAGTTATAACCCTGTCAACCGACATCAACGCAACCGCAGGATCCGGCATTATTGGAAAGATAAAGGCGTGGGCTAATACCCTGTTGAACCGCTTAACCAGCGTTAGTAGAATCAAAAACACGGTCTACTCTGGTGGGGGCGGTGGTATGACCATTGGAAGATTCTTCCGTGGAGTCTACAAGTCGAAGAGTGGAAAGACATTCAACGAGAACTCGCTATCTGTCGAGATTCTTTATGTTGACTCCAAGACACTGGAGAATATAGCAACCGACTTGGCTAAAGAGTTTAACCAAGAGACGGTTCTTGTGAAGGATTACAATACGGGTGAGATGTATTTTGCCGACCAAAAAGACATTCCTGCTACGCAGGTTGAATCTGTGAAGCCATGAGTTACGATCCACCCCAATAAAATTGGAGATTCATAACAAAAACATTCAGTTTCACGTATAAATAAGTATGTTGGGGACAAGGATTGATCCCCCTGATTGTGCCTAATCCACGATCTAACCCAACGTTCTTACTTCTGATTAGGAGAAACTATTATGAATGAAAACATTATAAAACCTGTATATGGTTATATCTATTGTCTAACTCTGAAAAAAGACAATAGGAAGTATTTTGGACAAACTACACAAGATCCATACCAGTATTATAGACGAGAGTACGTATGTTCTTTAGGAGGCAATCGAACGCACCTAAACAGAGCAATAAAAAAGTATGGAATTGATTCTTTTGATTTCGCAGTAATATGTAAGGCATATAGCAAAAAGAGACTGGATATAATGGAAAGATACTATATCAAAAAATATAAGTGTCGAGACAAAAGGTGTGGGTTTAATTTAATGGAAGGTGGTTCCCATGGAAAACATAATGAGGAAACCAAAAGAAAATGGAGTATAAGCCGAAAAGGAAAACAGGCAGGAATATCACACCCTAATGCGCTTATAACCACCATAAGAAATATTAAAACTAATGAAATTGTAAGTGGATGTATGAAGGTATTGGCTAAGCAATATTATTTTAACTACAAGCATATGAGTGCGAGAGGAAAGTCGAAAGATTGGAGAATGGTTCGGTTGACAACAAAGGACGGAATTGATGTTACAATGCCATCAATACCGAGAGATAAAGAGTTGTGTAAGGGATTGTCTATTAAAAACGCAAAGTTAGCTACGATTAGAAATATTGCGACAGGTGAACAGGAATCTGGATGTGTAAGTGAACTGGCGAGAAAATACCATTTATGTAGAAGTGAAATGTCACTAAAATCTGGTAGGTCTGGAAATTGGGTTCTTGTTGGAAGTCACTCTGACAAATACCTAAAAAGTAAAAACATTTGACTTCCCTATATGATTCGTTAGAATACTACTAATGACTTATCTTCACGGTAATGATACTGACATATATGAAAACTACTCTATACTCCATCCTAGTGGTGATAGAATGTGTTTTTGCGATGGAAAGAAGATACGCTGGTATCTAAAGAAGGGATTGGCGAAACAAGTTGACGAAAAGACAATACAACTATTATTTGAACCAAAGGGAATAGGCAATCTTCACCTGTCCGATGTTTATAAAAACAACATGAGTAATAAATGTGTCATATGTGGAACTGATAAGAACCTGACCAAGCATCATATCGTTCCTTACCAATACCGAAAGCATTTCCCAGATGTCCTGAAGTCGCATAATCATTTTGACATTCTTCCTGTTTGTATAGAACATCATGAAGAATATGAAAGAGAAGCTGATCTGTTCAACGCCAAGCTCGCAAAAGAGGCTGGTATAGTCACCAAGAACAACCAGAAGCTACCCGAAGTAGTCAAGGCAGAAAAGCTGAACGCTATCATCATGACGCTGGAAAGCAAGTGGGACGATATTCCGCCGCAACGTCGAGATGTTCTATTAAGAGAAATTGGCGACCATTTTGGCGTTGTTGATATTGACAAAACTTCAATATCATCATTTAGGCAAGAAATAGCCAAAGAAACTCCAAGTGTTTCTCCAGCTTCTGTTATCGTATCACATCAAAAGGATCTTCGCGAATTCATTGTGCGCTGGCGAAAGCATTTTCTTGACAATATGAAGCCTCAATTCATGCCCAAAGGGTGGATTGATGACCATGAAAGGTTCTTCTATGGAAACTGAAAAATATGGATCTGCTACCTTTAGGTGGAGCGAGTTTGAAGATTTCTTTCACGACTTCAAGACTACCTTGTCTGATCCAGAGCATGTGCATCTTACGAATGTATTGCGTGAGGATTTTATGAGGAAATTCAAGGAAAGATGTCGTGTGGTTCCTCCATGGCTAAGGAGAGATTGATGGAAGGAATCACACGAGAAGATCTTATAAACAGCCTCATGGCATTGCATAGTGAATGTCCCGAGTGTCATGGCAATCCCATTGATTGTCAGCTTGTCAAGTGCCGTATGAAGTCTCGTGATGGTTTTGAAGAATACTTGAATTCTCTTGCCCCCAGAAGTTTTATGGGATATGCTGGATAGACACAATAGCTGTCAAAGAAAGATGGAACATGGAAACCAAGCATCTTGACATCTTGAAGGCTCGTGAAGAGTATATATGTCATCAATGCAATTGTGTATCACATGGTGCTGCTGGATTAGCTGCTGTTCTGTTTGCTAACTACACATACGCAGACTGTTACTCAACTCGCTGGGAACCAGATAAGCCAGGAACCATCAATGTAGCCCGTGGTGGAGAACCATGTGAGCCGAACATCATCAACATGTTCGCCCAATATAATCCGGGGAAGCCCCGTGACGATGACCCCGTTGGGGACTCCGCTGAGCATCGTAAAAAGTATTTTATTTCGTGCCTACGGGAGATAAAGAAGTTGAATCCTAAGTCACTTGCGTTCCCTGCGAAAATTGGTTGTGGGTTAGGCGGAGGGAATTGGGAATGGTATTCGTCGGCTTTACAGAAGTTCGAAGAAGCTACCAAGATTCCTATTACGATATACATCAAGGAATAAATAACAGAAGGAGTTTCTGTTATGCTAACCATAATAATCGCTTTAGCCAACCTTACGACACTTGCTGTAAATCTATATATGCTCTGGACTATAAGAAAGTTTCTTATTGCGACTGCTAAAAAGACCATTGACAGGGTAGAGGATCAGATCAAGAAGATATAAATAAAGGCATGCCCAAAGAAACTTTCGACCAAGAACAGCTAAAGTATAAGTCAAAACTTGGTCTTGACACAAGCCCCGGAAGAGTCTATCCAGTTACTTACACTGTGAACTGGGAAGTTATAGATAAAGACGGATCTGTCAAAAAGTTTCAAGACGCTTATGGTTCTGCCAAGTCGCTTGAAGGTGCGCTAAAGCGAGCAGAATGGGTATTTGGTAAGTTTCCCAAAAGTCGTATATGGTTCACGGTGTGGATGAACGGAAAAGAAGTGGATCACAAGCTATTCAACCAGCCAGCGGAATGGGAAGGCAAGCCGCCTGCCGAACCCAACATGACAACCAACGAAAATAGAAGTAGAATCCAGAGACTCTTCACCCAGTCTATTCTTCATGAGTCATCCTCTTTCAAGAACATTGTAGCCCTCAACGAAGGAGACATCAAGTTTCTTGAAGCCATTGGTTTGTATATCATGGAGGGATTCAAGAGAGACTTGAATGAGATTATCAAAGACGCCAGCATGGAATCAAACCTGTTTGAGAACCTGAAGAAGCAGTCGCAGACCTATCTTGACGGGCAGCCATATCTGTATTGGAATCAGCCTGAAGAAAAAGATGGAGAGCCTGTTGGCTACCATCTTGCCACCATCGACAAGAACCGCTTGAAGAAAGGTAAGGTTCTTAGGAAGTCGCTGGTCAAGGAACGGGTCATCCTCTATCTGCCTATTCTTGAGGATTGGATTACCTATTACATGGGAAATAACAACGAGGGACTTGATCGGCAGCTAACGCTGAAGTGCCTCGCAATTCCTCTACAGGGACAACGCATGCTGAAGTATGTCATTGTCAATGGAAGCAGAGAAGAGATAAGTGATGAAGTGGGTGGTGACTAATGGACAACCTGCTTAAGAATCTCAAGGAATCATGGAATAAAATAGTTGAAAAAAACAAAGAGAATGATATATTCTCAAGAATCATAAAATGTTACGAAATTCTAAAATCACATGGTTGCTCTCTTGGTGGGGGAAATTGCGGAATGGCTGCCATCGCTATTTTAGAATATCTTAAAGACAAAAATTTAAAAATTGCATTCGTTACTGATGTGATTACCGATGATGAATTACTGGATGGGGAGCCTGATATATATCATGTTGCAATATCACATGGTAATAGATATTTTGATGAAATGGGAGAAATTAACGTTAAATATCTACAAAAACTAGCACTTGATCAATACGGAAAGCATGCAAATATTATAAATTACAAATATCTTGGCGGTAGAGAAGTGTTTTTATCTATTATTAGAAATAATACAAACTGGAATACCGAATGGAAATCAATGTATAAAGTATTAAAGACGGCAGGGGTTTAAATATGAGGGATAATCGCTTAAAGATACTGAAAGAAACTTGGAGTCAACTGGAAGCCGATGCTCAGATGGTTTATGAAGACAATGTGAAGTATCATCAAGTTATTCCAGAAATCAAGTTCATGAACCCACAGATTATCAAGCGACTCAATTCCAGTGAAGTCGGTTCTGTCCCTGATGATGTAGCAGCATCCATGGACTTCAGTGAGCCTATAGATGTGTCGATATATCGTGATGGAGAGATAATCTGTCAGAACGGACATCATCGACTTGCCGCAGCCAAGCAGCGTGGTATGAAGCTGATCAATGTCAAGGTACAGGCTATAAACGCATACGGCAAGATGATAAACGAGTTGATACGTAATCAAGAGATACGGGAAAGTCGCTTGGTCGAAATGCCAGCATGGAATGACGGAAATAAAGACATTTCCAACTACGTTGTTAAACAAAATAAAAGAGAAGTATTATCTATGTTAAACCGTAGGGGTATGACTTTGGTAGATGAGTTTAACATAAGTGGATACAAAGCGGAAACGTGGTCAAGAAGAGATAATCTTCAAATACATCTATATAACGCCGAAGGAACGCATGTCGGTGAATTTATCTGGTATACCGAAGATGGTCAATGGAAAACAGAATCAGTCGCTCTTGCCCCAGAGGCACAGGGTAAAGGCATAGCTATCAAGCTTTACATTTATGCTATAGAAGAATTCATGAAGACTTTATATTCCGATACATCACTAACTGGCGAAACTGGAAAGGGTTCGTTTGATGTGTGGGTCAAACTTGGAAAATATTTCAATTTTAAGTATGTTTATAACGAAGAAGAAAACATGCTTGAAGCAGTTGATGAGTTTACTAGAGATATGATGGGTTCGGAAAATATACGATTTGTAGTATCGACCGAATATCTTATAGAAGATGATACTATGAACGAAACTCTCGTCAGCCTTCCTACGAATTCTATTCGTCAATGGCTGTCGAAAAACATTGATGAATTACTTCAGAAGATTCAAGAAACATATACACAAGGCTATAATACTTATGTGGAAGATTCTATAGAAATGGACGGTCGTTCCATATCTGTAAATATCCAAAAGAAACTCTTAAGTACGTCACCAGATATTGAATCTGCTCTTTACTTCAACGAGAAAGAAGATGCAATCTATATCTCTGCTGATTCACTTGTTAGCAACTTGAAGAAACTTGACAAAATAAAGGCATTTGTTACACGCGGTATATGGCATGAGTTGACACATGTGAATGATCCCAATAGATTACAGCATAAGCAAGATCTATCTTCGTATGCCGCATATATCAACTCTCCAAGAGAATTCCCCGCATTCGCTCGCATGTTTATAGAAGAGATAAGAGATGCTGATAAGTCATTAAGAGATGCTGTCTTAGTGGCTATTCAGCAAGATAAGAAAATACCAATGAAAGATATTGACACTTGGTATAAGAAGCTAACACCAGAAAATAAAGAAAAGTTTAAGGCTTACTGTCAGTCCGAGTTTGCTGGACCCAACGCTTAATATATTTTTTTATTTCACGTTCAGATTGACCAAAAATAGTCCCTACAATCTTTGAGTTATATATTAAGTCTGAATTCCAAACGTCTTCCACGCATTCGGGCGTTGTGGCATCATAACAATCTAATTCTTTCTTTGTCATGTTTGTATTATACCATGTAGATAAAAGCATTACATAACTTTTATCATATTCCCACCATTTATAATGAGTGGTGGTTACTTGAAAGAAACTTTTACAAAAACTAAAAATCTCGTATAAATATCTTTAGAAGGTGGTATAATAGTAATATGCTCAAATCGTTTAAATTCCAACTTCTACCTACGAAAGACCAAGAAGTGCTACTTGCCAAGCATTTTGGTTGTAAGAGATTTGTTTGGAATCACTTCCTAAACAGAAGAAAAGACGAATACTTAAAGAATGAAAAGACACTAAATTACTATGATTGTGCAACTGAATTGGTTGAATTAAAGAAAGTAGAAGAAACTACTTGGTTAAAAGAAATAAACTCACAGACACTTCAACATACTTTAAGAGATTTAGATGGAGCATATAATCGTTTCTTCCGTAAACAAAGTAAGTTTCCAAAGTTTAAAAGTAAATGGGATAAACAATCTTTTAGAGTTCCACAGCATATTTCAATTGAAGATAATAAGATTTACTTTCCAAAGTTTAATGAAGGTATAGAGTTAAATGCTCATCGTGAAATAGGAGATATTAACTTCATTACGATTTCTAAAACTCCATTGGGGAAGTATTTTGTTTCAATTACTTGTGAAGTTGGAGAAATACAAAAACTTCCAAAGAATGATGAGTCAATAGGAGTAGATTTGGGTATTAAAGATTTCGCAGTTTGTAGTAATGGGGATAAGTTTGATAATCCCAAACATTATCATAAGTTAGAAAAGAAACTCAAGTTCACACAAAGACAATTAAGTAAAAAGAAAAAGGAGAGTAATAGTAGAATAAAATACAGAAAACAAGTAGCATTAGTTCACGAAAAAATACATAATAACCGTCAAGACTTCTTACATAAACTTTCACATAAGTTAATTCACGAAAACCAAGTGATATGTATTGAAGATTTGAATGTTAAAGGTATGATGTCAAATCACAATCTTGCTAAATCAATCGGCAATTGTGGTTGGGGTGAATTCGTTCGACAGCTAAACTATAAGGCAGAATGGTATGGAAGAGAATTGGTCGTAATAGACCGCTTCTTCCCAAGTTCTAAAACTTGTAGTCATTGTGGTTGGATTAATGAAGGATTAAATATAAAAGACCGTGAATGGACTTGTCAATGTGGAAAAGTAATAGATAGAGACTTAAATGCAAGTCTTAATATATTACAACAAGGTTTAAATCAAAAGTCTGGTTTAGGAATTAAATCGGACTCTAAACAAAAACAGGTGGAGGCGACTTCAATAGAAGTGTCTATGAAACCTGAAGCCCACTCGCTTTAGCGGGTGGGTAGTTCACATAATTTTGGCTACTTGATATAATGAAAGTCGTATAAATACTATTGAAGTATTATACCCCTTTAGGAGACACTTATGGCAGACATGCGCGACTATCGTAATCAGTGGAAGCAACTACAAGAATCCTGGGCGAAGGAGGACACTGAAGTCAATGTCTCCGCTACTAAGAAGGAGAAGCTGGAAGAGGGCAAGCGCAAGCTACCAGATGCCCTAAAGGCACACCAGTTCAAAAAGAAGGGCGCTGAAGAACAAAAGGAAGCATCAAAGGTAGAAGAAAAGGAAGACGATAAGAAAGAAGACAAGACCGAGGGTAAGACCATCTTCGGCAAGAAGGCAACCGAAGGAAAGAAGCCAACGATGGGGTGGACACATGCCCATGCTAAGCAAAAAGTAGTTGATGCTGAGAAAAAGAAAAGACAAGAAGAAAAGGCTAAGAAGGCAACTGAAGACGCTGCGCCCGGATCTGCTGGTGGAGCCACTGTAAGTGCCCCCGGCGCTGGCGACCCAGCCGAAGGAACAGGACCAACTGGTATTGCTCGCTTTCCTGAACGTCTTGGCTGCAAGCCAGGACAGAAGTGCAAGACAAAGCCACAGCAGCGCACCTTTCCAGAGAAAGTAACCACAAAAGAATCTAAAGGAAAGAGACTTTTTAATCATTTCCGCAAGTTTATGGAAGCGGAAGGCTTAAATCTTGACCAAGTAACTCCAGAAGTAACTCCAGAAGTAACTCCAGAAGTAGCACCTGAAGCTGAAGTCCCTGAAATGGACGTGGAGCCAGGGCTTGACAATGTTGGTCAGGACGCACCACCGGAAGCTGGATTGATTGCTGACCTCCAAGCTAAGTTCCCAGGTGCTAAGATCACTGTTACCATCGAAGCAGGAGAAGTTCCTTTCGATGCCGAGACAGTCGCAAAGGCACAAGAAGTAGCTGAAACCATTCCTGTCGAAAGCGACATAGAAGATATCGGTGGAGAAGAAGACCTTGGAGCCTCAGAAACTGGCGTTCCTGGCGCTGAAGGATTGGGAGATGTTGGTGGAGAAGAGCTTCCTGTCCCACAGGAAGAGAGCGCAACGTCCGAGTTAGACCTCGTTATTCAAGATGCAGCAGATTATGCTGCTGGACTTGGTGGGGAAGTCAATGGACAAGTTATCTCACAGTTCGTTCTTAAGCATTACCCATCTGACATTGACAAGATTGACATGATAGTTCAGGGTGTTAAGGAGAGACTCAATGGAATAGGAGAGTCTATAGTCATGGGTGAAGAAGGAGATGAAGTAACTGCCGATGTTCCAGAAATGGAAGTTGGTGGTGAAGCAGGAGCCGAAGGTGGAGAAATGGGTGATGTGGGCTTAGGGGGCTTGGAGGCAGGAGCCGAGGAAGAAGTGGCAGCCGAAATATCCTCTGACTCCATAGCCCTATCACCAGAACAGTGGGAAGCGTTCCTTGCTGGTGGAACCGAAGAAGAACCCGTAGATGACATGGTAGGCGGAGACGCTGAGCAGGAGGAATCCCCCGAAACGGGGGAGCATAAAAGTGCAGATCCAGCAAGCATCTAACGGATTCGCAAAGGGAACATACTTGGATATGCCATGGACAGCAAGGCGCATAGAAGGGGCTTGGAAGTTCAAAACAGCTAAGAAGCTGACACCCGGAGCTAAGGCGAACATAGCTACACAGATAAATAAAAGAATATCAGGAGAATAACTATGAACATCAAGATTCCATCTCTCGACAACGTTCGTCAGAGTATCCGCACGAAGATCGTTGAAGGGTATGATAAGATGGGCAAGTTAATAGAAGACGGGGCGGTAGATCCCCTCTATCCAGAGAACCCAGCCGTCGATGCTGCTCAAGTAGCTGCATCGGTTCCAGATAAGACCGTTACGGTCAATTCCACTCTGTTACGTGACTTGCTTAACTGGGCAACCAGCGCAGACGCAGCATCCATTGATAATGTTGTAGCCAAGGCAGAAGAGCTTAGTGCAGCAGGACCAATGGGACCAGAGAAGCTCATTGACTTGACTGGTGCTGCTGGCTGCCAGCAGCCCGGGTGCCCAACCAACCCAGAGACACCTGGAACAGAAGTACCCGCAGTTGGAACACAAACAACCCCAGGAATGCCAATTCCCGCAGGTCCAACCGGACCTTTGTCGCCAGTAATGGCATCTTTCTTACGTCGCGGTAAGAAAGTCAACGAAAGTGCTCCCGAAAAGGAAGAAGATACGGAAGATGACAGACCAGAAGATATGTTCGATCATGGGGACAGTCAGAAGAATAGACATTTAGATGATGATCGCGAAGATATGTTCGACAGTAAAAATCTTAAAGAAGATGACATTATCGACTCTGATAACGAAGTTATCGTAAATCCAGATGAAATGAAGAAGCCTGTTAATAAGGGCGGGTTTGGATTGCCACTTGACGATAAGTTGAACAAGGGCAATACTGGAATGTTAGAAGATGATATCATTGATTCGGACCACGAAGTTATAGTAACCCCCGACGAGATGGGAAAGAAAAACCCAGAAATCAAACCAGACGGCGGGCAGGAACCAGAAGGATTGCCACTCGACAACCCATTGAATAAGGGTAACGCCGGTTTGAAAGAGGATGGTTTGGAAATTGGGGATGACGAAGCAAGTGAAATAGGTAAGGAATTGGATGCCGAGGCTGGGCAAGATGCCGTAGGAAGTGGTCCAGTTGAGACGGGAATAACCGTTGACCCAGCAGGAGAAGAAGTTGGATTGGATGGTGCAGAAGTAACTTCTGTTGATGCAGGAGGTCCAGAAGTCACAGAAGTAGAACCACCCGCAGCAGAGGGTGGTATGGTGCAACAGATAAGCGACTTGCAGGCTCGTATCGCTGAGCTTGAAGCCATTATCAAGGGCGGAAGCGCACCAGCAGCACCACCAGCAGCACCAGCAGCACCAGTTTCTCCCGTCGATGGCGCTGTAGATGCTGTAGATGCTGTAGTAGATGTGGCAGACGATGTTGTTGACGGTTTGGAAGATGCTGAAGGAGAAGGAGAAGGAGAAGGAGAAGAATCTGATGAACTTGAATCGGGTGAAGATGCTGAAGAAGTAGAGGGCGCTGAAGAAGTTGAAGATTCTGAAGAAAAGGAAGAAGAAAAGGAAGAAGAAAAGGAAGAAAGCAAGGAATAAACAATGAAATCTCTTAGGGAGCAGTTTTTCTCAGGAAAAGGTTTGGAGATAAATCCTCTCGAAGAGGCAATGTCCCCAGAAGAAAAGGCAAAAGCAGCAGAAGATTACTGGAAGAGACAAGAAGAAAAGCAAAAGCAAAAAGCAGCACAAAAAGAAAGAATGAATAAGTGGTTTGATAGATATAATAAATTCAATGATTTCTTAAATAAAAATCTTCCCGAATTAGCACAACAAAAGAAAGATGCTGAATTGACAGCTTCAATGTATGGCGAAACAATAAATGCACCCGACTACCCCGAACTAACGGGTGATTTAGCTAAGGATGCAGAGATAGCAAAAGAATATATGAAGCAATGGTTTGAAGCAGCAAATAAGCGCGAAAGAAGACCTTGGGGACTTGGTTCGTAATAACACAAAACAAAATATAAGGAGACAAAAACCCAGGCATAGTTCCTGGGTTTTTTGTTGATAAATACTTAGTGATGACAACATTCGGAGCCATATGGAGTTAAGTCAGTGCCCGTGCTGCCTTCGCCATGTTCGCAATACTGATATGACTCTGCATCATTGGCTGCCGAGAAGCCAAGGTGGGACACTTAACGAAACAATTATATTATGCAAAACATGTCACGAAGCTTTGCATTATATCATTCCATTAAACGATGTCATAAAATACAAAAATGTGGATGAGTTAGAAACCCATCCACAATTCAGTAGCTACTTACATTGGATCAGGACTATTGATCATCCGAGCCATGTGAAAGCTAAGTCGGCTTATAGGGAAGCATGTCGCTTTCAGGATTCCACGCCACTTCAAGCGACTGGTTAACTACCAGTAACCTTCCGTTTCTAACATCATTGTCAAAAATACGACAGGCTAATCTTCCATCTGGTTGCCCTGCTTTGAAATCAAGACAAAATATATTTGGTGATGGCTCTGTGAATAGTCTGTTACCATGTGTGTGCCCGTGATATAGATGCCAGCCTCCTAAATCATCGTCACATCGTTCACTTAATTGTAAGCGAACGGGTAAACCATCCACCGTATCTCCGTTGGTCAACCCAAATAAAAGGCGACTGTAGTCTGCCTTACCCAACTCATTGTTGTGATACTTCTCAACAAAACGAACTGGCTTCGCTCCGGGGGCATGTGAGAGCATTATCTTATTGTCTTCGTCAATGAGGGCAACATACTCTTGGTAGAATAAGTCACAAAAATGTCGGAAGGTGTCTGGACCATCCTTGTTGAATAAATCTATAGTAGCGGCTTGTTCGGGAGAAAGACCAACTCCCCGACCGTAGGACCAGAAAACATATTTACGATCATGATTCCCCATAAGGAACGTTGATATATACTTTATGTCTAAGAGAGTTTTTAGAGTTTCCAGGGGCTTTGGTCCCCTATCCAGAATATCCCCTAAAAAGATGTAGTTCTTGACACCTTCATCATGACAAACTCCAAGAGCCTTAACAAGCATATCGTTACATGCATGGATGTCACTTAGAATGGCAGTTTTGGGTGATATTTTCGTCGCTATGACTTTCATTTTTATACCTTATTTGTTCGAATTTATCGTGTTTTCTCTTCAATCCTTCAATGTTACCATCATATATTAGATTATAAAAATTACAAATACTTTCTTTTCCGGTAGCCCGTAATGCCGAACTTCTATTTGTATTTTTGTATATAGTTTTCGTTTCTTTAAAATATATGTTATTCTGTTCAGCCCATTCAATAACCGAATTCCATTTCGTATTGTAACTTCCCGATATACATAGCTGTCTACATCTATTCTTCATATTAACGTACATACATCCATCACCGTCAAATAACCCATGTATCCAATGTTTTCTTAAATCTTCTGGAATATAGCTAATAGCCGTTGTCATATCGTATCTCCCAGACACATACCCCATTTTTTCAAATATATTAAACATAACTGGATTTGATATTTTAACTGCCGATATCTCTTTCCAGTTGTATCTTTTTCTATTATATATTTTCCAACCATCGTCAGTAAACAATGAAATAATGTCATTAATATCATCTTTTTTTATTTCAAGAGATATGCATCCTCCTTCTTTAACTCTTTGAAATGAACCATCTGCCCATAGAAATCCACATATGTAAGCAACTCTTGGTGTTTGTATTTTTAGATACGGAAGAGCAACATTTGTATCCTTTAGCATCTTAGAGTTTTTTATAAAATTCTTCCCGTCCTCCCCTATTTTTATCTTTCTATTTCCCACATAACTTTTTATTATTTTATAGTCTATCCCCAAGATACGGGCAGTTTCGATACCCCCATATACAGGATATAACTTATATATAGCATCGGTATTTTCTTTAGTTAATATCATATATACTCCTATACACTTATTTATATCGCAATTATAGGTATTATACACGCAAAAATATATTACGCATGTTTAGTATAATATAACACCATGGCTTTTACATGTGACAGAAACAAAGAAAATCTAGAATGGTTCCTATTTAGGGAGCATCTTTACAGTGACAGAACACTTGCTATAGATGATATCAAAAAGGGATGCATATCAATCAATGGGAGGGTCAAAAAAGACCCAAACTACATCGTCAAGAAAAAAGACAAGTTTGTTATACAGGGGACTCCTGCCGATGGCTGTCTTATTTCCTTTACTGTAGAGGAATGATTATCTTTTTGTCGGAATCTCGTCTTCCCTAATATATTTTGGTCCTGGCAACTGAGGTTTCTGCTTGGTTGGTACAGGCTGAACATCCACTTTCCTGGCTAGGCGTAGCCCCTTCCAAGCAAATGGCGAAGCTGTAATGGTATCAAGCCCAAATTGCTGACCTTTAGCATCTTCTACGGTAACTTCATAGAAGACACTGGGGTATCTCATTTTGAGGTTTCGTACTAAATGCAAGAAAGTATAACGCGCCTCATCGTTGCTCCAAAATTGGCTATTACGAAATGCTATTTCTTTCCACCCGTTGATATCACATGTGGCTACACAATTTGTAGCAGCGCAGGAGGGCATGAGGTTGTCCATTGCCTGTTTGACCTTGAATGCATGATCGGTCGATGAATCTGCCACCTTTTTCCACAACTTATCGGTACGAGCCACACTGTCGTTGAGAATGCTACCATATTCTATTGCATTCTCGTCTTTTTCAAGAACGCAAGGAGGAACCCAAAATACAACATCTTTAGGTGGTATTTCGCTTACGGTAATGGTTCCGTCCATATCCCTTAAAGAAAACACAAAGTTTCTTGTGACATTGATAAATGCTACCGTGACATGCGTATGTTCGTATAGATGGTTAATGTCTTTACTGCAAAGAGTCTTATTGTATTCAAGAGTTGACATGTCAACATTATTACTTACATTTGTCACTTCAGCAACTATTTCTGGAATCTTTTCAACATCGCTAGGGGAATCATTAAGATTGCGCTTCTTCCAAACACTTGCCCAATCCTTGCCATTAATAGTTTTTATCAGTCTGTCAACTGTTTGAGTATTTATTTTTGACTCCGAAATAACAAATGATTCCGGTAAATTATTCTGTACTTCCATATATTATCCTTTTATAATGTACAATTCGTATGTCGGCGTCCTGATAAACATCGGCAACGGGTTCCCATTGCATCCAATCCCACAGAAAATATGTATCACCATCGTGGCGCTTCTTTACATGAGTTATAACCATATCATCGCACCAGTCAATAAGTTCTGTATATAATTGAGCGCCACCAATGAGGAATATATTTTTGTCTGGAATTTCTATTACGGCTTTTTGTAATTCTTCGATGTCTTTTACTATTATGGCTCCTGGGGCATCTTCGGGCAACATAATGCGCGAAAACACAATATTAACCCTATTAGAAAGCGGTTTAACAGGTAGTGATTGCCATGTCTTGCGACCCATGACCACTATATGACCACTTGTAAGTTTCTTAAAATAACTAAGGTCTTGGGGGAAGTTCCAAGGAAGCTTTCCGTTTTTACCTATAATCCCCATTGGGTCCATTGCAGCTACTAATATCATTTTAGATTTTTTACCAATTTGGATCTTTTTATTATAAGTGTTGCAACATCTTCGAGAAGTTTCTGATTGAACTGCCCTTCATTTTCCGCATAAAAATTTAAAACCATTGCCATAGCAGTCCTAAGACTCTTGTCTATTTCTTTAACTTCTTTGAGGACACGGGCATTCTTGGATTTCTTGCCCAAAATCATATCAAGTGCAAATTTCATCCATTGTTTTTTTTCGGGATCTTCTTCTTTTGATATTTGAGATTCCAATTCTTCTACATCGTCATTTTGGATATTATTCATATATTTTATTATATGCTATGTGAACAAATAAATCAAGCACTAAAAACTAACGTATTATATAACTTTTCAACAATATCATTATGTGACATGTCATAAGGTATGCGAACGAGGTTATATCTGTTATTCTTCGCCCATTCACTTTTTATAGAATCTAGTTTCTTACGGTATTCAAATTTAACATTGCCTCCAAAATATTTCACAGGTTTAAAGTGTTGTTCGCCGTCATATTCAATGAGGACATTTTTACCTTCAATAAGAAAATCAAAAGATAACAACTTTATATGCCTACATGTCGGAAACTTTACCTGCTCTATGAACTTTATATTATTACTCTCAAGAAATTTTCTTATGAAAGTTTCGCCGCTACTTTGTTTTATGCATTTAGGACATCCCGATCCACACAGGTGTAAATTTGGTGTTTGGCGAAATGTACCATGTTCTGGACATATAATATCAACTACTTCACGTGAATTCTTATATTCTACCACTGAATAGTTGTAAAGGTTTCCATGTTTTTCCATTGCTTTATGAATGAAATCCTTGGTGTTTGATATCTTTTGTCTTCCAATAGTAATTTTTGCACATTCAGGACATCCCCTACCACTAATATGATTCCCAGGAGACTGCCAAAATTCACCGTGCTTGTCGCATATAATGCAAACTCGCTTTTCGTTATTTTCATACACTACATTGCTGTAATCATACTTTTGATTATGTATCTCCATCGCCCTCTTTATAAAGGTTTCTGCATTTGATCTATTAGTGTTGGAGGCACATATTTTACATCCACCTTTTCCCGATAAGTGATGGTGGGCAGATTGCAAAAATGAAACATTGTGTTTCTTACATGTTATGGTAATATTACTGCGTGATCCTTTATACTCTGTATTTTTGTAGTCATACTTGTCGCCATGCTTTTCGATTGCTCTTCGTATGAAATCTTCGGTTGTTATTATCTTTGGCATATCCTTATTTATATAGATTATCTGACATATATTTGTCCTTGATATTTCCTTGCTAATTTATATTCTACATCAAACCCCTGGATACTTTTGGGTATTCGCCCAAGGAACTTTTTATAAGTTTCCTCACGAAATACATAAACCGCCAGCTTCTTTGAAGCAGCGTGACATGCCAGTTCATAATAGGATTTTAACCCTATTGAGTGACAATGCTTAACAAGTTCCTGTAGAGGGTCATTAATCATCTTCGTACTCCATTATATCAATAATCAGCGAAATAACACCACATCCTTTGTGGTCATAAAGCCATGTGTCCCATACATGCTGAAATGCATTGACTACATCAAGTAACTGAGCCTGTTCTGCCCCCTTGTCATATGCTTTAACGCGAATAGAGAACTTACGACCGTTTGCATGACGAAATTGCCCAGTCTTACCATGAGAATCTTCAATCGTGTCAAATAGCTTCCACTTGCTACTATTTTCAAGCCACTTGATAAATGCCTTTGGGTTAATGAACTGCGAACAGTCCTGCATCGACATTTTGATTTTGAGTTCGTCAAGTCGCTTGATGAACATAGAGTATTTATCAATCTGCTCCTGTTGACGCTCAATCCGGAGTTCCAGATCCTTGACATAATCCTCGTCGTAGTTCATGTTAAGCCTTGGTAAAGGTCCAAAATGCCCCATACCCCTCGTTATAACCGGGCTTGTCGAATTCGACTTTCCAGCCTTCCCGACTATAAATCTCTTCTATGTCCAATATGTGCTTACGGAAAATCTCTTCTCGCGTAAACTTCTCAGTAACCAAAAGCGCACTAACGACATGTTCCTGCCTTACAATTGCTTTTCTACCATCCCATGCTGACACAATGTGGTCGTTGAAGATATTGAAAACAATATCAGGAATATGCTTACATTTGAGGTTAACAACCTCAGACGGCATGATGGGTCTATTGAGTGCTTTGGGAGGAATACCATCAGGTGGGTTCATAAAGAGTTCCTTACTAGTATATTCTATGACTTCAGAGCCGAAGTCAAGTCCTAAAATCCACCATACCAGTAACCTAAAAATACCCCTAAAAATGTATTTAATTTATGTGTTATGTAGGAAATAAAAACACTATAGTTTATAATCTTTTATCAAGTGAGGAAAGATACTACATTAATAAACTGAAGAATTGTGCGTAAATATGGGTAAGGAGATAATATATGAAATATATCATAACATTACTAGCGTTCTTATTAGTAGCCTCAACATACTCATGTGAGGTCGCAAACGAACCAGAAGTAACATTACCACAGGAAGTAAAGGGAAAGGTACTAGAAATCCAGAAGCTTAGGGAAGAACACCGTAAAGCAATGGAAGTCAAAATACAAGAGTTGAAAGAAGTCCTTAAAGGACACCCAAAGCTACAGGTTCACGTTATGAGAATGATAATAGCTAAAAATGGCGTATTGTTCCCAGAAGCAAGAAACCTTCCCGAAAGATTAGAGGACCGTCGTGAGAATAATGAGCCATTGAGAGAAAGAGTAAGGGATAATATAATCGAAAGAAGACGCAACCAACATGGTGGCAAAGAATAATGTAACAATTGAAACATTTATTCCCCCATAATAGTATAAATATAGTATATCATTATGGGGGAATAATGGGAAAGAAGTATCCATCACGAGCCAACATACCAGCCCTCCCCACGGAGATTTCAAAGTGGCAAAAGGCTTCTGTCGAACTTGTCCATCTTAAGTTTAAGATACACAACATCTTAAATGAATTTACCACTGAAGAGCGTCAGAGTGACCAATATAAGGAGCTAACTGATATTCTTAAGGGGATAATAGTTCATGTTATTGACGATAATGGAGAACATGGCAACACTACTGCTGTTGCTCCAGTTATTGTCCAGAACATTAATACAGTTGAGCCGCCAAAGAAAAATAAGCTTAAGGAAATGGCAGGGAAGTACTGGAATTTCCAGACCCTTGTCGTGGGTATAATATCTGCTATAGCTGTTGCAATAGCGCCACATATTGTGGAAATAATAAAAACAATAGCAACTATTATCATGGGGACGCCGTAATGAAAATTTTATTTTTAGAAGACCATAGCTTTTTTGCTAAGGAAGTTATAGAATACATTAAGATGTTCATAGACAGTGGGAATATTGATATCCACTACGCAAAAACCTATAAGGAAGCTGAAGAGCTTTTGAAGACACACAACCAGTTCGATTATACTATACTAGATGTTCAATTGCAAAATGGTAGAAATGGAATTGAATTTGCTGATAAGAATAAGTCCAATATTGGTAAAATAATGTTTATAACGGGAAGCGTTGAACACGAGGTATTAAATACTCTTGAAGAGAAAAAATACTATTACATCAGCAAACAAAGTTTACTATGGGAACCTTTAAAGAAATTTTTAAGTTAATAAGAAAATTAAGATATTCAATCTTAATTTCTTTTTTGTTTTGTTTGTTGTCATATACAACTCTGTATTCAATCTGTCATATCGTACAGAAAAATTACGAGAGCCAAGTTAGAAGTATGGTATATCAAGAACAGCAATCGGCTGTCATTGATGCGTCTAAAAACTTATTTGATACAATTTCTATACTTAATGGCGTAATATCGTTAACCGTATCCTTCTTATATTTTTATATCAACTATAAAAAATTTAAAGCCATTAATATAACCAAAAAAGATTTTTTCTATCATCAAAAAGAACTTGATGATTTAATCAAAGAAGAGAAGGAAAAGAAGCATTTAAAAGATAAGCAAGAAGAAATTTCCTTTCGCTTGAACATAGCCCATAGCAACTCTCGAAACCTTAAGAATGTCATATCTGGAGTTAATCATGAGGTAGCTCCGTGGTTAGGAATAATTCGCAATGTCTCCAATATGATGTTGCAATTTCTAACACTGAAAACCCAGCTTAACGGCAAAGACTTTAAGTTTATACAAGATAAAATTCAAGAAATAGAAGCATCTGCCGAACAGTGTATATATATTGTAGATAATCTTAGTAAGAATATAAAGTACCTTCAGAAATATGATATGAATAGGTCTAATGTTGGATCCACCATTAAAGCCATGGTTTCTGTAGCTTTATTGAATTCCTCAATAAGAAAAAATATAAGACCGTCACAAATAGAAGTTGATTATACTTCCCTTGATTTCTTATGTCGTCACTCCCCCATGTTTCTTCATCAGATATTAATGAATTTAGTCAATAATGCCATTGACCACAATTCCCATATGAGAGATGAATTAAAGATAAAAATATATGGCGATTCTTCTAAAAAATCTCTTTATGTAGAAGACAACGGCAAGGGAATTTCTTCTAAGGTCATGGAACAATTATTTACGCCAAACTTCACAACCAAAGACGACCATGTTGACACACACGGACTTGGGCTTGCTATGTGCATGGATTATGCAATATCAATGGGCGCATATATAGACGTCCAAAGCCAAGAGGGATTATTTACAAAATTTATAATAGAATTTGAAGTAAGTGACGATGAGACAGATAGGAAAAGAAAGTATATGAATGGTTCCTCTTCTAACATATACAAAGCATATCAAGAAAGAAAAGAAAAAGCAAAAGAGTTTGATAGTGTTAGTAACTCTGGCTTCTTAAATAAAGTAAAAATAGAAGAAGAAAAGGAATACGAGGCTAAAACAGATATGCCGTGGATGCCTTAATATTCGCTATTGTCCAAACTTCTTGTCATTGACTTCATTCTGGACTTTTGTCATTCTAGCATTGAATTTACTAGGATCTGAATCGTTGAATTCGATCAATTGCATGTTCCCATTCTTGTCTTGATAATCCAACATTAAGTCTTTATATCCATAAGACTTGACTATTTCTTTAATAGTCTTTATTTGCTCCAGAGTCATTGGAAGATATACACTGAAAGAAGCCGTTTCTGGCGACCAGCGAACAAGACCAGTATATTTGGCAAGAGTTTTTGACCCAGGAAACTTTTTAGTAACTAGCTTGCCGTCCACCGTGATTGGATAACCAACATCTCTGGCGAAATCTTCATGACCCATATCCCCAATTCTTTCAACTTTACCATCTGGCTTTATAAATCCCCTAGCCTCTGACCATTTTAATTTGTTTTTGTTTGTTTTTGGGTATGCGTATGATATTTCGGCAGAACTCATTGCTTGGGCTTCGTCTCCAAAGTCACCTTCAGCCTCTCTCTTTATTATTGACTTTCTAACGCTTTCTTTATAGAAATTTTTGAATCCCATAATAAGTTACTCCATACCTATTTATAGAATATTTTAATTTGATTTGTTATATCGTCTCCTAACTCTATTCTCAAAAGCATTTCAAGGGCTTCCTTATCTATAGGACAATTCTTGGCAATATCAACATATTTCTTAATAGAATCATCAAGGGAATCTTCGTCCCTATCAACACGAAAGTAAGGTTCCCGTTTTGGGAACCTTACTTCTTTTCTTATAACCATTATGGGTTCTACTCTATCTGTTCTCATACACTTAGTATCGGCACAACTGACGATTACTTTAGTGTTGATTTCAGTTTTTTCTGTATTTCGGCATTGGGGTTGACCTGAACATAGCGATAAGCAACTTCAAGGTTTAGGATATTATAGCAAGTTGTCAACACTCTTCCTATGCTTGATCCATGCCACGACTGCCCTTCCCAGTTCCACGAGCCGCGAGCGCAGCCCTGTGAAGCATCTTGGGTTTCCACGGTGTAGGGAATTATGGTATTTAAGCATTTCTTCCAACGCTCTCCCCCAGCCTGAAACATTGAGAGCGAAAGGTAGTAGCACGCATAGTTATTCTTCTTATACGCTCCACTATCAACCCACCTTGCTTCAGCATCATTAAGCATCGTCTCCAACATAATGTCTCCCGATCCATGCCCCAAGAACACAGCGCATGTCGTTCCGATGAAGCTCAGATGTTCCTTTGCAGTCGAGTTATTAATAGCATTCCAAGTATATGGAAATATTGTCTTGTCGGTATATGGATCAGTTTTCTTTTCCCATTCTGGGTTAGCAGCTTTCCATACTCTTTCAATTGCTTTCTTACAGTTAGTCATCGAATTTCCAACATTCAATCCTGCACCATGCGCCGACTTGACAGCCATTACATTCCAACCAGTGACGCTCATATCCTGTCTAGCCATATTTGGCTTTACATAATCCCACATTATCTTTCTATATTCATTCCTTCTTTTCTTTTCGTTATATGATAAAACTTCATCTTCTATTTTACTGTCGTATATCTCTTTAAGTGTCTTCTTCCCATTATTTTTAAGATTGACAACAGTATCTCCTGATAAACATCCGTCAAGTTTAGGCTGTGACGCTAATGGGAATTCAACTTCATGCTCTCCGTACTTATGAGCGAGCATCGGCTCCGTAAACTTTTCGATGTCAATATCTTCCAGCTTCTCGTAGTAGCCCGAATCGACCTTCTTCTTGTACTTTGCCTTGGCTTCTTGGAGCGCCTGGGTTTCTGGCGAGGTTTCATTGGCTCTACCAATGTTTTTTCCTTCACAGACGGTGGGCTTGGAGGTAGTCATCTTACCACCCTTGATACCTTCGACCGTGAAGAAGCTATTACCTTCTACATGAATGGTCCACTCCTGTATGGAGCCGTTTGAGGTTCTGGAGTAAAGTGTATAGAATTTCATGCTTTCTCCCGTAGTTCCATGGCTGCTTCAAAGTTATCCAAGTCATCTTCTGTGATGACATATTCGACTAACGAAGCTTCTTCTCTGTATATCCTCTTAGTGTCCTCGTCAAGAAACTCCCACTTGACCCAAGACATGTTCCCGCGAACCACATCAATGAGGTAGTTCATACGAGCGTATGCTTCTGGGGTATCGTATCCATTCTTCATACAATTATTGTAAGTAGTTTATTACAAAAATCAATAGGTTTATTTCTCTTTACCTTTATAAGATGCTTTATATTTATCGCATTGCTTTGCGTATGAAGAATCAGTATTACAATTATAGTCAAATATATCACAGATGCCGTTACGCCCTCCATGTTGAAAAGAGGGATTTTTTATTCTAATGAAATGCTGACAGTTACCACATGTTTTTCCGGTTGGCATTGAGTTTCCTTAAACCTCATATTATATAAATCGCAGAGATTTATATAATAATATGATATAAATCGCTTCGACTACAACTATTCCTAATGTCATCCAAGGCACCAGAGCCGTTGATAAGGTCTATCAAGTCTCTTCGTTTGATGAAGAATACTCTAATGCCTGTGTTGAATCCTCTTACATTTTCCGTAAGTTTCAATTCAATATCCTCGTCAAGCCACTTCTGCCGCTCCTTCTCGGCTTCTTCCCGTTCAGCAACTCTGCTGGGGTCGTTGTAGTCGTAGTCCATGAGTGCCATTATTCTATCTCCCCTCTCTGTGCCTTGGCTATAAAGTCATCCATGCCCCTTTCGGCGGAACTCAGCTTGATCTGAGCATGTCTCAAGTCTGCTGCGGTTACTCCCATAGCATCAATGGCTCGGGATATGCTGATAATCTCTTCCCGTAGCTCTACGGCTCGGTCAATTTGCTCTTGAGTCGGTTTCATTTAGTTTCCTTTACAGAATCTCTACCGTGTTGATATGCCTCTCTCAAGGCACATTCAATGCCTGCGCCACAATGTGTGAAGTTATTTTGTCTATTTCTTTTAAGACTGCCGGCGATGCCAAAATATCCCCACATACATAATTGGACAGCATCATTCTCCGAAAGTTTCTTATTAGATAAAATTTTGTTTGTGATTCGTTTTGGGAGAGGTTTCATTTGGTTTCCTTTGTGTTCTCTTCATCACACCACTTCTGGCATGCTTCTTCTGTGTTAAATAACGGGCGATCATCGGATGGTGTGTATCTATGACCACTATATCCCATATCAATAAGAGGAAGTTTGTAATAACATTCATTGCTATATTTAATAAGTCTCATTGGCTTATATCCAAATACTCCCATAGTATTTGACATTATCGGTGTCCATATTATTTCGTTCATTCACTACTCCTATTCTCATATATTTCCTTAAAGTATGGATTCTTCATGACCAACTCAAATGTCTTCTTCCAGCCCTTTATATCAGACTTTTTGGGGAACCGCCATTGCTTCCCGCAACTGATAAGACTCCTATGACAATGGGGACATGCTCCCGTATGCTTAAAAGTAACCCGACAGTCGAAGCAGACATGGTTGGAGTTGGAGGGCATTAGGTTCCTTTATGCTTCCCCAACGATACTACCATCTGTCATCTTAATCAATTGAAATTTTCCTTCTTCAGTTTCTACAATGCAAGTGAAATTTTCTACTTGATCGCCAGTATTCAAAAGATATTTTGATTTTATTTTTTTCATCCCTGGGGTGTGCGAATGTCCGTAAATCAAAATGTCACTCCCTGATATAATGCACCGCCTAACTACCAACTCATCGAAGTTATTAACTGATTGCATTGCTGACTTTACCTTTGACTTGAGATATGACGACAGTGACCAATATCCCATTCCGAACTTTCTTCTCCACCAGTTATAAATCGAATTCAAGGAGAGGCAGATTTCATACGCTCTATCTCCAAAAAAATATAACCACCCCATCGACCTAAAAGCCCCGTCAAATTCATCACCATGGAGCAGCAATACATTCTTCCCAGAAACACTCTTGTATTCATATTCATTACATACACGGATGTCGCCAAAAGAAAAATGCATTCCTTTCTCCAAAAAGTCTCTTAGTGCTTCATCATGGTTTCCAACAATGTAATAAACGGAGGTTTGCTTTCTTGCCAATCTCAATATCTTCTGAACGAATGTGTTGTGTTCCTTCGCCCAATACCATTTATGCGACATTGCTTGAATGTCTATAATGTCTCCTATGAGAAACACATTATCAAAGGTATTGTCATGAATAAACTTTAAAAGATACTCTACACGGCATTGGCGGGTGCCAAGGTGTATATCGGATACGAATAAGGAGCGGTAATGCATATTAGCAGGAGAATTCGGGAGTAAATGGTTTTAGTGGGGTTACTTTACAGATACTACAAGTATTTTTATCGACCCAATCGCTACATTCCGATGTACCATCAGTAAAGAGATATAATGAACCAACACGCCCGATTGTCTTGATTACTTTTCCCCTCTCGGTATGAAACTCCAAAGTGTCGCCTACGTTATACTTACAAGTTTTATTCCCAAACTTCTCCTGTAAGCCATCTCGAAAGCCATCTCGAAAGCCATCTTGAAATGCCTGTTGGTGCTTTATGCAACGGGGAACATATGGAGTATAGTTGGTATATGGCATTTTATCTTTACTACCATAGTGCCACTCTCTTGATTGCTTTTCTCTCCAAGCTTTCTCTATATTCCTCAAGCGATGGTCAATACTGGTAAATGCTAAATCTACACCAAGTTTCTCTTCCAACCGCTTCATCCAACCATCATATGTAATGGTGGCTGGCATACCCTCTACATCTTTTTTAGTTGGATAAATCTCATCGTCAAGTTTCCTCAGTCTCCAGTATGTATTCTTCAAGTGAAACTCGCAATTCTCCAAGCGACCTAAATCATCTCCAGGCGACTGAACAACACCTAACTTTTTTTCTATTATTGAAAGTCTATCTTTATTTGTGGGGACATTGACGCTAGTGATGTCATAGTAATGTCCCGGCGGAAATAAGTCACTCTCAAGTTTCTTTAAGCGACTCTGAATTGTCTTATGCGAGTTGCTATTTCTGCATTCTTTCAACTCGTCACATATCTCTTGAGCCTTCTGCCAGTTTGACTTCATAAACTCTGGCAGTGGCTTGTCATTCAATACAGCATCTTGAAGAATCTGAAGCTGTTCATGGGAAATATGATGTCCCTGCATCCCGTTGCGAGTCTTATAGACAACAACACGGGGAGCATATTCCCCGTTCATGGTCTGGACACTATAAGTAATCAAGTGTGATATCGCAATAAGATCATTGGGGACTCGCTGTATAGCCTCCCAGGATGGTAAGTGGATTATTGTTTTCATATTATTTAAGCCTTTCAAGGTTCAATTCCCTAAGCTCCGAAAGCATCATGCGATGCATAAGCTCCTGAAGTTGGTCATATACGATACACTCAATATTACTTTCTTCCCCGTTGTTTTTACTTCTGACACTTTCAAGTTCCTTGAGAAGTCGCTTGAACTCCATGACCTTATTGAATTTCTTTCCCTTCTTCAAACCTTCTGGATAGAATTCAATATCAGAGTAATCACTTACAAACTTCTGAACGGTCTTTGGAAGACTATTTACATCTTCCTTATGGACACTAACGTGGATAATATCATCTAAGTCACTCATGTCATTTCCTTTATGATCGTGAATAGGTTTCCCAATGTGCAGCCCACGCATCTAAACAGACATTGGCAGATACTTCTGGATACAGGGTTTTAATCTTGATATAGAAGCTATTGAAATCTATAGAGTTTTCTATAATATTCATTATAATGTTATCGTCAATATTTAGGTCAGATGCTAGTTCAGACAATAGTGAATGTACCATGACCACCATTATGACAATATTATTTCGCAAGTCAAGATGTTTTTATTGGTAAATCGCCAAGTATAAAATTAGCATTATTCCAATAATATGTTAGCTGATTAGCGTATATTCTCTTCTGCCGGAAAAAATGATCCCGGTCAAATAACTCTTGGATTGTTTGACAGCATTTATTTTCCATGAGATAGTAGAATTGATAAGCAAAGGCATATCTTTCTACTTTATTATCCGGATATAAACTCTTATCTTCTTTTATATAATCAATACCCATTGACTTCAATTGAATATGGTGGGCAAATTCGTGGACGAACCAGTGATGTGTCAATGGGTTGTTTTTCTTCATCTGAGAAAAATAATCTTCACGTATTAAAATGGTCTGCTTTTCATAGACATATTCTGTTGGGTCTGCTTTTAATCCCCATTCTCTACGAGAGATAATTTTAATATTGACATCATCATATATCATGGGGATGCTTTTTTAGCATATGGAGCGGAATATTTCTTCTCTGTCAGTATCAGTTACTACGTGTATCTTAAACTTGACTTTCTGTTCGTATTCTTTTTTCCATTCCGGCTTCTCTATATCTTTCTTTTCTGTGAGGGAGATATGAGGCTTATACTCTGGATAATCTGATTTAGGGTATCCGTGGTCCACCAACCAATCATTGACTTTATTGAACCAGTCGTGTATCTTCTTTCCTTCTAATTCAACAACCAGTGTGTCTTTATCCACGCCATAGATTTCAAACCCCTTACAGGTTGCTTCAATGTTATTAAGATCCAGTGATTTCAGAAACTCTATGAAAGGTTTTGGGTCTTTTTCGGATTTGACGTATCTGACAGTAGCATGAAACTTACCGGATTCTATAAGTTCCCCATCTAACTTAAGATTCTTTTGGAGGTCTACAAAAGGTTTTTCGTCTTCAGGTGATACATATAACATGTAACAGAAAGTTTCTTCCTTCTTTTCTTCTGTCAAAGTAAGCCACGATTCCCTTAGTTGTTTCAGTATAATGTCGCCCATGTTACTTTCCCCGTTTCTTAAGTCGCCTTTGTTTTTGGCTCTTAAGGTTATTTATCTTTCTTTCAGCATTTGAAACGGCAGCAGCGAGGTTCTGATTCTTTGACTTCAGGCTTCTTACCTGACCCTCTAAAACGCATATATAGTTGAGGATGTCGGGAACAGAGTCACAGATATCATCTACGGGACAATCGTCACCTTCCAAGGCAGCGTGATCCCTAAGCAGGTTGCGATGGTTGAGGTTTTCGAGGTCGTATCTCATTTGACTCCTTTGATAAAATTAATAATATTAAGAAAATACATCCGTAAACAACTCAGTATTTTACTTAAAAAAAGACGGTGAAGATAGTAACTTTTCATCTGAAGGAATGATAGAAGATCCCGATAGGATATATCTTCTTACATTGTTAAGATAAATATCAATTATTTCATCAGTTAATTTATTTTCAAAATTTTCTAAACACCCAACATATCCTTCATGCCAATCTCCTACGTTATAATCTTCATAGTCTAAATATTTTTGTATGTTCATACGAAAACTCTTTAATTTAATTGGGTCGGTTTCTTCTCTCGACTCCGATATCATACGAGAAATCATGGAAAATTTGACTTGTTTGCTTGTTAGGTCATAAGGGGTCATTGTCATACTTACATTATAAAGATTTTTTCCATAAATCAATAGATGGCGTATAAATATGTGTATATAGGAGATACACAATGAGTAAAGAAAAACAAGTACATATTCGCATAACCGATGATGAAAAGGAGAGAATGGTTATAAAGGCAAATGAGTTGGGGTTTAAGCAACTAAGCGAGTATCTTCGGTTCGTTGGATTGAATGCCCATGTAAGAGTTAATGTAAAGGAGATATGAAATGACTTGTGGGATTTATAAGATAGTTAATAGGGTTAATGGTAAATATTATCTTGGAAGCAGCGTGAATATCAAGAAAAGATGGAAGACACATCGGTGTGATCTAAGGCATAACAGACATCATTGTATTCACCTTCAGCGAGCATGGAACAAATATGGAGAAAAGAGTTTTATTTTTGAGATAGTTGAAGAAGTGAATAAAAAGATACTATTAGAAAAAGAACAATATCATTTAGATACATACACACCTTGGAATGTTAAAGTGGGCTACAACATGTCCAAGTCGGCTTCGGGTGGGGATTTGATTTCTTATCATCCCAATATTGATGGGATAAAGGAAAAGCAACGAGTGGCTACACAAAGAAGATGGGATATGAAAACGGAAGAAGAGAAGTCACAATACGCTGAAAATATGTGCGGAGAAAGCAACCCTAACTGGCGCGGGGGAACGACATTCTACACTTGTCCTATCTGTGGCGTTACTATTAGAAAATGGACTAAAAGCAAAAACTCATGTAGTAAATGTAGGGATCGTAATGGCAAACAAAATCCATTTTTTGGGAAAACTCACTCGAATAAAACAAGAAAAAAGATATCAAAAATGATGATAGAGAGAAATAGAATTAACAATACCAATAAAATAAAAATTCAAGTTGATGGTGTCATTTATGATAGTTTTACAGAAGCATCGAAGAAACTTAATTGTGCAGTCGCATCTATAAGAAATAGACTAAACAACCCAATTAAGTTCCCTAACTACAAACTAATCACACAGCAATAATGAAAGGTATCTTATCGCCACATTTATAGTTATCAAATTTAGTGTTATTGGCTTCCCAATCAAATATTGAAGTAAATTTATCGGTCTTTACCTGTGGGAAATCATATACTGGTCTTGTTAATGCTTCTTTAACACCATCTATTTGATTAACATATATGTGGCAATTTGATAGGAATCCGGATACCTTACCAGGGACCAATCCAGTCTCTTTACAAAGAAGATGAAGTAGAAGTGAGTAGCTCATAACATTCGCAGGAATCCCCAACGGAAAATCGCAACTTCTTTGAAACCAGCAAAGATGAAGCGTGTTATCGGTAGTGAATACATTCCATAAAACATGGCATGGGGGTAGTCCTTGTTCAGCCTTCTCAACAGGATTCCACGCACTACACACCAGTTGTCTATTTGATGGATTCTTTTTTAATTCCTCAACTATCCATTTAAGTTGATCAACCCCCTGAGAGTTAAAATTCCTCCACTGGTATCCGTAAATTTTTCCTAAATCATTTTCTTCTCTCATTTTCTTTTTAGTATCTGCGTCGTGACCATATTTGACTTTTGTTGGGTTACACCACTCGTCCCAAATATGACATCCTCTATCTTGATACCACTTCTTATCAGTTATTCCCTTTATAAACCCCTCAAGTTCAACCTTGAAAGTTTTTGTAGCCATCTTCTTATGAGTAAAGAGAGGGAACCCATTAGCCATATCAAATGATAATACAGCATGGGGAAGTGTTAGAGCATCTACTCCTGTTCTATTGGGGCAACGAACGCCTTTCTCCATAATATCTTTGAGCAAGTGGAGATACTTATATTCTTCATGTTGTTTTTCTTTTCTCATTCTCTCTATAAGAGCAAACTCTTCGTTGGATACAATGTTGAAGTCGTTCATTTCTTTAGTCTCTTTCTCTTTACAGGTTTATCTGGTTCTGACGGCGCAAGTGTTGTTACATCTTCTATTATCTCTACATCAAGCTTAAAGTCAATTCCTTCTTTAGCGTCATGTGTAAGAATAGATTCTGTCTCTTTAACCGACAGATACCAATGATCCCCGTCACCGTGGGGGAGCAACATAGCCGTCCCTTTGGTTTTTGCCTTATAGTTTTTAATATCCTTTAGAAAGATACACTTATACCTTTGATAATAGACATGTTTTCTCACTTCAGACGCTCAATAACCTTATCATATATTATCTGCTTTCCAGCGTCATTTCCATCGACCATATCAAATGGTATCTTATTGACTCGCAGCAATGAAAGCATATTTTCGGCAATCTTGTCTGACTCTTCTTCTGTTTGATTTCTCCCCGATGGATTGTACTTCTTTTTACGATTCAGGAAGAAGTTGATGTTATTCTGAGCCTTGAAGGTTTCTACCATAAACTTATAAAAGAGCGTGTTGATTTTGACATTAGGTTCTCTGTAGTAAAGAAGCCCAAGAAGCGTTGGAGAATCTGTTATGACTGCCTGAACCTGACCAAGAAGCATGTTCTGCGTATAGTTCTGAACTCCAGACACATAAAACTGGTTTGACAGAGCAACATGATTCTTTTCCCATGTCAGTGTCTTAGCAAACTCCTGAACATACTCAACATTGTAGTCTGCCGTCTTAAGCATGTTGAATATGCCACCAGCCATAGTCGATTTTCCAGTGCCGGGACTTCCAAAAAGATTAACGATGAGTGTGGACTTCATTTCTTACTCTTATCAAATTTCTCCACAACCGAAAGATATCTGTTAAGCGACTCTCTGGCTTCTTCAAGAAACTTTTGTTCCTTCTTTAGACCAAGAAACTCAAGTCTCTCTCGTAAATCATCAAGTTTCTCATAAGCCTCTTTTAAATGGGTATGTAATTTTGCCATATATTCTCCTTTAGTTTATGTTAAATTCTTTAACGACACAACCCCTCGGAACGTAGAACTTATATTCATATTGTTCATTTGGACGACGCATAAGAGTTATATTTCTCGACATTGCCCACATATATCTAACCATCTTTGGTGTGTCATCAGTCTCATATAGAGTAGTCTGATGAATTGGCGCAGTATATTCTCGAATACCACCATCACTATACTGCACTCTATAAATGTAGTATCTTACATTATGTATAGATCCGGTTCCCAATACAAAGCTTCCTTCTAAGTCGGTTTGCCGCGTCATTGATATTATATTACATTCAATATCTATAGCTGGCTTTGCAAGTATGCTGAATAATATCATAGATATCATAAAATATAGAAATAAGCTAACAACACTCGAAAACATCAAATAACCATAAATCCACCCATGTCCCTTAAAGTCATAATTATACTTGTAGATGAGATATCCACCAATGAGTATAAGACCTAAAAATATGTAAAGAAGTATCATTGTGTTTCCTTATTTCTTTTTATTATATTGTCTCTGGAAGAATATGAAAGCTGCTATCATAATAGCAATGCCTCCGAAAAATACTAAAAATATCATGGTGTTCCTTTCGTTCTCTTTGGCAGAGGCTCGCAGAGCCATTCAAGTTTCTTCTCCTTTACTATATCCTCCATCATTTGTTTTACAATCCTATTAAATCCCTTGGAGTCCATGCCGCCGCCACCTGACTTGGAAGATACATACCAACCGAGTATTTTCTGGAGCTTTCCAGCTTCCTTGCGGACTTCTTCGATGTTCGTATAGAGCTTCTCTTTGGTGTCAATGAATACCTTACCAGCGTCCCAGTCAATGCCGTTGCTGGCTCCGAATACTGGAACGCACGGGGAGCCTCCTACTGCTCCGTAGCCAGGATCAACATGAATGACAACTTCGGCTTCTTGGTCATGCATCCGTTGGAGACTCTCTATAAGTTCCTTGACTTTCACTTTAAGCTCCTTTCAAGCTCCGTTATCATGTTGCGGCACGATGTCATATCTTTTGATTCATAAATCCTGTGGGAGCTTTTTATCTCGCCTTTAATATATACCATTTTATATACATAAAAAAGATCGGCATCTACTGCTGGGGAAGTTAGTATTTCGTATTTTATTTCCATGTGTTCCTTAGTTTTGATGATACATACATTCGGTTGTGTTGAATTTGACGCCATGCATCTCTGTAAGCGACGAAAAGGGTAGCCAAGATGCTTTGCTGTTTTCACATACGATGACTTGCCCCTTTCTCTCTTTACATCATACAGCCAGGGAAGAAAAATCAATGTTTTTATTTCCGTGTTTATAGTATTGCCCACCAAACTGGTAAGGCGGATCTATGAACCAAGTTGCTTCCTCGTTCTTCAAGTCGCTATAGTCACCATGGATTATCTTCCAGTGTTTTATCTTGTAGAGATTCTCTGAGATAGACTTCAGCTTGTATTCCTGTGTATTAGGGCGAATGATCGTCTTCCACTTGGATGCCGTCTTCTTGGGCTGGGATGGCGCACCTGTTATGATGAACCCAACCAGCCACTTGGCTTCTTCACAGTCCCACTTGAAGTCATCCACATTTTCACCGCACTTCAAGCGAGGAAGACCCGTGATGTCGCTCTTGCTGCAACTCTGTAGCCACTTCCATAGCTTCGCAATAACATCATATTTCTCAACAAGTGTCACTTCTTTTTCGAAGTGTAATAAACTATATTGAGCAGTTCCAGCAAACGGCTCTATTATCTTATCCAACCGTGGAGCGGGATACTTTTTGACTATTTTGCTTTTAGAGCCGTAGTATCCCCACATATGTCACTCGAACTGGTAGTTGACATTCAGACTGATCTTGATTTCGGGAATCCGTATGTGGTTGATGAGGTTGTGTTCATGAGCTTCTTGAGCAGTTAAATACCAATCAGATCTTCCCTTTGCTTGGACGATATCCCAGAAGTATCTATTGGGCTTACGGCAGTTTTCTGCCATGATGCCATACAGAGTATCGTTCAATCTGCCCAACTCGGTTGCGTCAACCTTGACATCTTCTACCTTGCCCCATGACATGGACAAAGCATCATGTATCATAATTCTCGACAGTGGAGAGGCGAACCTATAACCATGCCAGCCACATGTCGCCAATACAGCGCCACAAGACATTGCCTTACCCATAACGATGGTTGCTATAGTCTTCTTGGAGGCACGGCAGATGTCAATCATATGGAAGAGAGAGTCGATATGTCCACCATAGGAATCTATCACTATAGGAATAACAGGTTGCTGAGAAGATTGTGCCTTAGTAAACTCCACATAGAATCCCTTTGCGGATTCTTCGTCAAACTTGTTGACATAGACAACATGCGGGAATTCAACGAACTTCGCAATGTCTTCTGTCTTGGCTGGAACGTTTGACTGGTAGGTTACTTTCATTCTGGTAGTTCCTCTATGGTTATTGTTTTTATCATACTTCATCCTTCCATGCATCCATGACGATGACAGGTGTGCCGTCTGTTACTCCAAGGCATGCGATGTTGTAGTCATACCACTCCCGTGCCTCTTCCATGTCCCATCCATTATCGTCCATAAGACAATAAAGAATTTTGGATTCGCTATAAGCAATCACGGTTTCGGAGCCATGTTGATTAGCAACCCCAATAATGGCGGCGTCAAGTCCGTCGAATACGATGGCTTTAGGGTTGACCTCACTAACATACTCACGGATTCTCTCTATAGCTTTAGCATCCATAAAACTCCCTTGCCTTTGTCAATACTTCATCAGTTGACGAACAGCCGCACCGAGTACATCCTGCTTTGACGTATGCGAGCATGTCTTCAAATGTCTTTATACCACCGGCAGCCTTAACTTGTGTAGATCCACTGACATGCGACATCATAAGTTCGACATCGAATAACTTGGCACCAGATGGTCCGAATCCAGTGGATGTCTTTATCCAATCTACATCGTTGCGGCAGCATATTCTTGTCAACTTGACTTTCTGAGCGTCTGTCAAGTAGCAATTTTCAAAGATTATTTTTATCTTAGCGTTTTTTGAGTGACATTCGTTGGTCACGGTTTGAACTTCATGTTCAACTTCATTCCACTTTTCACTGACCACTTTGCTTATATTGATAACATGATCAATTTCTTTAGCACCAGAATGAATGGAGTTGCGAACACCAAATATTTTGTTTATCTGTCCTATATAGCCAAGTGGAAATCCAGATACCGTACATGGGTAAATAGAAGTTCCTCTAAGCATATTGACAACAAGCGGAAGATAGCATGGCATAACACATACCGATGCTACATTCCACTTTAAGGCTATTCTTATCTCTTTCTCAACTTCTAATTCGGTGAAGTTGGGTCTAAGAATAGAGTGATCAATGACTTTCGCCAATGACGCTGATGAGTCTATATTAAGCATCTTTTTCATAATCCGTTTCTGAGGTCTTGGGCAGCTTCAAAAGAGAAGTTGCAATTTCACGGTCTAAATCTGACATGTCATTCCATATTTCAGAAATTCTTGGAGCTAGCTTAACAGCAGTTTCGTGATTTTTCATAGATGCTTTATAAAGCTGACAGAAAGTTTCTATAAGTGTCATTCCTGTCCCTTTATGACAAAAGTAGATCCAGTTGCAGGTTCGTCTAATCTATTCATGACGACAGCTTCGTTTTCGGGACGAATGTTCCATGCTCCGGTGATTTCAACCCAGTCATAAACAGTATATGCATCGCCTTTGGGTTTCTTTATTTCAACCTGCTGCGAAACCATATTGACTTTATGTTTGCGACAGAGGTCGTAAAGAGACTGGAAGAATTCTTTTTCATTTGGTGTCTGTTTCATATGTGAGTTCCTTGAACCCATGATACACGCCAAAAAATATAAATCAAGAATAAATTATATTCTATCTAACCACACCATCATCTCAACTTGTTTACGAAGAAAATGTAAGGTGACTTTTGGGTTCATGACGGGATCCTGCCAAATCTCCTTGACAACAACATCGTTATCTTTTATTTGACCAAGTATAGCGCCGTTTTTATACTGGTGAACATGAACCTTGTAGTTTTTATCACTCATACGGATGCTGTCAGTTGCTTTTCAGCTTCTCTCTTTGCTTCGTGTGGAAATACTATCCACTCGTTTTCTTTCTTTTCTCTTATCCAGAAATTGGGCTTTAAGCCAAACTTGTTATTTGGATTGTAATAAAGACAAGCAAAATGAAAATGTTTTCCTTGAACAAGTTTAGTTTTCTCTATAAACCAATTTAAGGTATTGCCGCCGTCAAGAAGATCATCAACCAAAAGAAACGGCACATATGATGTCTTTCTGATATGCTCGAAATCAAACCTCTTAAAGTCATAAACGGGATCAGGATTAACCGAATCCTTCTCAGAGTAAAAAGAAATCTTAAATGTGCGATGATCGGTCAGGAGATATTTTGAAACTGGTTCACTGACATATACACCGCCACGCTCTATCCCATAAACATTGAAAAACTTTCTTCTTGATGACATTATTCGTCTACCCAAGTCCAGAGTCATGTTTGTAAACTCTTCTTGTGTAAGATATACTTTATTCATGCAAGAATCCCCTTTGGTTGACCATAGACGTATAGAAGGTTATAACTCTTGACAATACGGCGACAATCGCAACCTTCGCCAACAATTTCAACGTCACCGATTCCAACAGGAGAGTATTCTATGGCATCAAGGAGTGTGAGCTTCTCCATCATGTTACCAGATGTTGGATCTATGTTAGCCATATTCGGTGAAAATTCATAAGGGTGGGCGAGGAAGAAATCTTTATTGAAGAATCTGGCTTCCATTGTCAATACATTATCAACTATATTGGCAGATCCTTTTATCACGGTCCCACAGGATCTTGAAGACTCCCATTCCGTTCTATCACCAACATGGTTGATAATAGGAATTTCCGCTGTTGCTATGTTTATTTGGTTTGCGATATCTTGAAGAACTTCTCTCGTAAATATCCGTGATGTCTTTTTTGAAGGAACATCAACGGGAATACTATTGAATCTGATTTGCATAATTTGATTATATCAAAAAGAAAAAATAAACCAATTAGTAATGGCTATATCCCAAGTATAATGAAATCGTTTTCGGGGTCAAAATCATTGGGGAAAGGTGGCATCCTTTTCCACCGCCTTTCCGTTCTCATCAAACTCAACCGCATAGAAGTCCTCTTGAAGCATCATAATAGCCGTCTTCATCATTTCAAGTTTTCTATTAGTTTCGTTTTCAAGTTTTTCCTGGCGATGTAGCATATCCTTGACTTGTTCCTTAAGTTGCGTATTTTCGTCTTTAAGACTTTTAACTTCATTAGATGATTCGGCAACTACTTGTTGCCTTTGTTCCAATGAAGTAACTTTTTGTTGGAGATTGACAACCGAAGAAAATCTTTTTCCTGGCTTGACTGTTACTGGCGAATCGTCGGATACTCTTTCAAGAAAAGCAATCTTAAGCTCTCTATCGGATTCAAATACATCGTCACTTAATATTTGGGTCTTAACGCCACTTATAACAACAACTTGACGCATTCCACTGATGTTCTTATATTTCATATAGTCACCTTATAGTTATTGTCGTTTATCCATTTCTGACCATATAACATACTTTCTGGAGTTCCGAGGTCGTGCCAAAAGCCATTGACAATAGTATGTGTCATACTATTTCTTTTTACGTAATGTGCATTAAGGTCACTCACTTCTAGCTCGCCGCGCCCAGATGGCACAAGCGAAGGAAGTATATCAAGTGCATCTGGCGTATAAAGATATAATCCAGAAACGGCGAAGTTGCTAGGAGGATCTTTAGGCTTCTCTATAATATCAACTATAGTATCTCCTTCAAATTTAGCACATCCAAATCTCCGTATGTCATCTACTTCCTTTAAGAAGATATGAGCGCCCGGAAGTTTCGTAGCTTCGTAGGTTTCTTCAAAGGCACGGAATTCTGCTACAAAGGAATCCTCGTAGAAATTATCACCAAGTATAACAGCGAACGGCTCGTCACGAACAAATCCCGAAATGAGCTTCATTGCAGAGGCGATGCCGACAGGGCGGGTAGGGTCATTGTGATCCTGAATACGATATGTCAAAGAAGTTCCAAACTTTTCACCATCGCCAAGAAACTCTATAATGTCGCCACAATGTTCCTGGGATGATATGATAAGAGTATCTCGGGAGCCACTCTTAATAAGAGTCTGGAGTGGGTAGCATATCATAGGATAAGCTCCCTGAGACGAATACACAGGCAGAAGATGCTTGTTATGAATCTGTGTCTGAATATTTAATCTAGTTCCACGACCGCCTGCCAATATAACTGATTTCACAATTGCCTCCTAAGATTATCCAAGTATACCACATGCCAATGAACTATATCATTTTTTTCAACATTGTAGGAAGTGAGCGACTTGGCATTCGCTATACGGACTCTATATGCTCCTTTAGGGTACTTTTTCTTTATCTCGTTAGTTACTTTGTCAATACTCTCAAGCAAATCCTCAATAGCCATAAGTTCTCCTATGTTCTTTCTTTTAAACTATGTTTTTATGATGTTTTTATTAGCGATTGTGCGGCAAAGTTGGGTTGTACCATGATGGCACCCCTTCTTGCTTACTTGGGTCAAAAATCGTATTGATTAGTTGAAATCCAAGCTCATTCATTATATCTGTAACGATGGGTTCCTGCGTCTTGTTCAAAACGACCATGACCCGCTGGGACATGGGCTGAATGTCTATGTTTGTTATACCAATGGACTTAAGCTTCTTACGGGCTTCTTGGAATGCGGTTTGGGCGTTATCAGCGTCTTCTTTGCTCCATGTGAACTCCAGTAAACCACGAGGCGAGTGTGTTTCGTAGAGAACATTATTAAGAACTGATTTAACTTTCTGGATGCTCATCTTTTACGACCTTTACATTAATGGTTTCGCTGCTTCCCATATTTATAGTTCTTGCTGGGTCGAAGCCATTCCCAAGGAACATAACGACGCAATGAAGTATCCATATTGCCCCAGAATACAGGGCACCGTTGAAAATAATGTTAAATGGGTGGAAGGGACCATAGAAGTAGCCGACGAAAGCCCCCACCCAGAAACCAAGGCACATCATACAGGTTATAAGCCTGTAAAAGTAGAGCATTGCTTTGTTGGTATCCACTTTAGTAGATATATAGTTTCTAAATGGCTCGAATAGAGAGGAATTAACTATTATGTTAGTTATCCCATAAACTAAAAGAATAGCAACGACATATATTGTTCCCATGATATTATTATATCATAATATATTTTATTAACGATCTGGGAAGTCTGGAATAGGAACAGGATTGGATATTTGCCATATAGTCCATGGGCATTTTCCGGGGACTGTTGGATCAAATCTAGCGTCAACACCCTGATTAATAGAATCTTTTACTTGCTTGTAATGTGTCCATATCGCTTCCCACCAAACACTATATTCTAATATTCTCTGAAATTGAATATCACTTAATGGTGATATAGTGTGTCTAGCCAATAGAAGATTTATAGAATGCCTGCTGTTTGTGTCCATTTGCGATTCTGCAAAGGTATTAGCCGCAGTCCATGCCGCACTTATTCTATTTTCGGGTGAGATGTTATTAATAATAGACATATCGTTATTCCCATAATTCATTATTTGTAACATCAAATTCTTGAATCTGTTCTATAGTTAAATTAGGTATTATTTCATCCTTAATATACCAACAAGCAGAATATATCCTCTGAATTTCTCCGATAATAGCAGCAGAAACCTGTATAGCAGTAGTATAAGACAATGGTCTAGTGATGTTGTCAGCACAGCGCCATGGCACTGACCATGGAACCGGAACACCATTAGCAGTGGCAGTTAGCAACCCAGCCATATTGTCTCTGGATATTGGATCGCCATCGAAAGGAATGCCATCAACAGTTACAATAATAGTATTCAGTCTTCTTTCTCTTTCTTTATTAACAGCATATGTAATTGCTGCTCTTTTTGCATCTATAATACTCATGTTATCACGCTCGCATGTATCTTTTGAGTTGTTCCTGTGAGATTCTTTATTTTAGTTTCCGTTGGTGATATTCTTCTTACACCAAATTCGGCTATGCTACTTGAATATCCACCGATTATTGCGGGATCATAACGCGATGCTTCGTTATAAGTAACAACAACCGCATCTATTACTGGAGATGCTTGATTGTTCGTGGTGAATAATCCCCACGCAAAGCCCAATGATGTATCTCCTTCCTGTATTTCATAGTTACTCAATCCCGTCTGAACCTCTGCCGTACTATTACCTCCACTAATATCAGATAGCCCTCCGTTGAAATCATTCCAACTACTTCCAGCCCACTTCTTCCAAGTCTGATTCCCATCAAACGAAACCAACCACCTTAAATCTGTATTTGTTGGTGATGATACCGTTGGTGTTATGCTTACTATTTCGTTTGCTTGGGATAAATTAAATGTATTAGTATTAGTTCTTACCCAATACCATGTATCTGTTGGATAAGCAATTTCTCTAGTCTGTGGTCGCCAATCACTGATAGACAATCCTGATGAAGTTGTTGATTCCTTAACAAGCAATCTAATATAACGGTAAGTTCCTGGGGAAGTAAGAGTACTCTCATATAATTCTTGTGAAGACCATGACTCTTTAGTTCTTTCTGGTTCTAGATCAATCCATGTGCTATTATCATTTGATCCCTGCATGAGCCATATTTTGGGAGCATAATTAGGCGAATTATTTCTTGCTCTAAATGAATAATTACTCATGTAAACAGCATTACCCGAACCAAAGTCATATTTTACCCACTGCCAGCTTGCGGGTGTACCATATTGAACGTTTTCAAGCGTTGTCCATGCGTCTGTCTCTACCGCATTAGCTCTATTAAAAACTTTCCAGGCAGGATACCATTGTGGATAGGGGTCTGTTGATGCTGATGCCTCACCGCTAGGAACAGTATAATTAGTCATTTGCGGAACGGCTAATTCGGGATCACCAGAAAAAACACCACCAAGCGTTATAGACCCAGACGAAAATAATGTTCCTTCTCCACTTAATTCTTGAACAAATGCACTCTCATCAGCCAAATCAAAATCAAGATCATTCCATGTCTGTCCGGTCTGAGCAACGTCCATCCAAACTACAACTTGTAGTTTCTCATTTGTTACTGACGGATGTGTAATGGATACTTCTTCATCATCTGCCAGTGTCACCGGCGAGCCAACAGGTTGACTCCATGTGACGCCACCAGAACCAGCAGCACCAGTTGCCCCGACAGGTCCAGAGGCACCTGTTGCGCCAGTAGGACCAACATACCATTCTTCATCTCTGCTTTTTACGTATTGGACGGCAAAGGACTTAATAAATACAGGCTCAGATCCGTTTACCTGAATCTTTACTCTCATATCACTAGAATTTCTTGAAGTCAATTCACATATTCCGGTATACAAAACATAGTTTGCGGGAAGTGGAAGTATTTGACCTGAATTTTCTATATTCACAACATCGTAATTTTGCCCACCATCATTACTAATACTAAAGACAAAATCATCATTTACTACATTATTTCCTAAGTTGGCTATTACAGAAACCACCGCTTCATTTGGCTCTCCCGACACTGACATTGTTGTTGTCGTTAGTAATGCGTCTTCTACTATAATATTGTCATAAAGTTTAATTTCACAATATGTTGGTGAATTTGTCACTACATTTGTAATGTATAACCTATAGTAGCGATAAGCTACTGAATTTGACCATGTGAATTCTATTTGCTGTGGATTTCCTGTAGGAGCGCCTATATTTGACGATACATACAAATCACTCCACAAGGAATCATCGTTGCTCCCCTGGAATGTAAACTCTCTCGTTCCGTCATATGTTGATCTATATAATATCATCTTAATGACGACTTTTTCATTGCCTTCACCAAAATCTATCTTAAACCATTGGGGGGTAGTGGTAGAATTCCCCGACCATCTATTGTCTCCAGCAGCGTTATCTATACCATCGACTGCCTTTTCTGGACCATAACTTCCCCCATAGTTGTATAGAGCAGATGCGGTCGTTCCTTGCGCTACATTTGAAGACCCCGCTTGAAAATTTGTAAATTCATTACTAAAACTCAAAAAAGTAGTATGGGGGTCAGAAACGGTGCCGTTAAGATTTTTACCACTATAGACACACCCATACAGCATTTGTTTACTATCATCAACATTGAGATAAGCAGAAACAGATCTTTCAATGCATGAATCTAAAATGAGATATTCAGTATCAGATGGTTCTAGCGATCCACTAATTGCAACCGAAGTTACTTCGACCCACGCCCCGTCCTTTCTGCCATATACATTTCCGTTAACAGGGGCGTCGGTTAATCCAGATCCAGCAGGACCAGTTGCCCCAGCAACACCAGTAGCTCCGGTAGCACCATCACTTCCAGAAACTCCAGTGGCTCCAGTAGCTCCACTGCCAGTCGCCCCAGTAGCACCGTCACTTCCGGCAACTCCAGTTGCTCCGGTAGCTCCATCACTTCCGGCAACTCCAGTTGCTCCAGTAGCTCCGCTGCCAGCAGGACCAGTTGCTCCAGTTGCCCCCTCGCTACCAGAAACTCCAGTTGCTCCAGTTGCTCCGCTACCCGCTGGACCAGTGGCTCCAGTAGCTCCATCACTTCCAGCAACTCCTGTTGCACCAGTCGCTCCGGTTTCTCCACTGCCAGCAGGACCAGTTGCTCCTGTTACACCCGTGGCTCCAGTTGCGCCGTCACTTCCAGCAATTCCAGTAGCCCCCGTCGCACCGCTGCCAGCGGGACCAGTTGCACCAGTTGCCCCCTCGCTGCCAGAAACTCCAGTGGCTCCAGTAGCTCCAGTTGTTCCAACGCCAGTTGCTCCCGTCGCACCGGCTCCACCAGATATATTGTTTATCTGATTTTGGATATCAGAAGTAACATTATCTAAAAATTTTACATTGGGGTGAAATGCCATTTTTATTCCTTAGATGTCGCTTCCTATAAGTCCAGTGTCTACTACAACATACCCTGTTTGATACGATGCGTTGTATTTAAAGAATCCTATTCTACATCTAACTTCTCCAGCAGTTGTTAAGTTAAACGGAAGTTCCAATCTCATGGCTGTTAGTCCTGTATCATTATTCCATACTGAAGAATCCGCTATAGAAATGAAATTATCATATGAGGATACAGTTGTATATCCACTTGGAGAAGAGCTATCTGGAATATCTGCTTGAAGAATTAAATCATTGCGGGTTACTCCATTTGTATCGTAGAGTTTATGTGCAAAATACATAATTATTTTCTTTTGTCCCGTTGTTCCAAAAGTAACAGGAATACCGGCAAATGGTAATGGCGCTATCCACAAATAAGGAAGCAAAGTCGATGTTGTTGGAGCAGCAAATGATTGACACTTTATAGAATAGTTTTTCCCCGAACTTCTATATGTATTAGTAGTATTCATGTATGTTTTTAAGCTGCGAGCGTTCCAGTTACCAACAGTTACTTCGTTTTTAGTATAAATTGCACATTTTTCATTGCCGTTGAAATTAAGATATGAATACGCAGATCCGGTTCCTAAAAATACATCTAAATTATCAATAAATATATTTCCTTCAGAATTTAAATTAAACCTTCTATTTGTTGTGGGCACATGACTCATCGTTAATGTTCCCATATAAAGTGTTGCTTTATTTATGACCGAAATGGGATAAGAAGCACTTGCGTTTTTAAATGCTGTTATATTTTCCACAAACAACGGAATTTGCGTAAGTATATTTCCTGATAATGTACAGTTACTTATAACTTTTGCGTGTGTTGACCCCGCGAATGGCATGCCAGCAATATTAAATATACAATCATAGAATTGCGAATCTCCGTTAGCGTGGACTGCTATATTATCACCATCTGTACTCTGATCGTCTTGCGTTTCAAAAATACATCCTTTAATGATATTATTTGATGCTCCTATATAAAGCATGTATCTGATACCTGTGCCTCCCCTCGGCTTAGAATAAAATACACTATTGATTATATTGCAAGATCCCGATTGGTTATAAAATGAAGTTCCGTTGGCTGAAAGATATTCGTCAACTATTGTGCAGTTTGTTACTTCACCAGACGACGACGCTCCATGATAAATTTTCTGCCCTACATTTGATTTATTGTATATTTTGCATCCGTAGTATCTATAAGACCCACCCGTATTAAATATGGAATATGATTGTCCGGTAGAAGCGTAATTTTTTATTATTGTATTTGAAATATTGATATTGTTAGCAGCAGTTAATAAATGAACTCCGCCATTTGGAACTTCAATATAGCAATCACTCATGGAGAAGTTTTCGCACTTTGAAAGAACAGCATATCTGTATATTCCACCATATGTTCCTGTGTTATCGTATGAGAATCCGGCGACATTTATATTTGTTTTTCTTATTCTTGGTGATACTGATGATATGTGAAGTATTGCGCTTGTTCCAGCAGCTTGATTTCCACCTGTTGATGTTTGGGAAAGAGTTAAATTTTCAACATATATATTAGCACCGTCAAACCTAATACCGCTTGCTGTAGAATTTCCTGTTATAGAAATAGTTGCGGTGTCAGGTACATCCGATTCCCAATCAGAAGCATTTGGAACAACATAATAAAGCGGGTCGGTTGCTCTTGGTGAACCAGCGAAGATAATGTTTGCGTTTCCGTTTGTTTGACCAGCCGTAAAAACAATAGATGTTGCTGTTCTTCTTATTATAAGTGCCGTGTTTGCTGCAATGGTAGAAAATGTAGGCAATGTATTTAATGGATCGCTGGTTGACACGCCCGAACCATTCGACCCAGCAGATGGATCAAGGAAAAGTGCTGTATATGTTATATTGTCATAGGTAAATGTAGCCATATGTTTCTCTTCTTTTATTTATTATAGTTTAACTATGTGACATCCACGGATACCACGGCGGATAACCAGTCCATGGATCAATATCCCCCTCTGAACCAGTAATGAATTCCACAAAGAATATACTATCAGGATATCCAGTTATTATTCCAGCGTCAAACATTTCTAAATCAAATACACTCCAACCAGCAGCCGTTATGTTTGGCGTCCCACCAGAAGCAGTCTCCATGTCACCAACACCATCTACGTTCATAGGGTCGGAACCATCTATATATGAAAAAGTCGATTCATATGCATAATAAGGATATGATACTTTTGAAAAAATTACCGATGAAACACTATCTGTGCTTTGAACAACCCTTACAGATCCAATCGCAGTAATCAATTTAAAATTAGAAGTAGCCATAAATTATAACTCGTACCATGTTGAATATGGATATTCGGTGTATTGGAATACTCTTCCTTCTTTCTGTGTTATTGTAATATTCCCAGACACCCCATCTATTTGATGTGTGTTTGGATTTATTGTTAATGTATTATTTGACGATGCTTTTTTAATATTCAAATGACGCCCATGATCTGGATTTAGCGGGAAGTTTATTGTTATATTATACAACGAAGTATCTGCAATTATGGTATAATCTATATCGGAAACATTATAATCTCCCGAGACTGGCGTTGTGGTTATATTATAAACCAAAGAAGAGCCAAAAGTGGTTTTTGCACTGAATGTCTTCTCACCAGTTATTTCTTGTGTTCCCTCAGAAGTAATAACTGTCGCTGGATTAAGCAACAATCCTCTAACATGATAAACAAATCCAGCGTTTGAAGATGTTGCGAAGAACATTGGCTTGCTTACATGTCCAGCGGCAGTTGGCTCAACGGTTGTTAGCTGTCCAGCTACCGTATCACTGAGGAAATATAATTCACCAGGGGTAAATATCTTTCCAGAAAATACAGAGTAACCACATTGAACTAGATTAAATGTATTTGTCGTTGCTATTGATATCATACCAATAACTTCAGAGGTCACATCCGAATCAGCAATAGCAAGAACCCATGCGGTTCCATTGTATCTTACAACATCTCCCACATTGAAACCATGAGAATTTTGTGTTATTTCTTTTTGTATTTTTTCTGATACTACTTCCGAACTAACAACTGAAAATAGGTAATTTCCACCAGTAGCACCTATGCTCATTGCACTTCCGGCTAGGGGAGTCCACGATGGTCCGGTTGATCCCTGTATTCCAGTTGCTCCAGTTGCTCCAGTTAGACCAGTAGCACCAACACCAGTAGCTCCAGTTAATCCGGTAGCACCAGATAATCCAGTTGCCCCAGTTGCTCCGTCGCTTCCAGCGACTCCAGTGGCTCCAGTAGCTCCAGATTCTCCGGTTAATCCAGTTGCACCAGTTAGACCAGTTGCTCCATCGCTTCCGGCAACACCAGTTGCGCCAGTAGAACCAATACCAGTCGCCCCTGTTAATCCAGTCGCCCCTGTTAATCCAGTGGCTCCTGTTGCACCTGTAAGACCAGTGTCTCCAGTTAATCCCGTCGCTCCAGTAAGTCCAGTTGCGCCTGTTACACCAGTTGCACCCGTCGCGCCATTATCTCCAGTTAATCCCGTTGCTCCCTGTTCACCAGCAACTCCGGTTGCTCCTACCAACCCCGTGGCACCAGTTGCTCCCGTTTCACCGTTCGCCCCAGTTGCTCCTGTTAAACCAGTAGCACCTTGCTCACCATTAACACCAGTTGCGCCAGTTTCTCCCACATCTCCAGTTAATCCAGTTGCTCCTGTCAAACCAGTTGCTCCCTGTTCCCCGGCAACACCAGTGGCTCCAGTTGCTCCAGTATCGCCAATACCAGTTGCGCCAGTCAAACCAGTTGCTCCAGTTGCTCCATCGCTTCCAGCAACACCAGTGGCTCCAGTTGCTCCAGTATCGCCAATACCAGTTGCGCCAGTCAAACCAGTTGCTCCCTGTTCACCAGCAACTCCGGTTGCTCCGGTAGCGCCAGTCAATCCTGTCGCTCCCTGTTCACCTGTTGCGCCAGTTGATCCAACTAATCCAGTAGCTCCAGTTGACCCCGTTTCTCCCGTGGCTCCGGTTGCTCCAGTTAATCCAGTTGCTCCAGTATCGCCAATAACGCCTGTTGCGCCAGTTAATCCTGTAGCACCAGTTAATCCCGTTGCTCCTGTGGCACCAGCAACACCAGTTTCTCCCGTTGCACCAGTCAAACCAGATGCGCCAGTAGCACCTGTAGCACCAACACCAGTTGCTCCAGTGGCTCCAGTTAATCCTGTTGCGCCGGTTGGTCCCTGAATTGGTCCAGCGTTGTCCCACGATGAACCGTTGTAAACATATCCATTTCCATCTTCCAACACAACATATAAGTCGCCAATTTCAGGATCTACTATGTTTGCTAAATCGGCAATAAAATTTACAGAACCTTTAAGGGTTACAGAAGTCCCGTCAATTCCAGCAGGTCCGGTTGCTCCAACCAATCCTGTGGCTCCCGTTGCACCTATACCAGTAGCACCAGTTAATCCGGTCGCTCCTGTAATACCAGTGGATCCAGTGGCTCCGGTTTCACCAGTATCACCAGTTAATCCAGTCGCTCCTTGATTTCCAGTAACGCCAGTTGCCCCAACCAATCCAGTGGCTCCCGTATCTCCGGTTAATCCAGTTGCTCCGGTGGCTCCTGCATCACCTGTGTTTCCAGTTAATCCGGTTGCGCCAGTTGCTCCATCATTACCCGCTATACCAGTAGCTCCCGTAGAACCAGTTAATCCCGTTGCTCCCTGTTCACCAGCAACTCCGGTTGCTCCGGTAGCGCCAGTTAGTCCAGTTGCGCCTTGCTCGCCATTAACACCAGTTGCTCCCTGACTTCCAGTGGCTCCTGTATCTCCGGTTAATCCAGTTGCTCCTTGACTACCAGTAGCACCAGTGGCTCCAGCCTCTCCCGCTGATCCAGTAGCGCCTGTTGCCCCATTTGCTCCATCGTTTCCAGAAATTCCCGTAGCACCAGTTGCTCCTTCGCTTCCAGTGACACCCGTGGCTCCGGTAGATCCAGTCAATCCAGTTGCTCCATCACTTCCAGTAACTCCAGTTGCTCCTTGGCTTCCAGATACACCAGTTGCTCCAGTTGCTCCATCACTCCCAGCAACCCCATCAACTCCAGTTGCTCCAGTATCTCCGGTTGCGCCAGTTAATCCAGTTGCTCCCGTTGGTCCTTGAATTGGACCAGCGTTGTCCCATGTTGCGCCATTATAGACATATCCATTTCCATCAGCCAAAACAATATAAAGATCGCCAACAGAAGGCGATACAATATCATCCAAATCGGAAATAGTAGGTACAGATCCCTTCAACGTTACTGATGTTCCGTCTAACCCCGCTGGACCAGTTGCTCCTGTTATACCAGTAGCACCAGTTAATCCAGTAGCTCCTGTTGCTCCTGTTATACCAGTGGCTCCTGTCTCTCCAGTTGCTCCAGTTTCCCCAGTAGCTCCAGTTGTCCCCTCACTTCCAGCTACACCAGTTGCTCCTGTAATACCAGTGGCTCCGGTTAATCCGGTTGCACCTGTAGCACCATCATCGCCATCAATTCCGTCGCTTCCAGCAACACCAGTTGCACCTATCTCGCCAGCCAGTCCAGTTGCACCAGTCAAACCAGTTGCTCCCTGACTTCCGGCAACACCTGTAGCACCAGTTGCACCTTCGCTTCCAGAAACTCCAGTGGCACCCGTAGAACCAGTTAATCCTGTCAATCCCGTAGCTCCAGTTAATCCAGTAGCCCCAGATTCTCCGGTTAATCCAGTTGCACCAGTTAGACCAGTGGATCCAGTTGCTCCATCGCTTCCGGCGACACCAGTTGCGCCAGTTAATCCCGTTGCTCCTGTAGCTCCTGTAGCGCCGTTGGATCCTGTAGCACCTTGGCTTCCCGATATGCCTGTAGCACCTGTAGATCCTGTTTCTCCAGTTGCTCCTATTGCTCCAGTAGATCCAGTTGCTCCAGTAGATCCAGTTGCTCCAGTAGATCCGGCTTCTCCGTTAGCACCAGTCGCACCAGTAGATCCTGTTGCCCCGTCACTTCCAGTAACACCAGTTGCTCCAGTTGCTCCCAAACCAGTTGCCCCAGTTGCACCGAAATCACCAGTTAAACCAGTGGCACCAGCAACACCAGTGGCTCCGGTGGCACCCGAACCAGTTGCGCCTGTAGCACCAGTCAAACCTATTTCTCCAGAATCACCTGTAGCACCAGGGACACCAGTTGCTCCTTGTAAACCAGTAGCACCAGTGGCTCCGCTATTTCCTGTAGGACCAGCAATGCCAGTGGCTCCAGTTAATCCGGTTGCTCCAGTTTCTCCAGTAGCCCCAATCAAACCAGTTGCACCGACCAAACCAGTAGCACCAGTCGCTCCCGTTAATCCAGTTGCTCCAGTGGCTCCATCACTTCCATTAAACGACAATTCTACCCAATCAGAATTTGTTATGCCACCGATAAGCTGATATGGCTTGCCTTCTGAAACAACCCAAACGACCATTCCCTCTTTACGGCGCTGATCGGTGATCAAGTCTCTTTCCGTTAAATCATCAACACTTCGCCAGCCATCACGACCATACTTGGCATCGTGCGTGGCGAATGTATCTGCCGTATCGAACGGGACTACTCTAGCGGCGACGTTTGTACCTGGGATTTGCGACATTATCTCATCTCCGTTGGTATATAGCTTCCGTTTTGCAGATTAAAGGATCTATACACATTATACGTAGCTGTATAACCACTTCCATTTGTTACGCTCAACTGAAAGCCACTTGTTGTCGATCCGCCAGCATTGTCTGACCAATCGGAAAATGAAAGATTATTCACTTTAGTGTTTATGGTTGATAAGTTTCCAAAAGAAGCTGGGAAGGCGTAAAAGAAGTATCTTCCTCCCGTGCAATCGTAACTTATGTTTTTTGATATGACGCTACTTAATTCGCTACTGCCTGCTGTTATGTCAGCAGAAGTCATAATAGCAGCCGTAGTTACTCCCCAGTATCTTCTATTTAAAAATGAAACTGAAGTATTTGCAGAGGCACTTCCACGAGCACTATCGACAGCAGATAAAGTAAATGTTTTAGCCGAGGTAAATGGTGTTGTGTAGGTATATGTTCTCAAAGGCAGGCTTAGAGAGCCTATGCTGTTGTTTATTGACTGCGACGTGTCTGGGGCATAATTATATGCCCAATTCAAGACAACAGAATTGATTGTTGTGCCTATTTCGTATGTTCCACCGCCTGTAAACGAGGTAATAGAAAGCGGCGTAGGAGCAACTGCGACTGCTATATCATATCCACCAGAAATCGGCGTAACAACAATTGACCCATTGTTACTCGTAAGAACATTTGATGAACTGACGGCTGTTTGTAAGACATCTACTACACCACCGGGTGTATGAACAAGTAATCTTTCGTATGGGTGGTCCGCAGATCCAAATTTAATAGTATTGCTCTGGTCTACCTCAACGCCATGACCAACCGCTACTATATTTGTAATAAATCCTACTATTGATATATTTGTTCCAATTCCAATGTTATAACTATGGTCTGTAACATTATTTAAGACATTGTAACCTATACCGACATTATAATCACCGTCTTTAAGTACCTTAAGAGTAAATGTGCCGAAAGCAGTATTGTACTTCCCATGCCCCATGCTACTGGTAAAGGCTTCTAATCCAACAGTTTGATTTGACGGATCACCTATCCAAGACTGTAATCCGTTAATAGATATATTAGCGGTTGGTGTTTTTACTACAGGTTTTTCATTATACTCTAATGTATATGGCATAGAAGGATGACCTACTATGCTTATTTATCAAAAATACTTATTAGAAAGTAGAAAGTGATACTCTCTTCCAAGAATTTACACCAATACAGATATATAGATGTGTCGTGTCTATTGCTATAGTATTTGGAACCCCAGGTGAAGAGTTAGTTAGCGGAACCGCAACTCTTGTAATGACTGAGTTGCTGTTGCTGGTCAGATCGCCCGCAACATCCACATCACCACCAATTCTGACATACTTAGTGTCAAATTCACCATATATCAACGCATCTGCTGAAGTTCCTGTGGTTATCGTGTTGGAATCAATATAAAGCCTGTTTGATCCCTGTTCATTGTAACCAGCATTATTTCCAATACAAACATTGTTTGATCCGGATATATTATTGGTTAAAGACCCTTCTCCTACGGAGACATTAAAGTTACCTTCCGTGTTTAGATATAATGATAATGAGCCAATAGCGACATTTCCAGATCCCGTTTCCATTGACAATGCTGCACTAGAACCTATAGCAACATTGTAAGATCCAGTGGTATTATTTCCCAATGCAGCACTACCAGCAGCGACATTATCTGTTCCTGTGGTATTATTATATAAAGTAAAGAAACCCACTGCTGTGTTATTAGATCCTGTTTCGTTGGAATACATTGACCAATACCCAACAGCAGTATTGAATTCACCGGAAGTGTTACTTGTCAAGGCATCAGATCCCCACGCCTCATTGGTTGGCATGCCACGCCAGCTTGTAGATCCAGCCGTTATTTCCATATGACCAACCCGATGGTTGGCAGGAGCGCCAATGTCATCTATAGTATGAAGAGTGTCTGACGAGTCGCAGTATATAGCAACATGGTCAGTTGTGGCTAACGGATAAGCATCTCCGCGTTTACGCCACTCAAATGCAAAATCTTTCCAGCCTGCCATAAGTAACTCCTATATTCTTCTATTTATCATTTTCTTCTTTTAGCTCTCTAAAAGAAAATGGTTTTATTGGGGTTGACGGATGTGGATCTACGCTTAGATCACCAGCCTCCACTAAATCAAGCTTAGCGTCTCTTTCGTCGTATAGATCAATTATCCATTGACGATCTGCCATTGCTTTTGGTCTACCATAAGCGCACCATTCTGCCAACTGTATGGCTCCCGCAGGAGTTATATTAAAAATCTCACATTCTTGATATAGATCGTAAATCCTGTTTATTAGATTCTGTTTTTGTTCTTCTAATATGGCATTTAGCTCGTCTTGATTTTTTTGCCTAACTGTATTACCTTCTATCACCCAAAGAGATTTATCAACGCCTTCGACGGCACTTAAATCCGGATTTATTATCCATTCTTCGTTGGAAACTTTTACTTCGTTGACTGATGAAACAAATTTAAGAGTTGATTTATGTAAAGCAGATACTAACATTTTATTTCCTCATGTGTATTGGAGTTCTTTTTGCCGAAAGAGTAAATTGGTCATCTATTAGTAAATTTCCCGCTGCTGCTTTTTCAGTAATAAGATTTGTTTTAGGTGGGGATATATCGGGAACAGTAGCAGGAACATCAATACCACTTGGTCCAAGGTTGCTCATGGTTCTTACAACAAGACCATCTACTATACTGTCTTTTCCTTGGGACTTGTAAATAGTTCTAATTTCATCAGCAGAGAGTTGCCTATCATATACTCTTATATCCTCCATCCAACCATATATATGACGTGCTGCTAAATATCCATTTGGTCTTGCAATTGAAAGTGGCGTGGTTGTATTTGATAATGATGAGTTTTGTGTATGGTTTGCCGGGAGGGTACTGGCAACATTATAATCGCCGTTTATGTATATTCTAGGTTTTCTGTCATCTGTTGTGGATGATGTGGTGTTAAAAGATCCAGCTATATGAAACCAATCCGAGGTAGTATTTATCGAGTTTGTAGAACTAACTGATCTTACCTCTGTTCCACCACATGTTACCATAAACGCTAAACAGTTTGAATATCCAGTTGGAGAAGCAGATATATCATCTCTCCAAAACAAGATAGGAGTTCCCCCCTCAAAAGCACTGCCAATATGAAACAAACAACAATCGGCATTCAAATCTCTGAATCTAGCCCATGCCATAAAGGTTCCCTGTTGCCAACCGTTTCCGAAACTGTTATTAGTTCCTCTTATTCTATAAGAGTTGGAAATATTAGGAAAAGAAAAGCTCATTAACTTATCTCCAATATTACCTTCAGAAGATGCCAATCGACCGCAAGTGTATCTGATCCGTTAGAAGCATCTCTAGTTATTTCAAAGAAAGCAATATCACCAGCAGATATACCAAGAGTAGTAGTTGTAAAAGTTTCTTCGTCGTAAACAAAGTTAGTTGATGCTGGCATTGTAAGTATATTGCCAGATGTTCCTGCTGACCAAGAAGATATTGCGGCTTCGCTTCTTAAATATCTTGTATAAATCTTCGGAACAACATCACCGCCAGCAGTAGTTGCACCACATGAAACCCACTTGAATTTTATATTATTTGCTGTTGGTGGCATATCAATAGAAATACCAACCCCTTCTTCCGTTGTAGCATCAAATGCTCTGACTATTATTCCAGAGTTACTGGCATGAGATGTATTTGGCGCAAGCGAATTTACTGCCCAATCGGCTGTAATTGGATTATCCATTTCCATTGCATTGAATATGTAAGTAACAGGCTCAGATGTTACAGTGTCGATTTGGGCTTGCAGAGATTGATCGGTCGTTGTCAAAACGTCTATTTGTGACTGTAAGTTTCCAGTAACATCTGCTACAGCAGTGCCGCTTATATAATCATCAACAGAGAATCTATAGTTTGGCGATTCTTCTGTGATAATTATTCCATTTCCTTCTAATGGAGTAAACCCAGCCCCACCACCCCCTGATATATCATCAATGTACGCTAAGCTTCTATCGGTTACTCCATCATATGCATATAAATGACCGTCTGCTCGCGCCACGACTGTTATATCACCAGCGAGCGTTGGCGCTACGGGAGAATCTTTTTTTGTAATAGATACGGCTGATTGTTTGAAGCTGGACATTAAAACTCCTAATACGGCTTGCGCCCGAGTTGTTATATGGTATTTATCTTATGGTTTAGAGAAGATTACTGGAATGATCCTCGTTCTTTTTTCTATTTTATCTAACTTGCCGCCTGCTTCTTCTATTTTAACACGCGAAGCCACGGCTATATCTTGCTTATCTTGTTCGGTGATTGGCGACTTAGATTCTATAGAATATACTTTATCTGGATCCATCTGTATAGATCCTCCTGTTGGAGTTATAACGGTCGTTTCGTCGCTTCGGTATAATCTTCCATCTATTACCATGACAGGAGTTGCTTCAGTGTTGTCAAGGTGAAGATCGACTATATCAACATTTATTCTATAATTTACAAGATCGTCTGGGAGCAGCCCACCAAAGTAATTCCTAATACCTTCTTCGGTGGTTAGATTATACTTCCACCAAGCAAACAGTCGCTTGACGCTGGTTGTACCGTCACCATCAGAAACATCTATTTCTATATTAGGATAGTCAGCCGAGAATTCTGTTACAGTTGAACCATCTATTCCATTCGTATTATAGACACTGCATTCTTCTTGATCGGCATTTATTGACCATCCAGCAGATGATACTGTTGTTTTTCCTTCGTATTCTGCTTTTGCAGTTATTCCGCTGTTAGCAACAATACGAACTCTTACAGTATCGCCAATACTAAATTGATCGCCTTCGAGGAATGTGCCTGTATAAGCAGAGCCACTAATAACGGAATTACAGCATTCCATTGATGTCGTCTCATTGTAAACTTGAATACGTATTATAGAATCAAGTGGATCAATGTTTGTAACAGCAAATGGCAAATAAGTTCCCGAAGCATCTGTATAGATTCCGTCTATTGATCCATCGTTGGCAAAAGTTATATCACCAGTAGTAGTTATATTACCAGTAACTACAGAACCATCTACATGTAAGTCCCAATCCCCAAGATCCAATTCCACAACTGTCTTGGACAATGGATTGTCGTACTGCATATTTCCGGAAATAGTAGCTGAATAAGCAACATAATCGTATATATCAGTAATTCCATGGTTTTCTGTTACATCTATTTCACCTATACCCATATCCACAGAAATACCAGTGAGTAATCCTGCATTTACTTCACTCAATGTTATACGAGGATCTGTTACGTCTGGAATAGCCAATGTTCCGTTTGGAGAGGTTGCTTTGTATGATCCACTTACTTCCGTAGAACCGTAACGACGATAGCGGAAGAAGTGTGGTGTTTTCTGTGTTCCCTGACTATAAGCAGTTTGTCCATCTGTCATGATACACCTAAATAGATCTGGTATATCATCATAGGTTCCGCTTATGGAAACAGAATTATAAATTTCAGCATCAACTAAGTCCTTTATCCACAATCTTCCGCCTGCTTGTATTTCGGTTCCGGAAAGTGAAGTTGCTACTAAGCTGTTTTTGACCGTGAGTGTAGCAAGTGAAGATGCATTCCAACTTGCTATTGGGGAAGATTCATCCAATGAACAATCAATGAGAGTTGGACTGTTGGAAGCATCGGTTTCTGTGATGCGAACGGATTGTGTTACATTATTTGTTTCGACATTTCGATATGTCGCCGGACCCCCACCTGCTTGACCGTTATGATATACACCCTGCGCCGAATCATGTGCAGTAATGTTGAAGAATCCACCGAAAGGAGATGCAGAACTAATAAGTCCTATGTCTTCTGTGTATCTTGCTCCTTTATAGTTAAGTATGAAAGATTTTGTACCTTGAGCGCGACCGCCAATTTCTCCGCGAATGTTGATATCTACCATTCTCACTATTTGTGTTGATCCCCTGTAGCAACGATAGAATCCCGCGCCGCCTATAGCGGACATATTACAGCCATAAATGAATATATTTCCACAATCTCCGCCATTACCAGTCCCCAAAAGAGTTACTGTAGATGAAGACGAAAGAGAAAATCTAAGACCGCCGCCGCCATACCCCAACCCACCCTCTGATAATGTTCCAAGTTGTAAATGGGCACCGATATTTACTGCGAGTGTAGATGTCGTTGTAGTCGCATTTTTAATTACAATAAAGCGATTAGAGTCATATACAAATGTATTATCAAGAGTTACTTTTTGATCAAATGTATATTGATTTTCTGATTTTATTATATTAACACCGTCGTCAAGATCGTCCAAATAGTAGTTCACATAACAAACATCATCTACTTGTGGGTCTACTTCTATTGCAGCGCCTTTCGTAGCCAATACAAGAGGATCGGTTAAACTCTTTCTCCACGGATACTCAAGAGTTATTGTCGATGCTCCTGTATCTACTGCCGTGATTTCACGAACCTGTCCAGTTGCAGGGCTTGTTGAGCTTGCTACAATAAACTTCCTGCTAACCCATGATGACCCAAGGGCGGTTCCGGTTACTGATTTTACCTTGATAGTAACATCATCAACTATTGAGTCAATGAGAAATCTTGCATATTGTGTGTTTACTGTAAGTGCCATAAGATGTTCTCTGGGTTACTGAAGACCTGTGATTGTTCTACTGCGTTTCTCTGTCTTGTCCATTTTACTTCCAAACTCTTCCATTTTCTGACGAGTAATAATAGCGATATCTTCTTTGTCTTGTGACGTTACAGCAGAAACAGTTTGTACGGTATAAACTTTATCTGGGTCTATTTGAATACTGTTAGAAGATGCAGCTATTATTGTTTCATTATCATCACGATAAATTCTACCGTCCGTAATGACGACTGGAATGGCACTAACATTTTCCAATTTAAGATCAAGAACTTCTGTTACTACACGATAATTAAATGCGTCATCAGCGTCAAACCCACCCCAGAAATAACGCAAGCCACTTTGAGATGTTAGATTATATTTCCACCAAGCATATAATCTTCTAACGCTTGTTACTCCATCGCCGTCACTGATGTCAATTTCAACATTAGGATAGTCGGCACTAAATTCAGTAACGCTTGACCCATCTATAGCGTTATCATTATATATCTTATCATCTATCAAGTTTCTTATGGTTCTTATAGTTCCACCAGCGGCGGAAGTTGCTATTGGAAGTGTGTATCTTTCTGTAGCGGTCGCTCCAATAACACGAATGGCTCTTAGCTCCAAGTTATCGCCTGGGTCGTAATCAACGCCAGGAACTAAAGTTTTACTATATCCACTGCCAGTATTTAATGATGCAACATAATCTAATTCTGTACCCTGAGTGAGATTATATAAACCGACTGTATTAGTGTCCAAGAAGTTAGGTGCTTCGATTATTGTGTTGGACAATAAGATATCCAATACGACATTAGCACCAGATGTGTCATATGTTGGTGGGTCTTCGCCGTAATTAAGTTTAATAAACACATCACCACTTATAGCATCTACGAATATATCAGTAGCATAGTCGTTAAACAATGTGTCGCTTACATCAAGCGTTCCCGTTCCTACAAAGTGAACGGCATAGTTACTTCCCGATACTGGCGAAGTAAACTCACACTCAAGTAGCTTTATTCCGTCTTGTCCTCTTATAGCAAACTGCTCGCTCTGGTTGAGGAACTGGCAGTTGGTGAAAGTAGCTGAGTTGGCACATACCTCATCGCAAGTATCGAAGAGAATGTTGTTGGCTGGGACATCGCTACACCAAGCTACTATTGAGTTTTTTATCTGCTGGTTGTCAAGCTGGAGATGCTGATAGCCAGAAAGCGGTGGAGTTACTGTAAAGTAGCTCTTGGAGTTTGCTGAAGCGAAGATGCCCGCGCCGAAGTATATGTTGTCGTTTGGTCCAGCTTCTATTTCTATTCCGGATATACCGTCGCCAGCATTGAATTCATATATTCTCTTTGGTGGATTGACATAGCGGGGAAGCTCAAAGGATTCGCCACGAGTATCCAAGTAGGTTGGATATTCGCCGTCGCCAAACTTGACTGGCGCTGGAATAACTATCTGACCGCCACCGCCAAGCTTCGCTCCAGTAGCACAATCATAGCCGTTGATTACTGGCTGAGCGTTAGTTGCGTTTATTGGATTGGTTATTCCACCACCAACAATAGTAGCTGGAGTATTTTTATCAATCAAATAAATGCCATAGAACCTTGGTGATGTATTGGTTGTTGATGTACGGCGGTAGCACAGACAGAAGTCAGTAATAGCACTCCAGTCGATTGCTCCGCTGGTGTATGCAGTGTATGTGGAGTTTGGTTCTATGATGGATGTATATGAAACACCAGATTCTATTTGTGCTATTGGGCGAAGATAGAATGAATGATAGTTTCCGTAAGAAGAGTTAAGGAAAGCCAATACAGCAGGGGTTCCTAATCTTGTTCTATCAGGTATTTCCCAGTTAAACATCAGCGCCTTACCATTGGTCAAGTCGATTGGATTATCCCAGTGAACTCCCCCGCCAGTCCACAGAGAACCAGTAACTACTGATGGAGTGAAAAGTCTTGCCGAGGATAAAACCTGTGGATTGAAAGGAGTTCCCATTCCAAAAGCCACGCTCACTGTATTGTAGATTCCAAGGCTGGAAGCCAAATCATAAAGATCTACGTTAGAAGCAGAAATTTCTGTATTCAGCATTGCTCCTGGGTAAGCTTCGTAGTAAAGCTTCTGTGGGCGGCTATTACAGAAGATTGGAAGTGAACCACCGACTTTGTTTCTTATGGAAAGTGAGAGAGCATGTGAAACAACATTCGCCTTAGTTATCTGATACGCTTTCAGTGCGGTGGTAGTTCCGGCGACTTGCTGAACACGCTCACCAACAACGCAAGTATTTCTTCCAGTCTGACCATTTACAAGCTGCTTCGTTGAAGTCGCTGGAGCGAAATATGGGCGGAAGAGTGTGCCGGTGTTGTACCAACTACAACAATCTATTATTAGCTCGTTGTCTGTCGTAGTCGTAAGAGTAGCGCAAGTGGATTGTTCTTGTGCCGTATTAGTTACTGCCGCTATTTGTCCCCATATATTATCAGGGTCATAGTCCTCAATAGCAAGAAGAGTATGCGTCGTGTATGAAGTATAACCAACGGTGAACCCAGGCGGTTCTTCTTCGTCACTTTCAGCAATCTTCCAGCGGACATAGTATCTTACGCCACCCTGAGTAACTATCGTGTGGTCTGGATGAACTGCCCAACCAGTTCCGGACCAAGTAGCAGTCGTCGAAGAGTTGCTTGAAACTATATACAGCAACAAAGTCCCTATGTTGTGGGCTGGGATTTCAGTCATCAGGAGTGATGTACCGGAAAGATATTGCTGAATGACGCCGCTTACATATGCCATGTGTTATTCCTCAACTTCTTTCTTAATGAGGTTTCCATCAATATCATATATGAAGCTTATATTCTTATAGTAACCAGTTCCACTTATAGCAACCAAAGTATCAAAAATGTCATAATAATATGTTTTAGTTCCGTATATATCGTAAGAATTCTGTAAATTTCCTGAAGTATCATAAGTGAAAGTTATATCAACATCTTCCACTCTGCCTTTTGTAACAGAAGTGCTTATATGCCATAAAATAGCATAGCTACTCGAAGGTACTCCACTAATGACAACCTTGAAGCTCGTACTTGTTCTGTCATAAACACCAACCACAAAAATATCAGTGGTTGGATTTGGTGTTTCAAGAGAAACAACTGGAAATTCTATTGATGGATTTACTTCACTGTGAATTATCGTGTATTCTAAGTCAACATCATTAAGCGGCATTCTTCCTTGTATTCCGCTTATAAAGTTTGAAGCCGAAATGTCATCTATTTGTGATTGTAAGTTATAGACATTTCCATCTACTTCTGTTTTGCTGATGTAATCATCTACGGCAAAGGTGTATTGGTCAGGAACCAATGGGGTTATTACAATACCAGTTCCTTCGACCGGAATAAATCCGTTGATATTTCCTGACATTGCGGCTACATAGGTGTCTATGGAGTGTAAGGCATCGTCAACCGTTACATCGGATCCCTTTACAACAACATCAGAAAACGGTGTTTTTCCAAGATATACCAGAGTTGCATCGTCACCAGCTTCAGACTCCATGTAGGTGACGAAATCTTCACGATAATAGTAGCTGAGAGCATCTGTGGATGTTAGTTGATACCAATACCAGATATAACCTTGCTGACCAGCCATGGGTTTAAAATCGGTTGTTACAAGTCCAGCAGAATCTATAGAAGAAACTTGGATTTTATCTCTGTATATTGGAATAATACTGTCGTAAATTACCTTTCCGTCAAGGTCGGTGATATATGCTTGAAGTGACAAAATTATATATCCGGATCCCCACGAGCCAGCAGAAAAGGCGGCGTTTTGTATATCGCCAATTAGCTGAAAAGTATCCTGAGTTCCATCAGCAGTAAATGGCTCTTTAAATACAACATGAGAGGTTATATCTTGAAGACCACCAACCTGTTGTTGGAGATTGGCTACCGAACCTGATAAAGCAGCAGTAGTTGTAGCTGGAGTAAAGTAAGATGCTGGATGACCCTGCAAAGTAGCGGCGTCTATCGACCCAACACCACCAGTCGATGCTCCAGCGTTAATAATACCTTGACCAATAATTGCCATCTATGTTCCTTAATGTCTTCTTATGAATCCTGTCATGATCTTTACACGGGCAGTTGGCGATCCTCCGGTTGTTCTGATATAAACCTTATGGTGCCAATCCAAGAAAGGGAAAAATGCATAACCACTTGCTGTAAAAGGCTCTACAGTTCCGACTGTAAGAGTCGGATCGTGAGCAACTTCAAAATCACCACCCTCACAGACTATATAACCGTCTAATATGTCGTAAGTTCCCAATTCAGCTAAGGCGGCTGGTGACAATAAAGAAGACACTAAAGCGAAGCTGCCCGGAAGAGTGATTGAATATATGTATTGGTTTTTGCCAATTACTGTCTCATGAGCCATATAGAAACCTCAAATGGTATTTATATGTTTTAATATATTATTACTCATGTGGAATAATACGAGCATAATCGTCAAGATTTATGGGATATTGCTCGTACCAGCCCTTCTTTCCGTATATATTTAGAATATCAGTGAAGTATTTTTCATAAAGCTTAGCAACTCTATCCAATGAAAAATTCTCACCAAAGGCTCTGCAATTTTGCGGCTTTATATTTGATATATTATTAGCTGCCCAAACAAAATCATTAAAGGTGCGGCAACGATAGCCCGTCAATCCATGAATATTGTTTTCTGTAAAAGCGCCCCAATCGGTTGTGATGGTTGGAGTACCTGATAACAGACATTCGACCTGTACGCCACCAAAAGGCTCATTATACATCGAAGCAACAAAGGCACCCTTAGCGTTAGCCATAAGCTCCCTGCGCTTCTCTACATCTGCGTAACCGATAAACTCCACATGCTTGGGTATTTCTTTATAACCACACTCTTGAAGAGTGCTTTGACCAGCTACCTTTAGCTTAACTCCCAACTTTTCAGTTACTTGGACCGCAACATGAATACCCTTTCCCGAATATACTCTTCCAAGAAACAAGAAGTAGTCTTCTTTCTGCTCTTTAAAGGTAAAATCATCAAGGTCAAAGTAATTAGGAATAACAACGTCGTACCAGTCTTGCTTACATGTTCCCACTGAGGCAAGACCATAATAGGCGTGATAAATCGCATATGATTCAAATACCTTGAATCTAGCCCAATGCCCCCCGGCGTAGCCAATTCCAGGCTCAACGCATATCAAGTCGGGATGGGCGTCACATATGGGTCTTACTCCCGATCCCCAAAATGGTAATATGAAATCGTTTTTCTGTTTTCTTAGTCCGACTTCTCGTATAGCGTTACTGTAAAAGGTTTTATATGCGTGGTCATTGACGTTAAACTTGAAGAATGTCTTTCGCCAATCATGGGTTCCATAGGTTTTCATAAAGTCATCGTTTGTGAGAACTGAAACATGCTCACCGTCAATCTTAGAGTCTTCATGTCCATAATGGATAATCTGATGTCCACGAGCAGACATCATTTTGCAGAATTTAACTACCTTTTGGGTGTAGGCACAGTTGCCGCTCCAACAAGCCTTTCCGTTTCTTCTTACAAAAACTATATGGTTGGGAACTACAAGACAATATACTTTACCTATATAATTGACATATTTTCTGAAATCTTTCTGCGAATTGACCAACGGTTCCTTACAATTATCAGAAAGAGTAACTATATGGCGGGGAATATTTGGATCTGGATCATCATACTGAGTTACGGCATATCCTAGCTTTAATGCTATTTCATTAAAATCATTAGCTAAATTTTTAGAAAACGAAACATATCTCTTGTTAATACCATTGGTCCAACCGTCGCCCAATATCATCGCATTTAATAGTATATTTAGTTGTCTTTTACAAAGATTTTTAAAACAATGTGGAATATGTTTTACACGCGCTTTCCCAAATTGGGAAAACCAGTGTGCGAACTGAGTATCGTGTATATGGAACCCACGAGATGACTTTTTATACCTAATGCAGAGTTCGTCAAGCCACGATTGGATTATTTCTCTGCTTTTTGATTTTTCTTGGGCAATAAAAACTGTGTGCTTGCCCTTAATAATACCATTTTTCGTCTTATATCTCGTGCCGTCAATATTGCCTTCGGTTATATAAATACCGAAAAGCTTAAGCCACGAATCCATCTTAAACCTTCTCTGCGGTCTTATATTTCCATTACCATCAGTAATTTCAGGTAACTCAAAGTATTCAACTTCCTCACCGTCTACCCACGGAAAGTCCCGTTTATGATAAACAACTTTCGGAGCATCTTGCGCTTCTATAAATCTATAACTTCTTTTATTCCTATCGTCTGCTACAGTCTTACACCACATTCTATGCTCTGGTGTAATCTGAAAGTCAATTGACATTCCGGTTTGATGAAACATCTTTCCGTTGTATTGATTGATAATCCATTTATGTGGGTAATAATATTCTACCTGATTTATCGCTGGGTTTAGTGTAGCTATTTTTATCTTTATATTTGCCTCGGCTAATTCTTTAATGGACTTCCAGCCGTCTTCTGTCATTATTTCTGTATCTGACGAATAGCAGGCGACATACTCTTTGGAGGAAACTGTATGTGGCAAGCCTAGAACGTGAAAACGCATATAATACCTCGAAGATATTATATCAGTAAATTTATATATTTACTTGCCTAGCCTCTGGATTATTTCATTGGCGATGAAGTTTGCCAATGTTGAATTTTCCTTGTGGTTTGCTGGATTAAAGCCAGGATCAACAGTATCATCAGAATGTGGCATTCCAGCCCCATCTTCGCCATATCTATCTATAAGCACTTCCCTATAATGTCTCATTATCTCTTTTCCAGTTTTTGACATAAGAAATTGATTAACTTCATTAGCAGAGTTTCCCACTCCCAATTTTTGGGCGATGATGCGTAAAACTTGAATCTGCAACAATGAAAAATTTTTCATGGTAAATAGTTCTTTAATCGTCTCAAATGATTCTTTAAGGATATTCCTTATTGATTTTCTAAATGGGTCTGTGGGTTTCATAAAATGTATCTTACAGTATATTAAAGCCTTATATAGTTATTTCTGGTGGATATGTAGTCACTACTTCAAAAATATACAAGTCATTTATATTTGATGTATATTCTTTCGTTCCTGAGTTATAAGTAAAATCAATGCCAAGGACAGCACGCTTAAATGCATTTGTCCCATAAGTTAAATCTAATTTAAATTCTGTGTGTCTTTTTGTCGCTGTGTAAGTTTGTGTATTGGATAGCGTGGCAATATGATAATACATCAATTCATTAGAGCCGTAAGGATAGTCGGTGTCTTTAACTGTTAATTTGAACTTTGTGTCCGTCGTTGGGTCAAACGAAACAGCCAATATATCTTCAGGGTTTGGTGGATTGGTTGATGATACTACTGTAGTATTATCAAATGCTTCTAGTTTAAAATATCCCACGGGTGTAGCTAAAAATTTCGTAGGATTAATTTCAAACAACATTAGAGAAGTTGGAGCAGTTCTTCCATAATATGGTTGTGCATAATCCATTTCTGCATATCCACTTGTATCAATAGAAAGGAATGGCTGCAAGCTTTCGTCTAAATCAAGTGTCTGTGGAACTATGCCACCGCGCATGCCCTTGAATCTTAAGTCATTTGTCGAGTAAAATTGAGCTACTGCATTTAGAGGATCTCTTAAGGGTATTGAAACATGCTGCTTTGTAAATATTTGTTGATTGTATTGTGTATTTCCATATGAAAACGTTACTACTCCTGATGCTGTAAATGTCGTATTATTTGAGTGTAGTGGGTGCCACAAATATGCATTATAATCAGGGGTGGAGTAGCTAGGAATAAAATTGTTTCTTACCATCATCCTTCCGACCGTTGAACTAATATCCGTATAGTGAATTTTAATGCTTCCTGTATCGGGATTATTCCAATCATTCCCCCTTACCTGTCCATATGGATGGTTAAATTTGGTTTTCAACATATAAACTGGTTCATTGTCAACCAAATTTTTATATATCTCATGTCTTTCAACTGAAAGAGTCAGCATATTAGATGGATCTAGGTTCGCAATCTTTAAGTCAATATTGGCGGAATAAAGCGATACACCATTAGGATCCGTTGATATAAGAGAATAATCAGATAATCCCGAGATAGATCCTTCCTTTTCAGCCTGTGTATAAGTTTCTGTAGATGCTCCGGTTATTTCTTTTGTGATGAAGTAGCTTGGATATTCTTCGCGCCAATAGAAGTTGTCTCCACCGGAAATATCCGTAAATGTCATTGGACATCCTGTTGATATTGACCAGCTATTATCAGACTCATCTTTAGTGATATCATAATCCACACTAGAAGAAGAGTAATTCTTCTTTACATAATAAATATCGCCGCCAAATTGTTCTTTATCTAATATTGGACCAGCGCCACCAGTAACATAATCACATACTATTCTATTTTTGCCGAGATTATAATATGAAATAGGAATAAATGTATTAGTGGATGTGTCGAGGGTTACTGAAAATACAGCCCCAGAGATATCTCCCGTTGATATTCCATTTGAGCAGGAAAGGATATTATTATAACCATCTATATACAAATAGGCAATTTTAGTTTCTTTTGACTTCGTTGTTCTATATGATATTGGGATATTTGTTGCTGATGGGATATATGTTGATGGGTTAAATTTAGCGAAGCCGCCGCCATAGTATATCTTTGTACCCGGATTATAAATTTTATTTAAATCTTCATTCTCCAAAGGAACATACATCTTTTGATTTAATGTATTCAAATATGGAGAACCAGTTGGGAATACATGTTTATATAAAACAGGATATCTATTGACAACTTGATGTTTGGTGAATACACCTACATTTGTTGTTACCTTTAGTATATATAATGCCTCCATCATGTGGTTCATGTTAGCCACTATCTGGTAGGGGTCTTTACTTATGTTTATCACTGATGATAAGCTGATAATATATGAATCGGTTCCCACATCATAGTACTGGTTTATCTGCCCACCAGAATAAGTACCAATTGTAGTTGCATAATCGAATTGACCAACGTCATCCAAATATACTAGTTTTACTTCTATCTCCGATGCTGAAAATGTAGTGTTAGAAAAATCATCAATGGAAGCATCTATTTTAAAATGTGGATCGTAGTCGTAAGTAATATTTTTTGTACATAGAACGCCACCGAAGCTACAAGATTGCTGCGTGTAGTCAGGTGTATAGTTTTGCGAAGAAAATAAAGTATATACACAATCAGATTCACTTGCCGCTACACTACGTTCATGGGCAAATTCCCCAGATAATGAAAATGAGACATCAAAATAATCACCAAACCCAGAGTATGACTGATTGAAATTATTTAAATCATAAAACAAAACATAGAATCTACCACTACTATATCCCAGCGATGGCTCTCCAGAAAATGATCCACTGTTAGAATAATACCCATTAAAGTTAGAAAAACTATAAGAGTCAGTAAGAAATGAATCCGTGTAATCCATAGGATCCATGTTGTTAACTTCGTCTATAAATGATTCTAAATCAGAGATACTGTCAGAGATTGCAATCCCCATACCAGTATAGCTAGAAGATACACTTATTGAAACATAAGGAGAAATAGAGTAATACAAATCCATCTTCTCTGATTGCATCCAATACAAAGAATTAGAAGATTCCCCCGATGTAAAATCTATTGATCCACTAAAGTCCCTTGAAAAGATATAAGGATCTGATCGCGTAATCCCACCTACGTTTGTGTCGGCTTCTTCGACTATGTTCGTAATAGTTTTTGATATAGGATCGTTATAGACCACAAGATCAGGATAGTAATTCCAGTAGCTTAGATTTAGTTTTCCACTTCCGCTCATGTAATTACTTCCTATGCGAATTTCTTAATGACTGTTGTATACATGTTGGTGTTAATTCTTAAAATTGACAGAATATCTACGGCATTTGCTTCGTTTGTCAATGTAATAGGATCGCCGTTCGGGAACTTCCATGTGAATCCGTTAGCATCATCAAATGTCATTGTATAAGCAGTTGATGGTTGATTTATGATAACTGTTATAGTTGATCCATTTGGCATGGTTGCTTCGGGGCAAGATAAGGTTGCGTTATCAGTAAGATAATAGTTGTAAGAAGTCAAAAGACCATCTGGCATGAACGCATCACCAGTGACATCAACAACTCCTACTTCTGGTAAGGAACTTCCCTGCGATCCAGAGGCGTCTATTGTTATGGTGACACTGCCACCACCATTATCGACAACGCTGCTTATTCCAGTACCAGAGAATTCTATTTCATTTACGTCATTGACTTCAGTAGAATTATGTGATATTGTTAAACTTCCTGCTGCCACCATGGAAATCCAATCATTGCCATCGTGGTAATATGGTTTATTGTTATCGTTATAATTGAAAGCTATTGTTCCTGCCTGCCCGCCACCAAGCCCACCTTCATCAATTGACCATTTTATCCACGAAACATCTTCTATGCTGCCCGGAACTTCCAGTTTGGACTGTGTGGAAACCCATCGCAACCCATCTTCAACTGCAAAATCTCCGCCTTCTGTAGAAAGCTGAATCATTCCATCATATGGTCCACCATCCTCACTTGGAATATTAGCACATTGTGTTTTGGCGGCAACTATCCATTCAAATCCATCATAATATTTTAATTCTCCTGTGTTAGAATCAAAAAATATCGCACCATCTTCGCCGGTTTCAGGTGTCGTTGATGGTGTTAATGTTAATACTATAACATTAGAAATGTATTCTGTCACTTCCGCTCTTTGTGTTGAATCATTCCATACTAAAGGCGCAGGTCCAAGTGGCAAAACATTATCAATCATGACGGCTGTGCCACCACCATCCAAAACAACAAATGTACTATCATCAGTTAAATCAGCATCAATAGTAAGAGTTCCTCCAGAAACCGTACTGTCAATATTTAAAAGACCGGGACCAGTGGCTCCAGTGGCTCCAGTTGCTCCGGTTAATCCAGTTGCTCCCGTTGCTCCAGTGGCTCCTATGTCTCCAGTCTCCCCAGTTGCTCCTGTTGCTCCTGTTGCTCCAGTATCTCCAGTCAATCCAGTAGCCCCTGTAGCCCCATCAACTCCACCGCCAGTTGCAAATGAACCCCATGCACCATTATTCCATGTATATGCGGCAGACATCTCTACAACATAGCATGCCATTCCGTCTACTTTTCTCGTGGCTAAAATAGCATCTCTTTCAACAACAGTATCGACCTGATGCCAGCCACCGAACAACTCATTGGAGTATGCTGTTGGTATCACGTCATCAACACCTTGTGGTCTTATTGGGGCGATTATCAGTGTGCCTTCGTTATTTGCCATGTTGTAAATCCTTTAAGATACTGCAATAGATATTCCAGAGCCGCTCTGGGTGGTATTGGTTCTATACACATTGTAGTTTTCTACATGCCCACTTGCGTTTGTGTGACTGACCACATCAAGAGTCCATGCGGTGTTCAACAGTCCATTTACAGTGAATGTCGCAGTTCCCCACGCAGCAGGATATGCATAATAGATATATTCACTATTTCCGTTTATCGTAAACGATTTACTTCTCGAAGAACCGAATTCGTTATTAGCCAGCCCAAGTATTTGTGCGCTTGACAAGGATGTATTTGCGCTTGTGCCCCACCAGCGACGATGGTAAAAGGCAACCGTGGTGTTAGCAGTATCGACAGTCGTACCATCTCCAGCCGTTATCGTGAATGTTGTATTGGTTGTTATTGGAGTTGCGTAGTTATAGTCTCTTACTCCAACAGTTAAGCTTCCAATGCCTTGATTTATGCTTTGGGATGTTTCTGTTTTGTTTATGGTCCATTCAAGATCGACCGAGTTTACAGTTGACCCTATTTCATTTGAGCTTCCACCAGTAAACGATGATATATTAATATCTTCATAAAGAGATATAGTTATTTGACCGTTTGGTAATGTTGTTACTTCTATTCCATTACCATTAACAACGGTTATGGCACCAGATATATCATTTACGGTCGATACATATGATGATATAGCACCACCAGATTCTATGATGTCATCTACTTGCGTCTGAAGATTAGATACATCTGTATCAATGTTGTCTATTTGTTGCTGAAGATCGCCAGTTATAGCAGCAACTTCCATTCTGAAGTGGCTTTCAGCCTGCTCGCTACCTAAAAGATCAGAAAGGGTTACAGGAGTTGTTACGACATTATCTTGAAATGTCATCTGTCCCTGAACTGGATCAGACTTTATAATATTGGTTGTCTTGCCAACAACAACTTCAGTCGCTAGATAAGGGTTTCGCATATAAAGCCTCTATGGCTTTATTTATACACCCCTATACTTTGATTATATTGGAATAAGCCTTGCCGTAGCAGCCATATTCAGCCAGTTGAGTTACCTTTCCGTTATTGACTCCAAGGCAACTATCAAGAAACTCTTTATTAAGCTCATGTGGGTGTCCATCGTGGGGAGGAACATCGACCCACTCGAATATGCGTATAAGCTTTGCAGCCCGACGAGCATTGGAGAGTATCTTATGAGGATCGGATGTGTGCTGAAGGCAGTTATATATCCAAACCTCATCCCAACCCACTTCATCGACTTCTTCGCCACCCTTGACAACGACATCAATGTTTTTTATGGCGTAGCGGTCTATGGTCCATTTCGGGTAATGGAGAGGATCATATACTCTTCCTGCTTTTAGATTCTTGGTCTTGAGTAGCATTGATACTGGACCGCCACCAATGTCAAGAACAGATGCTCCTTGAGCGTCAAACGAGTAGTGTTGTATTGGAATACCCATGAAGCGAGCATATACATAATGCTTCTGTTCCTCGTCAAAGGTATTTGTACAGTCGCCCCAGTAAGATGCTTCGAAGGTCTGGTCCATTGGTTTATTATAACTGATTTTATAATTAATCCAAATACATACAAAAATATGTCAATAATATGTTATAATGCGTATAAATACTTTATAGGAGATAACATGTTAGAATTAAATGACAAGAAATACTACACTACTCGCGAACTTGCTAAAAAACTTGGTAAACATATAAGGACAATACAGGGGTGGGTAAGGGACGGGAGACTGAAGCCTTTCAAGTTCGGTCCTAAGAAATTTTACTATGACGAAGACAGCGTTGAAAGATGCTTAAGGGGGGAATAACAACACATGAAAAGACTTAGTACTCAATATGTCAGAAATTTTATAGAAAATAAATTCCCAAACATTAAATTGCGCGATGATTTTGAATATAAAGACGCAAAAACAAAAATTGTTATAATATGCAACTCCCATGGGGAGCAAGAAATATCTTTTCATAAGCTAAAAAGTCGAAGCTTATTAGGATGTCCAAAATGTGGACTAGAAGCTGGTTATAAAAATATGCTCAAGACATGGCATTATACTGAAGAAGAAATTAAAGATAAGATATATCGTAAATATGGTAGAGAAAATGTAGATTTATCAAAATTTGTGTTTAAAAATGTAAGAGATAAATCAATCGTAGTATGTAAAAAACATAATAAGGAATTCCACGTGACACCATATGATTTATGTAAAGATTCAAGGGGGTATTTATGCCCAAAGTGTCGCTATGGGGCGGTTAGGGATGCGCTTCAAAGAAATCTAAAACGGGATGATTTCATCACCTTATCTAAGAGTATATTCAATGATATGTTTTTATATAATAACTTACCGGAAATAATAAACATTAAACAAAGATTAATATTAACTTGTAAAATCCACGGCGATATATCTATAAGAGTAGAGACACACTTAAAAGGAAATGGTTGTAAGAAATGTGGAGCCGAAAGAGCAAGATTAAAAGTTTTGGGAGATGGTAAAGCTGTTATGGACGAGTGTCGTGTTGCATTTGACAACTTTTACAATTACGATAAAGCGGTGTATAACGGAGTTGACGTTCCTATTATAATTACTTGTCCATTACATGGCGACTTTAAAAGAACTCCATATTATCATCTGAAAAAGAAACACAAATGCCCCAAATGTAGTAAATATGTAAGTTTTATAGAAAATGACTGGTTAAATAAAATGAATATACCAAACGACGAAAATCATAGGCAAGTTAAAATAAGAGTAGGAAAAAGAAGAACGTATAGAGTTGATGGAATAATAGAAGAAACAAAAACCATATATGAGTTTATGGGAGATTACTATCACGGTAATCCTGAAATTTTTAAACCGGAGACATTTAACAAAAAATGTCATAAAACTCATGGAGAACTATATCAAAAAACCATAAACAAATTAAATACCCTATACCAAATGGGATATAAAGTAATTTACATATGGGAATCGGATTTTAGGAAAGGGAAGTCATATAAAGTGTGGGATCCTCAAGAAACCGAAACCATCTTACAATTTGATAATGCACTTAAATCCTTTCCACCCGCATAACTTATAGAAGATTGCAAGTCTTCTTTTATCTCACGAAGAAGGTTCTTCATGTCTCCCTTATAGTCCATAAAAACCTTCTTTCCTTCGACTCTTGTATATGACGCTTTATTATGCTCACTTGCACTCCCATAGTATAGGCACTTCGTAACACCATCAACATCTATTTTCTTGGATGCTGACTGATCGTAAGCACTGAACAAACTTCCTGCTACAACCATGGTCGCCCCACATGCTATAGCAAGCGCAAAATTTCCATGATGTTCTATACCCCCGTCTGCTAAAACTGGCTTGGTTGCCACTGCACAACAGTCAAGTAGACATGATACCATGGGGCGATAAAAATTTGTCTTAAAGCGTGTTATACAACTTTTTCCTCCCGCAATTCCGCAGCGTGTCGCGTCTGCTCCTGCATTTTCCAAAAATGTACATGCTTCTGGTGTGTTATAGTTTCCCGCTATTAAGAATGTATTTGGGAAGTTGTCTTTAAAATACTTAATAAGTCTTTCCATCTTATCGGAGTGAGCATGCGCCACGTCTGCTGTAGCATAATGAAGTTCTTTATCAAGTCCCGCTGCTTTAATCTCTTTAAGTTGCTTATAGGTATCATCATTAACACCAAGTGATATACTTGTAAAATGTCCGTTGGAACGCATGAAGTCTATAAACGCCACTTGGTTTATATTCTCAAATCTGTGCATTGAGTAGAACCAGTTATTCTCAGCAAAAAACTTACAGGTGTCTTGATTAACTACGGCTGGCATATTGGCAGCCATAACTGGGACTTCAAAGCGTCTTCCACCAAATACTACACTTGTATCGCAATCTGATCGACTATCGACTATACACTTTTTGGGAACCAAGTAAACGTCAGAGTAGTTATATTCCCGTGTGATTTTAATTTCCATATTCATTCTCCTGCTCCTTCATTATACGGAGACGGAAAATAAATCAATACTTAACGAGTGGGTCCGTGCCAATCGCCGGTCTTATAGGTTTTTACTCTTGGGTCTTTATAGATTATCTTGTGAGAAAATGACCCAATGCCAACCTCACGCCTCGGGGGTGACTTAATCTCTCCTTGACGAGAGAATAATTTCTTTATAAGGTTCCATAGCCACATGGAAAGTATTTATCGGTGACTCATAAATAGTCAAGGTGTGTGATACACCTATAGGCGCTTGAAAGAAGCCTGTTGCTTTCTATAAGCCGCCTGATATAGTAAAGACATGAACAAAGGATATACCCATGCTCAAGACCCTGACCCTCTCAATGCTCGCCCTGTCGGTCGCTTTTGCCGCCGACCCTCCTGGCGCTCCCGAGCCACCCAAGAAGAGTGACGCTGAGTTGCTCTACGAGAAGTTGCTGGAAGCCAATGTGAAGGAAGCCGACAAGGCGTATTCCCAGTATCTCAAGGCGCTGGAAGTGGCTAATAAGAAGATTCTGGCGGGGCTTGAGGCGACCAAGAAAGACCTGAACGACATGAAGAAGTTCAAGAATCTTGACATTGCGGCAAGGGCGAAGGCGATTGAAGAGATTGACGCAAAGATTCTTGAAGTGAAGAAAGGGGCAGTTGGGGAAGTTATTGTGAAGCGAGCGGAAAGCGACCCTGCGGGGGATTTGCTTGGTGAGAAGCAGGATTTGGCGTCCAAGATTATAGGAAAGTGGCTTTGGACCAATGTTGAATGCGTCTTTGACAAGAAGGGTAATATCAGTGGTCGCCCAGGCACTTGGAAGATTGAGGACGACAAGATTCTGCTGAGTGTGAATGGGTGGGTTCACACCATGACCATTGACGAGACTGGAAACATGGTTGGTAGCCGTAACGATGGTGGCAAAGTGACGCTCACCAAGATTGCAGACAAGAAGTAACTATCGTGGCTCAATGAAGAAACTCAGTCCTTTGAAAGACAGGGAGTGAGTTTTCTTCATGTGTGTATGAAGAATCTCAACAAAAACTTTCGTTCCGGTATGAAACTCACCGGTGATGTATGGACACTGTTTAGCAACTTCCAGATTCTCACCCGCAAGTAGGTACTTTTCAGCACCTTCACAGTCTACTTTCAAAAGGAGCTTGGTAGGGTCTATTCCATGGGAATCTACAAGCATCTTGAGTGTTGCTGATGGAATCTTATCACCAACACCACCGTAATAGGCAAACTGTGTGGAACCACTACTGTTGCTTTTCGTAAAAGAAAGCTGCTGTGGAGTATCATCCGAGCCAAAACACATTTTGTTTAGGAAAACAGCATCAGTGACGGGAACATTCTGCTTAAGAATGTTGTAGTTATGCTCCAGTGGCTCCAACAGAATCGCCTTCTTGAAGGTCCAGCCACTCTGAATGAGACTGTTGTATACAAGACCATGATTAGCCCCAAGATCAATGTAGTAGTCTATTTTAGAACGGTCCATCTTGCGGAAATTGTAGATATCCTTCTTGATTTCACCAGTCACGATAGAATCAGTAAGATCATTGATGAATTGTGTCATATATTGCTCCTAAGCAAATCAGAAATAAAAAAATTACTTGCCAAAACTTCTTGTTCAGTCAAATTCTTGAAAGATGTTGGAAACATTGCGTTATAAAGATAAACCATTAAAGTATCTTCAGTTATCCTCTTAAGATACTTTTTCTTAGATTCAGTATCAGTTGTAAAGAATATTTCCTTCCATTTAGAGTAGAATGGAATACACTTCTTAAAATCATAGTGTTTGTATCTGTAAGACGCAGAATGTTTCCAGAGAATATCATATCCTATCTCTGTCCAACGGAACTTGTAGTCTATACTATGGTTTATGATAACATCCATATCACGAATCCATAGATCAAGTAATTTACATCCTTTCTTGGCAGCCATAAATCCTATTGATGGGCGGTTGCCAGAGCGCCCGCAACCAACAAAGTCAGTTTGTGATTTTTCCATATCGTCAAACACAGGAGCAAGGGGTTTAAGTAATATACTATCACTATCAAACCAAACGCCGCCATGTATGTAAAGAAGATATGCTCGAATATAGTCCGCCTTGTGAGCAAGACAAGGAAACTTTGCAATTTCTGGTCTGAGATTTGGCAGATACTCAAGAACCGACTTCTCATCAAGTACACGAATATCAAAGCCAAGACCACAGTTCTTTTGAATAGTTCTGAGACATAGATTCAGGTACTCTGGCTTTTTTTTACCCGGTTTATTTTCCCAATAGAGCCAAATATCCCTCATTTCAACCTATCCCCAAGATACTTAACCTGTTCCTCATATGTTTTCACAGAATGTTTTCCACGTAACCTACCATCTACTTCGTCAGTTGGCACAATAGATTCCAAATCAACCAGCACATATCCGCTCTTGGTCTTAACAAACTGATCGGCATTTATGTCGATTATAAACAGACCATTGCTCCTAAGCCACTCCATAATTTCCATATATGAAAACCCCCGATCAGTTTCCTTATCTATGTATTCTATTTCCATTTTTCGTAAACCTTCATCTTCATCTTCATATGTTATGAGTTTCGGAATGTAAGGACTGTGCAATTTCTTATAAACACTTGCTTCGTAACTCAAATCGGTCTTGACCCACGTATGAGAGAATTTCACCGATTCGCGCTTGACAACGGTAAAGGGCGAATCGTCTTTAGGTTTTTTAAGAAAAACCGAGCGCCCGGCGAGACAGTTATTCATCTTGATGTTTTCATATACAGCATCGGAAGTTTCGTTAGTGCAAAACCAAGTCTTTCTCCGTCGAGTGGTTTTTCCATATCCGTCATTTGCTTCACACACAAGTTGTAAATCCCAATAAAATACTCTCAGATAATCATAACCATAGTTTGCCCCGTCCATCTCTATGTAAGCATTTTTATATATCTTAGAGAACGTATCGAATATTTTTATCTTGTTATCTTTAACATGATGTAAAACAGAGAAACAAAAAGCAGCTTTAGCGGCATGCTGCTCCATAGACAATGGCGTTAAATCTTCGCAGAAAAACTTCGGCTTGGGATTTAAACCAGACGATTCATTTACAAACCTACAAACATCTATATACTTCTTCTCTCTATCTAATCCTGTTGCAATATAGCCATGTTTTGCCAACTCAAATATAAAATAACCATGATTACACCCCCAATCAACAAAGGTGGAATCTGTGGGGAGATTCTCTTTAATATGCTTTATAATAGCATCTGCCCTATCTTTACAGATTCTTCCAGACTGCCCAACGGTTGCCTCATATCCAGCAACATTGAGTGGCTGATAGGTACTCCAACTATAGTCGTCTTTTTTAGATGCTTCTTCATACATCTTTAGGAGAGAATCTTTAGTAATCATTTCACCAACTCCTTAAATACTTTTTCCCAACTCTTCATGCTACTCTCCAGGCTCGACAACTCGCTACACCACTTCTTCGCATCAAGAGCCATCTGCTTGCGTAACTCTGGCTCAAAAGCCATCTTGGAAGCATAATAAATGAACTCCCTATCGTTCTTACAGAGCCAACCAGTAACTCCATGCTTCACTTGTTTCCTCCAACCGCCGCGATCATCGACTATCAAGATGCTGCCAGACGACATGGCTTCAAAGCCCACTCTGGGATAGTTTTCAGTGGTGTCAGTCGGCTGCAAGATGATATCACATTGCTTATAGAAATCTTGCTGACTCAGTTTGCTTTGGTCGCTATAGGTTTTAATCCAATCCATTGGCTTACCTATCTTCTTTTCACTTCTCTCGTCAAACCCAAGAATAACTCCACGCTTGGGAACAGGGGCAACACAATACTCCCAAATATGAAGAGTATCTTTGGAGAACTTATCAGCGTCTTGGCGGCTAATGTGACCTATGCCAAATGTCTTCTCATCCCTATCAGATATGAACGGAAACTTGGAAGGTTCGAAGTAAGGATTGAACTCAAGGAACTTGGCGTCTGATGTCGGATTTAATGCTTTCAGTAACGGCATGTTCTTTTCGAGAACCTCGCCGTTCTGATAGAGAAACCCCTTGATTAGCCCTTCTGCTGCCCACATTTTCTCCTTATCAAATAACCATGTCATGCAATTCACGAAAACAGGATTGCGGCTGTAGTGGTAAATCTGCGGAAGGTTGTCAAGAAACTCTGAGTTGCAGAAACCAAGAACTGGCGAGCCTTTTTCAATGACTTCAAAGTTGTTATGTTCATGGATGGTAACACCAAGACCTACCATTTCACCAAACAAAGGTTCATTCTTATAGCCCGCGTTGGTTGGAATGATATGGACATCCATACCCATCTTACACCAGACGATTATCTGGTGATGGAGTTCTGTTCCAGCACCACCATAAAGTCCAGGGAAGCCGTAAACATAAACTTTATTGGACATTCACTTACTTCCCGTCCCCTTCAACGAGCTTCTTGAACTCTTCAGGTGTTTGAGCTTCGCCGCATCTTGGAACACTTACAGGTTCCTCAGTAGGAACTACAAAGCCGTCTTCGTTTACTTCGATGAAGTGATTTGCTTGTTTTGACGTTGGAATATTAACTTTGAAAAAAAATGGAATTTCTGGAACCTTAGCCAAGTCAAGTCCAATATCAACATTTTCTATTTCATCTTCTCCAAGACGCTGCTTGACCATCTCGGTTACTTTAACACGAATCCCATGCATGGAGTCAGCGGTAAACTGCTTAGACTCTTTCACATAGTCGCTTAAAACTTCCTGAATGGAGCGTTCAATAACCTTAAGAGTTACTGGGTTCAAAATTCTTTTGGTTTTTTTAGTATTTGGTGGGGAAACTTCCGATACATCAGACACAGTTTGCGTTCCAGCATCCAAATCAGTAGTCACAGTCTTTCCTTCAATGGCATCAGTCATAGATTATCTCCGTATTATGGGTATTATAGATTATTATATCACAAGATTCTGATATTAGCAATTAAGAAATTTCATCCAGGCAACAATCAGTTTCCTGGCAGTTGACAGCTTCGCCGCTCACATAAGTTCTATACTTTGTATTTCCATCTACTGAATATTGCCAACCAGTGTCAGCAGTTGGTCCACCGTATTCATTTATCTGGTTGCCGACAACAAAAATAATCTTTTCAGTTATTTCCCATTCGCCGTCAATGTATGTACGCTGTTTTATGCATGCCATAATAACTATTTATCACTAATGTCTCTCATGCCATTTTCAGCTTCTTCCACATCTTTATCTTTTATATCACTTTCATCATTCTGATGTTTGATTTCCAGAAGTCTAAGCTTTCTCCCACCGACAATAGGAGTAAACTTTTGACGAAAAGCAGCTAGACATGCTTCTGCTTCCTGTTCAGGGTTGTACTTTCCCGATGTAATGGCAGCAGTCCAGGCAGCAAGCCAAACCTGTTGCTCCACGGTTAATCGCTGGTCTTTCATATATATTCCTTAGAAGAAGAATACCGACCAAACGGCTTTTCCATCAACAACATCAGGAACAACCGTGCAGCCACGATATACCCATCCCTCCGTAATTGCCTTATGAATAAGAGCCTTATAAGCATCCGGATCGCGATCAATGTCAATGACAGTGCCAAACTTTGACTTTGGATTCTTGAGCATGGCTTCTGGAGTACGTGGGGGAGGCGGCGGGTTGGTCTTAGCTGCTTCTGCGGCTATTTCTTTTGCTTTGGTGACTTCATCGCTAAGAGCAGCTATAGCGTCTTTATGGGTTTCTAGAAGTGTATTGACCGTATCTGTATTTTCCTTTATCCAGTTTACTATAGCACCCTTACAGGTACAGTTTGGGTTGGTATAGTAGGAATATACTTTGTCTAAGATAGTGTCTGCTGCCTTGGAGAAATCGGCTCTGAAGGCGCGTTCCTCACGAATGGAACGAAGTACGAGGTCAATTGGTTTTGTCAGTTCTGCCATGTGTGTTCCTTAGTCGTCTGTTAGAATGTTTCTTTTATATAGTATACCGCATATAGCATAATTTACAACAGCAAGAGCTATATTTGATATAAGTATTGGTAGTATCATGGTTAATGGATTGAAGATAAACGAAAATCCAAGAGCAACCCAAAAAGAGGCACAAGGAGAGCACAGGAGAGCGTCTCTTACGAGTGGAATTTTTGTTATATATCTTCTGACAGGTGAAAATACTTTAGAGTTGCTCCAGAGTTGCGACAGCGATATAGCCACGAGGAAGTAAATGATGAGCAATAGCATGGGAGCTATTATAACATAGAAAATATGTTATTTATTCGAAATTACGGTGGGCATATATCAGTAGTGTCGGGTGGTACATTATAGTTTGGAATATCTGTACCATAAACAACTTCTATTTCTTCACTAGAGCATCCATAGATTCCACAGTTGTTTATACAATCAGTCCAGTATCTCATCTCGTTCCCCGGGTCACCAACTGGGTCAGACCATGCGGTTGATTGGACACACGAACCGTCATCATCTACACAGGAAGCTATATTTGTCTGGTAGTCTGGTGAGGCGATCACTCCACCGCAGTCAACATACCATGTTACCTTATATAAGAAGCCATCTGTGCTAAGTGAAAGATTTGGATCTGGTGGGTCTGATATAGTCTCACAACCTTCTCCCGAACAATCGGCTGGATCACATATTGTAGTTTCTGCTAACAGATAACCGGATAATGTTGTTTCAGAAGTCTCATGCCATGCTTCAGGAGTACATTCAGTTACACAATCTGAAGTCAATGCGGTTGGAGTAAACCACCCACACGGTTCAACACCACCGTCTCTTTCTGACTGCCAAACAGTCTTACAGAAATTTGGTAGATATGCGCTACTGGAGGAACTTGACGAGCTAGAAGAGCTACTTGACGAGGAACTTGACGAGCTAGAAGAGCTACTTGACGAGGAACTCGAAGAGCTACTAGAGCTACTTGACGAGCTACTTGAGGAACTTGACGAGCTAGAAGAGCTACTTGACGAGGAACTCGAAGAGCTACTTGAGGAACTTGAAGAACCACATGGAGCATCTGGAACACCGGGGTCTTCATGGTTCCAACATGGTGCAGCATCGCCATTATAACAAGTATCACCACACAATACCTTAATATAAGTACCAAACCCATCATCTGTCCAATCAGATGGCGTGCAATCTTCTACACAGTAAACATGTTCATTGCCAGGACCACCTTGGTACTGAACATCCCACTCTCCGTCAACGCATGTTGCTATCATAACAACTTCACATTGTCCAGTGGGTGCGCTACTTGAGCTACTTGAGCTACTGGAACTGCTAAAGCTAGAAGATGAACTACTTGAAGGTTCATACGAGCTAGAAGAGCTACTCGAAGAACTTGATGAAGAGCTACTTGAGCTACTTGACGAGGAACTTGAAGAGCTACTAGAGCTACTTGAAGAACTTGACGAGGAACTTGAAGAGCTACTAGAGGAACTGGAGCTACTAGAGCTACTTGAGGAACTTGATGAGCTAGAAGAGCTACTTGACGAGGAACTTGACGAGGAACTTGAGGAACTTGAGGAACTTGACGAGGAACTTGAGGAACTTGACGAGGAACTTGAAGAGCTACTCGAAGAACTTGAAGAGGAACTTATCTTCCTCCCAACCGACTCAATAACACAATAACACTTCACATCACACTGATAAGGAATATTACATTCTTCTGTTTCGGTGATGTTGTTTGTTAAAATTGTTCGCCAACGTAGTCCTGGCTGCTCAATCGCATTTCGGCGGGTTTTTACTATTGCTTTCCGTTCGCATCCAGGCACTTGGTTGGCTGCGGAAGAAACTATAGGGCAATACGATTTCAACAGCTTATCAAGCTCACTGGAAGCATCTGTTCCAGTAACTTGACTGCCGTAGCGTGTTCTATAACCTCTTCCTCGTAGTGCCATAAGTTTCTTTTATTTATTATATCGTTATTATATAGTTATTCTATGCAACAATATGTCGTTGGTCCTGGGTTAGAATCTGGTATTCCAGCACAGTCTGGTGTAGTAAACCAAGTCGTACTGTCATACTGATATTGACCGTCACAATAACCGTCAGGATGATCGCATGTTTCAGTTGCGTAATATGTCCAATTTTCGCCTAACGTATCGCCACAGTCTGTTACCCAGCAAGCCCTACACAACGTCAAACATTCGTCTGTCTCAGGTAGTGATGGCTCTTCTGCCTCTACGCAATCTAGATCATCAGAACATAATGAACCACAAACAATTTTCTCCATAATGAACATAGAAGATTCTGGATCATAAATACACGTCCATTCGGATGGTGTACAACTACCTTCACATGTTGAAGAATATAAGTAAACTAGTGAATAATCGTAATGCCATACCTGATAGCATGTTCCTGTGGTGGACGGACTTGAAGAGCTGCTTGACGAGCTACTTGACGAAGAACTTGACGAGCTACTGGAGCTACTCGAAGAACTTGACGAGCTACTTGAAGAGCTACTGGAGCTACTTGACGATCTACTCGAAGAAATGGAGCTACTGGAGCTACTCGAAGAACTTGACGAGCTACTTGGGGCGCAACTAATTTGGTTTTTGCATGATAAAGATATCTCTGGCTTGGTGCCGTTACATGGTCCGTTTGGCGACCCGTCACCCACACATCCAAGATCACCATCAATACATGTATTATCGTAATAGCATTTTGATATTATTTCACAATCGTTACCTTCTGTAACTGTCCAGTCATATGATACATATCCAGCAGATTCACATGTCTGTCCAGGTTCAAGCGTGATACAAGTAGAATAAGGATACTCTGGATCATATGTTGGTTCGTTCCAGTAAAATTCCTCTCCGGTTTCTTCATCGTAATAACATTCTGCCGTAGCCCAGAAATTTATTCCACAGCATGTTGGTAGTGGTTCCGGTGAAGAACTTGATGAGGAACTAGATGAGCTACTTGAACTGGAACTCGAAGAACTTGACGAGCTTGAAGAGCTACTTGAGCTACTTGATGAGCTAGATGAGCTAGATGAGCTACTTGAAGAGGAACTGATGCAGCAATTTGGACCCGGATCTATTGTTGGTGTTTCTGGTGGGGTTGGTTGGACATCGTTACAGTTACCCACAACAGACACTACTGTCTGAGCATAACAATGATTTTCATATAAGTATGCCCAAGTATAACTTTCATCAGTTGAACTAGTCACACAATTATTTTCAGAATCTGGGAATTCATATGGCAGCCCCCAACCAGTTTCGCAATAATAGTATGATTCATACGTGCAATTACAATATTCCACAGCAGATGAACTACTAGAACTGGACGAGCTACTGGAGCTACTTGACGAGGAACTGGAAGAGCTGCTTGACGAGCTACTGGAGCTACTGGAGCTACTTGACGAGGAACTTGGGCAGCAGAGAGGATCTGGTTCAAGAGGTGGGTTAGTTGGGTCAGGTATGACAGGTGCTGTGCATTCTTCACCAAACTGAACAGTGCATGCTGGACCCTTGACGATCTTCACAGCGTGGCACGGATCTGCCTCTGGGTCATCAAGAATCCAATCAGTTTCCCCATAATCTTCCGAATCGCATACGGCAGACGCAGTTCCTTGTGTCCATAATCCAGTATCGCAATCGTATGTAGCATTATAGAAATACCAACAGAACAATGCAGGAGCGGCTGAAGAAGAACTTGAAGAGCTACTTGAAGAAGAAATATTTGAGCTACTGGAGCTACTTGACGAGGAACTTGAAGAAGAAGAAGAAGAAGAAGAAGAGCTTGACGAGCTACTCGAACTGCTACTTGAAGAGGAACTTGACGAGCTACTTGAACTGCTTGAACTGCTGGAACTGCTGGAAGAACTGGATGAGCTTACTCTTTCCCTTTCGAGTATTTTTACACAATAAAATTGTTCTTCACACGGAAATGGCACATCACATTCTATTGACTGGGATATATCAATCAACCCCATAGGAAATCTTTTAATATTTACGCGGTCTAGAATGGGGGTATGCGTCTTGGCAACGGGCGACCTTACACACCCAGGAACTTGTTTTTTGACAATCTTCTTTGATGGACACGACTTTTGAATGAGTCTTTCCAACTCTATCGAAGCATCTATTCCTGTTGCGTTAGTTCCGTAACGGGATTGTGAAGCGCGTCCCCGTAGTGCCATGAATTATAGTCCTAAGTCTTCCTCGCCAGTGTCACCAGATTCTTCAGCTTCGTCTCCTGTGTCTGTGGTATCGGCTTCGGTGTCTTCTTCAGAGTCGCCCCCAATATCTCCCATGTCTCCCATGTCCTCGCCAGTATCTCCCGCTCCGTCTGCTCCTTCTGCTCCTTCAGGAGCTTCATCTCCCTTGATGACGGCGTATACCGATGTGCGGGAGGATCCAGAGTTTTCTCCAACATAATCATTGGAGAGTGTGCGGAAAACAGAAGACTTCTTGAATTCGTCCATATCCAAATTATCTTTCAGGAACTTGCGAACGGATTCTGGAATGTCTGCGTGGAGCTTGTTGAACGGAACAAGGTCGCGGTCTTCATACTCTTCAAAGAACTTAGCCGAAATAAGGTTAGGTCGAATCTTTGGTTCGTCTGAGAAGTTTATACGAATGCCTTGGAGAAACTTGACTGCTTTCTTGTTATCAACCCAATCTTCCGTGAAGTTTCTAATCATGTATTTGTTAAGCTTGTCTATAGCAGTGTTTATATCTCTTTTGTGATCTATAGCCACTACGTTTCCATCTTCATCGTTATAAAAGAATGGAATGTTTGAATTGTAGATGACTACCTTTTGTTCTCTCTCTGCTATCTTGGGGAAGTCACGGCGTATTTCCTTCCACTTGTTACGATATAGATCATATTGGTCGGGAGTTAAACGAGACTCAAGTTCATCTACACGAACTCCTTCCGTCAACTCCATATCATCCATCATTGTGAGTGGGTCTATATTGGCGTTCTTGAACTTAAACTTAGCCAAACGAACATTTGCTTCTGAGGTTAAACCGAAATCCACTTCTGGGTCGCCTGTTTCGGTGAATAGCTGGCGCATCTTCTCATCGTCGGATACACCGGATCCGGCTCCTGCCATGCCTGGACCAGCCTTATCTTCTGGATCTTCGTCAGATGGCTCTTCATTGCCTTCTGGGGCTTCTTCTGCATCACCGCCCTTAGCAGCATCGACTTCATCTTGGGTGAAAAAGTCTTCGTCAGCATCTTCGGCTTCTTTAGATTCTTCGTCTTCCGCTGGCTTCTCTGTTGGTGCGTCTTCTGCTGGCTTTTCGTCACCATCAGCCTCTAAAATGGTCTTAAGGCGTGACTCTAAGTATATTTGGAGATTGGATTTCATAGTTTCACCTATTATATCCGTTATTTATATAAAATTACGGATTAGGTGGACCGAACCTGTTTTCTCTATAGTTACAGTCTCGACATATTATTAGATTGACATTACGAGCCTGAAGATGACACCAAAACAAGTTGTTAGTCTTCGCAGCTTCGACATCCGTCTGACAGTTACATGGATGAGGATCTTTATCCCGCTTGTCACAAGGATACTTACGACATGCTGTTTCGTAGCTCACGATTATACCCTCTTGATAATCAAGTCATTTGTCGGTGTGAAGGTTGAATATATCCAAGTTACTGGAAGTATAATCTTCTGGCTGTCTTGGTAATTCAAATCAACTTGACCAAGAGACTGTGGGTGAAGGTCACGGAACTCAAACTCTGCCACCTTCTCGTGGTGGTTGTTAAGTATAACCAAATATCCTTCAATATAAAAATTCTTATAGTAGTCCATCAAGCCAAGCTTGTTAAACTCTTCTGGGTTGGAGGCAGCATAGAACCAATAGAGCAACAATCTATATACGAACCAGTTTTCATCGCAAAGTATATTGGTCGATGTCTGACCGAATTGTAGCTTTCCAGTTACAGCAGTCAAAGCAGCGAACATAGTTTCTATCTTAGAGGTTCCAAGCTCCAGATTAGGCAACGTAAAGGATTGTAGGTATAAAAGTAGGTTCTGGGTCGCTTGGTTGGACTCGCGAACATAATCAATTCCTGACATTCCTAGCGAAGACAGTTTGCCATCTAGCTTGAAGCCAGGATCTTCAGCGAACTTGGAAATGAGAAACGAAGTCGGTATGTTGCGTAACATAAAGAAAAACTGGTTCGAATTTGACTCGTTAATTTCTATTTCGTTATTGATAACAACGTTACATCCCATTTGATACTCCTTTGTTCCAATCAGTTTCCCATATTGTTACTATATTATAACCAGATTCTCTCAACTTATTCTCCCTACTCATAGTTTCTTCATATAGTTGCTGATAGGTTTTCTTTGCTACAACATTTACCTCATTTGGATTATATCTATGCGGGTTGCCATGCCAGAAATCACCATAAAACTCGTAACAGGTTTTAGTATCTGGATTAAAGCCATCAACCCGTATATAGTGTTTCTTGTTTTTTACATCTGTCTTATATCTTCTATACTCTGGCGGTATGCCAATAGAATCTAGCCAAGCGTTTTCTTTCCTTGATGTCCCTAACATGCCGCAACATGGGCATGTGCTATTCAATGTAATTACACTACGGGGCGTAGCAATCCACTCGTGTTCGCATTTTATACATTTCCAAGTTATTTTATGCATGTCACCAATAGAACTTCCTATTCTTTGTATTTCTCTCTTTTCTTCTGCTAAAATCGAGTCTATTTCAGTATCGCACATGCTATCCAACCCTACACATCTAGGGCATTTTTGGTCTTGTGATTTTATATTAGAAAAACTATTCCTGAAGGTATGATTACAAACATTGCACTTTAAATCCATACTTTTATTGGAACCCGGGTATATATTACTTATTACCGATATGCCCCTCTCACCCATAAAATCCTTAATAGATTCTAATGTATATCTTTTAACCCCGCTACATGTCGGACATCCTACTTTCGCATGTATTACGCTTACGGGAATATTGCTCCATATATTATTACACTTCAAGCACTTCCACTCAATTGCAGTAGTTGAATTGACATACTCACCTAATCTAATAATATTTCTACCGTATAGTTTATCATCAACCCACTTATTGTCTTTCCTGCCAGTCTTTGGACGACATGCTGGACAACCTGTTCCACCAGCATAAACACTATTAATAGTAGCTTCCCATTCTTTACCACACTTTAGACAAGACCATTTACCCCTTTCAGAGTATTTCACATCAGCTACATCAAATAATCGCTTTATGCCTCTTTTAGATACATTAGCATCTATTAAGTCATTGGTTATTTTAAAATGTCGGGGGACCATTAGAATCTCTCTTTAGACATAACTCTGAAGTAGCTCACCTGTATGTCTTCACATACTTCGGTTCCTGGGTCGCCGCTTGTTCCACTGGTTCCTGTTGTATCAACAGCCGAAGTGCTTGGTGTTATACATGTGGCTACAGTTGTTCTCATAACAACTTCAACACGGAATATACCTATTCCACATTCACAGACGGTTTTGTATCTATAGTAATACCATCCCACTTTTCCAGTAACTTGACACATGGGCGAGTCAACTATAAGAGTGTTGCGGGGGTCGTATATACGAATAATAGCTTCGTCTGCCCACTTATAGTCGTTCAACGAGGGAGCTATAGTCATGTCGATAAGTGGCTTATTAGTAGCCTGAATGACTACTGTATCGCCACAAAAGAAATCTGCTGGTTGATTAGACACTCATTCCCCCTTGAATATATATTTCTATTTTGCTACATGGTAAAACTTGTATGGAATCTATATTTGGGCAGTAACCCGTTAGATCCGGCTGAGCAGTCGGAGATGGAGTTTCCCCACCAGAGATATATGGAGTCGTGCAGATTCCACGATCATATTTGTTTACAAAATGATCTATACGCTCGTAGGCTTCGGCGTTCCATTCGTCCCAATTGAATACTCTTCCTGAAGTATGTGCCATATATGCATCTATTTATAGTTTTTGAATTATTACGATGCTTTGGTTTTTGATATTTCAATCGGAGGATTCAGATGTGTCATTGTTGGTAAATCTGGATTAATCATAAGTTGCTCGAATCCATCCTTAACCATAATAACTTTAGAACGAGCGGCACCGTCCTGCATTTCGTCTGTTTGTCCCCATATCAACCACAGCCCAGACATCATATAATCAACGCCAGAATTCTGATCCAGAGATGTCTTAAATATTACATCTGCCAAGTGACCAACGTTACGAAAGTTATTAATAGTCATCTCAGCCGTACATGCGATTCCAGAATGAATAGTGTTGTAAGCCATCTCATTTCGCTTCATGTTCAGTAATCTAAGATTATCTGTAAAAGAATGTGGTCTATGAGATGCCCACTGATTACCATAATTCATCGAATGGAGTTGCTTCTGACCAAGACCCTGATATGTGTTTTTAAATGTAGAGTAATCCAGAGCAAAATACTTATTATCATTTATATAATCAAATGTATAGAAAGTTTCTCCGCTCATCTGCGCGAATGCAGTTTTAGCCCTATGGAAATAATCAAATTGTCTACTCTGCATTGTGTTGAATATTTCGTAATCGTTTTCTTTCGAGAAGTCTCTTGCTAAATTGTTTAAATCACCTTGGGCAGACCTATAAACTTCTTGTTGAAAGTGGGATGATATTGTATGTCTTCCTTTTTCTGTCATATACTTGTAGACTGGTTTGAAGTGTATTTTTGGTTTTCCTGATTTGGTCTTTGGTGGTTCTATAAAAAAGGTATAGTATGGGAAGTCGTCTTTCTGGCTAATAGCAAACTTTTTCAAATAATTTATTGTCTTCATCGGCGTCCAGTTTGGATTATAGAATCTAAACTTAGCTCCTTCTGCATTTGATGTTTCTTCTATATCTATATCATACCAATTTACCAACCCAGGAACAGATAATAAACAGTCGTTTACAAGGTCTGACACCTTCATCTTCGTATCCCAAGGATATGTCTTATAAACACAGTTATTTGTTAAGAAACTAAATGCAGGAGCCTCTACAAGATTCATTAAAGTTATATTTGATCCCTTATTGTATTCTTGAAGATTTGGAATTTCGGATATTGACTGAATCTGAAAGTGCATTATTTTTTCAACGGTCGCAGACGGCTGCGCCATATTTTTATACTTAATAGTTACTATTTCATTACCAGTAAGTGGCATGATTTCTCTTATTGAATACCTATCAAAGAACCACACTTTCGCCGTGCGAAAATACATATCCATTGAATCTTGAATTTCTATCTTAAATGCTGTTTCTAATATAGTGCTTTCGCTAAGATCATTATAAGACTGATCTTTAAAAGACTTTAGGCGAGTTATATAAACTGCATAAGCGGCTCTAAGAACCGAATCAAATGGGTTTGTTTGAGAGTTGGTTGTATCTATATCTACCATGGTTTATGCTTCCGATGCTCTTCCCTCAAGAGCCAGTTTTCTATTTTGTTCCTCGTTTAGTGACTTAAAGAACAGCATGTCTCGTTTTATTTTTGGAAGGTAATCGGGGCGCATTATTTTTATAATCTTTGGATTGCCAGGACCATTCCATGTCCCATCTAAGACATCTTCTAGAAATGTATACGGATCAATCGCATCGTTCATTAAAGCAATAAACCACCACAATTCTATTGTTTTATAATATTGATTAGAAATGGAATATAGTGTATCTGTTGGTGTAACCGAATGTTTTATATATGCCTCGTCCGATAACTCTGGTGGACTCAACTGAAGTCTAAAAGATGACCAAATATCTAAAATTGGTTCAGATATCTCCACAGGATCATAGTGTAACTTGGGAAACAAGTTAGAAAAAAGAGAATCCGAAACGATAGTGGTTCTTTTATTAGCCATTTTTTACCTATTGTTGATTAGTCGATGATTGTCTATTAGTGTTTTGGGATTGACTTATGTTCACACTAACCTTTGACCCTGTTCCTCCCATGGTGGTCAATCCTGATGTATACATTGATATCCAGTCGTCCGCATAAAGCTTCTCAATTGATCTTAGTGTTATACTACACTCTGCTCTCATTGGCAACGCTTTATTTAATAGAGTTTCCGTCATTCCGTTTAGATAACTTCCTTCTGGTACGGTAGCCTTTACCCACGGGTCTAAGTATTTAAAGTTGAAAGATGATATCGCACAACGGTTAAAGGAAAATAATCCAGAAGTATGACTTACGCGGACATAACTAGGCGGATCTAAAATTGTTATACGAGTGCCAGGATATATTTTATTTACAAAGTCTTGAACTTTACCCTGTATATCTGCGCTATCGGCAGATGTAGCTGGTTGTGTTTCTGTTGGTGTCGCTGATTCAAGGGCACTTAAAGTTCTCGAACGACGAGGATACGACCATGCTGTTAATAACATTACTGGTAGATATATATCCCTAATCCAATCTTCTATGGAGTTTCCAGCAGACCAAAGTAAAAAGGGAACAGTAAACTCTATACTGTCAGATGATTTATACGAATCTGCCTGATCAAGTACGATGTTCTGTTCTCTTCTCAACTTGACATCACTTCCAGCCCCCTCTGTAGCATTGAGTATTTTTGTAAGAATACCGTTTCCAGCACCAATTAAACTCGTAACAGACTCGAATAGACTGGTTATTAGACCACCCGGCTTTTCCCACGCATGTTTAGAAGTAAAGTTTATCCAATCCGTTGTATTCGGAGCAATGAATACATCTAAAATAGAAACATCGTCTTTCCCACTTTCAAAACTTGCTTTTTGAATGCCGTTATCTGGGGTGAATGTCATTTTATATGGTTGATTGCCGATAAATTCTAATTTTATTTCATCAATTCTTGCCGTGTCACCATCTCCATTAGCATTTGAAACAGTGGATGGAGTGCTGTTTATTCTCATTCCATTAAATTGAGGACCATTAAGAAACGCAACCTCGTCTCTTCTATTAGCACGAGAAGCTGTGTATGATCGCGGAATGCCATATGCTTGACATGCTTGTATTGTCGGTAAATGTAATGTTTCAACCATTTAAATTTTTCCCCCGAGTTGACCGCGTGATAACATCTTTGATAATTCGTATGCAGGATCGACAATCGGAGCCTTATTTGCATTAGCTGCTATTGTTCCTGCTAAATTTCCAACAGCCTGATCTATTTTCTTGTTTATCTCAACAAATCCCTGCTTAATAAGCGACGTAGTATCTGCTACTGGAGTTACTCTTGATGCTCTCTCTACACTCTCAGCCTGTGCTTGTATGTCAGTAAACAAAGATTGTATTTCTGTTTGGTTTGGTCCTATGATAGCCAATCTTGATTTAGCAATATCCTCCGGATCAATTTTTAATATCTTAGCAAATAGAGAGTTTTTCTCTTCCTGAGATTCTGGTCTTCCGGTTGCTCTTATTCCAGGCTTGTTCATCTTGCCCAAAAGTGTCTTAAATATATTTCCACCCAGCCAACCCGGAAGATTACTAAGTCCAGACACTATTCCATACACAACATTATATATTGATTCCATAACAGATTCAAGAATAGGCATGAAAGGCTTAAACGAATTCCATAAGAAATCAATAGTGGGCTTTAAGAAGGGAAGATAGTAATCGAAGAACTCAATAAGAGCCTTGGAGAGTTTTGATTCACCGCCACCAGAAAGAGGAATGATGGCTTCTGGTCCAGCTTCACCAACAACTCCCTTTACTGGTTTAGAAACTTCACCGCCTGACGCGAACCAATTAAATGGATTAAGCGCATCTCCGATATTCGATATAACACCGCTTACAGTTTCTTTTAATCCACTCCATAATGTTGTCCAGAATCCCTTAACCCATTCCCACATTGAATCAAACAATTCAGTATAGAACTTCCACGCCACCATGAATACATTCATGAACCACTTTACTAGCGGCTGACGCAAAAACCATTCTGTTAGAAGAGTCCCAATATTCAATAAACGCTGAAATGTACTTAATATGAAATCAACTATTCTTGACATTAACCTATTGATTATTTTCCACGCTCCAGTGAAATCCCCACTGAATATAGCATCGACAAAATCATATATATCAACAAGTATTCCCCATACTGTTTTAATAGTGTCCCACACAAAACCGAGAATTTCTTTAGCTATATTCCAAACAGTAACTAAAAAGTCTACGACATATTCTTTAATATATCCCCAGAATTTTTTAATATACTCACCAAAGTGCTTCCAGACAAGATAAAGAACTATTATTGTAAGAGCAACTATAGCAGCTATTAAAAGAATCATCGGCAAGACAGTAGTGAAAAACGATATTATTAAAGTTCTAACTCCGGTCCATATTGCTGTCATGACTACACGCACCGCCTGAAGAGCAAGAGATAAAAATTCTCTCATTCTTGTAATAAAAGAAAACATGTTTGATATTCTTTTATTCAATCTTGCAATGGGATTGTTTTCCGGGTCTTGCCACTTCTTAACAAAATCATGCATGGAAGAAAATCTTAAGTCTCTTTCACGCGCTCCTTGCTGTTCTTTTACATTATAGTTTTTTAAATCCTTCAGCATGTTGCTATTTAAAGCATTGTTAACCGCTATGTCTTTTGATAAAACTCCAAGTTTAGATGATATAAGACCTATCTTTGTTGACATGTCCACCCATATCTTGTTCATCTTATTCAATATTGCTTCTCTAGCAACATTTATGCTTTTTACTATTGTCGATGATATGAGAGGAATGCTGTGAAGAAATGGAAATATAGAATCAATCTTCTTATCAGTGTCTTCTTCGTCTTTTTCAACCGGCTTAAAGGATCCCTTTGCAGCTACTTCATGAATAATATTTTGTAATTCCGCAATCGTAATTTCCAGACGCTCGGTTATATTTCTTAAAACGTGGGTATCTTTGTCGGATGACTTGTTTATATCATCTCTCATTTTCATTAAAAGATTAAGATTCTCATTTAGCAAATCCAAGTCAGTGGAAAGGAACTCTGTCTTTTCTTCCATCGTATTTGTAATGTTCCTCAACTGAGAAACTATATCTTTTATCTCCTTGACGGAGGTATCTTGTACACCAGTCTGGTGTGCTGACTTTAGTAAATCGCTAATAAATCCTGCGCCAAATGTAGCCATATATTATTTCCCCGGCGTATCGACACTTCCTGATTTGCCTCCGAATACCCCCGCAATAGTCTTACAAATAGCTTCCGTACACTTCTTAGCAAATTCAAAACTGGCTTTTATGAACTCAGCCTTGTTTTCTTGCTCTTTCTCGTACTTCTGCTTGAAGATACTACGATAGTAGTCGAATTCAACGCATGAAAGATCCTCCGCCTCTGATATATTTATAAAAGGAGAGGAAACGACACCCAATTCAGCTATATCATTTAGCACCTGTTGATAGGCGCTATTAAGCTGCATTAGTTGATAAAAAAAACGGCGACATTCGCTTCCTCCTGCTCGTTCTCATAGTCGCACTTGGCGCACTTGAACTTGAAGGGGATTTTAACTCCATGATCAGTCTGCTTGACATATTCGGTTATCCTATCCAAGTCGCGACTTGAAAGATTCTCAAAGAACTCGACCTTCTCAGCAGCGTCCATAGGAACTTCAGCAATCATGTCATCTTGGTTTATTTCGACCTTGTGAATACATCCAGCCAGCATGATAAACTGACGCTCAGAGGTCAGGGTTATCTTCTTGTCGAATATAATCTTTTCAAGTATCTTCTCATCGCAGCGGCGAATAGGTCCAAGAGTAATCTTTATAGCACCACCGGCGGTTTCTATAACGCTGCCTCTTTCTGGCTCCTTATAGTCTACTGTGACTATATTAGCCATATTAAAGTTTATTTCCTTGGCAACATGTTCACATTTTGGACACTGATGTATTATTTTAGTATCGTCGCCTGCTGCCGCACGGCGCATGGCGACGAGAACTTGGTATCTTTCTTGTACGGTCATTTGATTTACGCTCTTATAACCGTCCACCCTTACATACTTTTCAACTATATCATCAAGGTTAGATTGAACAAGTTTCTCATTCTTTGATTCTATAGCCTTAAGAAGATCCTTCTTGTCCTTTACTTTCATTGGTTTAATGAAGGCTTTATGATGAGAATAGCAAAGATCAATAGCAAGTTCATCACCAGCACTAGTAGCATAAATTTTGCGTAAATCATTAATACTTAACGATGGTTTGTCGTCAGACATACAATCTCCTTATATAGTTGTTTTATTATAACAGAAAGCTAACAATTATTAAATATATTAGCCTATTCCCCTGCGGGATATTCTAACCGATGCCAGTCCCTTGACAGGAGGCATCCAACGATATGAATATGGAACACCCAATGCATTATATGGATTGAAACTAGATATATTACCTATAGTAGTTTCTCTGTTCGATGAGTCTGGGGTATTTAAGCTTCCATCTCCATAGGGTTGACTTGACTGTGTTGGGGATGCTCCTATAGCATCAAAAAATCCAAGAGATGCTGGAAGAGTTGCTGAATTATAGCTTAAATCTATTTCTTGCTGTGATATATCGTTTTCTGATGCTGGCACTGATGGCTCAGCATAGATTCGACTTAAGATTTCACTTCCGACTTTAAGATTAACCGCTGATTGCTGATCTGGGTATTTAACTTCCCTATCTATCTGAGAACCTATAACATAATAATCATATGTGAATATAACATTAAATTCTTCGAAAGATGTGGTGCCTTGGTCTACTTGTATTTCCCCGACTTCACTAGGAAAAAGACCTTTAAATTCATATGATGTGACAACCGATCCTGTTCTATCAAGCTGCTTAATAGTAACACCGTCTCTCTTGTAGGACGACGGGGAATAACCGACCTGTCTTGTAGGATCAAAAATAACACTTTGCCAAGTCAATAGTCTGTTTCTTAGCTTGTGATAAACATCTGCCATGAAGGTAACTTGCCACGAATCAAACTTTGCTCTTCCTCCCATATGGAAGGTGGATTTCTGGAATTCAAATGGAACATCTTCAATTGTATATCTTGGAAGATTTGCAGATCTGGCTAGACAAGTTATAGTCTTTGCATCATTGATGTCATTGGTTATTACCGGAATATCAATTTCAAACAAATACGAACGAGCAGCATCGCCAACTATCTGGCGAAACTCTCGTAAATTCGTATTTTGCTTATTTGTAAAAGGCATAGAGTGTTATCTCACCCAACCAAATGCCTTATCCCTGGATTGGATTTAATCCCGATCCGATAAGACCAGATGGCTGGTAGGTGACGAACGATACATCGGCACTTGGGGCTGCTGCGATAGAAGCACCAGGGACGCCAGTATTGTTGACATTGTAGTAATCATATGAGAAGGTGACTGTGAACTTCTCAACATCTGTATTTCCGTGGTCAAGGGCGATTTCGCTTACTTGTGTTGGGAAAGCACCGATAAAACCGTATTCAAGAACAACTGCTCCAATACGATTTAACTGGCGAACGGTCATGTTGTCAGCCTTGTAGAAGGCAGGAGAACCAGAAAGCTGGCGCTGAGCGTCGTAGATGGAAGCCTGCCACTGGAGGAATCTCATGCGAAGTTCCATTGCGTCATCAGCAAGGAACTCGGCAGTCCAGTCACCAAAGGTAGGAACAGTTCCGACCTTGTACTTCATTCCCTGGAAAGGAATTTCAACCTTTTCGATGTTATACTCTGGTAGCTTAGTGGTGCGAGCAAAAGCTGTTAGTTCTGCGTCATTACCGGCTACAGGAGGAACGGAAACCATGAAGAGGTATGCTCTTGAGTGGTCGCCTATAACTCTACGAAAGTTATAAAGATTCTGATTGGCGAATGGTGTTGGGAATGGCATATTTTTCTCCTGTTATCTACCTATTATACTCCTGATGACCTTCCAACTACTTCAGAGAATGCTACGCCAGTACTGACCGCAGTAAAGATGAGCTTTATGAACTCTATTACTCTGGTTGGCTTGACGAGGATTTCAGCAACGAATTCGTTACGGTCGATTACCTCTGCGGTATTGTTGGACTCATCGGCTACGACGAGATAATCTGTTACTCCACGACGAGCCTTGATTTCCGCCAAGAATCCGTTGACTAAGCCACGGAAGCGTGAGCGTGTAATATCATCATTGAACTCGAAGAGGAAGTAGCGAGCAAGCTTGTCGATTGAACGCTCCATGTGGAGGAACAAGCGACGAACATTGATTCTGTCGAAGGCACTTGGCTTAGCCTGGAGTGTCTTCTGACCCCATATAACGATTCCCTGACCAACGAGGTTAGGAATTGGGTTGATGCGGTTGTAGTAAAGAACATCTCTCTGAGCCTTGTTAGGATTGACAGCAACACGGTTGATGCCAGAGATGATACCACGATTCAATCCTGCTGGTGCCCACCATGGGTCGTACTGGAAGTCAACACGAGCGATGACTGCACCAACATAACCTGTGGCTGGAACCCAACGGAACTTCTCATTGTAGAAGTCATAAATCTCGAAGTACTGACCATAGATAGCCGAATATGATGAGTTGATGTTCAATTCGAGGTTTACATAATCCGACATTGAAGAATATGGACGAGCAACCTGCTTAGCGTTGGTGACATTGATCATCTTGGCTACAGGAACATTGAGGATTGTGAAGCAATCCTTACGAACATTCTTGCAGATATCATCAAGCGAACGCTTCAAGACGGTTGGGTAGTCTGGGTCGAGAAGGATATCTATTTCCAACTCTTCCTTGTTGGTGAAGTGGTATCTCCAAGCAGTTTCTATTTCACCTACAAGGTCAAAGAGATTCTGTGTAAGATGTCCAGCACCAGCAAGAGTGCGAAGACCAGTTGATACTATTTCAACTCCTGCTGCACCTTCTTCACTTGCACCTACGAAGAAGTAGATGTACTTACTGTTACCATTGACCAATTCTGGTCCAAACATCTTGTTTCCCTGGTTGTCGCGCTTGTCTGCTATCTTCGAGCAAACATACGATTCCTGAAGGTCGCCATCTGCATAAACGAAGAGAGCGAACTCGTCGTTTTCAACAGTTACCGCCGGTCCAAACTCAAATGCGGTCCACTGATTGAGCAGAGTGTTGTTTACTTCCCATTCACCTTGTGTTGATTCCCACGGTGGAACGATGAGGTCGTCACGAAGGACAGAGTTTGCCAAATAGTCACCGACATCATCGAATATTGGGTTCGATGTTGGTGGTGGTGTTGTTCCTCCCCATACATCATATCCTGGGTCGCCAGAGATGGTTGATGGTGGAACGCCGTAGTAGTACTTGTATATGATTGCTTGGGTTTCAAAGGTGGTTGCAGCCTGTGCAAGCTCAGCCTTGAATCCGACGAGGGTCTGGAAGTCAACTGCGTTAATGACGTTAAACTGGACGCCATCATAGAAGGCACCAGCACCAACTCCCCATACATGGTAGAGTTCATTGTCAACTGCCTCAAGTTCGGTGTTGCCGAATACGGGAGTTACTCCATCATATGCCAATGGCTCTGTGTCAGGAATGTTGTCGTAAGTTACTGGGAAGTTCTTAGCAGCCAATGGAGTTACCCATTCACTGACTTCCGATCCTGACAAACCAACAGTCAATCCAGCGACGAGAGTATCCTCGTTTTCAACACGAACTACATAAAGCTGATTTGATCCTTCGAGAAAGGACTTAGCGGTGTAGAAGTGTGTATAGTTTATATCATCAGGTTCACCGAAGGCATCGACGTAATCCTTTTCAGCGTTTACTAATGTTCTAACATTGAGCGGTCCACGGTTTGCCGCGACTACTAATGCGCCAACAGAAGAAGTAACTGTAGGAATGCGGAGCGATGCATCGCGCTCAATGATATCTACGCCAGGAGAGAGGTTTGCAGATCCGACCATAATATTAGCTCCTTATACGAGTGTCTTCCATAGTATTTATATTGATTTACATATGCGTCTAATACTATTTTCGTCTCCTATGTTATTTATCAACCACGAGCAAGGTCATTTTTGAACCTATCTATATCATCATTTGGATTTGTACTGCCAGAACCTATCATTCTCATGAAGTTTTTCATATTTTCTTCATCGTTTTGTTCACTCTCATTATTCTGGAGAAGGTTGAGATTGGGATTCTGTAATATAAAGTGAAGGTGATCTTCCCAGAACCTTGAACGGAGGGCAAATGATGTCCAATACCCCGAAACAACGGTATCGTCAAAGAACCCCCTGCCTGGGCGAGCCTGGAAGATGCCTGTCCTGACCTCTTCGAAGTATGATAGCTCGGTAAGCATCTCAACGGCTCTTATAAGCATCTTTCCAGACTCTACATCCTCCTTGAAGTATGATAAAGCCAGGGGCTTGGTTTTGGCATTGGCATTTACCCCATAGTCCCCCTTATCAACATCAAACCATACATTATCATATCCGTCTTCAAAGTAAAGGTTTTGGACAACAACGGCACCTAAATTATTATTCTCAATAACTGCCATGGCTTTATTGTATTGAGTAGCTATCTGTTTGATCTTGTCCTTGAAGTCGAATATAGACACATCGTTACGACGATACATGGCGACCTGTTCTATTCTGCCGTTTATATGCCATTGGGTGACATCCCATACATTGGCTACATGATAGTCGTTGTTAGATCCTTTAGCAACGTCACATGTCACCATATAAATCTTCTGGGGGACTGGCTTCTGCCACATGTAGTAACCTTCTTCGGGATAGAAGTTAGCATCCATTGGCTTCAATGAGGCGAGCTTATCACCATCTATAAGCGTATATGTCGAACCCGTGAAGGAGCAATTATGCTCCTGCTGGAACTTAATCTTACCAAGAGACTGAAGCTGGTCTTCCTTCCATTTTTCGTCTCTGTCTGGGTGGGCGTCCCACTTTACCTTCATTGCCTTCCACTGCTTCTGTTGGGTGGTTGTGGCGTTGTTCCAGAGTTGGTAGAACTTGCCAGCGGTTCCGTTTGGAGTTGAAACGACTACGACCGATCCACCAGTTGAAATGGTGGGGAAGTTGGATACCCAAAACTCTTCGGCTATTTCCTGGGGAACGAACGAGAACTCGTCAAGGAACATCAAGGATATGGATTCACCACGAATAGCGTTCTTAGATGTAGCGCGAGCGAATATGCGGCTGTCATTCTCGAACCCCAACTCAAGCTGGTCGTACTTGGTGACGCCGGGCTTGAGCCATGCTGGCAACATTGCATAGCCCTTCTTTATATCACCGACAAGCGAAACGGCGGTTGACTGCATGTTGGCGAGAATAGCTACTGTCTTGGTTGGATTGAACAATGTGTACCAAAGCAAATAGATGCAGGCGCAGGTTGACTTACCAAGCTGACGTCCACAGCAGAATATAGAGAAACGATTCTCCGACATTGCCTTAATCATTTCCTTCTGGTAAGGAAATAACTTTATAACCATTTCTCCCTTGACAGGGTGGATGATGGTGTAATACTTTTCAGCGAAGTATATGATGTCAGCGGCACACCTTGCCAACTCTCTGACCATTTCGGGGGTGAACTGAATATCTCTATTTGGTCTTACGATTTGCTTGTCATCATATGCTATAGGCATTACTGCTCCTTCTTATATACTGTCCCCGGAGCTTTCTCTTCTAGTGATTCACGCTCAACAACAGCATCTACTTCCTTCATGTTTTCAAACTTCTGGTCCTGTATTGCCTTTAAAACATCTGTCATTTTACCAACCACCATGATGTTTCCAGATGGTCCTGCCACAGCAGCAGAAGCTTTCTTTATGTCTATTTTCTCACGCTCATATCCAAGTTTTGTTTTATCATTATCATATTCTTTTATTTCTTTTAATGCGCCTGTAATCGCATTCATCAATGCACTCATACATTCGGCGGTTCTACCAGATGGATCATACTTAAGTTCTTCAGTAAGAATATGTATAACCTCAACACCAACTTCAGCGATATTACGAAGATTATCTTTTATGAATATCTCGTCCGTTAGGTCTTTTTTCTTTTCAATCTCTGCTCTGACTAAAGCGATTTTTTCTTTACGCTCTTCAGTTCTTCTGCGAAGCTCTTCGTCTTTTTCGGAATTTTCAGATTTGGAAGATCCGGTTGTCGAATCAAAACACTTCATCTTGTCTGCTATATCAAGAGCAGCGTCGATTTTACTTACTATGTCTTTTTCTTTAGTCATATGTATATTATATCCAATAGCATGTAATTATAATGATTGTTTTTTACAAATTAGTTCATATTGCTCTAGTTCGTCTATGTATTGACTACAGCTTTCTGTTAGCTCACAATTCAATACATTTAATCTATCTAATAACTCTTGTTTTGTTGAAAATGTTTCTAGATTTGGCTGCCCTGTGATAACTTCATGTGTTTCGGGAATACATCCACAGTGAAAAGTGTCTGTTTCGTTATGAGCTAAATAATAATAAAATTTATCTGCTTTGATTTCCTGCATATAACTTCCTTATGCTGGACCGCCGTCTGTTATGTCCCACAACTTCACCGAAGTAAGATTATTTCTTGATGCTGCTGATCCGACATTATACAAAGAGTTTCCTCCGTGGAATGTGACACCAGTGTTATTATTAACAGAATCCAAAGAAATAAGAAGATTACTATACGATGTAGTGGAGAGCGTTACACCATTAAACATATTAGCCCCATTTGTCATTGATGGTAAGCTTATGACGGGGAATGTTACGAGTGATGTTGCTCCATTAAACATAGCCATCAGATTTTGTGCCATTGATAGATTTAATGATGCTCCCACTGTTGTCAGCGAAGTGCAACCACTAAATGCATTTTGTAAATTGGTTATTTGATTCCAGTTGTAGGAATTAAGTGTTACAAGACTTGTGCAATCCCTGAATGCGCTTTCTGCGTTGCTGACCATAGAGAATTTTGCTGTCGAGAAATCTGTAGCTGTAATATTTAAATTACTGCACCCATAGAAAGAAGAATTCAATGACATCCATTCATTAATTCCCCATTGGGTTATTCCTGTTATCTTTAATCTATCGCCGCTGTTATTAAAGTATATTGTTGGGAAACCACCAACTTCCATTTCTGTTATGGTTATTGTATATGTTCCCGGAGTGGTGTATGTATGAGATATGTTTGGGAATCCAGTTGTGGTATTAGTTATAAATTCTCCGGTGTTATCGCCCCACAGAATAGAGAAGTTATAGGTGCTTAATGGATCTAGCGGTAAAATAAACTGGTCACTTGGTGATCCAGCGTTGTTTGTGTTAATGGTTATTCTAAATCCACTTTCAAGTCCGCCGTCAGCAATTGACCAACCTCTAGATGCTAGTTTACTTCTAGCTATTGATGCTGGTCCAGCGGTATACTTGACAGGAGTTTGACTTATTGATCCTTTATTTAATGGATTTACTGCTTCTAACCTTATAAGGAAGTTATCATACTCTGGTCTTGAGATTCCGGATTGCCTAAATAAATTTCCAAAATTTATTGAAGATGATGTAGTTGGCATTATATAATCTGGATGATCTACTAATGCCGAGCATCCCCAGAATGACCCGTTTCCAGTTGTTAGCTTTGAAAGATTTAGCGGTGCCATTTTTGTTAAACGGAAGCATCCATTCCATGCTCTGTTGAAATTAGTAACGTTTTCAGTGTTTACTAGTGGAAACTCAGTAAGAGATTCACAATCCCACCATGCGTTATCGACTCTAGTGGCGTTTGATAGATCCAGGGAGGGGAACGACTTTAAATATATACAACTTTGCCACGCGGCAGTATAAGTTGTTGCTGGTCCCAAGTTGATAAGCGGGAAGCTTTCAATATACATTCCACCCCAAGCACCTTGGAAACTTTCAGAATTACTGAAATCAAATGTATTTGGGAACTCTGTAACTGCACGGCAACCGTTCCAAGCATATGAGAATTGTCTTCCCTTTGAGAAGTCAAGAGTTTTTGGTATTTCTTTTAATTCTCTGCATCCATTCCAACAACTGGTGAATATTTCCCCAGAACCCATTCTTAAGTTTCCTGGGAAATGCGTCATAGACCGACAGAAAGCAAATGCTCTGTCCCAATCTGTTACATTTTCAGTTCTTGCCGTTCCTGAATCCGGCGCAATGATTTTCATATTCGCACACCCTGCAAAGGCACCGTACATTGTTTTCCATATTCCTGTTCCCCATTGCTGTAAGAACAAAACTTTCCTAGCATCAGTAACAATAGGTCCACTTTGCACACTTAAATCATTAAATCTTAAGGTTGGGAAACCTTCTTCGCCGTTTGGAGTAATTGATATAATATAAACGCCCGGAACAGAATATGTATGAGTAACTCTTGCTCTAGACGATGTTGGTGATTCTCTAACGAAATTATCTGTGAAATTCGTTACTGTCTCTTCGGTTTCGTCTCCCCAATTTATATTGAAGTTATAAAGATAATCTGGATTACCACTTACATCAGTTGTCCCATCAAGAGTGAGGATAAACTGATTTGTTTGTGATATTGCTTCGGTTATTTCAGTGTCGATAATCAACTTAAATGGTATTTTTTCTGGGTCAACCGCGCATTGCTGTCCGCGTGTCAAATCATCATTTGGTATATTGTAAAGATATCCTGGTGGATTTGGATATACAATTTCATTTGGATTAACAATCGTACTTGGGGTTGGTGGTACTTTGTTTTGTGGGTCTAAGTCATTGTGATGTTCCCAACCCATATAATCAGATTCAATATCGTCAAACGAAACAACACATCCCCAAATCTTTGGATCCATGTCGAGGAAGCTATTACATCCAGTGACCGATTCCAATAGGAATGTATTTACGGTTTCGCCCTCTACGGTTGGTTCAGATGCTCCGTTTTTAGTAGAGTCAATACCCATACGAGTAGTAACTCTCTTAATCATCTTAGATATTGGTAGCTGTGGAGTATAGAAGTTACACTCCATTCTGAACTGCAAATTACACTGTAAAATTCTTCTTTCTGGTTCTGAAATGTCGGTAACAAAATTAGGAGAGGTTGATTCGAGGGTTACTTTGACTTTTCTTTCGGATCCTATACCGCGCTCATAGAGAGAAACATGCGCTTCTGGATTGAAGAACGGTAGAATGTTTTCAAGTATCTGAGCCATATCTGTCATATACTTGGTCCATACAGTAAGCTCAAATGTTAAATCGTAAGGAACAGTTTGAACATCACGAATGGCAGCTTCCTCTTGCTCGCCAGTTTCGGGGTCTTCCATATATTCAACTAATATACGACGTTTTTCGTATTTTCCCCTCTGTCTCTCTTGGTTTCTGGATATTCCGTTCCAAATAAGCGACATTCTTGGGAGGAAGTTTGGTGGAGTTGAGTCTGGTGAACTTGGATCTGCCTGAAGTTCTGCTATTACCTTTTCTTTTGGCGCAAGGGTCAATGGAACTGGCTTCCATCCAATAGCTTTTCCGTCCTTATCATAGTTGATGATGGACATCTCATTGAACACATCAGAAAGAGCGACTACGTGTTGATATATTACATTACTGAAGAAAGTAATTATACATAAAGTATTTACCCGCCTTTCGTAACAGAATTTAAAGTATCCACGATCCTCTGCCAAGACCATGAATATGGTATCTCTACCAAGTTAATATTATTCACTACGCAGTATTTTTTCAAATTTTCATCCCTTTCTCTTTGTTTAATAAAACGGTCCTCACCACCAAAATAGTCTATGGAACAATAATGTTGCTTTCCGTTATATTCTAATATGCAATTTTTATCTGGTATAAAAAAGTCAACTATGTATTTTCTATTAGTGTCTACAAATGTTTTATGATAATCGTGCGGAATATTGGATTGTCTGAAATACTGAAGGATATCTCTTTCCCTTTTGTATGTCTTCAAATTGGGGTTGCCATATCCCCTAAAAATGTTATTAGGAAGAGCCTTCCACACTTCCCCCGTTTCTAAACATTGCCATTCAATTGGTGTATCTTTGTTAACATAACATCCGATTCTCTTTATTTTTCTATACTTTAATCTCTCGTCAATCATAGCATCAGTAATTCTCTTGCGATTGTGAACTCCATTTTTCTTCTTATAATAAAACAAAACGGCTGCTGGGGTGTCCTTCCATTCATATCCACTAGAGTCTCTCCATAGAATAGGAACATTGGCTGTCACATAGTTACCTATTCTTTCAAAACCAGTACCTTCAAGTCTTTTATCAATAATCTCGTTTGAAAGTCTTCTATTAAGATTATTGCATATTGGGCAAGGACTATTACCCTTTTTAACTCTGCTCAATACATTAATTAAAATGGCGTTACTTTCGGTTTGGCACTTATTACAATAGATGACAAAAGGAGTATAATTATTAACATATACACCTTTCTTCGTGACATTGTGAGAATGCAACAAGTCATTAATATAATCATCACTGTATTTTTTATTGGATGTCATGTGTTGTATTTATAGTAAAGTTATTTATTACCAGTTGCCCCAGTCAAAATTTTTCTTATCCTTGCCGCTCACACTTACGATGCCCTTACCGGCAGGCATTGTTGGCTGCCCGTTCTCATCGACGCCATCAGCCTTTTCTTGAATATGCTCATTGTCACCATGGTAAGCGCCTTTCTTGTTGGCAGCAGTAAGCCCAGGAACCTTATACTTCTCACGGATATTTCCATTCTCGTCAAACAAATCGGCAGGTGCGCCAGGAAGTATATTTCCTTCAGAGTCAATGTACCCATATCGTTCACCATCACCAATCTCTGCTGGTGATATCTCTCTTTCACGACAAGTCAAAGCATATGCCGTTCTTCTTCCGAATACATTTCCCCGAACTCCGAGAGTAGATTCGGTAACATGAGTGACTTCAAATACTTGAGTAGTTAAACCATTGGCAAATGTGAATTGATCAGCTATAAGTGGCTTTCTTTTAAGTTGTTCAATAGCGGTTGAATAATGAAGATACATTGTAAACTCCACTTTATTCATCATACCAAACTGGTTGAACAATACATTTTCCTGAACTTGCCCACCATCAATCAATCCAGTAAGCATTACTTTTCTTACAAATTGTTTTCCTGGGTCTTCGTTAAAAATTCTATCTCTTTCAGGATCAGCATCAACAGGATAATATTCGAGAGGAATACCATATATTGCAAACATCTCTGATGCCATATCATCATAGAAATCCAGTTCTTTTCCATTATCTTGGTTGCCATTGTATTGGCTCCAAAAATCTTTTGATGACATCGGATCGGGGTTAGCTGGCATATGTTATTCCAAATTAGGCAAACCAGAAACTTTGTGGTGGATATCCATAGTCTCCATCCTTGATGGATTGTTCTAGTTTTTCTTTTTCTTCCTTTCCTTCTCTTATATAGAATTCCCCATTTACCGTTGCGCCGCCAGTAAATGTGATTCCGGTATACTTACTGACGTTATATCCTATTTGTATCTTACATAGAGCGGCAGCATATCTACGAATCCAAATGTTTTCATAGAGGTCGCTATCTTGAACTCTCATCCACACTGGCAATACAATATGACCGGGGGCGCGAGGGGCTGGAGAGAATCTTACCTTCTTACTTTCTTCCATGAACTGAACAGCAAGCTTGATGGTATATCTCTGCTGTATCATCTCAAGATATTGCATACCAAGCTCATATCCTATAATGTCTGCTCCGCCACCAGCGCCACGAGTTCCCTCTCCACCACGACTTCCAAAGGAGTTAAATTGACCAAACGATCCTGGCGTCCACAGAGCGGTTCCAACAGAACCAAATCCAGCCCCCTGAAGCCCACCAATACCCGTTGACATAATGCCAAGATTTGTTAATGCGAATCCTCTCTCTAGCATTGGCTCGGTTGCGTAGTCTGCGGATTCTGTTCCACATCTTGTTGCCAACGCATTTCCAACAGCGACAACATCACGCGGTAATTGGTATTCTTGTTTATAAACTAATACGGGCTGAGCAGAAATATCAGTCGATAGGCACATACCACCATCGTCATCTGGATGGTCTATTGTCTCATATCCAGATAAACGAACAGCGGCTTCGGCAGTTATTACAATATACTGTTCTTCATGTCCGGTTCCACCAGCGTGAAATGTATAATAGTCAAGAGCCTCGTCAATACAATTATCAAGTTGTGTCGGCGCAATCGGTGGTTTGACGGCAGGCGCTCCGAGATGCTTGTATACCCAATCCAATAACGATGCTCTGTTTCTTACTTTCATGTGATTCCTTTATAAACTCTTTACAATTCCAGATAAAAACTTATATAGCTGATTTCTGTCGTCCGCAACATGCGAATAGTCTATTCCAGCTTCGTTCATTATTGCCTTTATTTCTTTCTTGGTCATGACCATCCAGGCACGATTATCTTTCTTCTTAAGCTCCATTAGAACGTCAACCGATATTCCGTTTTTTGGTGACTCTACTTCGGGGGTGACTTCGGGGGTGACTTCGGGGGTGACTTGAGGGGTCGGCTCAGTTTGTTTATCTCCCTCTATAACTGAATCAATAACCCCATCAACAACATCATCTGGAACACTATTATTTACTAAGTCATTCCATTCTTTCAATGGATCGCATGGGGTTGTATTTTTTTGCGTGTCAAATTCCACAAAACCTTCAAATCTTATGCCAGGAAGACTTCCCACCATCTCAACTGTCGATATAAATGTTCCATTGGGTGGTATCTTAGTGGGGACGCCATCAATGCGAAGTGTTATAGGAGTAGAAGCTACTCTTCTAAATCGTGCCTTTTTACCCATAGATACCTCTATTTATATATTCTATTTTTTATCTGGATCAAGGTTCGTGTGGATGCTCTTGTGAAGAGCAACCACATCTTCGCCCGCCTTTTCCTTAAGTAGCTTGCCTCTTTCGTTTGTCTCCTTAAGGTTCTCAGCTACTTTTCTAATCTTCTCTTCTTTCTTTGACATGTCTGGTAGTATTCCGGCGTTCAAATCGCTAAGTTCTCTCTTGACAGTTTCCCATTCCCTTTCTAGATCTTCACGGCGAAGGCGTATACCACCCAAAACACGTAGATCAGCATTTGGTCCTGTCATCTGTTCAAGTTGCATGGTAGCCAAAACAATACCCTTTTCTATTTCTTCAAGTTCCGCTTGACGAGTTTCTATAAGGTATCGTAATGCTCTATCTTTTTCTTGTCTTGTCATATAATCTCCTATGATTATTATAACATAAAAAAAGTAAACCCCAGGAGAATGTCTCCTGGGGTTACTTGATTAGCTATCACGATCCGTCAGTATTAGGATACTGAACCAGAGAGAGCGGAGTCGCCCAATCCACGGATGTCGATGTAACGGTAGTAGTTCTCAGCACCGAAGAGGTTGTTGCAAAGACCATATCTGGTCAATACACCGATTCTTGGGTTGAAGGAATCCTGACCGACCGCTTCGAGGAACTGGATCGGAACATATGGGAGGTAAACGATACCAGCGTCGGCATCATCTCTTCCCTTGTATCCGACAACAGCGTAGTCGCGGGTTGCGAACATATCGCGGTATACGGTGAAGCGTCCGATGGTTCCAACCTTAGCGACACCACTGACCTCGGTTGCGAGGTTGGTAGCGACACTGGAGATTGCGAACTGTTCGAGAGCTTCTATTGCAGCAACTACAGTTGGCGAAGCCAAGATGAAGTTACCAGCGCCACGACGGGTAGCAACTGCGATTTCGTTCGAAGCCTTCAAGCATACGGTGTAGAGAGTGCGGAACTTCTCCTGCTCCCAACGACCGTCAGCGCCACCGAAGTTGGTTGAAGTGTAGTCCCATACGAGAACTCCACCAACCTGTGCGAGAGCGATGATGTTTGCCTTAACTTCTGCGTCAATTTCAGCGGCAACCTCATAAGCAAGAAGGTCTGACAACTGTGCAGCAATGTCAACATTGTGCATGTTCTTCAAATCCTGCTGTGCTTCATGCGACCAACGAGCAGCGAGCTTGCGGGTCTTTGCTTCTACAGTCTGCTTCTCAACGGACAAGCCCATGTAACGGATACGATCCATTTCAGCGGTGCCGCACCAGTGAGTTTCGCCAAGTCCTTCAGCGTCAGCGGTGTTGTAGCCGCCGCGTGGGGACAATCCAGCGTCAACATCTCCGCCCTTGACACGACCATTGTCAACTACGGTGCCGAAGGCACTGAGGAAGTCAGCGGAGGTTGGGGTTGAGGTTGCTGTGGTTGGGAATCCGCCCGAGTAGAGAGCTTCCACAGTGTTGAATCCAGCTTCCATGCCTGGGAATCCAGACTTGGAGTTGAAGTCACTCTGGTAGCGGTAACGGAGAGCGTATGCCAAGCCAACTGGGGTGAACATAGGCTGAACACCTACGAGTTCGTTGCTGACGAGTTCAGGGAATACACGAGCTACGAGAGGCATAGCAATTGCCTGGAATCGTGCGATACCAGACTGTGTTGCGGTGCCGCCGCAAGTAGCAGGAACGGAGACAGTTGCTCCGCCAGCCGAGCTTGCAGTTTCTTTAAGTGCGTCCTTGAAGTAACGGTTTTCTTGTTCGAGAAGCTGAGCAGTGAGTTCAGCCTTACGGTCGTCACGGATGTGCTCGACCATTGGCTTCCACTTCTTCATGAGTGCGTCTCTTACGTTGTCTTGTAATGCCATAAATTTGTTTCCTTTGTGTGTTATGGTTGTTTAATGTGTGAATGTTAGATTCTACGATTCATACGATCAAGGTTCTTTTTCCAAGTTCCCATCTGATCGTTGCCACCAGTTGCAGCGGAGGAAACTGCTTCCTCAATAACTTGAATCTGCTTCTGAGCGGCTTCGGTTACGACCTGTTTCTGCTGTGGGCGAGCTTTTGACTCATTTATAACAGGAGTGGTTGGCTTGACGCTTTCCTTGATTATGAAATCCTTGACAGCATCAAACTTACGCTCTACATCAGCAGCAGTGGCACTCTCAAGTAACTTGTGAGCGCGTTGCTTCTGTGCTTGGGTCATACCCTCGGTCAATTTGGTTATCTTGACCTCTTTTTCGAGTTCTCTAACCTTGGCAGTCAAAGTGACTGCTTCTTTCACTTTTGCATTAAAGTTTTCAGCGAGTGATTCGTTCTCCTTCTTGGCTTCTTTCAAAGCCTCGTAGCCAGTCGAATCAAGCTTTATGTAGTTCTTGGAGAATGTTTCTACCATTCCCTGGACAAGACCTTCATAGGCTTTTGCCTTAACAGCGGCTTCCATAACTTCCGATGGAATTGCTTCGGTAAGCTGCGACTCAAGATACTTGTCGAGCTTCTCTAGCAAATCTTCACGGTATGCTTTAACGTCCTTAGCAAGAGCCGCCTCTTGCTGCTTTCTGAAATTTGAGGCTTCTTCAGCCATGACTGATTCGAGACTCTCACGGTACTTATCCATTCCCGTCTTGTACTCGTCAGCAACCTGCTCTACCATCTGCTCAACTTGAGCGCGATATTCAGTAGCAGTCTGTTCAACTACCTTGAGTGTCTCACTCTTGTAGTTCTCAAGCTCTTCGAAGAGGATGTCTTCCTTCTTCTTGAATGCTTCAGCGAGTTCACCAGCAAAAGCTTCGGCTTCCGCTTGGAATGCCTTCTCTTGCTCTGCGATCTTCTGCTTAAGTTCTGTGACCTCTTTGGTAACAGCTTCGAGCTTTGTTGAAGCGTCGAGTGTTGCTGCTGCTGCGCGGTCGTTTACGAGCGTATCAAGATATGATCCGATCTGGGTTGCAGCTTCTTCAGAGAGTGATTCTCCGAGTGCCTTCTGTAGATGTTCCATTATCGCTGTTTTGCTCATAAGCAATATCTCCTAATGCTAATAGTATTTATAACGATTTATATGTCCGCAAGAAACTTTTTTACACATTCAACGACATAAGCATCTTTTTCATGCTTGGGAAGAGTCTCAAGCGATTCTTTTAGTTTACTAAAAGCCGACTCTGATCGCCTTAATGACCTTGCCGTGTAGCTTCCGCCGACTTTTATATACTCCACAGATTCCATGATTCCATCCACAAAACCATCTGGTGCTGATGGGTCGGCAACTATATCAACTGCAATAAGTTCATATTCATTAACGAGAGCCGAGTTATCTGCGCCCACTGCTTCTTTTACATTTCCAAGACCACGAGATGAAACTCCAAGTTGTCCACCAGCAAGAAGAATAGACTTTGCTACTCTTCCATACTCAGTGTCAATAAGTCTTGCCTTTCCATATACATCGTTTCCTGCCCATTTTAGTTCGGTGATAAGGTGGGAGGATCTGTGAAGATTTATTTCGATTCCTTCTGGGTGTCCAAGTTCTCCAAATGTACGGAGTCTCTTAGGATTCTGCATGCGATCAGCCATATAAGCTTCAACGCACTTCTCCATGAGTTGCTTTGGATATATGCGACCATTACGGTTCTTCTTTTCAGTCTGAATGAAGATACCTTCTATGTAATGTTGCTTTTGACCTTCGGCGTCAACAGCCTCAACAATCTTTTCGATTCCATCAAAGTTTGGAGCGGCTGCTTCAGTAATAAGCTTATACATATGAACCTCTTATAGATATATTTATACAATATATCCGTTATTTCTTGGTTGTATCTTTCTGTTGCTTATTCATCTGCTGAAGGAACGCCTTTCCACGCTTGTTTATCATGGATTGCAGCTTTGCATCGACAATCTTAGGGAATAACTCTTTTGCCTTCACATAGTTATCACTTTGTAAAGCATCCAAGTATTCATTGGTTGTTTCGTTGAATTTATCTCTATTCATAATAATCTCCTTAGCTTCTTGTACATCAACACTGTCTACGAGTTTCTGGAAATACGCCTTTACACCCTTCCAGAACTTGGGGTGTGATTTATCTTTTTCTTCTGCTGTCTTTCCGTAATTTTCTTGGCGAGAAACGGCTTCTTTCCAGAAAGATTCCAACGCACCAAGATCAATCTTCTTTTCATAGTGGAGCTTCATGATAAGCTCGTTGGATTCATTTATAGATTCCTTCTTGTAGTTTATCTGAACAGCAGCAAGCTGCTTTTTAGCATCTTCCTCGCTGCCATGCGTCCCAAGCACCCTACCAGTATGCTTGTTGACTACTTTCCATTTCTCTCCAGATTTTTCTATTCCAAATGGCATATATTAGTTTCCTTTATAAAGCTGGTTCATCGCCACCGGCATCATCTCCACCATCGCCGCCAGCATCATCGGCTGAAGGTTCGTCGCCGCCCATATCCCCACCACCCAAGTCTCCACCCATGCTACCCAATCCTCCACCACCAGCGCCTCCACCTTCGCCCTCTTCTTCATCTCCGCCCATATTTTCGGCAGCAAGAAGCTCCTGATTCTTCTTCCATTCCTCTTCGGTGATTTCGAGGAACTTCTCTGTGACCCACTTGCGCGAGAAGAGAGGCTTCTCAGTGTCGATAAGATCCTTGAAGTTGCTGAAGTTCTGGAAGCGTAGCTCAAGAACCTTGGCTTCTAGGAACTTCTCGAAGAGGTTGTTGGCAAACATATGAATCTTGATGTCTTGTTCGGTTATGCCGTATTCTTCAGCAATACCCTTTAGACGCAAATGTGTAAGGAATATATTCTTGAATACCTCTGAGAATCTTTCCGTATAACGCTTGACCTCTTTCACAAACTTGACTTCTTCACGGGTAATATCCTGTGTATCACCAATGGAGAATTTATTATCCTCTCCGAAACGACTCTTAGGTATCTTAAGTCCCTGATACATCTTGTTACGGAAGTATTCAACGTCTGCTATTTCGCCAAGCCCCTGACCACCGGGAAGAGTAGTGACATCCGAAGATCTTCCGCTCTGGAATACAGGAAACCAGAAGTCTTCGGTCATTGCCATCATATCAAGACCTTCTGAAACATCACCAGAGCTAGGATCGAAGAACTTGCGCTGACGATACTTCTTTATCATCTCCTGCATGAACTGATCGGCTCTTCCCTTTGGAAGATTTCCAACATCTATCTTAAATACACGACGTTCTGGCGCACGGACGATACGATAGATAACAAGAGCATCTTCAAGAAGCTTAAGTCTCTTATAAGTTGTCTTTGTTTCTTCAAGGAAAGAAAGACATAGCTTCATGTCCTCTTCTTTAGACCAGTCGTATTTTCCAGAGTTAGCATAGGCGATCTGCTCACGAGGCAATGATAGCAACTGCGAATCGTCTGATTGATACGAATAGAATAGAATCTCATCGGATTCAATATCTTTCCAGATTGGATAGCAGCGAGTAGTCATCAAACGCTTGACCTTGACGATACCCTTTGTTTCGTCGTTGTTATCAATGATCTTCTCAAAGAAGATTTCACCGTCGATCATGAACTCACGGAACCACTGAGCTACATGTTTATCTGCGTTGAGAACATCGTAAAGAAGATGATTAAATTCAGCTATAAGAGTCTTACGCTGATTGTCGTTTTCACGTATAGCATCGTTTCTTATTCGCAACTCTGCGAAGTTTCCATCTGAATTCTCATTGATAGCTTCATCAACATATTCATCAACAGCAAAAGCTATTTCTGGATATTTTGACATCTCACGATATATCAATACACGAGTTCTTTTATCTCTTTCTACTGAGTAAATGTACTTGGAAAATACATTGACGAACATTGAATAGTCACCAGCCGCCTGTCCAACATCACGAAGATCGGTAACTGGTGCCTTGGATATAGCGTCTTCACGTGTCTCGTTCTTGTCTGAGTCCAAAGCATTAAAAATCGTATTACGAGTTTTAACCAATAGCTCCTTTTCGCGTGCTGACATATCAGACGGCATCTGTGGAGTAGCTCTATTTCCAAACGCAAAAAAGTTTCTAATCGGCATATGTATAATCCTATTTTCTATTTATATGAATGGCTATTTGACATTTCCAGGGAGTGTTCTGACCGTTGAGTTACATTCTATTTCGGCTACATCTGGTGGCATGACAATAACTTGGCGCATAAGAAGTGGTTTGTATGATTTAAAATACCTTGTCAGTAACTTTCCCACCGATCCCCACCCTGATCCAAAATTGTCATACTGAAATGATATTGGGCTATTGTATGGGACTTCTTTAAATGTTCTCTTTCTCCAAATCTTGACTCCATTATCATCTTCTAAGTAATAATAATATTTTCTTAGAAGTCTGAGTGTTTCTGTAAGTCCTGCTGTTTGTTTTTCCAGCTTGAATCTTTTCAAGTCAACCCCCATGATGCATCTTGACGAAGTATCATACCCACCAAAAACAATAAGAGGATTAAGAACTACTCTGTCATTAGGTTTGACTTCGGCATTTTTGTTTTTTATTTCCCCGTCTAACACTTCTCTCCCAATGTACTGAAAAGATAGAATATCACCAAGGTCTATATTTTTACCTTTATCAAGATCCGGTCCAGTTGGTTTATCTCCTTCTGGTTTTCTGTCAATTAAATCACGAACTCCACCAGGGAATGTCTCTTTTTTTATGAATGGAATTTGTTTACGCATATTCTTATTTATTATATCGTTAGAATATTTTCATTCATAACTCTTTTTTCATATAAATATCAATAGGAGAAAATGTTAATGAAATGTAAATGCTGTCAAAAGGATTTTATGTCTTTTAGAAAACTCTCAAAACATGTTAGAGATAAGCATTATAAATTTATTAAGGAATATTACGACAAACATATAAAAACAGAATCAGATGGTAAGTGTCAAATATGCGGTAGGGATACTAAATTTTTAAATATTTCTAAGGGGTATCGTGACACATGTGGATATAAATGTAGTTGTATTTTAAAAAGAAGAATATTAAAACAGAAGCCAGAAAAATATGCGTCTTTCTGTGAGAAAATGAGAGCAAAGATGTTTAACTTTTGGAATGAATTAAATAATGACGAAGAAAAGTTAAAAGAATGGCGTAATAAGCGTTATGAAAATTATCTAGTGTTCCTAAATTCTCTCACAAAAGAAGAACGAGTTAAACGATTTGGATATTTGAATTCGCTTGAAGGCGAAGAAAGAAAGAAGTTTATATTAAAAATTGTTTCTTACTTAACAAGTTTCTATAACACAGCTTCAAAAGAAGAAATTAAAAATGTAAATAAAAGAAGAATTGATACAAAGATAAAAAGAGGAATATGTTCCTCGTATGAAGACAGAGACGAATATGATGTATATGAATCTAAAGCTAGAAGTATGTCTCTATCATCATATAAGAAATACATTAATATAATAAATCCAAATGGCTATAGAAGAGGAAATATAGAATACCATATAGATCATAAAATTAGTATTTTATATGGTTTTTTAAATAACGTACCGCTTGATATAATATCCCATCCAGCAAATCTATGTATGAAAACTTATAAAGAGAATCTAAGAAAACATCATCATTGCGATATAACTATTGATGAACTTTATGAAAATATAAGGAAATTTAATGAAGAAATCTTATCCCCAAATTAGAGTTTTTTCTCCTAAAAATGTGACTAAATATGTGGGAACAAGCCTACCAATAGCACGCTCAAATTTAGAAAGAAAACTCATGTTGGCGCTTGATACTTCTATGCACGTTCTTCAATGGACATCTGAACAACCTCTTATACCATATGTACACCCGATTAGAACTTTACAAGAAGGTAAACAGATTGTATGGAATTACCATCCAGATTTTCTGATAAAATATACGAACGGAGAAAAAACATGGGTAGAAATGGTTGAAATTAAACCAGCTAAACAAACAAAAAAACCCCTACCATGGGGCAAGGGAAGATCAAAAAAACTAGCCGAATACGAGGCAGAGACTTATGCTGTAAATATAGCCAAATGGGAAAAGGCTATAGCGTTATGTGAGGAAAATGGGTGGACATTTCGCATTGTAACTGAGCAAACAATAGACACTTATATCAGGTCAATCCTGTAATAACGCCCCTAATACGTGAGATGTCCTCTGTCATTTCACGCAAACCATTAGTAATAAAATACTTAAAAAGTCCCTTACCATCACTTACTTTATAGTTGGTAATGGCTTCTTCTATTAACTTCGTAAGCGTTGGTGGAATCTGTGTCATGTCTATTAACTTACGATTCTTATAATATGCTTCAGCGAGTGGGTCTTTCGGCTTTCCGACTTCTTTGATATCTTTTTGAGCCTGTTCTAGAAGTTTATCAAGTTCTCCTGCTAAGATATACTTTTCAGCGGTCTTCTCACCGAAACGAGGTCTAATGGGTAATATATTATCAGACTTATCACCCATGCAAATCTTTTGCTGTAATGCAAATATAGGATTGTCACATGTTATATACTTACGATCTATGGGATTGTAAATTTTAGTGTTTGGATAATAAAGCAATTGAACATAATCTCCATCACGAGTAACGATGATATTTTCGTCATGGGGCGAAGAGTTTTTTACTATATAATGTATGATGTCGTCTGCTTCTATGGTATTAACCCGTATCACCCAAAATGGAAAGTTTTCTCTCATTTCTTTCTGCATATCATCCAGTACTTTATAGAAAGCTTCCCAATTTATATCACCGCCACTATCAACTGATTGTTTCTCTCTGACTTCCTTGCGGTTAGCTTTATATGATGCCGAAAACTCCTTACGCCACGATGATCCACCGTCATAGCATACCCACACTCTATCGGGTTTAAACTGACTTATACTTGCTAATATACTTCTGTAAAGTATATGCTTAAGTAGATCGTAACCACCGTGATTAAGTTGTTCTTTTGTAGTGAAGAGAGATGCATGTGCAATTAACGAGAAATCAATGAGAAGGTGCTTCATTGGTTTATTTTACATCGTTTATATAAAAAGTCAAACCCAAGCTTTTGACTTGGGTTTGTTCTTATCTTGTATTAATTTGACAACTTATGACTTCTTGTTGAGTCCGTCATTGCCCTTGTTGAGCTTGTCATCAAGAGGAAGACCAAATGCGCTACGAACCTTGGAACGGAACTTGGTTAGATCACCATATTCTCCAACTTCCTTAGCACCAGCGGAAGAACCGGAATCACGACCAACTGGTTGTGCCTTTTCTACAGCTTCCTTAGATCCAATGTTCTTATCTCCCTTGCCTGTCTCCTTAACACCAGCCGAAGCGCCAGCTTCACGAGCAACCGGCTTAACAGTAGCCTTTGCGCCCTTCATCTCTGGATTTTCTGGTTTGAATTCCTTTGGAGCTTCCTTTACTCCTTCTGCTCTAGCTACCTTTTGAACAGGCTTGGAGTTTGTGTCCTTTGACAAGAATCCAACTGGCTTTCCAGCCTTGAATCCCTTGTTGGCTTCGGGACCGCCACCTTCTGGAACGCCAGGAGCGCCGTCAACCTTACCATCACCTACTGGACCTGACTTTTCCTCTTCGTTAATCTTCTTTAATTCTGCCTTAAGGCTCTTGAGGTCACTCTTCATGTTATGTTTCTCCTGTGAATGTATTTATAAATCTAGATTAATAAATTAGTGGATCTTCCCGTCGTTACCCTTGTTGAGCTTGTCATCAAGTGGCAATCCCATCTTAGCACGAATAGTATCGCGGAAATCAGCAAAGGACTTTGCTGCTCCCTTTGCAACAGGTGCTTTACCAAGTGCATTCTGGGTGCGCTCTTGATCTGTCTTATCGTTTACAGTCTTTTCTGACCCCTCAAACTTATCTGGAGACTCGGTTGCTCCAGGCTTACGCTCATGACCACCATCAGTGTCAAGTTTCTTATCCTTTGCGTCGAATTCCTGTGGAGCATCCTTAACACCAGGATCTCTTGTACGAGTTACTGGCTTGGAATGATCGTCTTTTGAAAGTTTCCCAACGGCTTCGCCTGTCTTAAATCCAGAATTATCTTCAGGACCACTCTCGTTTATCACACCTTCGTTGATCTTCTGAAAACGAGCGAAAAGTTCTTTATTAGATGGGGTAGTCATAGTCGTTTGCTCCTGTTACTAATAGTATTTATACAACAATTGGAGTAGTTGCCTTGTCTTTTTTATAGGACTCAAAGTATACTCCTATATATTTTTCGAAGAATAGGTCATAATCCATGATTATGTTACTCTTGTATCGTATATGAGATTCTGTAAATATCTCGTTTAATGAAAGAAATCTCTTTTTATCTAGGGTCACAAATGTCTTTCCACGAAGGGCGGTTATCTTAAATATAATAACCCAATCCTTTTTTACAAATTCAGATTCACCTTTAGCCTGAGATATCCACCCATCAAGCTCTTTGTCTCCTATTGATAGAAGATTATGAAGTTTGGGACTGTCGTAGTAATTCTTGCATTCGATTACAAGTGGAAATTCTGTGGGAGTGATTATATCACCCGCAAGGGTCATCTTAGCTGCTTCATTTATTTCAGCGTATTTGAATCGGTTTATACCACCAACCATAGCTCCGGAAGTAGGAACTCGACGGAATACACCACCAAATCTTTTAGTTAAATCATCGCATATAGACCTTTCAAAAGTCTTACCCTTGCGACAGCCATTGACTTTCTTACGATAGCTTTTATCCTTTTCGAAGACATCTTCTGGGGTTTCCATGATGTCTTCTTTACTGAACAAGTTGTCTTTGCTCATTTATTCCTCGTCTCTAAGGTTCGCAACATAGCTCCAGAATTCTTCTTCTGTAAACTTGCTGTTCCCCTTTATTATACTGTCCATTTCTTTTTTGGCTCGACATATTGCCAGCTTCTTTTCTTCAAGTATAAGTAGCTCTTCCTGCATTTTCTCAACATCGTGCTTCTCGTTAAGGTAGTATGATCCCTTATAAGCAGAGTAGGTTATAAACCCACGAAAGATATAAGAAAACGAAAGTAAGTACCAAAGGTACTTAGGGACTAGCTTCTTTATGCGACATACGATGTTGTCAAGCGGCGTAAAGGCATCATTGTCTGCTGGTGTCTTGAGTGGACGGAGAATGTTACCATCCTTGTCAATGATACCAAGCTTAAATGCTTTCCACTGCTCGAACGGCTTAGCGAATCTGGTAGCGATACCCCATACAATGGCATAATCCATTGCGCGGGCTTCCATTAACGACTGAGCGTGTTTAACTTCTTCGGTTTTGAGTTTTTGCTCAAATAGCTTCTCGGGGGAGTCTGTCATATAGCTCCTATTGTATCAGGAGATATTATTCTCCCAAGAGTCTTTCAGCGGCAGTCCTTCCAAGAGTGTCGATGATGTCGTTCTCTTTGGTTCTGTAGTAGCCAACACCAGCGAGAGGAACAACCTTCTTAGGGGCTGGCTTCTCTTCACTCTCATTGACTTGCTGCCATCCCTTCGAGAAAGCATCCTTACGAGCATGTTCGCCAATAGGTGCTGCCTTGTATTCGTAGATACCGTCAATACTCTCAGTCTGACCATCAGATTCCGAAAGAACAGCGTCATCAAGTATCTGTTCCATTTCCTCAATAGGATTGGTGAAAGTTTCGCTCAAGCGAGGAATAGCTACTTCACGCTGGCAGCGATGAAGGTCGTTATCCTTGATAAACTTATATATCTGAGTTTTTGGTGCCTTTGAGGAAGGAATATTTCCCTGTGTTGGAATTGAAGTTATTGGGGAGAGCAACATATTGCCCATTCCAACCTTCTCACCACCAAGACGGTTTCCACCACCAAGACCACATACTCCACCAACACACGCTTCATTGGTCGTGGTGTAGTTCTTCTCTACCTGCGACCAGCGATTTGCTGATTCCTTGACGAGTTCATTGGTCCTCTGCCACTCCAAACGAGTGTCGGCATGGCGAATATCTTCCTTGAAAGTGTCTATAACAGTAGCAGTGGCACCACGAACGAGAGTGAAGATATTTCTATCAATCTCAGCTATCTTCCATGTATCGTTAGACTTTTCAAGGATAACTTCGTCACCTACGCGGTATCCATTGAATCCTTCACGAGATTCTTTCTTCATTTCAAAATCCTTATTTGATGGGGTCTTGCCTTTGCTGGTTCCGAGTCCCTTATTCTGTGTCTTCTCCATTTCTTCTGCTGGAGCTTCAGTGAAAGGAATCTTTTCTTCCTTCTCTTCGGCGTCCATGTCGGTCTGGAAAGTGTCACTCTTATCAGCTTCGCGGTTGTCTATCTTACGACGGTATGATGCCTTCGTATTTTCGCCGCGAGTTGTTGGCTTGTTCATGTTCTTTTTCTTCTTGGCAGCCTCGTCAAGAATATCGGCATAGATATGCTTGCCCATGCGGCTGTAAGAGTTATTAAGTATGTCATCTATTTCAGAGTCGGAATCTTCTGCTGGGGCTGACTCACCTTCTGGAGCAGCTTCGCCTTCTGGTTCTGACTCTTCAGCAGGTTCTTCTGCAACAGGTTCTTCAACTGCTGGTTCTTCAACTGCTGGTTCTTCAACAGCAGGTTCCTCTGGAGATACTTCAACTTCAGGAGCTTCAACTGGCTCTTCTGTCTTGAGTGTAGCCAGAGCAGCAGTGAGTTCACTTGCCTTGACTATAAGATCGTTGATCTTGTCTTGTGAAGGACCAGCATCGGCTACGGGTGCTTCAGGTAATTCAGTAGCAGGGTCTTCGGCTACTGGCTCTTCAGCAGCGGGTTCTTCTGCGGCTGGCTCGTTGAGCATGGCATCAAGATCATCCGTTTCGGCATCGGGAGTTTCTGCGCCATCTTCTGGGGCTGGAACATCAGCTTCTTCTATCTCTCCACCTATTTCTCCGTCTATTGGCACTCCGGGTGGTGGAGTAATTGTACTTGCGGGATCTTCGCCAATATCAACTGGATCGACATTTACCTGATCAATAGCATCTTCCTCAACGCCCCACGACTCATCAATGCGAATATTAAGATTTAACTCCTTTTCACGCTTCTTGAGTGATAATGCAGCCTTTTCAAATGCCTGGATTCCTTCCATAACAACAGTAAAGTCGTTTACCTGACGTAATCCCATCTTCCACTCAGAGTGGAGTGTGGCTGCTATACTGGTAAGACTCTCAATGACCACATCAATGTCATTGGGTGACTTCTTAGCTGCTGCCTTGAGGGTTCTTGACAAAATATCTGTTACCGCAGCCCCACTGACGCGGTTTGCCATCTCCTGAAGAGACTTCAGGCAGAGGGAACTCCAAGACCCTTCACGGAATATGCGTATGCCGCTTTCGGTTAGTTTGAAGTCGCTTTCGCACATTTCACATGCGAACTCGTTGAAGTTGAAAGTCTTCGAAACCTTCTTAGATCCGCAATAAGGGCAATTAGATGACATATGATACTCCTATTATCTTAGATATATTTATATGATTTTACTCATCATTCTTCAAATACATATTTTTTATTAACTCAAGCATCACGCGGCTATTAGATTCCGCTGCCGAATCGTCTGCACTGAATATTGATATATCAGGGAAAACTAGACGGAAAGCAAGTATATACTTCTCGTTATCGACCTTAAAGTGAATGCGCTTTATAGCATCAAAAACATGACTAAGCTTGTATTTGTGAGCAAATGCCTTGAGATATTCTGGGTTTGGTCTATCCCTGTCAAGTATACATATAGCCTTGATAATATCGCCTGTCATTGGTATAGTGCTACTGAATATATCACTTTGTTCAAGAGGTTCGTGTTCAAAAACAACAAATCCTATGTTTATTCCACCACGGGCTAAGGCGACTATTTCCTTAAGGTCGCCTAGATCCTTAGCGTGTTCAGGTCGTAAAACTATCAAAACATTAGATGAATAGAAGTCTTCCTTTAATTTAACTACCATTTCGTTGACTTTATTAACAAGCTCTTGTTTAGCTTCGAAGTCTTCTTTAGATGACTTCAATAGATATACCATCTCATCAAACTTTACTGGATATATCTTTAGTCCAAACATAGATGTTGATATGAAGTTTCTCTCTTCTAGTGATAAAATATAGTTCTCTTTATTGGAAAGAATGTTATCTTTCTTCTCTTCATAGTCTATGAGAAGACCAATATCGACTTTTTTGTTGAACTTAGGAGCGTTTTCTGGTTTCTTTAGGAATCCGTTGACGAATTGACGGACTCTGGAATACTCTTCTCGCGTTATTGGGTTGTAATCACCCGCAAACAATACCACGTCCCATCTTTGACCCTGTGGCGTTGCTGGAACGCCTTCTGATGGGGGAGATTGGGGGGTGACTGTATTTTCTACAACGAATTTCTTGAAACTCATTCTATACCACCTTTACATTTAATTGGTCTAAAAGAATCATCAGACATTCTTTTTGATTCTTTTTAAGAAATGGGATTTTTACGAGCATTCCAGACTCTATGACAAATTTCTGTCTGGTAGCTAAGATATCCGTATTGTTTATTCCATAAAACTTAAGCAACTTAGTCATAAAATATGTTTTGTCTTTTCCATCTGGAGTGTCTTTTATGAGTTTTAATATAATATCAAGCAGAGGCTCCATGTCCTTGTCATGACTTATTAAGGTAGATATTACCTCTTCCACTACCTCATTGGTTACAACGGGCATTTCTATCTTTTCTATTAATTCTATAGTTTCATCTAATGTATTTGTCATAATAGAGTTTATTATATCTTTTATTACAAAGTTATTTATAATATATTATATAACCAGACCAAAAGTAATATAATATAAATCTATCAGGAGATATTATGAACGATGTGAATAAGCTAGACAACAGGTTTATGACAGATAGTGAGTTTCAGGTATTGCAGGGTGAATGTGATGAAATAGTAAAAAGCCTAGAGGCTAAGCACGATGAAAAGGTTACAAAATTGAGGGATGATGTTAAACGAGTAATGGAATACGATAATGGTGAGGGATCAAATATAGAGAGAGAAATGATCAAGTGTCATTCTGCTTTATCAAGATACAGCGAAGCATTGGCTAGGGAGAAGCACGTCTATAACATATATAAAAACAAATATGATAGATTTTATGCTCAAGAGGTTGACAATGCTAAAATGAACCCTAAGATGTTCCGCACAAATACCGAACTTGACGGGGCGGTTATTCGTAGTACTAAAATCGCTAGGGCTAAAAGTTTCCTTGATTCATATTCCGAATACCTAGAGTTCTTAGAACGTGCTGTAGATAATGTGAAGACTAAAAGTTACGGATTACGCTATATATTAGAATATAGGAAAATAGAACGAGGGACATGATATAATAGTTGACGATGGATTCAGAGTCAACTAAGCCCAAGATTACTTTTGTTAAATTAGATCATGTCCACGGTCAACTACTGTGTGATGACCCTCGTGTATTGGAAGCTGCTATTAAAAAATTCTCAGTTCCAGTTGAGAACTATTGGTTTATGCCTGCTTATAAATCTGGAAGATGGGACGGTAAAATAAGGTTTATTAACTTTGATGGGACTTTTTATAATGGTATTTTTCATCGTCTTCTTAAATATGTAAGAAATGATGATATATATGACGTTCAAGTTGATCCAAATTATAACATTGAAAAAAATACAGATGATCTTAAGAGGGATTTTTTTAAAGTAACCGAAGATACCCTTAATTCAAAAATGGTTCCGTATGTTCATCAGTTTAGAGGGGCTTTGAAGAGTTTATATTTTGGTAGGGGTATTTGTGAGCATGTTACTTCTAGCGGAAAGTCCCTTACTATAAGCTTGACAGTAAACTATCTTTACCAGAAAAACAAGGAAAACAAAATACTTATTCTTGTTCCCAAACTTGATCTAATAGAACAGTTTGCTGAAAATCTTGTAACATATGGTATAGATGCCAATCTTATTGGTAAATTCTGCGGATACCAAAAAGACACCGAACAACCGTTTATTGTTTCTACATGGCAATCCATGCATAAGCAAAAGGAAATTCTTAAGCAGTTTTCTGTTTTAATAGTCGATGAGTGTCATGGTCTTAAAGCCGATGTAGTCAGGTCGGTTGCTGAAAAGATGGTAAATGCAGATGTTCGTCTAGGATTCACGGGGACGATGCCAGATGTTAAATCAGATTACATGCTCGTTGAGGGTGTTCTTGGTCCAGTCATTGATAAAGTAGGATATACTGAACTTCAAGAAGCTAAACAGATTTCTGATATAGATATAACGGTTGTTAATATCAACTACCCAGAATCAATTACTAGTAAAATGATATTCGATGATTTTACTGCGGAAAAGGAATACATTGAAAGCGACGAGAAGAGAAATAAAATAATTTGCAAAATAGCCAATGAATATGTAAAGAAGAATATGAATGTGTTAATACTGGTTAAGAAAATTGATCATTCAAAAACTTTATTTAAAATTCTCGATGATATGAGCGTTGATGTTGAAGTTGTTACTGGTGAAACGAAAATAAACGATAGAAATGATATTAGAAGAGACGTAGAGAAAACTGGTGGAACTGTCATTGTGGCTACGGTTGGTGTTTACTCCACTGGTGTTTCTATTAATAGACTTCATACTGTTATATTTGCTTCGGCTGGTAAGAGTAAAATTCAAACTCTCCAGTCTGTTGGTAGAGGTCTTAGATTACACTCCACGAAAACTAAACTTAATCTCTATGATTTCTGTGAAAATCTTAAGTTCTCACAACAACACTCGAAAAAGCGAATAAAGTATTACGAGGCAAATAACTTTAAGGTAACTAAGAAGGATATTAATATCAATGGCTAAATTTAGAAATATAAGTGATAGGGAAATTAATATCTTAATGAAAGGTAGAAGGATTTCAATTCCAGCAGGGTCGATTGTCGAGGGACCAGATAATTTGAAAAATTACAGAGCATTAAAAGAAGTAACCGACCTAGACTATGATAAACATGTAAAACATATGCCGAAGTTTTTAAAAGCTAACCCGATGCATAAGCTTCGGGCTTTTATAAACGCAAACTCAAATTCAAGTGAATATGCCATGAGATTACAAGAGAAACCTATTTTAGACTCGAATATAACAAACATTACAGAGTCTATAAATTACGTTACAAGATACCCAAGGGGTAAAAAACCACCAATATATATTGCCATTAACGGATCTAACAAAGAAGAATATAAGAATAAGATATTAACTACTACAAAATATACAAATGTAATATTTGTGGACGATCCTAATTATAAAACTAAAGAAACACATCTGCTTTTGAGTATAAGCGATAATGTTTTATTTGATTATGATTTTATAACCTTTATAGCTAGGTATTCGTTTAATAATAAAATATCGCTTCCTTGTCCATTTGTTATTAGTGATTTAAATAAAGAATCTCTGAAGAAAGATATATTAAATTTTAGAGTTAAAAAAGACGTTCATTTTACAATAGCCACTTTAGTTAATAATGAATTACAGTATAAGGATTTTCTTTCTGATCTTCTATCACAGAGAACAGATTATAAATTTGAAATAATAGCAGTTCCCAATTTCAACAACGAGTTTACGGGATGTGCTGAGCCACTTAATATAGCATTAGATTTAGCCGATGGTGTTATAGTTAATCTCTGTCATCAAGATTTAAGAGTAAATGGAGCATGGGTAGAAGGTATTCTGAATCATGTAACAAATTTTGCTAAGAATAGAATAAGATGGGGTATATTAGGAATGGCTGGGGCTTATAAGTATAGTAGTGAGTTTACGCCTGATAAAGACGGAAATGCTCTCTATCTGTCGGATTTAACGAAAAACTCAAAAAAGTCTTATGCAGCTATATACCGTGAAGTTTATGGAAACTACAGAGAAGTTCAAACTATTGATGAGTTATCGCTGATAATGAGAAAAGACTCTCCTTTTAGATTTGATCAAGAAACATTTGATCACTACCATTGGTACGGCGCAGACATATGCTTACAGGCATTATCTATGGGGTATAAAAATTTCGCTATAGATGCTGATTGTCATCACCTTTCAGATGGTCAGGGCAATTTATCAGGCGGTCACGCAGACGCATTTGTTGAAAGTGGTATAAAATTATTTAAAAAATGGTCAAAAACATTCCCATATTTTAAGACTACTACTGCCATGTTTCTAAGTCGTGAAAATCTTTTTATTCCCGTTATTTTTATAGTTATTAATAGAAAAAATAGCAACAATAAATTACCGGAAATAATAAGAGTTCCTTGAATATGAGAATTACATGATAAAATGTATTTACGAGTTTCCTAAGTTAGTCCTCACTCGTTAAAAAAGGACAGCAGGAGTGAGTGTATGGTAGGTTGTTAAGATTTGACACCATATACTTACTGACTAAGTGAAAGCTTAGTCAAGATAAAAACAAAATCTTGGCGGTAAATATAAGTCACCCAGCCGTGAATGGGTTCTCCATACTATAGATGGAGTATGACACATATAAATGAAAACCTCATGATGAATGTGGTTGGATTATTGTCTACATATGTAATATTTCTACAGGAAGATAAGTTACTTTAAGTATGTAAGTTATTATAAAATAGTTATATAAAAATATTACTATAAATAAGTTAGTAACTATAAGTAACTTAGGAGTAACTTAGCATGGATAAAATACTTGAAAGTTTGAAGAATACATATAACCAAATAACTGAAGCTGGTTATATTGACACAAGAGGTCAAGGAAATGCTGATGAAGTATTTGTCCGTAAGTGGCTTAAAGCTGCTCTCAACAAGAAATATCCCGGTAAGATAAAGGATGTTATAGCGCCTACCTATGATGAAGATCATAATCTAAAAATAGATGGATGGATAGTTGAAAATGACGATAGCAAGAAGTCTATAACTATAAAGTCAAGACTTGATCCAAATAGTAATAAAGATATTATTTTTGAATATTACATTAACTACAGAGACAAAACCCCTGGTAGAGATTTACTAAGTAAAGCAGATTACTTAGCTATAAAGTTTTTGAATAACAGAATAGTTCTTATAGATAGAGCCGTCATGAAGAAAATGATGGAACCATTTATTAAGCAATTTTATGATGCTATGAAGTTTAACCCAGGTATAAGAAGAATATCTGATGGAACAAATCCAAGAGATAGATCTAAAGATAGAAACTATAGTGTTGTAGTTGTTGTTACAAACGACCCAGAGGGAAACCGTGAGAAACTTATGTGCTACATAGACGCAGATAAGATACCTAAAGTTATTGACTTTAATGTAAAAGCTTAATCTTCAGTGTGGAATTCGACTATTTTATCAATAGTCGTAAACGATTTAACTTTTCTTAGATATATCATTCTATCAAAAGTGTCACCAGAAACATCATTTCTGTGTGTAATTATATAAACACACTTATCAGGATACATCTTCTTGAAATCATTTCGAAGATACTCTAAGAAACATTCAACGCCATCATTATCCATTGATGTGTCCAACACTTCATCAAGTACAAATAAGTTTGTGTCAACTGAATTTTGCATTTTAGCAACATCCATCAAAGCAAGAAGTATAGACAAGTCTATTCTCTTCTTTTCCCCAGATGAGAAGTTTCCATATGTCCTAATATCTCTATTTCTTGATATGATACTTTCAGTTAGGTTAGTATCAAATATCAAGCTGTAGTCGCTTCCCATAACTTTAAGGTAATGGTTAATCTTATTATTAAAGTGAGGAATTATATTATTAAGAACGAATTTTCGTATGCCGTCTTCGCCCAGTATATTGCGTAGAAGCTTAGAGTAAGCAAACTTCTTATTTGTTTCCTTTAGGTTTTGTTCTGATAACGCCAATGAATCCTTATACTCTTTTATTTTTTCTTCTGATATTGTATTTGATAAGTCAAGGACTCTATTATTTTCTCTCTCTAATTCTTCTTCACGCATCTTCAAGTTAACATAAAGATTATTTAGATCTGATTTTAATTCAGATTGTGTTGACATATCACGTCGTATTTTACGAGCAGATTCTTCTAACTCTTCTATCTTGGACTTGCCAATAGAAATTTTACTGTTAATATTTTTTAATAAAATATTAGAAGCTTCTATAGTTTCTTTACACTCATTAATGAATTTCTGAGCCATTGGTGATTCTGCTAATACGGTTTTGCAAGTTGGACATGAAGTACTATGTTCAAGATTTTCAAGGTTAACAGAAGCGTCTCTTATATTCTTATTAACCTCGACTCTCTTATTAGACAAAAGTCCCAGCTTAGATTGAACGTCCTTTATTGACATTGAATTAGAATCAAGTAAAGATTGATAATCTATATCAGCTATCTTTAATTTGGTTGATTCAATAGACTCTCTTATATGTTTAATTTTTTCAGATATAGCTTCTATATGTAGGGCTTTTTCTTTATCGAAAGATTCTTGCTGTGCAAGAATACGTTCTCTTCCTTCTTGTGCAACCTGAAGCGCCTTACATTTTGATATAATCTCGTTGTCAATTACAGTAATATCTGCCTTGGCGTCAAGATATTGCTGCTTAAGAGTATCTGCCATTCTTCCGTATATATTTAACGAAACAATATCTTCAATTACTTTTCTTTTAGATATAGCATCCATGCCAAGAAACGGAATAGATGAGTTAACATTAAGTACGACTATATTAGAGAAGCAAGTGTGGCTTACGCCTAATTTAGAAATAAGCCATTCTTGAGTATTTTTTATAGAATCTAGTTTAACTTCATTTCCGTTATGTAATATAGTAAATATATTTGGTTTTATTCCGCGAGTTACAATAAATTCCTCGTTATCAACATTAAACTCAACTTCCACAAGACAATTCTTGCCATTTGATTTATTGATAAGTTCTTCTTTGTTGATATGCGAGTCTCCGCGTAGAGGCTTACCATATATAGCAAAAGATATAGAATCTACAATGAGAGTTGATTTTCCAGCGCCGTTCTTTGTAACAGAACCGTCAATAATTCCTGTTACAATATTGATTCCCTTTTGGTAATCAAAAACAGTTTCATTATTCCCGAAACTGAGGAAATTTTTTATCTTAACACGCTTAAAAAGTATCTTCATGAAGTTTAAAGCCTTTCTAGTATTTTACACGACATACCAATTAAATCAAATAGATTAATCTTTTTCAGATAAAATCTTACGGTATATTTCTGTAGCTCTAATTGCAAGCTCTTGTTTATCTATAACATCCTTTATGTCGTCTGGAATATCAATTATTTTTACATACTCTATCAAAAAAGATAGAGGATCGTGTAGCTTAGACATATCTGTGGAATTTTTTTCGGTTGATATTTCGCTCTGTTCTACATATTGATTATCTATTGTCAATACGGCTCCACGAGACTCTAACAACGCAATAACTTTATGAATAGCAGTTTCATTGTATTTTTTATCAATAATCAATTTAACAAAGTTACCAGAAACATTATTAAGACATTCTTTGTTACCAGCAGCTAAGTCAGACATGAATATTTTAACAAATCTAGGACTTAGTGTATTTTCTATGAAAGTAGTATCACCAGAATCAATATCATAGATATGTATTCCCTTTGTGTTACCATAATCTCCCCAAGTTAGCTGGTAAGGACATCCGAGATAAGTTATCTGATCCATAGTATTTCTCAAATGATAATGACCAGATAATACTCTTTTGAAATTCTTAAATAGCCTAATTTGTATTCCATGTGTATCAGTTATTCCCGGCGATACCTCAAACCCATTGATTTCAAAATGACCAAGGAGTAAATCAAACTTCTTCTCACTCCTAACATAATTCATATAGTCTTCATAAATGGAAGTATCGGGAACAATCCACGGAACCATAAGGATACTTTTTCCGTTTATATTTTCTTCTGTTACTTTATCAATTATTTCTATATTTCTAAAATTTCTTAATATATTCAACGAGATAATATCATATCTATTGTGATAGTATTGATCGTGGTTTCCCATGAGCAACTTTATCTTAAGATCTGGTAGAGATTTTTCTAAAAAAGAAAATACATCAATTACGGCATTTATCGTTCTAACATTTAAAGCATTTCGGTTATCGAATAAATCTCCCAAAATCCTTAAATCACTTATATTTCTTGTTTTTAAAACATTAAATAAAGTTTCTTTAAAGAAAGAAACCATGGTAGAAATATATTTTTCACTATTGCCTCGACACCCAAAATGAATATCAGATATCAGTGCTATTTCGTGTTTCATGCTTTATTTTACAACAATTAATTTATTCATCAATTGTTATTTGATTAAGTATAGAGAATCTTTCAAGATCATAATTTATTCTATCTTGATCTTTTATGAGTTTATCCTTAAGTATAGAATGCTTCTTTTCTCTGAGTATTATCTGAAGAAACGCATTGTGAATTATAGTTGTGCAATACGAAAAGGCATTTTTCTTCTTTCCGTTTTTTGTGGCATAGTTTGGATCAAATGACCTACTATATTTAAGTAAGAATAATCTAGCCTGGGACTTCATCTCATCAAGATAAGTATATCCCTTAAAACATGCCATTGACCCATACTTATCAACATGTAAAGTAAACAACTCCCCAAGTCTTTCGGAAGCTTTACCAGTATCAATGTATTTTATAACTTCAGAATTATATTCTTCTTTATCAATATAATACCTTGTTTTATCCGAGGATGGGTGGCGTTTGCGTAAAACTATCTTTTTCTTTGTTGCCATAAGTGTTTATCCTTGTTGAAAATTTATCTACCTGATATAATGATTATAACATAATATATATTTTTGGAGAGAATAATGCAAAATAAAGTCCCACCAAAGTCGCTCCTTCTTTTTCCATCAGACAAGAACGGATGTGGGTTTTATAGAACATTCCTTCCATTTAGGTATTTAGCAACAAAATACCCCGAATTTCATATATCTGAGTTTTATGCTTTCTTCTATGACATGAATTATATAAGAAGGGCTAATTGGATACGATTCCAGAGACAAGTAACGGAAGCCCAAAAAAAGATAATGCATCAATACAAGCTGCAATTAAAGAAACATAACCCTAAAGGTAAAATAGCATATGAACTTGACGATCTTGTTCATGGCATCATGCCAAATAATATAATGGCTTACCAGTTCTATACACCTACGAGAAAGAACAATCTTGTTGAAATATTTAACATGAGTGATATTGTTACTTTCTCTACGAATTATCTAAAGAGATATTACGATGATAATTTTGGAATAAAGAATTCCGTGGTAATTCCTAACTTTTTACCTAAACATATGTGGTATGGGTGCGGAAAGAGAGATAAGAGGAAGAAAGACGCTAATAATAGACCAAGAGTGCTATGGGCTGGATCTGCCTCACACTTAGGCAAAGGAGGCGACTTAGAGTTCCTTATACCACTAATAAAGAAAACACACAAGGAAATACAGTGGGTATTTTTTGGATGTAAGCCATTTGACTTGGAAGGTATGATAGAATACCATGAATGGTCCAACATTTATGACTATGCTGCAAGATTAGATTCTATTGATGCTGATATAGCAATTTCCCCAATAACCGACATCCAGTTTAACTACGGAAAAAGCGACCTTAAATTACTGGAATATTCTGCCTTGGGCATTCCAACAATAGCATCGTCTATAGGAAATAAAATTGGACCATATGATATCATACCAAATACATGCACTATTGAAAATAAAGTCGATATGTGGTATTCAGCTATAATGAAACATTATAAGGATGATGCGACTTGGCAATCGACTCTAAATGCAGGCAAGGTAGAGCTAGACAAAAGATGGCTAGAGTCCGAATCTAATATCGGTTTATATAAATCAATATACGAAAAGTAATATTTATCATAATTTAAACTAAGTATTGATTTATGTCTTTTTACATATATGATGTAAGGAGACAATATGTATAGTTCATGTTATTTCGACAAACAACACAGTAAACTGATTTACTGGGAATATGAAAACGGAGTAAAGGTTGAAAGATCAGCCCCTCCCCCTCTGTATTTTTATCTTCAAGACACTAATACAGAATCCGAATACAGGACTATCTACGGCGACCCAGCCCGTCGTATAGAGTCAACAACATGGCGTCAACATAAAGAAAAAATAGAAAAGTACCAAGAATGGGGAAAGCATCTATTTGAGTCTGATATTTCGGTAGAAAATAAGTTTATCGTTGATCATTACATGGGAATGGAGCTTAAAGTCCCCAACTTCGACATTCATTATCTTGATATTGAGGTTCATTCCGAAGAGGGGTTCCCAAAACCCGAACATGCTAACTTTCCTATAACTATCATTACAGTATGGTCAACCAAGCATAATAAGTTTTTCATATTTGCTGAAAAAGATTTTGATGAATCATTTATAACAAAGGCTGGCGAGTCTTGTCAAAAATTTATCTTCAGTCGTGAAGATGAAATGATCAAGGCTTACATGAATTGGACAAGACAGGAACATCCAGACATTATAACGGGCTGGCATTCTAATGGATTCGACATTCCTTATATTATAAATCGCGCTCGTAAGTTATTTGGATATGAAGAAAACGAAAAAGGATGGACAACATTTGATGGGGCAGCCGATATAAGTCCGGTCGGAATAATCCACAAGAAACATCAAAGAGAAGATGAAATTATCGAAGACAAGTATGAAATAATTGGCATTAATTGCCTAGACATGCTTGAAATATATCAAAACTATACTTTCTCAGAGCAAGAGTCATGGAAGCTTGGGTATATAACTCAAATTGAAATTGGCGAAACAAAGAACGAATATCAGGGTTCGCTTGCCGATCTACACAATAATCACTGGCAACAGTATGTGGAATATAACGTTCAAGACGTTCGTCTTCTCAGGAAACTTGAAGACAAAAAGAAGTTTATTCCACTCCTTGTTACTTTCTGCTATGGATGTCGTGTTCCGTTTGAACAATACCAGAAAACCACTCGTGTTTTGGACGGAGCATTCCTTTCTAAGCTCGCTGAAGAAAAGGTTGTTCTTCCTGATGTAAACAGAGCAACCATTGAAAAGATGAAGCTTAACCCAGAAAAGTATATTGGTGGATATGTCAAGCAGCCTATAGCTGGCTTACACAAGTGGGTTCTGAGCTTTGACGCAACATCGCTTTACCCTTCCATCATGATGGGATGGAATATATCACCAGAAACTAAGATTGGCGTGTTAAGTCAGGATGATGTTAAGCCACTTATGAAGATGATTGCTGGTCACGAAGCAGAAGATAAAGAAACTCGACTGCTAAATCAACCAATCATGCGTTCTGAACTTGCTGCCGTGATGAAAGAAAAGAAGTGGTGTCTTGCAGCCAACGGAGCTATATATCGTAACGATGTTCGTGGTATTATCGCAAGATTCGTCAAAGAGTGGTTCGACAAGCGTAAGGCAGCCAAGAAAAAGATGCTTGCCGCTGAGAAGAATCGCAATAAGGAACAAGCTGAGTATTGGCATGCTATCCAGTTGAACTTTAAGATTCTTATTAACTCGGTTTATGGATATCTTGGAACTCCTTACTCCAGATTCTTCGATTGGGACAACGCGGTTGCTGTAACCATGTCGGCAAGATATGTTACCATGACAACCGAATCATCAATCAAAGGATACTTCAATAGTCCCCGATGGCTCGCTAATAAGAAGTACAAGCCACAGAAGGTCGCTGAAGATGGTATCATATACGCTGATACCGACTCTGTGTATGTTGACTTTGGCAAGATATTCGATTCAATGGGATATGATGCTGAGAGCAAGCCCCAAGAGGCTGTAAAGAATTTCATCATCTATAATACTGAAAAGACCAATGACGAATTCACAGAAGATATTAAACATAGTATTATAAAGAAAGACAATGACACTTCGAAGCAGCTTGTCAAGTTTATTGCAGAAAACAACGCCGAAGAAATAGAGAAGATCGTCCAAAGTGAACGAGAGTCCATAGAAGAAAAATCAGACTCCTTACAAAACTTTGTTGGAAGCATTATCAACAAGGCAATGAAGTCACTCACTATGGGTCACTTCAATTGTCAAGAAAATCTTATATACTTCAAGCGAGAGGCGGTTGCTACAAGAGCTATTTTCCTTGAGCGTAAGAAATATGTTATGTGGGTTCTTAACTCCGAAGGCGTCGAGCTTCCTGAGAAGAAGAGACTCAAGGTTACTGGATTTGACATCGTAAGATCGTCAACTCCATCATTCGTCCGCAATGGATTAAAGCAGATTGTCAAGGATATTCTCGTCAAATTAGATGAGAAGTTTACAATCGAAGAAATTCGCAAGGTTCACGCTGACTTCATGACAGCAGATCCAACAGTAATTGCTTTCCCCCGTGCTGCTAATAATGTTACAAAATACAGGGAAAAGATGATTGAAGATGGTAAGTTCAAGTCAACTCCTATTCAGGTTCGTGCTGCTATAATCTACAATCAGTTACTTAGCGAAAATCCAGATTTAATCCAGCTATATGACAAGATATATGACGGTGATAAGATGATGTTCGTTTATGCCAAACCGAACCATCATTGGAGACATGATGTATTTGGCTGGAAAGACAAGTGGATTAAGGATCGTGGATTTGAAGAATCAATTGATCGTAAGAGACAATTTGAAGTTTCCGTTCAGACCCCGCTCAATAGATTCTTCGAATTGCTAGGATGGCATATGCCAGATTTCGAATGTCATGATATGACGAGTCTATTTGTTTGGTAATCTTATTTATAAATCGTTTGACTTATAACTAAAAAAAAGAATAATATAAGTATAGAAAACAACATAGGAGAAAACAAGATGGCTAAGAAAGATTCGACCCCCAAAGTAACTTCACAAGCTGAAATCAGAAAGAAGTTCCAAAGCTTTATAAAGAGCAACAAGAGTCAAAACGAATATGAAATGTTCAACGAGGCTAAACTGCCAGATGTTGACACTTGGATATCAACTGGATGTTATGCACTCAATAGAATCATGTCAGGATCTTATCGCAAGGCTATAGCTCACTCTCGTATAACAGGATTTATGGGAATGCCAGGAGTTGGTAAGTCGTATATCTGTGGTAATATCATGCGAGAGGCACAGAAGTTAGGATATGGTGTCATTCTCTATGAAACCGAAACTGCTATTGACACTGACTTCTATGCTCGCTTGGGTGTCAATGTTGAATCTATACTATACCAGTCAGCCATGACAATAAATCAGTGGAAGACTGATATAGTCAACCTTCTCACCAAGCTCCATGAAGAAGATCCAGAGCAGAAGTGGCTTGTCGTAACTGACTCGCTTGCTAACCTTCTCACCGAAAAAGAAATTGCCGATACTGAAGAAGGCGGAACCGCACAGGATATGGGACTCCGCGCCAAGCAGTACTCAGCAGCATCAAGAATCCTTCAAAAGACGATTGCCAACTGCAATGCGGCTATGGTAATCACCAATCACTCATATGAAAAGCCGGGTGCCAATCCAAATGTACCACCTGTAGAAGTACCCAAGGGCGGCAATGGATTTATATACATGTGTTCAACACTTGTTGGCATCAAGAAGTATGCTATAAAAGAAGACGCCAAAACCTTGGAAGATAATAAGACATTCAAGGAAAAAGTTGCAAATAGAATCGTATTCGAAACTGTTAAGAACAGATTCGTCCCCGAAGGCATGAAGGCAGAGGCACTCCTTCACTTCAAGCACGGTCTACAGCCATATCACGGTCTTCTTGAAGACGCTCTCCGTTTCGGTTTCTTCGAAAAGTCAGCAAGAGGATTTTTCGTCAAGCACCTTGACAAGAATGTTTTTGCCAAGGATCTATACACTGCTGAAGTGTGGGAACCCATCTTCGATGAGCTTCAGAAGAAAGTAGAGGCAGCCATGGCTTACTCCACCTATGGTGAAGATGGCAATGCAATACTCCCCGATGAATCGGATGCTACAGAAAATAAGTCAGAAGAATAAGAAGATTTGATTAACTGTAGGATCATATTAAAATCACTTAAAAGGAGACATGATGGGAGATAATACTGAGCTTTACATTTTGAAAGCATTGCTATCAGATGTATCTTATTCTGCAAAGTATCTTGATAAAATTGAGCATAAGTTCTTTGAGGAACCTATAGGAAGAGTAATTCATGTTATAGATCGCTTTTATGCAACCTATAACAAGATTCCAACTGTAGATCAAATAACACAAGCACTATTACCAAAATACCTGAAGAATGATATGGAAAGCATAGATGCGTGTATAGATGTCATCCAGCAATGTAGGTCGTTGGATGACGTTAAAGACTTTTCATCGTGGGTTAGCGACGAAACCAAGACTTTCATAAAGCGTAAGAAACTTGAAACCGCGATGGTAGATGCTGTTAATCTTATGGAAAGGGGCAACATGGATGAAGCCGTTGCTCGTGTTATGAAGGTTATGGAAATTAACTTTGATGATAACCTTGGTCTTGATTATTGGGAAGACATGAAGCTTCGTATGGAAGAGATGAGAAATCCCGCTACAGTAATTCCATCTGGTCTTAATAAGTTGGACGAGGCAATAGGTGGCGGCTGGAGAAACAAGTCTCTTATAATATTTGGCGCTGCTACTAATGTTGGTAAAACTCTTATCATGGGAGATTTAACCGCCAAATTGATTGATCGTGGATACAATGGATTATATATTACCCTTGAGATTAACGAACATATACTAGCAAATAGAATAGACGCCAATCTGACTGAAACAAAGATGTCAGAATTGTCAAATGATGTGGACGAGTTATATCGCCGTATATCATCATATAGAAGTCAGAGGGAGGAAGCCCATAAGACAGACCCAACTATCCCTCTGGTGGGTCGGCTACTCATTAAAGAATATGCTCCGGGATATCTTAATGCTACTGGAATATTATCACTTCTTAGGGAGCTTCAACTTAAGAAAAACTTTAAGCCTGACTTCATTGTAGTCGATTATATTGGTCTTATGATACCAAACGGAAAATCGTTTGCGGATAATACCTATGGAAGAATGAAGACCGTATCTGAGGAACTTAGAGCAGTATCTTCATTACATAAGATTCCATTATTTTCTGCGGTTCAGCTTAATAGAGAGGGATACAAAACAAATGACGTTGGTCTAGAAAAAACAAGTGATTCAATGGGAATCCCTATGTCAGCAGACGTTATGATAATGGTCACGAGAGACGCAGAAGGTGATAGCAATAACATAATGAATTGGACGGTTGCCAAGAGTAGATGGTCGCGTAACGGAGCGAAGTTTGCCATTCATGTTGACTATGATTATATGCGCCTTACAGATACTCGTGAGTCACAGCAAGAATCACAGAATAAAGCAACTGTCGATGCTTTGACAGAATATAAGATGCAAAAACAGTCAAAGGGAACTCCATGAAAAACACAAGAAGAGAAACCTATACCTATGAAGAAATAGCTAAGGCGTATAGGGTATCCCCAAACAAAATACATAGCATAGTGAAAACAGCATATAACAAAATGGTTAATCACTGTGTCATCAAATACAATATGAATATATTTGATGCTGTTATGTCTATAAAATCATGGCTTAGAATGTCAGACCGAGAAGCATTTGAAAAACTTAATAAATGTAATAAACTATCTATAAGGAAAGCGGCGATAGACCGCTATGAGAATAAATCAAAGGATTAATATGAACTCAAAAGAATATATAGAAAAAGCAAAGAGAACTGAAGTCGGTGAATACCAGTTCGCCATTCTTAAATCAAAAAACCACTGGGTGCCGCCTAGAATTGAACACGCTGCTATGGGACTTGTTACAGAAGCAGGGGAGTGTATGGATGCTCTCAAGAAGACAAAGATATACGGTAAGCCATTTGATCATGTTAATATGAAGGAAGAAATCGGGGATGTCTTTTGGTATCTTGCTATTATGTGTGATGAGCTTGGTGTCACCTTCGAAGAAATATGGGAAAAGAATATAGCCAAGCTTTCTAAGAGATATCCAGAAAAGTTTACTGAAGAGTTAGCCCTCAACAGGAACCTTGATGTTGAACGCAAGACGCTTGAAGGAGAGGTATAAATATAAAAGGTTGGAGGGCGGTCCTCCATCATAAGTACATAGAAGAATTTTAGAAGTCAAATTAGAATCTTAGTAAGTAACTTAGAGTTTGACTAATAGAAAAAACAAAAGATAATAAAACAAGAAGGAAAAAACTATGAGTAAATTCGCAACAACCACCAAATCACAATTTGAAGAACTTCGTCAGAGGTTCATAGAAAAGAAAGAAGGCGCAAAGAAGCCAGCAGTCGAAGAAAAGAAGTTCGACTACAAATTTCAGCCTGATATAGTAAAGGGCGAAGCGCGTTCGGTATATCAAATAAGAATACTTCCAAATGTTCATGTCAACGACGGCGTTGATGAGCCTTGGGTAGAAAACAGAGTCCACATCTTCAAGCCCAAGGGATCTGAAAAGAATACTTATCAGATTTGCCCGTCCACGCATGATGAAAAGGCTAAGTGTCCAATTTGCGAGCATTCAAAGATGTGGTTCGCCAAGGGCGACAAGACCAGTGAAGATATTGGTCGCACATTCTGGAGAAAGAAGCGTTGGCATGTAAATGTGTATGTCAAGTCAGACCCTCGTAAGGGAGAAGCAAATCAGACCGGAAAGGTTTTGATTTGGGAATTCGGTCCAAAAGTCATGGACAAGCTTTCTGAAGCTCTTACCATGCATAAGATGTTCTTCTGGGATGTCGAGGAAGGATATGACTTTAACCTTGTTATCAAGAAGGTCGGTGGCTTCAATAACTTTGACTCAAGCGATTTTGCTCGCGAAAAGAGCCGTTTAGTTGAAGATGATGAAACCTTGGACGCAATTCACGAAAAGATTTATGATCTTCGCAAGACGGTTCTCGAACAGAAGGTTCGCCCTTACGATGAACTCAAGGCTATCCTCGAAGGAAAGAAGATTGAAGATGTTCGTGCTGGATCTTCTCAGACTCTTTTGCGTGACTCTGATTCTCCACGACAGGTCGAGCGAAAAGTCGAACCAGATGCTTCTTTAGTAGAGGTTGGTGAAGCCCCAGTAAAGCCAGTGTCAAAACCTAAGCCCGCTGGTAAGCCACCTGAAGATGAAATTGATATAGACAAAATCAATTTCGATGATGGCGAACCTCCGTTCTAAAATATAACAGCAGCGGATTTTCGGTTTCCTTTCACCGTTGCTAAAGTTGGGCTGCGTTGGCTCACACCACCTACGGAATCTCCGTGGGTGGTTTTATTTTATGGTATAATTATGAAATGAAAAAAATACTGATAATAACTGGTGGTGCCGGATTCATAGGATTCAATTTTGTAAAACATTTCTTGCCCTTAAGAGGTTATGAAAATGTTATATTTATTGACAAGATGGGATACGCTACTAAAAATAACAAATCCGAGTATTATAGACTTACCGCAACCAGTGAGAAATTTATTAATATTGAAATGAATATTAATAATCTTTACGCATTTCCAATTCCAAACAAAGTTAAAAACTCCGAATTTGATATAGTAAATTTTGCCTCTGAGTCCCATGTGGATAATAGCATATCGTCGCCATACTCTATATATAACGATAACGCATGTATAGTATCCAATCTTATATCATGGGCAGGAAAAGAAAATATAAGTAAATTTGTCCATATAAGTACCGATGAAGTATATGGCGACTTAGACTACAATTTAAAAGATGATTATTCAAAGTGGTTTAAACCAGACTCTCCTTTTTTGCCTAATAACCCATATGCCGCAAGTAAGGCTGCCCAGGATTGTTACCTAAGATCAATGAATCACACTTTTGGTCTTAATGTAGTAACTGTTCGAATGGCTAATCAATTCGGACCTCACCAACATCATGAAAAGATGTTACCAGCAACAATAAAAAGGGCTGTAGGTGGATTGCCTATAAAAATTTACGGCGAAGGAAAAAATATAAGACAATGGACTCCAGTAAGTCAGACGGTCAAGCACATATATAATATTTTAATGGATGATAAAGTTAACAACACAACCATTCATCTAGGCGCATCGCAGTCTCTTTTAACTAACAACGAAGTAGTCGATATGTGGAGAGGAATACTTAAGGACAATCATAACATAGATACCACTGTAGAATATATAGAGGACAGAAAGGGACATGACAAGATGTATGCCATTCAACCGTCTGTCGAATATGTATATGGCAATATAAAAGATGAATTTGTCTCGTCTATTGATTATTATGTAAATTATAAATACCCTGTATAGGGGGAGTTATGTTTAAAGAGATAATTTTAGGCATCGCAATTTTAGCTTTATTTAGTTGCGATGGTGACAGTCGAAAAGACAATAACAATAATGTCTCCCCAGAAAAAACAGTAGCTACCAATGTACCAACACCAGAGAAGACGCAGACTCCGGGTGAGCAAAATATCGAGTCACTTAAAAAGAAGCTAGAAGAATCTGAAAAGAAAGCAGCCGAAGCTGCTGCTAATGGAGCTACCATTGAAAGACTTTCTTCCGAAAAAGAATCTCTCGCTATAAAAGTTCAACTCGCAGAAGCATATTCAAGAGAATGGAAGCAAAATGCAGAATCTTATATGCTACAAAAAGAAGAAAAGGAAAAGGAGCTAAAAGAAGCTAAGCTAGATGCTTGGAAGATAAAGCTCTGGTGGATGGCTGGTATATGTGGGCTTTTAGCTATATTTGCGGGCGGGATTGCCTTTGGATTCCCACTTCTTCGTCCAGTCGCTACAAAGGCATCAATTATTCTCGGAGCTATCGCTGGTATAATGTTGTTTGTAGCCCAGGCTCTCGGAACAATAGCATGGCTTCTTGAACTCGTTCCCTACATCATTGGAATTGCGATGTTAGCAGCAATCATCTATGGTGCGGTAGCTCTCCGCTACTGGTTCAAGGATCATAACAGTCTTAAGCAGACCATTGAGGGAATTGAGCCTATAAAGAAGAATATAAAGGGGTTTGGCGACCATATGTTAAAGTATGTTGATGGCACCATGGTTGACCACGTAAAGAGTTACAAGAAGAAAATAAGAGAAAAAATTGAAAAAGAAGCTTCTTTATTAAAGAAGAAATAATTCATTTCCTCTGTATAATACTACAGAGGCTAAAATGGATAAAACTATCAACTATGAAATAATACAATCATTTTTTGATGGTGGGGTTATTATAAGGTCATTAAAGACATATAACGATTCTCGCGGAATGGTATGCGAAACTTTCAGAACCGACTCTGATATAAACAGCGACTCAAAGATGTGTTACATTAGTGAGACTGAGCCATATATCATGCGTGGACCCCATGAACATGTAGCCCAGCGAGATGAATTTGTTTCTTGGAAGAATCATATGTGTTATATGTTTTATGATACAGCAAGCAAGAAATCTGCTTATTATATGACAGACCCTACTAAGATAATAAATGTCTCTGTTAAGCCAGGAATCCTCCATGCTTATCGCAACCTAGATGATAAGCCATCAGCAACTCTAAACTATCCAACCTCGTTATTTATGGGCGAAGGCAAGAAGGGACAAACAGACGAGATAAGACATGAAAATAGACTCAGCGGTAAGAAAGTATATGTAGTATTGGGAGCTAACGGTAGGTTAGGATCGGCGGTAGCAGAGAAGCTTCTTTTAAACATGGGCGAATATGACTACGAAGTAATTCCTCTTTATCATCGCATTAAGAATTCAACCGAAATAATAAAGATGCTGGATGGAATACAGAAAGCAACTGAACATACCAAGGCGTCCGAGGTTGTTATTATAAACTGCATCGGTGTCACCAATGTCCAAGAAGCATCAAAGAAGGATCCAAATCTTCTTTGGGCTAATTCTGATTTACCTTTCCTCCTTGGTGAATATACGGGTAGCCGTGGAATGAAGCTTGTTCACTTCTCGTCAGATTATATCTACCAAGAACTGAAAGAAGTTTTTAAAGAAGCCCCCAATGTTCATCTTAGTCCATATACTGTATCTAAAAAATTATATGAAGAAATAGTAAACGAATCTCTTAATTCTGGATCTAAGAAACAGAGGCATGTTAAGGTTTTGAGAGTTGCTAATTTGTTTACAAGCGAACTAGATGACGTAAACAACATAATTCAAAAGATAAGCAAAAATGTCAACAAGTTCGGAGAAGTTACTCACGATCCAAGTATATTTGTTGGTCCAACACATGTCAATGTCATAGCCGATTGGCTGTTTGACAATCTTTCTTTCTTACAAGACCTTCCAACCTTTACCAACCTCGTGTCACCGGATGTTTATACGATTAGAGAAATGCTCAATAAATTCTTTTGCCAATACGCTAAGCATGTGGAAAAACCTGGGCAGATAGTTCCTTGGTTCGAAAAGTTTAGATATGCCCCCGAATCTAAAACACTTGCGTCAAGTGAAGAGTATATCATAAACTTAATATCCTCTATTAAAAACAAAACCAATTGATAAACTACAATATGTTGTTAAAATGACTAGCATAGGTGAACCATATGCTACAAGGATCTTTTACAAAAGAACAAGCAGAATCTTTTCTTCAGCCGCTCGAAGATATAATAAGAGTTGGTATAGATAAGATTCTATTTGAAATAAATGATGACAACACAATAAACATAGGAACGCAAACAGGGAATTCTTCCAACTTTGTCATAGTAAATTATAAACAAGACTTATTTAAAGGCTTTCAAAAAGTTGAACAAAAGTTTGTATTTGGTGTAATAAGTCTCCCAGAGCTAATAGGTATTATGAGAATATTCCCCAATGGGTTTAATGTTCGAATGACCGAAGACATGTTTGTGGTGGAAAAGGACACAAATAAGTTTGTTTATTATGGATGTTCCGCTAAAGATACCATGCGTGCCCCATCATCTAAAATAAAGGGAACGACCGAATCTCCGTTAGCATCGTTTGCATGGAATGAAAATATGGGTTCACTCGTCAAAGCCATGAACTTACTCAAAATGGATAATGTAATTCTTAGCGGGGACTCTGCTACCAAGCTCATAAATGTATCTGTAACCAATAAACAATTTCAGAGATATAACAACTTCTCATCAAAGATCGCTGTAGACGAAATGAAGAAGGATTTTAAAGTTCTCTTTGATAAGGAAAAGATACAACCTGTGCTGAATAGTAAGATAAACAACTTCTCTGCAAAGATATTCGAAAAGGGTCTTCTCTTAACAGGTGAAACTGATTTTTATATCATTCAACACGCCGTAACCCCCCTGGTTAAATAAAACAACATTTCCATCCTCTATAGGTATCTTTAGTACCGTAAGCAACTTGTCTGAATGTTGCTCTATGTAAATGATATTTCTTGCAGAAATTTGAGAAGTTATTTACTATCTCCACTTTCCCATTCGGGAAAGTTATTTTATACTTTCTTTTTCCTTTTAGTTTACTATTTTTCTTGGCGGCAATTCTACCCTCATGTTTCAAAATATCTTCATATTTTTTAACCTGAGTTGGTGAAAGTATCTTAATTTTACTAATATTATCTTTTTCTTTAATCTTGAATATCTGTACACCGTTATGAGAAAGTTTCTTCCTATCAACTAACTTTTGAAATGTAACGGGGGATATACTTTCGTTCTTCATCCACTTTATCTTCTCGTCTCCCCCATATATAAATGTCTTTTTACCGTCTTTAACTATTAAATACAAATAACTATTGGGGTTATCCTTACCGTATTTTCCAAACATTGAGTTATTCTTTCCACTACTTCTTATTTTAAATTTTCGTATTATTTCTTCTTTATTTGGGTGGTTTAATATTGTACTACATTTTTCCCCGCCGTCTGTCATGTTAGAAAGAACACCATTAGTGTAAATATTACCAAAAACACTTATTATTTCTCTTTCTATAATCAACGCATCGTTTCTTGAAATATTGGATTTTATAAAAATAATATGAGGTAAAAGGTTACTCTTTAATATTTTCTTGATTATATTCGTTTTATATGGATTTGAAGGAATCATTCTCTTTGACTTTGCTTCGGTTATATGAAAATAATATCTTCTCCCTATCCCAACACCAACATAAAACGGCTTATAGCACATTTTAATACCATTATATGAATAATCTCCGGGCTCAAGTGGATTCAAATAAATGTAAACATAATGTAACATATCTTCAGATCGTTCTTGATTCATTAGGAATTCCTGTTATAATGTATTTATATGCGAGCGATATTATGACTGCTATAAGAATCCCCCTCACAGAGAAATACCGTCCCCAGGAGATTGAAGATGTTGTCGGTGATTGTGATATGCTGGCGAAGTTCAAGGAGTATATTGAAAAGAAAGATCCACCACACCTTCTTTTCGTTGGTTCCCCTGGTATTGGCAAGACAACCTGTGCAAAGATAATAGCCAAGAATGTCACTCAGGAAGTTCTGTTCTTAAACTCTTCTGATAAGAGAGGAATAGATACACTGAGAAACGAAATTATAACATTCTGTTCTATCATGTCATGGGACGATAGCGGAATAAAAATTGTTATTCTTGACGAGGTTGATAACCTAACAAACGACTCTCTTCAGGCTTTACGTGGAGTAATGGAAGAATATATTGAAACAGCAAGATTCTTTTTGACTGGAAATAACTTGGGTAGGATTCCAGACGCCATCAAGTCGCGTTGCCAGAAGTTTGACTTCAATAACATCTCAAAAAATGAAATAGCTAAACGATGCAAGCACATCTTAGATACTGAAGGAATAAAGTGTGTAAACTTCGCCAGGGATGTCAAATACATCATAAATGAATTCTATCCAGACATTCGCCAAATTGTAGGTGCCTTGTCGAAGTTCACGATTGGTGGGGTATTTCAAATCGACCAAAGTAAAACATTCTTCGCTCGTCATGATATGCTTGTTCAGCTTATCAAAGAGAAGAACTGGAGAGATATACGCACAAAGGTTTGCGGCACAGACACTTACGACAATTTATTTAAGGTATTATTTGACAGGGCAGAAGAGATAAGTCCAGAGAAGGTAGAAATTATCATGATACTTGTAGCCGAAGGGATGAAGTCCCAAGCTGCGGTCGCTGACTTCGAGGTAAACTTTATGTCAACGGTGCTAAAGATAATACAGGAGATTTAATTGTTTGACTCGTTTAAGAAATTTTTAGGGTGGAAGAAACCAAAAGAGGAAGAGACATTACCAGAACCAGAAATACCTGATCTTGGCGTTGATATTGGTCTTCCAAAAAAAGCCCAAGCAATTCCTTTACCAGTTATTGCCGACGACTCTTACACAAACAATTTATTGAATAAATCAAAAAATAGTATAAAATATACTAATAACACAGAAAGAGGACTTATGGCAGAGAAATTTTTAGTCGTACTTGACACATCAAACAGACCAGAAGTAACAGATAGAGGTCTTAAGGGAGGGCTAAAGAATTTTTACTTTATAGCCGCCGCAAATCCAGATCAAGCTAAACAAATTGTATTATCAACATTTGCCAGAACCCCGCATATTGTTCAACAGATACAGTACTCGTTAACTGTTACGCCTCTTAGTAGAATAGCACCACATGTCAATGAACAGACACCAGTATGGAGTTATATTCCTCTCCGCAAGGGATCAAAAGCACCTGGGCAACAGTCAACGCCGCCTTCACAGGCGATAAACCCAAACAACACTGATGAAGTTATTCCCATGCAGATACCCCCTGCCCCAATAACACCCCCAACGCAAAACGACACGCCCAAGATGGCTGAGATTCCCCCCGAAGCCCAGGCTAATAACCCAATGGCGGCAATGATGTCACCTACATTGCCAAACGGACAGCCAAACCCAATGTTTGCTATGTTACAGATGTTCCAAGCAGCTATGGCTGGGGGTACAGCGCCAGCCGCACCAACAGTCCCACCAAAATCCATAGTGACAAGGGGCGATCCAGACAATGATCCTGAGTTGGCGGCTAGGCTTGCTGAAGTAAGATCAACCGCTGTTGCCCGTCATGTAAATCACGACCCAAGTGCAATGGACGATGAGTTGTCGCATGCCGAGAGAAAAGCCGCTGCCGAAGTTGAAAACTTTAAGTCGCTTGACAAGTCTGAGCAAGGAGCAAGAGGTCTTACATCCGTTCAGAATGATATAGATCCTGCACTTATGGGTCAGATGACAAAGACTCTTGGTAAGATGGAAGTTGGTCAACCAGAAGATAAGGCACCCACTAAGAAAAGAAAGTAATGACTAAGCATAAGAAAAGAGAAGGACTAAAGAAGAAAGAGACTAAGAGTTATCTATGGGAAATTATAGATGATATCTTAGTTCATAAGACTGGCACGCTACTCGACAACCCCGATTACGAAAAGGGATTTTCACCGTTCATGGCGGTGCGTGTGTTGTCAATGCATCCTTCACTTATCGAATATGCCAACTATATCAATACTCTACATCAAACATTTGGCGGGCATGGTCTTGACAAGAAAAGATTCTATAAGATGCTTGTCAGAATAATACCAGAAACAACCGAAAGAACTTTATACCTAAAATCAGTTAGTCAAGAAGATAAGGATGTTTCATGTGTTATGTCTTACTTCGATTGTAATCAAAGAGAAGCTCTTATGTATATTGACCAGTATGGTGAAAAATGGGTAGATTCCATAAAGAGAACCCAAGGTGGGTTAAGGAAATAATATCATGGATATCGGAATAAAAGTCAAATTATTAAAGCCCTATGGACAGGTATGTGAGACGCTTGAGAGGATGGGCGTTGTAAACAGAAAAGAGAAGGTAATATATCCATCATGTTACTGTCATAAAATTGACGAAGATACTTATAGTATATGCCACTTTAAAGAAATGTTCCTCCTTCAAAACAAACCCAGCACCTTTAACGAAGTTGATAGTTTGAGAAGAGCGACTATAACATATCTTCTTCAGGATTGGGGATTTGTGTCTGCAATAGATGTCGATGAGATATCTAAAATTCTCACCCTAAAAGATAAGATTGATGTTATTCCGCATAGGGATAAGCATCAATATAAAATCATTCATAAATTTAAACAATATTTGACAAATAAGCGACCTGTGCCATAATGGAATTATGAAGCCCCCTTCATACGCAGTTCAAGCCATATTCTATAGAATAGTGCCAGATTGCGAAGTAGTAAAAACATCAAATTCCTTCATACATCGTGGTCGTTGTCCCCTATGCGGCGACTACAAGAAAAGAATGTATATAAAGGAATACAGTGACAGATATCATGTATATTGTCACAACTGCGGATACTCCAATGGGTTCTATCATTTCCTCAAAGACGAGTTCCCTGAGTGTGTAGAATCACTGAAGCAGTATATATTTGACTCCATAAAGTCGGGTGACTTTATGAAGAGGAATATACCTAAAGAACCAGAGATTGACCGAACCGAAGAATTTGACATGAAGCTTCGGTGTTATCTTCAAGACAATGCCTTCCCGTTAAGCAGAAAACAGAAGCACGAATCGAAGGAGGCGTGTCGCCAAAA